>Ga0080006_1151137_pt1 | contig 34223 bp, 26 predicted proteins | sample RS3BMetagenome_FD_69209 | JGI IMG/M metagenome (GOLD analysis project Ga0080006, IMG submission 69209) | Ferric oxide microbial mat and aquatic microbial communities from Rainbow Spring, Yellowstone National Park, USA - RS3B (SPADES... ...
GGCGGATCGTGGGAGGGGGCGGGGCCGATGACGCCGACGCTCAGGCCGAGAAAGCCGTAGATCTTGCCCATCCACTCCGCGTCGCGCTTGGCGAGGTAGTCGTTGACGGTGACGACGTGGACGCCGCGGCCTGCGAGCGCGTTGAGATAGCAGGGAAGGGTGGCGACGAGGGTCTTGCCTTCGCCGGTCTTCATTTCGGCGATCTTGCCCGAGTGCAGAACGATGCCGCCGATGAGCTGGACGTCGAAGTGACGCATCTGAACGGTACGCTTTCCGGCCTCGCGGACGACAGCGAAAGCTTCCGGAAGGATGGCATCGAGGGCGGCTTTTTCGGCGGTGTACCGCTCTTCGGGATCATCGATACCCTTAATGGCATCAGCGACGCGCTGGCGGAAGTCCGCGGTTTTGGCCCGCAGGGCATCGTCGGAGAGCGCCTGTATTTCGGGCTCGAGTGCGTTGATCCGCGCAACGAGGGGCATAAGACGCTTGATGGCGCGCTCGTTGCTCGTTCCAAAAACTTTAGCTACGACTGAGTTGAACAAAACTGGTGTCCTTCGGGGACGCACTTTGTCCCAATCATTAGTGTAAATGGTATGCGGACGGGTTTACAGACCGGTGTAGAACAGATGCACACCGTTGATCGAATTACGGGCCGGCAGCGAGCGACCGGATCCAAAGGAATCGTATCGGAGAGTGCTGGAGAGACTCGACATCACGCTGGCGTATTCTCGAAAGGCAAGGGGATCAGAGACCATGCTGAGTTATGTCGAAAGCGGCTTTGCTGTCGGGGTGGCGCTGGTTGTGGCGCTCTTTCTGGTCGCGGTGCTGAACCGGTTCTGGCCGATCAAGAACCGCAAGCTCATCAACGATGTTACCGGGTGGCAGTTGGGAATCCTGGGAACGACCTATGGGGTGATTCTGGGATTCATGCTGTATACGGTCTGGAACGACTTCCATGTCGCTGAGGTCAATACCAACATGGAGGCCGCGTCGCTGCTGACGGTGTCGCGGATCGCGGCGGGCCTGCCCATGCCTGAGCGCCAGGAGTTTCATGCGCTGGCTGTCCAATATGCGGAGGCCGTGACCGGGGAGGAGTGGCCTGCGATGCAGCGCCAAGAGGAGAATCACGCCAGCGAGGCGGTCGCCGCCACTATGTGGAGGCTGCTGGCGAAGGTGCAGACCGAAGGCGGTGTGGGAAACAACAGCGTCGATCATCTAACGAGCGCGCTGAGCGATCTTTCGGAGCGGAGGAATCTGCGGGAAGAAGAACTGAACGTAAAGCTTCCGAAGATGTTGTGGGTGCTGCTGCTGGCGGGCGCGGTGGCGACGGTCGGGTCGGCGTGTCTGCTGGGCAACGACAATCAATGGCTGCACTATATCCAGGTGTTCGCGCTGACGTTTGTGGTGGCGGTAGCATTGGCTGCAATCGCGGACCTGGCGAGACCGTTCGAGGGTGGAGTGTCGGTGAGGCCGATCGCGTTTGAACGTGCGCAGGCGATGATGCTGCCGGAGTGAGTCCTAGTGGCCGGCCAGGGCTTCGGGGTCGGGCTTTGCGCGTTTGCCGGGCAGGCGCATGAGGAAGGGCAGGGGCGAGAGCAGGAAGATGGTTCCGGCCAGGATAGCGAAGGCGTTCCTGTAGCTGAGCATGGAGGCCTGGGCGAGCATCTGCTGGTAGGCCTGGCCGATGGCCGTCTGCGTGGCCGAGGCGGCGGACATCCCGTGGGCCTCGAGCATCTCCTTCATGCGGTCCATGTAGATGCGATACGGGACGCTGTTGGAGTTGACGTTGGCGGCGAGGGTCACCTGGTTGACCTGGGCGTTGCGCGAGAGAAACGTCGTCAGGAGCGCTGTGCCGGCGCTGCCGCCGAGATTTCGGGCGAAGTTCGAGAGGCTGGAGATCTGATTCATCTTGTTGGTTGGCACGCCGACGTAGTTCAGGGTGCTGATGGGGATGAAGATGAAGGGCAGACCGATGACCTGCAACATGCGCCAGAGAGTGACCGTACCGAATGAGGCGTTCAAATCGAGCCGCGTGAGGTTGTAGAGGCCCGCAGCGGTAACGAGATATCCCAGACAGACCATCAGGCGGGGATCGAGCTTGCCCAGCGACCGGCCAGCGACGAACATCATGGCCATCATGACGAATCCCGCGGGTGAGAGCACCTCGCCCGCGCGTTCTGCGGTGTAGCCGAGCAGTCCCTGGAGGTACTGCGGGATGAGCACGGTCGAACCGAAGAGCACCATGCCAAGCACAAGCTGAAGGAAGACGGCGGTGCCGAAGTTTCGATTCTTCAGGAGTTTTAAATCGACGATGGGGTCGGGATGATTCCACTCCCAGAAGGCGAAGAAGACCAGGGTGGCGACGGCCAGGATTGCGAACGTCACGATCATCTGCGAGCCGAACCAGTCTTTTTCCTGTCCCTTGTCGAGGGTGAATTCGAGACAGCCGACGCCGAGAGCGACCAGGCCGAGGCCCATGAAGTCGACCTTGAGGTGCTTGGATTGCTCCTTGCGCAATTTGAGATGCGGCGGGTCTTCGACCATGCGGTTGCTCAGGTAGAGCGAGAGGAGGCCGATGGGGAGGTTGATGAAGAAGATCCAATGCCAGTTGAAGTTGTCGGTGATCCAGCCGCCGAGGGTAGGTCCGATGGCGGGAGCGACGACGACGGCCATGCCATAGACGGCGAAGGCCTGGCCGCGCTTCTCGACGGGAAAGGTGTCGGCGAGGATGGCCTGTTCGCTTGGGGCAAGGCCTCCTCCGCCTGCGCCCTGCAGGATGCGCGCGAGAATGAGAATGGGCAGCGTGGGGGCCAGGCCGCAGAGCAGCGAACAAATGGTGAAGATAGTGACGCAGGTCATGTAAAAACGCTTGCGGCCGAAACGGTCGGAGAGCCAACCGGAGATCGGCAGCACGACCGCACTGGAGACGAGGTAGCTGGTGAGAACCCAGGTTGCCTCTTCCGAACTGGCTCCGAGCGAACCTGCGATGTGGGGGAGGGCTACGTTGGCGATCGAGGTATCGAGAACCTCCATGAACGTGGCGAGGGTGACGGTGAGTGCGACGGCCCAGGGGTTATGGTGCGGCACCCAGGCGGGCGGGGTGAGCGCGACGGACTTCGAATTAATCTTTGGATTCGAGATCGCGGGCGGGTTTTCCGTCAGGGTGGACATATCAGCCTCCTGATATGATATCAGGAGACTGATATGGATTCAGGTAAAAGCAATGTGGAAGGCCGGCAGGCGAAGCGGCGGGCGGCACAGATGATGAAGCGAATCATCGTGCACTTCCGCAGCCAGTTGGACGAGAGATTGCGTCCGCACGGCGTAACGACGGCCCAGTTGCAGATCATGAAGGCGGTCAGCCAGGAGCCCGGGCTGTCGGGGGCCAAGCTGGCGAGGATCTGCCACATCACGCCTCAGTCCGTGCAGACGCTGCTGAAGGGCCTGGAAGAAGGTGGCTGGATCGTCCGGAGCAAGGATCGGGGGAATGACAGAGTTCTCAATACCGAGCTGACCGGGGCGGGCAAGGCGTTGCTGGTGAAGGCAGAGAGGGAGGTGAGGGTTATTGAGAGACGGCTTTGGCGGGGAGTCTCTGAGAGTTCTATCGCGACCTTTAATGATGTGCTTGCCCAGTGTCTTGCGAACATTGAGCGGCGGCCGGATGGCAACCAGGCGTCTATTGAGAACGGTGGCTAGTCTTTGCCGTGAAAGAGGGCACGGTTGATGTCGGGCCAGAACTCGTGGGCCATGAAGGTGGCGGCGTCAATGCCTACGTTCTGACCCCACTGCCCGATGGTGTTGCCCGCAGTTCGCTGGGAGCGGGGGTAGTAGAGATTTGAAACGCCGGCGGCGGCTCCAGCGCCAACTATCTCACTGATGTTGAAGGTGTCGGGCCCTGCTTCGGAGCGGGTGATGAAGGCGCGGCTGAGAGAGTAGCCGGTGCGTTTGAGGAAGCCTCCGTGACCGAGGGTGTAGTAGCGCGTGTCTTCATGGGTAATGGTGGGCACGATGAACTCGACAAAGTAGTTCTCGCTGGTCTGATCTACGGCGCTATGCCAGAAATACCGCGCGTAGCCCGCCGCTCCCTGATGAAACTCGGGTGTGTTTTTTCTGAGCTGGTTGTAGCCTGCGATGGTGGCGGGTATCAGAATCGACGAGTAGTCGAAGCTGTCCTGGGATGCCGTAAGGAACTTATCCCGCACAGTCTGCGGGGGGAGATGGACATCGGCGCTGACCGCTCGAAAGTTTGGAAAGACGAAGAGGATTCGCTTGGTCTGCTGACCTTCACCTTCGGCGGCGGCTTCGACTCGGAGCTTGTGGTTCTCCTGCGAGTTCGGCTGATGCTGATCCGATTGCTGCGGTACTCCGTCGTCCGCCGATACCGAATCGAAGCTGGAGGAGCTGCCTTCGAGAGGATGCGTCAAGTTGGGTGCGTCCGGGAGATCGGCGACCAGAGTGGATTGGCCGCTTGCGATTCCGCAAAAAAGAGACAATGACAGGAACATACCTGCCGCATGGCGCAGGCCGAATCTCTTTGGGTTCATAGTTTGATCTCAGTATCTCTTGGTTTGACGCATCGATGTGATGTTTGGACAGCGTGGATGGATTCATGATCGGCGGATGACGTGGTTTGTGAGAGACGATTCTGTCTCAGCATTTGTTGCATCGCTCCGCCATGAAACTTTCTGATCGCTACTGTCCGCTCCTTCCCTTCGTCCCTGTTTGTCTGCGAGTGACAGGAATTGGCGCGACTGAATTACGCGAAGGTGGAACGGGAGAAGTTCGCACAGGGAGGCCGGACATATACTTGTGTTTCGCTTGCAGAGCTTTCAAACGGTCGAAAGGGCAGGGGTGATGCATTGACAATGACGATGACGGCGGTTGCATTTGCTCGGGAGAACGAGAGACGGTTTGTTGAGGAGCTTAAGGCGCTGTTGCGGATTCCATCGGTGTCTACCGATCCTGCGCATGTTGGAGATGTGCGGCGGGCAGCGGAGTTTGTCGCGGCGGAGCTGAAGCGCATTGGCCTGGAGAACGTGCGAGTGATCGAAACCGGGACTGCGGAAGAGATGATCACGGATTCGGCAGGGCAGTCGCGCTTGGTGCCGCCGAGGATCGGCCATCCGCTTGTCTATGCGGACTGGCTGCACGCGGAAAGATCTGCCGATGGATCGCGGCCGCCGACCGTTCTCTGCTACGGCCATTATGATGTGCAGCCGGCAGAGCCGCTGGATGAGTGGAAGTCGCCGCCGTTCGAACCCAGCGAACGTGATGGAAACATTTACGCTCGCGGCGCAGTCGATGATAAGGGTCAGATGTGGATGCACGTGAAGGCGCTGGAGTCCCTGATGTCCGCGGGAGGTGGCAAGCTGCCGGTCAACGTGCGCGTCATCGTGGAAGGCGAAGAAGAGGTAGGTGGTGAAGGCATTGCCGCTTTCGTGCGGGAACACGGAGGTGAGTTGAAGGCGGATGTGGCTCTGGTGAGCGACACCGAGATGTTCGCGCCGGACCTTCCGACGCTTTGTGTCGGGCTGCGCGGCATGATCTACACCGAAATTGAAGCGCGTGGCGCCCGCACCGATCTGCACTCGGGCATGTACGGCGGCGCGGCGCCCAACCCGTTCGTGGCCCTCGCGCAGATCATCGCCAAGCTGAAGGATGAAGAGGGAAAGATCCTGATACCGGGCTTCTATGACAACGTGGCGAAGCCCACGGCGGACGAACTGAAGGCCTGGAAGGCGCTTCCATTCGATGAAGAGCATTATCGCGAGACGGAGGTGGGTTCGGTCGAACTTACCGGCGAGCGAGAGTTCAGCGTGCTGCAGAGGACGTGGTCCAGGCCGACGCTCGATGTCCATGGCATGCCTGGCGGCTTTACCGGTGCGGGTGCGAAGACGGTGATTCCAGCGAAGGCAACGGCGAAGATCAGCATGCGGCTGGTTCCGGACATGACTCCGGCGGAGTCCTTTGCCAAGTACAAAGCCTATGTCGAGTCCATCGCGCCGAAGGGTATTGTTCTGGACGTGCGGCTGATTCACGCGGGCGATCCCATCGTCGTAAGCACCGACAATGAGTTTGTGCGCGCCGCTACTTCGGCGATGCGCGATGTCTTCGGCAAGGAGACGGTGTTTGTCCGCGGCGGCGGCTCGATCCCGATCGTGGGGGACTTTGTGCGCGAGCTGAAGATCCCCACGGTGCTGATGGGGTTCGGTCTTCCCGATGACAATCTGCATGCCCCTAATGAAAAATTTCATCTGGCAAACTTTCATCGCGGCATCGAGTCGATCATTCGATTCCTGCAGAATGTGGGTGGCTGACGGTGTGGCGCCGGCCCGCCGAGGTGGGTGGCTATGTGCTCGCTGGTGGAAAGAGTTCGCGGATGGGGCGAGACAAGGCCATGCTGGAGCTGGCGGGGAAGCCGCTGGCTTTGCACGCGGTGGTTAAACTTCGACGCGTCTGCAAAGAGGTTCACATCTTGAGCAATCGGCCGGAGCTGGGTGCGTTTGCTCCGCTGGTTGCGGACCTGCACGAAGCATGTGGACCGCTCAGTGGAATCGAAGCAGCTTTGGAGCACACGAAATTTGACTGGAATCTGTTTATGCCTGTTGACATGCCTTTTCTGCCGTCGGCTCTTTTGGATTGGTGGGTGAGACTGGTGCAACAACGACAGATGGATGGAGCGCGGGTTGCGATATTTACGGTGGGCGGTTATCCGCAGCCGGCTCTCTGTCTATTGCGTAGAGATGTAAAGCCGTATGTGAAGCTTGCGATGCGACGGGGCGAGTTCAAACTGTTCCCCTTATTTGAAGAGATGGGACGGGGGTTGGCTGAAGGGCAACGGTTACCTTCCAACACGGGACTTCTTAACTGGGTGTGGCGAGAGGATAAAGAATTTTCCGCGACGCATGGTCAAGGCCACGATAAGACAGAGTCATGGTGCGAACTGACGGAGGCGCAGCAGAGGTCCAGGCATCTGTGGTTTGCGAATTTAAATACTGCCGAGGAATTTGCTGAGGCGGAGCGCTATGTTCATGCACTCGACACGTGAGGCTTAGAAGCGCCCGAGTCCGAAGTAGTCCTTGAACAGGAGGATGAACCAGAGCACCGGCGCGGCCAGCTGGAGGGCATCGATGCGATCGAGGATGCCGCCATGTCCGGGGAGCAGGGTGCCTGAGTCCTTGACTCCTGCGCCGCGCTTGATGGCTGACTCCAGCAGGTCTCCCAACTGCGCGGCGATGTTGAGGACGGCGGCTAGCACGAGCGACTGCCAGATGGGCTGGGAGATGTGGAGGAGCGTGTTGCCGCGCGCGGTCAGGGTGTCGGCGATGATGACCAAGAGCGCAGCGGCAAGCACGCTTCCGGCGATCGAAGCGATTGCGCCTACCCAGGTCTTGCCTGGGCTGAGGCGCGGGGCCAGCTTCTTTTTTCCGAAGGCGCGGCCGATGTACAACGCCGCGATATCGCCTGCCCAGACGCAGACCATGAGGAAGAGAACCAGGGCAGTTCCGTCCTCCTGCTTCCATAGCAGAGGGATCAGCGTCAGTGGGTAAGCGATGTACACCAGTCCAAACAGGCCCTGCGCTGTGTCGGGAAGCACCTGAATCAGCGGAGCGCGAAGTCCGTTCCAGGCAAACAGTGCGAGAGTAAGAGCGCTCAGCACGGGGAGCTGCGCTTCGACCGGGAAGTTTGGCAATGTCACCACAAATGCGAGTGCGGTGCCGATCACCATCCAGCCCACCGGGATCCGGAGACGGGCGCCGTGTGCCTCTGCACCTATTGCCGCGAGCTTGAGATACTCGTATGCCGCCAGTTCAGCCACGATGGCGCTGAATAGGGTAATCATCCAGAGCTGGCCAAAGAAGATCAAGCTGAACACAACAGCGATGAGGGAGACGGCAGTAACGATACGTTTCATTTGCTTTTTGAGGATACCGGAATCGCGAGGTTTCGAGTGGACGAGGGCTGACAGATGGAGCGGGCGCACCCTCTTGATCAGGGCTTGCAGAGATCCGCATGCCGCCCGGTGGAGACTGGCCAACGGTGGTTCGATAGGCATATTCTCATGGGTGCATCACCTGAACTGGAGAAATATCTCATGGCGACACCTACTCTCACCAAGCCCCGGGCTGAACCGACCACCGACTTTCTCCCGCTCAAGGGTACGGATCACGTCGAGTTCTATGTTGGCAATGCGCGCCAAGCAGCTTACTTTTACCGCGCTGCGTTCGGCATGTCCCTGGTCGCCTATGCCGGGCCAGAGACGGGTCAGCGCGACCGCGCCAGCTATGTCCTGCAGCAGGGGAAGGTCCGGTTCGTCCTTACCACGGCGCTGCGCGCCGACTCGGAGATCGCCCGTCACGTCGACAAGCACGGCGACGGCGTCCACGCTATTGCTCTGTGGGTCGACGATGCGCGTCAATCCTGGCTTGAGACCACGAGCCGAGGTGCACGAAGCACTCAGGCGCCCACCGAGCTCTCGGACGATCACGGCCGAGTCGTCATCTCCAGCATCGCAGCCTATGGGGAGACGGTGCATACCTTTGTGGAACGCACGAACTACAACGGAGCCTTCTTTCCCGGGTACAAGGCCATCCCGCGGGACGAGGTTGCGCGCCCCGCGGGGCTGCTCCACATCGATCACATCGTAGGGAACGTGGGTTGGAATTCGATGAACCAGTGGGTCGACTTCTATCGCGACGTGATGGGGTTCGGGCTCTACCAGCACTTCGACGACAACGACATCTCGACGGAGTATTCGGCGCTCATGTCGAAGGTGATGGCCAACGGCAACGGTTACGTCAAGTTCCCCATCAACGAGCCTGCCGAAGGACGGCGTAAATCGCAGATCGAGGAGTATCTCGACTTCTATCAGGGGCCCGGCGTCCAGCATATGGCGCTTGCCACCAATGACATTTTGCACACTGTCTCATTGATGAAGCAGCATGGAGTCGAATTCCTCACGGTTCCGCACTCGTACTACACCGAACTGCAGGGTCGCATCGGCAAGATCGATGAGCCGATTGAAGACCTGGAGAAGCTTGGCATCCTTGTCGATCGCGACAACGAGGGCTACATGCTTCAGATCTTCACCAAGCCTGTTGAAGACCGGCCCACGGTGTTTTACGAGATCATTCAGCGCAAGGGAAGCCGGAGCTTCGGCAAGGGCAATTTCAAGGCGCTGTTTGAAGCCATTGAACGCGAACAGGAGCTGCGCGGAAATCTTTAGAGACTTTGTCCTGCCGGACGGGCCCACTGCGCGTGGGGCGGTCACTTCGTGACGTGTCTACGTTGTTTTGCCGGGCCGATCGGCATGCGGCTTCCCGGTGGTCGGCAATGCCACGGGATGAGGAGCATCGAGTATGTATAAATAACCGTTACAAATGCATAATCATTAGTGTTGACGCGGGTTCTGCCGCGCTCCATGCTTTGTAAGGAGACACTCACATGAGCACGCAGCCAATCGACGTCGCCGCATCCATGCCGGCGCTCGCCGCCTTTCACCCCACCGCAACCTTTCTCATGTGCCCGCCCACGCTCTACGACGTCAACTACGTCATCAATCCGTGGATGGCTGGAAACGTCCATGCCTCATCGCGTGCCCGCGCCGCCGAGCAATGGCAGCGTCTCTATGAAGCGGTCAGCAGCATCGCCGAGGTGCAGCTGGTCGAGCCGGTCGCCGGCTCACCCGACATGGTGTTTACCGCGAACGCCGGCCTGGAACATAACGGCACCGTGGCCTTGAGCAGCTTCTTTCATCCCGAACGCCAGGGCGAAGAGCCGCACTTCCGCCGCTGGTTCCACGATGCCGGCTACAAGGTTCTCGACATTCCCCGATCCACGCCGTTCGAAGGCGAAGGAGATGCACTGTTCAGTACAGACGGCACTTGTCTGTGGGTTGGACATGGTCCGCGCACCGCTCCTTCCAGCCATCAGGCGCTTCGTGAGGTGTGGGGCATCGATGTTGTCTCGCTTCATCTCATCGACCCGCGGTTCTACCACCTGGATACCTGCTTCGCCCCGCTTGAGGGTGGATATGTCATGTATTTCCCGGAGGCGTTTGATCAGCCATCGGTGGCGAAGATCGAAGCGTTCTATCCTCCGGAAAAACGGATCATCGTCAAAGAGGCCGACGCGGTCTGCTTCGCCTGCAACGCCATCAATGTCGGTCGCACGGTGATACTGAACAACATCAGCAGGGAGCTGCGCCGGGAGCTGGAGTCGCGCGACTTCGACCTGATTGAGGTCACGCTTACGGAGTTTTTGAAAGCTGGCGGCGCGGCGAAGTGCCTGGTTATGAAGTTGGGCGCAGCCGCTCACCAACTGTAAGTTCTCCGTGGACCACGGATGCCCATCTTCGGGAAGCTCTGATCAAGTGCAGAAGCGATTGGCGCCAATTTTTGGGATGCTGTTCGTCGAGCAGATTGGGTCGGACAGAGTGCGAAATGCGGGGGTTTCTCCACTCAGCCGCGCGATGAGACCGCGCGGCTCCGGTCGAAATGACGACTATCACATGGGGCGGTAAGAAGGTTGAGTACTCAATCAGGGTTCCTTAGGCGCGCTGTTCGCGTCCAAGACGGCATTCGTGGGAGACCTTAGCTCAAAGGTCTCTCTGTCGAGCACGCCGGGTCTATTCGAAGGTCAGGTGAACTTCGCCAGCGTTTGAAAACTCGGCGTTGACGGACGATCCCTTGTCTGCCATGGTCAGTCCGGTCCAGCTTCCTGTGGTTACCCATTGTCCGGCCTTCAGGCCGCCGGTTCGCGTGGCTCCTTCATTGGCCAGCCATGGCAGAAGGCGCATCAGGTTGCCTGAGGTATTCGACCCCGTACGTTCCACCCGCACGACGCCATCGACTGCGATCATCGCGTGCTCTTTCGTGAAGTCGATGCTCTTCCAGTCAGCGAATGCGGGTCCGTAGACGAAGCCGCCATGGATCTGCAGGTCGGCAATCATCGACATTCGCGCCACTTTCATGGGGTCCGACAACCCACTCTCAATCACCTCTATCGCCGGGTGACAACTCGCAATCGCGGAGACAGCTTCGTCCATCGAATACGCTGTCTCTCGTGGAGGCAGATCGGTTCCGATCAGGAATGCAATCTCGGCTTCCAGCCCGCGAAGCCGGCGCGCTCCAGACAACTGCGCACCGTTGGCTGCGATCCACGCCCGCGGCATCGGTGCGAAGACCGGAGTCGCATCCGCCGCAGTCGCGCCAACCTTCCATCCGCCAATCGGGCCGTACTCTTTGGCTAACGTGTCCTGCACGACGTAGGCTTCTTCGAGCGAGTCCGGCTGCAGGTCTGGCGGGAGGTCGTCGATAGGATCGCCTGTTCTGCGGGCATTCATCAGCCTCGCTGCCGCATCCATCAATACTTGTTCACGAGCACCATTTTTCATTCAGCAAGTGTCTCGCAACGCGGGGCGTTTTGTCTCGGATGGCGGAGAATCAGTTTCCCGAGGCAGCAGTATCCGGGTGCCCGAGACTCAACAGGTTGGCAAACAATCGGTAGGCGCCGGGAACTCCCTCGGGCAGCTCCCGATAGAGTGCGAAGGCCAGATACACATAGACTCCCTTGCCGGTTTTTGCGAGGATCAAGCCGCCGTTCTGCGGATCTTGCTCCGGATCGTGCGTCTCCAGGGGCGCGATGTAATGAGCGTCCCAGCTTTCCATGAATCCGTGTCCACGTTCCTCCACCCACCCGTCAAAGTCCCGCTCGGTGATTTTGTTGGGCCAGTTGAGCACCGGACTCTCCGGCATCAGCAGCTTGACCGGCGCGTCTTCGTCCACGACCTTCTCTTCGTTGCCCAAAGAGGTTGGGTAGGGTCCATAGTTGAACTGGCCCCGGTTGTACTGCACGATCACAACGCCACCGCGCCTGGCGTACTCAAGGAGTTGTCCGTTTGCCGCGGCAAGCCCTGGATGCGCCGCGTAGGCTCGTACGCCGAGCACCACTGCGTCATATCCAGTCAGCCTGCCTTCGGCGACGTCGTCCAGGGTTAACGTGGTCGGATGGATACCGATGTTTGCGAGTGACGCCTCTACCTCGTCGCCCGTACCGGGCAGATATCCTACCCTGAGTCCGGGAGCAACTTTTACATCCACGCCACGCGCCCGGTAGGTTGCGGGCCGGTAAAGATCAACCGGCAACAACCCCGCGTAACCAACTGCTTTATAGCCTTCTCGAAAGTCCTGGCCCGCGTAGGTCGCCACCGCCGTCATCGTGTAGGCTTTCTGAGCCATCCTTCCCGGGGTCACCGTAAAGGCTACCTGTGTCGAGTCGCCATCTTTCGCCAACGCGAAGTCGGCCCGCTCCGGTGTTGCGGACCATCCGGCGGGAAGCTCGAGCCGTATTGTTCCGGCTGCCGGACCCTTGACATTGCTCTTTACCTGCGCGGTCATCCTCAGCGTCTTCTCGGTGAGCGGTACGATTCCGGCCGCGGGCGACACCTGCACGGAGATGGCCGGAGCCACCAGCAGGGGTTGATATACGGTTCCTTGCCCCGTGACACGATGGAGGGTCTGGACCGCCTGTCCCAGCCGAATCTCAACCCCGCCGTAGTCCGCCGTCACCCACGCCGTCAGCGGAGGCAGGGGCAGGGAGGCGTTCCGCATGGCCGGATCGGAGACATCGTAGTAGGCCTGCTCGATGCCGGGCTGAAGGAACGGCGGTCGAGTCACGGGCGTATCGGGCGGCAGCTTCACTGCGTAGCGGACATCGTCGGCTTTTCCATTCGCAATCGTCTCGCCGGCGTCGCCTGTGGTCTTTGTGACTGTTGCCCCTGCGCTCGACTCGAGCGTCTCGGCAGCGATCTTTATCGGCACGTCACTTCCATTGACTACGTGCATCTGCACGTCGAAGCTCTGGCCGGGAACGGCGGTCACGAAGGTATCGGCGCCGTCGCCGAATCGAGCGAAGGGCCCCGTCTCCTGCTTGCCGGCAACCTGCGCCCGAAGGCTTAGACCGAGCGCCTGGACCAGCGCATCGTTGAACTGCACACGCTTTACCCGAAGCTCATGGAGGAGGTCATACTTTTCGCGAGGGGTCAGGTTGGCGGCATCCACCTTGGCGATCAACTCATCGGTTGTGTGTAATCCATCGCGCAGCAGGGGAGCCGTCCTTTGCGGCGCGGCGATCTTGTAGATCGTCATTGCCTGCGTGATCAGCCCGTCTATCTTCGCCAAGTCTTGCGGAAGGAATGTTTTTTCTTCCGGGGCCAGGGTGGCGATTCCCTCGAGCGAGACGTCGATTCCGTCAAAGAAGTTTTTCTCCTGCTCCGAGGAAGAGACCCGTGACCCGTAGCGATGGTAGGGCACGTCGAAGGCGCCTGCGGCCGGTATTCCCATGCCGCCGTTCTGCGTCTTCTGCAGGCCGAGTCCAAGCCGCGCAAACTGGAGATAGCTCATCCCGAGCACCGGGCTATAGTCTCCTTCCGGTATGGTCACATTCGTCTTTGGGGCCTCGGTGGTCCATTGTTTTGTTACATAGTTGTAGAAACGCGCCGGAGCGTATTTCCCGGTCGCGTAGTCGTACATACCTTTTGCAGAGATCGGGAAGAAGGGCGCCCGTGCATAGACCTTGAGGGGGCTCCAGGGCATCAGACCGGCTGCAATCTGGTCCGGGAATACCGTCGGGTCGCCTGCCGCGGTAAATACCTCCTGGGCCATCTCACCCGAGACCTGATGCTGGCCGTGGCCGTCGGTAATGCCGCCGACGAAGACGCTGGTGACGACGAGTGGCCGATAGAGCCTGACCGCTCGGACGGCGTCGTATAGAACCCGCTCGTGGCCCCAGTTCTTGAGACTCTCCTCTTTGGTCTTGGAGAAGCCGAAGTCGATTTCTGTTCCCCAGAGCTGGTCGACGTCCATGTAGCGATCTGCGGCCAGCAACTCCTGGGTCCGCACCAGCCCGAGCGCGTCGTCGAAGTCACCTGACATGAGGTTCTGGCCGCCCTCGCCGCGGGTGAGGGTCATCATGGCGACATGCGCGCCCTGGCCGCGCGATTCGTAGGTCAGCATGCCGCCGTCTTCGTCATCGGGATGCGCCACAATCATCATGAGGCTGGCTCGGGTTCGCAGCTTCAGCAGACTCTGCCAGAGCGCGGTTGAACCCTGGTTGGCGGCGATCTTCCGCACGTTGACCGAGGCTCGCACATGCTCGCCCCTCAGGTTTGCGGGATCCCGCAACTGTTGCGCGTCGATTGCCCCGCCGCAGAACCCAAACGCCACCACCGAAGTCGCAACCCAACCCGCTGAACCGCGCAAAGTAGTCATTGACTTCTAATCTCTCACACCCTTTCCCCTGAATTCAGCCGAGCCAGCTATACCATCCAGGCTATGCCGTCCATCGTACTTGTAACCAGCGGGCCAGTCGCGGAGTCCAATCTATAACTGAAGTTCGGACAGGGAAGGAAACACAATGCTTCTTCGCAAAGGCGGAAGTCTCGAATCCGTCATCCGCTCATCGGAGATCACTCCGCAGCGCATCTTCGAGCAGCATCAGCAGAGCCGCCGCCGCTTTCTTGCCGGAGGCGCCGCAGTGGGAGCGGGTCTTCTGGCGTCCCGCATCCCAGGCCTGCTGTACCCCGTCACGACCGCGGAGGCGGCTGAGAATCTGAAAACCTTCCCCAGCAAGTACGTTCTCCCTGATGCCCAGACTCCGTTTGCCAAGGCATCCACCTTCAACAATTTCTACGAGTTCGGCACCGACAAGTCCGACCCCTCGCACAACGCCTGGCGTCTCCACACGCGCCCCTGGCCGATCCAGATCACGGGCAAGGTGGAGAAGCCTCAGACGATCAACATCGACGACCTCATTGCATATCGCCCCCTCGAAAGCCGCGTCTACCGTCATCGCTGCGTGGAAGCGTGGTCGATGGTGATTCCCTGGGACGGCTATTCCTTGTCCGAGCTCATCAATTTCTGCAAGCCGCTGCCGAGCGCCAAGTACGTACAGTTTTTCACCTACAACGACCGCAAGGTCATGCCGGACGAACCCTCCGGCTACGATTGGCCTTACCGCGAAGGCCTCCGTATGGATGAGGCAATGAATCCGCTGACCTTGCTGACGTTTGGCTGCTATGGGCAGGTGCTGCCGAACCAGAACGGCGCGCCAGTTCGCGTCATCGTCCCGTGGAAGTACGGTTACAAGTCCTGCAAGTCGATCGTACGGTTTCACTTTACTGACAGAGAGCCCGAGACTACGTGGAACGAGATTGATGGCCAGGAGTACGGCTTCTACTCCAACGTCAATCCGAACTACGACAATGCGCGGTGGTCGCAGGCGCATGAACGCCGCATCGACTCCAGCGTCTTCCCGCATGAGATCCCTACCTTAATGTTCAACGGCTATGGCGACCAGGTGGCCGGCATGTACGCCGGCATGGATCTCAAGAAATATTACTGAGCCCTCAATCCGAGTTAATTTCCGTATAGTCCGCTTCTGCCTGTGGGATGCTGGAGGGGAGGGCTGGTGCGATGGCGCTGGGCGAGAACCTGCACGCGGTTGAAACGGTGATCCTGCTGCTGCTGGTGCTGGTGGCGGCATTCGCCGCGATGGCGAGCAGGCTTAAGGTGCCTTATCCGATTGTTCTTGTTCTGGCGGGGCTTGGGATCAGCTTTGTCCCACATATGCCCCATGTGCCACTGGATCCGGATATTGTTTTTGTGATCTTTCTTCCGCCGCTGCTGTACGCGTCGGCGTGGGCGCTGTCCTGGCGGGAGTTTCGGCGCAACGGCATGGTGATTGGCCTGCTTGCAGTGGGGCTGGTCGGCTTTACGGTGTGGGGGATCGCGGAGTTCTCCGACCGCTTTATTACGGCGCTTGATTGGAAGGCGGGGTTCCTGCTCGGAGCAGTCGTGGCAACGACCGATGCCATCGCGGCCACCTCGATCGCCAAGGCCGTCGGCCTGCCTCGCAGGATTGTGGACATACTGGAAGGCGAGAGCCTGCTGAACGACGCGACGGGCTTGCTGGCGCTTGAGATCGGACTTGCGCTTCTGTTTACGGGAGAGTCGCCGACGGTCGGGGGCGGGCTGTTGCGGCTTCTTTATCTGGTGCTTGGTGGGGGGGTGATCGGGCTTGTGATTGGCATTGTCGTGGGCTGGCTGGAGAGGTTCATCGACGACGGTCCGGTTGAACTGGTCGTCAGCCTGGTCGTCCCGTATGCGGCGTATCTTGCGGGCGAGAAGGCGAAGGCTTCAGGCGTTCTGGCGGTGGTGGTCAGCGGGATCTATCTCAGCCGGAAGAGCACGGAGTTCTTCTCGCCTTCGGTGCGGCTGCAGGTTCAAGGAGCGTGGCAGGCGCTGACCTTCATGCTGAACGGGCTGGTCTTCGTGCTGATCGGATTGCAACTGCCGTACGTGCTCGCTGGCATTCACGGCCGGTACGGAATGGGGACACTGGTGTTCTACGGCGCGGTGTTCAGCGCGATGTTGATTCTGCTGCGGCTGGTGTGGGTCTTTCCCGCGATGAAGTTCGCGTCCTTTGTGGAGCGGCGCTGGATGGGACACAAAGAGGAGCCGCTGGGGGCGCGGGAGGTGTTCGTGGTGGGCTGGACCGGGATGCGCGGCGTGCTGGCGCTGGCCGCGGCGATCTCGATACCGGAGGTGCTGGGCGATGGACGTCCGTTCGCGGCGCGAAATCTGATTGTATTTCTGGCATTCTGCGTCATTCTCGTCACGCTGGTGTTGCAGGGGCTCACGCTTCCCGCATTGATTCGGCGTCTGGGGCTGGCCGGGGCGACGGGTATGGACCCGGAGGAGAAGGAGGCACGGAGAATTGTTCTCGCCGCAGCCATTCGCTTCCTGGAGCAGGACCGGAAGCGCATCGGCGCTGAGGCCGAGCACCTTTACGACGAGGTGACGCATCGCTATCGCCATCGGCTGGCGGCAGTCGCGACCGGTGCCGAAGAAAGCGTGGATGGCATGGACGGGGACACCTACGCGCGCCTGCGGAGCATCGCCGAGGAGGCCTTGCAGGCGGAGCGGCGCACCCTGATCGAACTGCGCGACAAGGGAAGGATCGGCGACGACGTGCTGCGAACGCTGGAACGCGAGATGGACCTGGCCGAGAGCCGCTACCAGGCTCTGCCCTCCTCCGGACTACCCTGAGGATACCGGAAGGTTTTGCTCTCGATGCATGTGTTTCCGGCATCGGGAATAGATCGAGAATCTCGGCTATGGCTCTATCCGATGCATGGGCAGGTTCGCCGCATAGTCCTGGCTCGTGCGCGGAAGCGTCAACCAAATAATCGCTACGATGAGTCCCATGACGGGTAGCACAAAGATGCTGCCTTCGGGCCCGGTGCCTCCTCCGCTGAGCAGGGGCGCGCCTGATGGATGGGTGATCAGGAGGTGCTGACGCATGACGTTGCCACTGTCCCCGACGCCATAAAGGAAGGATTGGGAGTAGTCCCAGGCGGTATGGAGGCCGATCGCCCACCAGAGCGAGCCGGTGCGCCATAGGCTGAAGGAAAACAGCAATGAGGCCAGGCCGGCGCAGACAAGGCCGATAGGGGACTCGCCCGGATTCCCTTTGTGGATGAAGCCGAAGAGGGCGGCCCAGACGATGGCGGAACTCCAGAAGCCGAGAGCGGCACTTTGCGGCCTCTTGAGCGCCGTGCGGTAAAAGCCGGCAAGACCGCGTGTCAGCGTGTATTGGATGTAGCCGCGAAAGAGGAACTCTTCAAAGACGGCGACGAGCAGGAACGCCGCGAGCCACTCCGTCGAGTAACGAAGGATGTCACCGCCGAAGAGTGCCCTGCCAGCGATGACGAGAAAGTCCGCCTTCCACAAGATCAGGACGAGCAGCGAAAGGAAGAGAATGCCCCAGGCAAGGCCGGCGAGAAAGTTGGGGAGCTTGCGGGCACCGCCGAGACCGTAGACGGAGAAGGGGCGGCCCTCGATTTTCGACATGATCCAGGTGGCAAAGAGCGCGATGGCCAAAAGTATTGAATCCCCAACGAACACCGTTGTAAGGCCGATGGTACCGCCATTGTCAGCACCGGCAGGCCACTCGTGGAACCTCTTCGCGATCGCGACGACGAAAAATGCGATGGCCGCAAAGATCGCGATGAAGAGGAGCAGACTCCATCCGGCGCGAAGACCGTCTCTTCCATAAAAGATGTTGCGAACGGAGAATGATTGTCGCGGGAGCGGATCTCCGTGAGGGATCGATGAGGCAAGATCGCCGTTTGTGGTTTTCAATGAATATTCTCCCCGGTATATGGGTAGATACGAAGGCCGGCATAATAAGTTCCGAAATTCCTTCACACCGGACGTGTGTCCCATACAGGGCAGTCTCACTGTAAGCACGAGCGATTCGCGAAGCAGAGGACTCCACTCTCTCGTCTCTCTCGCGCAACACGCCCCCAATGACCTAAACCCCGATGCGCTATGCTAAAGCTTCGCATGCATCAAACCGCGAGCTACAGGGTGGATGATTTGGAGTGCAGGGTTTTTTATCACGACAAATGTTTCGACGGAGCGTGCTCGGCTTCGCTGTTCACGCGGTTCCACAGGGAGTGCATCGGGACGGCGGACAAGTTCTCCTACCATGGACTGGTGCATCGCGCGGGCGCGCTGTTCGATGACAGCGCGTTTGTGAGCGGCGAGAATGCGATCGTCGACTTCAAATACTCCGCCTCTCCGAAGGTGACCTGGTGGTTCGATCATCACCAGAGCGCTTTCCTGACGCCCGAGGATCAGAAAGACTTCGAAGGTGGACAGGCGGATGGTTCGCAGCGGATGCGGAAGTTCTTCGATCCGAACTACATCTCCTGCACCAGCTTCATCGCTCATATCGCGCAGGCGGATTTCGGCTTCGACACGGCACCGCTGCTGGAACTGATTCAGTGGGCCGACATCGTCGATGGCGCGCGGTATGAGAGCGCCACCGCAGCGGTCGAGATGGCCGCGCCGGCGATGAAGCTGACGATGGTGATCGAGAGCACCAGCGATACCGCTCTGATTCCGCGATTGATTCCTCTGTTGACGGAGATCAGCCTGCAGCAGGTGCTGGATCAGCCGTTTGTGCAGGAGCTACTGGGGCCGCTGATGGAGCGGCACCTCGCCGCGCTGGAACTGATCCGTTCGCGGGCGACGGTGGACGGTGGCGTGATCACGTTCGACATCACCGACCATCCCACCGAGGGTTACAACAAATTCATTCCGTATTATCTGCATCCGGAGGCGACCTATAACGTAGGTCTCAGCAAATCGAGCTTCCGCACGAAGGTGTCGGTGGGGACCAATCCCTGGACGAAGCTCGAACCTTCGAGGCTGGTGAACCTCGCGGCGGTCTGCGAACGGTATGGGGGCGGAGGTCATGCCCGGGTAGGGGCGATCAGCTTCCCTCCGGACCGGGAAGATGAGGCGCGAAAGGCTGTCGCCGAGATCGTTACGGAGTTGCGAGCTTCCGCTTAGAGACGTGCGACCGCGGATTGCGCGGATAAGAGCGGATCAACGAGGGGCGCGCTCGAGCTCTCACAATTGAGAGGAAAATACAGGGGTCCTTCACTCCGCTCAGGATGACGACGAGAAGCGGAAGACTTGGCGACTGATCACTGCTCTAAATCCGTTCTTATCCGCGTAATCCGTGGTCGAAGTTCTCAGGGTTTGAGGCGGGTGAAGAGATTCAGCTTGGTGAGGTCGTTGAAGATGACGAAGGCGAAGAAGGCCAGGATGCAGACGAACGCGACCTGATAGATCCGCTCCTTGACCTGCTGGTTTACGTCGCGACGCATGATGGTCTCGATGACGAGAAAGAGGATCATGCCTCCGTCGAGAACCGGAATTGGCATCAGGTTGAAGATGCCGAGATTCAACGAAATCAGGGACATCAGGCTGATGATGGGCATCCAGCCGGGCATCTGCGCGGCCATGTGGATCTGCTGGCCGATGCCGATGGGGCTCTGGAGGCTCTTGACCGAGACCTGGCGGGTGAAGAGGCGCTTCAGGACTTCGAGGATGAGCAGCGACCCCTTCTTATTGAACTCCCAGGAAGACACCACAGCCTTCGCGAAGGGCAGCCGTTCGATCTTTACCGGCGGCTGAACAGCAACGAAGCCGAGCCGATAATCCTTCCCACCGGGGCTGTCGGCCAGTTCCGGGGTGACCTGAATCGGAACGGTCTGAACGGCTCCGTTGGGCGCGTTGCGTTCGACCAGCAATGATGCAGGTTTGCCAGCATCCTCCTGCAGAAACGAAAGCAAGGCCGTCACAGAGTGGAGATGAAGGCCGTCGATGCTGACGATCTTGTCTCCAGGCTTCAGACCGGCTTTAGCGGCGGGCATGTTGGACTCGAGCGAGCTGACCTCGACGGGAGTGTTTTGCATCTTTGGGACAAGGCCAAGATTCTCGAGCGAAAAATCGTCGGGAGTGCCCTTGTTCTCGACCCGGATGGTTGTGTTCGTGCGCTGACCATCGTGTATGTAGGAGAAGGGAACCGTCTGGTTGAGATTAAGGAGAGATCGGATGCCGACCTGATCCCAGGATGGGTTCTCGACCGTGTCGTAGTGAACGATGGTGTCCCCGCTTTGAATGCCGGCGCGGCTCGCGGGAGAGTTCAGAGCGATGTAATCAACGTGTGCGGGACCGTCGATGAACTCCTGCACCTCGTTGTGAAGCATGGAGACGCCGGTCATGAGGCCGAAGGCCAGGATGAAGTTTGCGATGGGGCCGGCGAGCGCGACCAGCATTCGCTGCCAGCGCGGATGCACGTTGAAGTCGCCCGCGTCTCCCGTATTCTGCTCGGCTATTTCCACGGACTCGAAGGACATTTCGCCAGCCATCTTGACGTAGCCGCCAAGAGGAATCATGGCCACCTGATATTCGGTGTCGCCTCGTTTAAAGCCGAAGAGCCGCTTTCCGAATCCGATTGAAAATACCTCGACACGGATACCGCAGAGCTTGGCAACGGCAAAGTGGCCGAACTCGTGGACGAGGACCATGATGCCAAGAACGACGAGAAGTTGAATTACGGTTGACATGAAGTTTGGGGAAAGCCTCGTACCTGATTGGTCTCTGTCTACCGCCGCGTGTCCGTGAACTTGCGGTCGATCACTTCGCGCGCACACTCACGCGCGGCAAGATCTGCCTCAAGCACATCCTGGATAGATGCCGGATGTCGATCGGATGTCAGCTGTAGCACAGCTTCGATTGTACGCGGGATACCCGGGAACGGGATACGACCTTCGAGGAAGGCAGCTACGGCGATCTCGTCGGCTGCATTGAGCGCGATACAGGCGTTTCCGCCGGATGAAGCGGCTTCGTAGGCGAGCCGCAGACAGGGGAAGCGGGCGAGATCGGGCGTGGAGAAGTCGAGTTGGCTCAACATGGCGAGATCGAACGTGAGGTTCTCCTTCTCCGCAACGGCTACCCGCTCCGGATAGGCGAGCGCATACAGGATGGGAAGTCGCATATCGGTGACCGAGATCTGGGCGAGGATGCTGCCGTCGACGAACTCGACCAGGGAGTGAACGGTGGATTGCGGGTGGATGGTGGTGCGGACCTGGGCGGCCGGGAGGTTGAAGAGACGGCATGCTTCGATGACTTCGAAGCCTTTGTTCATCATGGTGGCGGAGTCGATGGTGATGCGCTGGCCCATCACCCAGGTGGGGTGCTTGAGGGCTTGCGCCGGGGTGATGTGGTCGAACTCGGCGAGTGGAGTGTTTCGGAAGGGCCCTCCGGACGCGGTGAGCCAGACCTGCTTGACTTCGGCAGGAGTGCCTCCCCTCATGCATTGATGAACGGCGTTGTGCTCGGAGTCGATTGGAAGCAGGGCTACGCTGTGCTTTCTTGCGGCGGCGATGATGAGCTCGCCGGCGGCGACGAGGCACTCCTTGTTGGCCAATCCGATGGTTTTGCCGGCACATACCGCGGCGTAGGTGGCTTCGAGGCCGGCTACTCCGACGATTGCGGATACGACGAAGTCTACCTCGGGGTGTGTCGCGACCTGGATGCTCCCGTCCGCCCCGTAGAGAACTTCGGTATCAATAATCCCCGCCTGCTTCAACTGCTTTGCAAGCGTCAATGCGGCGTGTTCGCTTGCCATGGAGATGAGCTTCGGCCGCCAGCGGAGGCATTGTGTATAAGCGGCTTCGAGGTTGTTGCCGGCGGCCAGGCTGACGACCTGATAGCGATCCGGGAACGACTCGCAGATGGAGAGGGTGCTATGACCGATGGAGCCGGTGGAACCCAGAATCGCTAACTTTTTCACATCTCTATTTTCGCAGAGTCGATCCGGGTTCCATGAGATCAATGGCCTTGTAACCTTGTAACAATGGAGCATCTGCCAGTCGCATCTCTATCTTGAAGCGCCATGACCTGATCGAGGTCCTGATTTAGCAATTAGGGTAGGGTTAAGCTACGTCTCGGGGATATTGGATGGCTGAGCCAAAAAACGGGGTGGATGGACCAAAGGCGGAATCGGAAGCGGCCGTTCCTGTGACGGCGGAAACGCCGCTGATCGAGAGCGTCTCGGAGGATGTCTCGCCGGTCGTGGGCGAGTTCATGGAGCAGTCAGCGCAGCAGAACGAAGCCGCGGCTGAGGCTGTTCCGGAGATCAGGGACAAACCTGGGCCATACATCTCCTTCGAACACGTCGATAAGTCGTTTGGTGACTTCGTTGTACTGGAAGACGTGAGTTTTTCGGTGCTTCCCGGTGAGACGCTTTGCATTCTGGGTCGAAGCGGCGTGGGTAAATCGGTCTCTTTGCAGATGTTGCTGGGTTTTTTGAAGCCCGACCGGGGAATGATCCGGGTTGCAGGGGAGAATATCTGCGGGTTCACCGAGCGCGAGCTGCAAGGCATTCGGCGGAAGGTCACGATGGTATTTCAGAATGGCGCGCTGTTTGACTCCATTACAGTGGGGGAAAACGTGGCCTTTCCGATGCGCGAACGCGGAGAGATGGAGGAGGATCAGATTCTGCAGGTCGTGAGAGGACTGCTGGAGATGGTCGGAGTGGCGGGCATGGAAAATCTGCTTCCGTCGGACCTTTCTACGGGAATGAAACGATCCGTCGCGATCGCCCGGGCGCTGGCTGCACAGCCGGAAGCGGTACTGTACGACGAGCCGACGACCATGGTCGATCCCCTGATGGCGCACCTTCTCGGTGATCTGATTGAGAGATTGAAGCAACAACTTCATCTAACGAGCATCGTGGTTACGCACGACATGCGGTTGGCAAAGAAACTTGCGGATCGGGTTGTTTTTCTGAATGCTGGCAAGGCGATTTTCTTTGGAACGATGCAAGAGATGGAGCAGTGCCCGGATCCAATCGTGCAGGAATTTCTGACGCTGGACGAGCTTGTTGCCCCCGTTTAGAGAGTGGGCACACAATTGCGTGCGATCTGTCTAAAGAACTGTATATCTTGAGTTGCGCCGTTTCAGAATGGCCTGCAATGGATATTGCTATGCGGGTTCTGGATACGTATGCTACACCTAGTAGCGACATTTTTCTTAGTGCGGTGATCCGCCAGCAGGCTTGGCGGAACCTTTCAGTGTCTGTCCGTCTCAATCACCCTTGGAATGACCATCGCAGCGGACCCTCCCCGAGGCTGCCTTCGGCATCCAAACAAACACGCGGTCCACGCAACTACGACTTGAGAGGCGTTCGCCATGGCGACACCGGACTACCTGCAGCAGGTCATAGTCTCGGATAGAAAGTATTCAGGAAAGGAACGTCGCGGGGCCAAAGCTCGCAGTGGACTGTTTCGGCGACCATCGGTGACCAGTTCGGTCTGGGCGTCTCTGGATATGCTGACGGTGCTGTTAGCGGCCATCCTCGCGCTTCGCTTTCGTGTTGCCACACCCGCAAGTGTGCCGACACTTAATGTGGTTCCACATCTCATTCACTCCTCACCCAACATGCTGTTTTTCTACATTGCATGGTTTGGACTTTGCCTGATATTTTTCATGCGTTCCTACGGGCTTTACGGGCCCGTGCAGATGTTCAGTGGACTTCATGAACAGCGCATGACTATTCAGGCCACACTGACCTCGGGTTTGCTGCTTTGTGGAACGCTCTACCTCTCAAACGGCGAGGCGATATCGCGGATTGTGGTCGGGCTGATGGTAGTTCTGACGATGACGCTTTTGTGCCTGCGCAGGGCGTTATGGCGCCGCATGGTGTACCGGAAGTTCCGGGCAGGAGTTGAGACGCGAAATGTTCTCATTGTGGGGGCAGGACGGGTTGGACACGCCCTCAGAAATCACATCGATACCCTGCAGCACCTGGGCTTTCGATTTAAGGGGTTTGTGGCGCTGACGGAGCGTGAAGCTGAGTCGGGCGATGCGGATGTGATCGGAGACGTACGGAACTGTTTGTCTCTCGCACGATCTCTTTTTGTCGATGAGATATTCTTCTCAGTTCCGGCCGAGAAGAAGCTAGTGATCGGGATGGTGGAAGAGGCGCGTATCGCCGGGATCGACGTGCGTGTCATCCCGGATATGTACGATGGGCTTGCCTGGAATGCGAAGGTGGAGTATGTGGGACAGTTTCCCACGATTCCGTTGCACAGGAGGGATTTTCCGATTGGTGGGTTCCTTTTGAAGCGAGTGCTGGATATCACAGTCTCCTCAGTGGCGCTGGTAGTTGCATCTCCTGTCATGCTGGGTATTGCAGTCGCGATCGCTCTGGATTCGGACGGGGCGATCTTTTATAAGGCACAAAGGATCGGCCGAAAAGGGCGGACTTTTTCCTGCTACAAGTTCCGCACCATGGTGCAGAACGCGGAGACGCTGAAGGCAGATCTTGCGCACATGAACGAGCGCGATGGCGTGTTATTCAAGATCACAAAAGACCCGCGCATTACGCGAGTGGGCGGCGTGCTGCGGAAGTATTCGCTTGATGAACTGCCGCAGTTCTACAACGTGCTGAAGGGAGATATGAGCCTGGTGGGGCCACGACCGCCGATGGCCTCGGAGGTGGAGCAGTACGATCTTGCTCATCTGCGAAGACTGGACGTGTTGCCGGGGATTACCGGGCTATGGCAGGTGGAGGCACGGCAGGATCCCTCCTTCGATAGCTATATCTCGCTCGACACCGCCTATGTGGAGAACTGGAATTTGCTGATGGATCTGAGGATTCTGGCGCGGACAGTGGGCGTCGTTTTAAGCGGGACAGGCTCGTAAGCGTTTAGACTTAATGGGTGAAGATAGCTCTGGCCCAGATCAACCCGACGGTGGGCGATTTTACCGGGAACGCAAAGAAGATTATCGAATATGCAGCGCGCGCTGCCCATGCCGGCGCTGAGTTGGCGGTCTTTCCCGAACTTGCCGTGTGCGGGTATCCGCCGGCGGATTTTCTGGAGAAGACGGCGTTCATCGTTCGAGCGGAACAGGCGTTGGCGGAGATCGCGGCATGGACCGAGCCGGCTGGGCGGCCGGCAATCCTTTGCGGCTCGGTAATGCAGGCGCAGGCCGCCACCGGCAAGCAGGTAAGAAATGTTGCGGCCCTGATGGCGGGGGGCGTAGTGCAATTTGTGCAGCAGAAGATGCTGCTGCCGTTCTACGACGTCTTCGACGAGCAGAGGTATTTTGAACCTGCGGCGGAACAGACGCTGACCTGCCTGGGCGGCGAGCCGTTGGCGATCACGATCTGTGAGGATGCCTGGAACGATAAGGACTTCTGGCCTCGGCAGATGTATCCCATCGATCCAGTGGACCACTTGATGGGACAGTGGAAGAATCAACCGGATGCGCTGGCGGGAAAGCAGCGGATCATCTTGAACATCTCCGCGTCGCCTTTCTGGCAAGGAAAGCCGCTGGTGCGGCAGAGTATGCTGGCCGCTCTGGCGCGGCGCCACAGCGCTTTTGTGGTGATGGTCAACCAGGTGGGCGGAGACGACAGCCTTGTCTTCGACGGGACTTCTCTGGTGCTTGGGCCCAACGGGGATGTTGTGGTGCGCGCTGCTTCGTTCGCCGAGGATTTAATCCTGTTCGATTCGAATGCTGCGGTCGCTGCGTTCGCGGACGCGCCTGCCGATGACACTGCGGCCACCTGGGACGCGCTGGTGCTGGGTACTCGGGACTATGTGCGGAAGTGCGGGTTTACCAAGGCGCTGATCGGACTAAGCGGAGGGATAGATTCCGCGCTGGTGGCTGCGATAGCGGTTGAGGCGCTGGGCGCGGAGAACGTGATTGGTGTTGGAATGCCGACTGAATACTCTTCGACCGGGTCAGTCGAGGATGCGCGAGGGCTTGCCGGCAACCTTGGCATACGGTTTGAACTGTTGCCGATTCACAATATCTTCGCGGCATTCCAGGATGCTTTGCAACCCCTTTTTGCGGGTACGCCGTTTGGGCTGGCGGAAGAGAATCTGCAGCCACGGATTCGCGGAACGCTGTTGATGGCGATGTCCAATAAGTTCGGCGCGCTGGTGCTGACGACGGGGAACAAGAGCGAGATGTCGACCGGCTACTGCACGCTGTACGGCGATATGGTCGGAGCGCTGGCGGTGATCGGTGACCTGATGAAGACGCGGGTCTATGCGCTGAGCCGGTACGCCAATCGACTCAAGGAGATTATCCCGCGGGAGACGATCGAGAAGCCGCCTTCCGCGGAGTTGCGGCCTGGACAGCGCGACACGGATTCGCTGCCGCCGTATGAGGTGCTGGATCCGATTCTCGAGGCATATGTGGAGCAGTACTGCTCCGCTGAGGAGATTGCCAGGGAGCAGGGAGTTGACGTCGGGCTGGTGAGGTCAGTCTTACAGCTGGTCGAGCGAAGTGAGTACAAGAGGCAGCAGGCTGCGCCGGTGTTGAAGGTCACGAGAAAATCGTTCGGATCAGGGCGCCGATTTCCCATTGCGGTCAAAGTTCAGGTGTAATAGGAGTGCTGCGCGCGGAGAGCGGCGGCGGAGGATAGTTTCTTTGAAGATTTCATATTGGATGTTGGCAGGACTGGCGGCAACGTTGAGCCTTTCGATGATCGCCGGAGCGCAAACCGGAGCGCAAACCGGGGCCACAGGAGCGCAGACGCCGGCCAAACCAGCGGGAGCGACGGCGCAGACGCCAGCGGCTCCACTTGAGTTGCAGAACATGGGCCAGACGCCCAAGGCCGATCCGTTTCCGCCCGCGAATCTGAAATTCTTCACCGCAGATTCGCCGAACGTAGATACCGTCAATGCATTCCTGAAGGCGTTGTGGGGATACGATCCCAACCGCATCTGGCGAGTGGAGGCGATACAAAAGACATCCGCGCCCAACGTAACCAAGGTCGTGGTATTCGTATCGGATAAGACGCCAAACGCCAAGGTTCGTCCCACGGCATTCTTTGTTACGCCTGACGGGAAGCATGCTGTCGCCGGCGATGTGGTGATCCCATTCGGAGCGACACCATTCGCTGACATGAGGAAGACGATCCAGGCGCGCGCAGATGGTGCGTGGCGCGGTGCGCCGAGCAAAGACCTGATGCTCGTGGAGTTCTCCGATCTTCAGTGTCCGCATTGCAAGGAGGCGCAGGGAACCATGGATCAACTGGTGAAGGATTTCCCCAACGCCCATGTTGTCTATCAGAGTTTCCCGATCGTTGAGGCGCACCCGTTCGCCTTCGAGGCGGCAGCGTACGGATACTGCGTTGAGAAGCAGAAGAACGATGCCTTCTTTCCCTATGCGAGCGCGGTGTTCGACCATCAGCCCGAGCTTACGCGCGAGAACGGAGATGCAACGCTGAAAGCGGCCGTCACCAAGGCCGGAGTTGATCCCGCGGCGGTGAGTTCGTGTGCGGCGACTCAGGAGACCAAGGATCAGGTCAATGCGTCGATCAAATTAGCTGAGGACCTGGGCGTCGATCAGACCCCCATGCTCGCCGTCAATGGGCACCTGCTGCCGCTGACCGGTATCCCGTATGAGACGCTGAAGACGATCATCTCGTATCAGGCGTCGCTCGATGGGGTGAGCACGGGAGCGACCGGGCCTGCGGTAGGCGCGTCCACTCCTCCGGCTGTGAATAAGTAGGCTTGAGGCAGCTCACTTGAGACGTGGGACTCCTTTGCCCCATGTATCTGGCGGCGCGAGTTCGCGGCGGATGGGCGGGGAGGTCATGTCGCGCTCGTCGCTCGTGAAGACACGATCTCCCTGCGAGATGAGGTAGTCGGCGGTGCGGGCAGCGAGCGACTGAATGGTGAGGCCCGGATTGGCTGAGCCTTGCGTGGGAAAGACGCTGCCATCGCAGACAAACAGATTCGGTATGTCGTGCGACCGGCCGAACTTGTCGACGACGGAGCTGCGCGGGTCAGAGCCCATGCGACAGGCTCCCACGAGGTGAGCATAGCGGGCTTCCTGGACGACTTCGGTAGCACCCGCGGCGTACATGACTTCTTCGGTCTTGCGCCTTGCAGCTTTAATCATCTTCTTATCGTTGTCGTGCAGATTGAAGCTGACGTGGGCGACGCGAAGTCCGAAGCGATCTTTATCTTCGGAGAGCGTAACCCGGTTGTCTTCCCATGGAAGAATTTCGCCGAGCAGGCCAAATGCAGCCCAGTGGTTGTAATCCATCATCTCGCGGCGCAGACCCCAGCCCCACGCATTTTTAGCGGCCAGCATCTGTTTGCCGAATGCAACCGGTAGAGGTCCGACGGTCTGGATTGCGAACCCACGAGCGAAGTCGTTCCGGGGATCTGTCTCGTAAAACTCCTCAGTGAGCGCATGGGCCGGAGGCGCCTTGTACATGCGGACCGGCTGCTCGAAGCGGCCTAGCACCACATTGCCTGCCTGCGCCATCAGGTAGCGGCCCACGGTGCCACTCGAATTGGCGAGTCCGTTCTCATGCCCGGGACAAGCCGAGTTCAGCAGTAGCCTCGGCGTCTCGATGGCGTATCCGGAGAGGATGACTGCTTTGGCTCGTTGAAAGTGTTCGTTGCCGGTGGTGTCTAAGTAATGAACGCCTGTGACGCGGCCGTTTTTGCCTAGCTCAATGCGGGAGACCATCGATCTGTCGCGGATCTCCGCTCCGTTCTTGAGGGCATCCGGTACATGGGTGATGAGTGTGCTGGCCTTCGCGCCGACTTTGCAGCCCTGAATGCAGAAGCCGCGATAGATGCAGTGGGGACGGTCTCCATGAGAGCCTGAGAGGATTGCAACGGGGCCGCCGATCGAGACGGGGATGTTGAGTGCAGTGCAGCCCTTAATCAAAGCGTTGCCGACGCCGCCCATGGGATGCGAACCGTACGCGTAGCCGTGGGGATGGCCCCACGGATAGTAGGCGGGCCCGGCGACGGGCATCTCGAGCTCAAGCTGCTCGTAGTAGGGAAGTATGTCGGCATAGGAGATGGGCCAGTCGGCGCCTACTCCGTCGCGCGTGTGGACCTCGAAGTCGGATGGATGCAGGCGCGGAGTGAAGGCGGCCCAATGCACTGAGCCGCCGCCAACGCCCTTGCCGCAGTTGTTGGCTCCGAGCGCAAGCGGATCGGAGCCGCCGGTGACGCGCGGCTCGGTCCAATAGAGATCGTGGGAGCCTGCCTCGTCGCTCACCCAGTCGCGCTCGGTGTCCCAGAACGGGCCAGCCTCCAAGCCGGCCACCTTGAATCCAGCCCGCGCCAACCGCTGCAGGAGAACGCCACCAGCGGAGCCGACGCCTACGATGACGTAGTCGAGCTCTTCGTGGTCCTGGAACCGGCGCATGGGAACCTGAATGGATTGCAACGGACCAAGCATGTGCTTGCCATTTTTCGGAGTATGGAAAGCTCCCAGGAGCGGATTTTTCAATGGGTACCTCCGCTGCCGTGATGGCTTTGGGTATCTTCTTCTCCGGCGGGAGTGACCACGTCTGAGACAGCGGCGATCGGAGCAAGCCACTCGTAGCGTCGCTCCTCAACCTCCCATGGCTCCGGCTCGCCGCGTTCGAGCCGAGTGTAGGCGCGGGGATAGGCAGGGCCACCGAAGCCGATCTCGTCCCAGGCCCAGGGATGGGCGTAGTACGCGTCGATCGCATCTCCCATGATCACCTGCCAGAAACGAATGACGGACATCGTCTTCCAAATCTCGGGCGCTGCTTCGGGTTTGCCCTGTTGGATAGCCTGAAGCACCAGATCCTGCTGCCGGAAGGGGAGCACGAGGAACTTGCCGCCGTATCGATGCTCCGCTTCGCGGTCGATGGCCTGAATGCCGATGCGATATGCCGTCCGGTCGTCAGGCATATCTTCGTAGCGGTATCCGGCGGTCTCGTTGCGATAAAGGCGCCCGTCGAGAACTGCCACGATAGGAATCTGGCGGTCAGGGGTACGATCCGTCTGCGGAATGAGATGACCGAACACAGCCTGCCAGAAGTTCCATTCTTCTTCGGAGAAGAACATACGCTGCGGCGGATCCTCGACGCGCTTCTCGACGACGTACCGCGTGGCCTCATCCCAGAACGGACTTTGCGAGAGGGTGCTGAATCCGGCGTAGTAACCGGGCTGACGGCGGGGCTCAAGCGCCTCCTGGGTCATTGGATCGCGTGGTCGGAGAGCGGAGTCTATGGGAGGGCTGGTGATTTTCATTTGTGCCTCCGGCGAAGCAGGCTGGCGAGCACGCCGAGCATTCCCGCCGCGCCGAACAGCAACGGGGCGAAGATGGGCGGCCCATACATGATGTTGTAGAGCAGATGCTTTCGGCCGCCGGGTCGTCTAAGCACTCCGCGGCCATGATAGAAGAAGCCCACGGCAGCGTCTGCTCCCGCTATAACGGACAGCGCGGGCAGTGCGGTGGTGGCAATGCGGCGGCTCTTGACGGAGGCGAATGCTGTGCCTGCGAGGAGTGGCGCGAGAACGACGGGCGTCCACTGAACCCAGTAGCGGAAGTTGTTTTTGTAGTGAGAGTAGTACGCCTCGAAGCCGCTCAGCAGGGCGCTAATTCCTGCAACGATGGCGACCTGACTCTGAAAACGACCCTCGCGCACGTCCTGCTCTGCCGAGAGCAACTCACGGCCTTTAGAGGAGGGCAGGTGGCGTGCGAGCCATGTGTCGTCGCCGGCCATTGAAACAGATCCTGTGGCATCTTCCCTTTGCAGGTACGAAGCAATGAGGCCGAGGTAGGCGCTGGTTCCAAAGAGCAGGGGCGCGAAGATCGGAGGTCCCATGATCATGTTTGTCATCGGCAGCCTCCAGCCTCCCGGCTTTCGGTGGATGCCGCGCACATGGAAGTAGAAGCCGATCATAGCGTCGATCAGGGTGACGGCCGATACGAGCCGAAGGACGGTGCGCGCTGCGCGCTTGCTGAAGAAAGCAGCCAATCCAGCGGCTGCGAGGAGAGCGCTCAGGATGACGGGCGTATACATGACGCGCCGGCTGTAGCTTCCGCGGTAGTGCTCGTAGGCAACCTCCAGTCCGCTGACGATGCTGGTCGCGGCGGTCAACAGAGAAAGGCTTCTCTGAAAGCGGCCCTCCCTCAGGTGATTTGCGACGATTTCGAGATCGCGTTCGGGAGTTCGGAGAGAAAGGGTGGCGCTCGTCAGCATCGGCTAGATGACCTCACGAAGCTCGTCTTTGCCGAGAGTCTTGATGATCTTGAGAGCATCTTTCTGGCCGCGTGCGAGAGCCTTCACAAGATGGACCGCCTGCTCGGTGGTTATCTTCCCCGGCATCGGCGGCTCGTTCGGGTCGACGACCGCTTGAACAACTGTCGGCCCCGGATGCGCGAGGGCCTCGCGAAGGATGCGCTCCGCATCTTCCGGCCGTTCGATGGTGAAGCCCTTCGCACCGCAGGCGTTGGCTACCATGGCAAAGTCGATCGGTTCGAGCTCCACGCCAAACTCGGGATTGCCTTCCAGGATCATCTGTTCCCATTTGATCTGTCCAAGCACATTGTTCTTGATGACGATCACGCACACTGGCAGCTTGTACTTCACCAAAGTCGCAATTTCACCCATGAGCATGGTCAAGCCGCCGTCGCCCACGACACAGACAACCTGACGGCCCGGGTACGCCACAGCTGCGCCAATGCTGTATGGAAGCCCGTTCGCCATGGTTGCGAGAGAGCCCGACAGGGAAAACTGCATCGTCCCACGCATGTCGATGTGTCTCGCCGTCCAGGTCGCGATGGTCCCGCTGTCGGAGGAGACGATGGCATCGTCCTTTAGAAGCCTGTTGAGCGTGTGGGTCACGACCTGCGGCTTCATCGGCATGTCTTTGCGGGTTCCACGTTCTTCCATGAGCTGGAACCACTCCTTCATTCGCTCCTGCGACTTTTTCAGGAACTTGTTGTTTTTCGATTTCAATAACGGGAGCAGAGCGGTGAGGATGCTTTTCGAATCGCCGACCAGCCCGACATCCACCTGATGTCTAAGTCCGACGCGCGTAGGGTCGATCTCGATCTGGACACACTTCGCCTGTCCCGGCTTGGGGAGAAACTCCATGTAGGGGAAGCTGGTTCCGATCATGATGAGCGTGTCACACTCCTCCATTGCATCGACGGAAGGCGCTGTGCCAAGCAGGCCGATGCCTCCGGTCGTGTAAGGACTGCGGTCCGGAAGAACGGCCTTGCCCAGCAGGGCTTTCACGACGGGACCGCCTACGGTTGCGGCGAGTTGGGATACCTCTTCCCGACAGGCAAGAGCGCCGCGACCGGCGAAGACGACCACCTTCGAGCCGGCGTTGATGACGTCTGCCGCCTTCTGGATGATGGACTGCGCCGGCTTGGCCGATGACGGCACGCTCCAGTCGGCGCTGTGGTGTGCGACGTTGGCGCTGCTGCGGTGTTTTTCAGAGACCGCCCATTCCTGAATGTCCTTTGGGATGCAGATGTGCGAGACGCCTCTTTTCCCATACGCGGTGCGCACGGCCATATCGACCACGTTGTCCGCGTGGGGCGCGCTCATCACGCGCTCGTTGAACACGCAGACGTCCATATAAAGCTTGTCGAGATCGACGTCCTGCTGGTAGTCCATACCGATCAGGTCGCTGAAGGTGTGGCCCGTGATTGCGAGAACGGGCTGCTGATCGCACTTCGCATCGTAGAGACCATTGAGGAGATGGATGCCGCCGGGCCCGGACGTGGCGCAACATACGCCCAGGCGTCCGGTGTACTTCGCGTAGCCAACGGCGGCGAAAGCGGCAGCTTCTTCGTGGCGCACCTGTATGAACTTCAGCTTGTCCTGGTGAGTTCTGAGCGACTCGAAGAATCCGTCGACACCATCCCCCGGAAAGCCGAACATGGTGTCGACTCCCCACTCGATCAGCCGTTCCACTATCAGATCGGAAACCTGCTTCGCCATTGACATCTCTCCTTGTCTCCTGTGAGGCGCCGACGCGCCACGCGTGTACTGTCGATAATCTGCATTAGGCAGATTGCCCGTCGCGGATGTGGCACGCGAGCGATTCGCAGGCCGTGACGTTGGTCACGCAATACAAGTCCTGGCTCCACATCCTGGCGCCTGCGAAAACACTCTCAATTCGTGTAGATGGCGAAAAGGTATGGGGAGATGTTCCGCCGGAGAGACTTCTGCAGTTCATCCGATCGGAGGTCTATGGGGCAAGGCGGATTAGATCGTGATGCGATATAATAAAAGGCAATGCCGCAAGCGTCCTCCAGCCGTCGTCCGGGGTCGAAGCAGAGAGCGTCGCCGGCGTCGAACGCCATTCGCGAACTCGCACTGTTCCGATACAGCCTTCGCAAGTTCCTTCGGTTCAGCGAGAAAGCGGCACGAGCTTTTGGCGTTACCCCGCAACAACATCAATTGATGCTGGGCGTAGCGGGATTTGCTTTGTCCGGCAGGGCCTCCATTACCGAATTGGCGGAGTTTCTGCAGGAACGACATCACTCGGTCGCGGAGCTCATCGACCGCGCTTCGCAGAAAGGACTTGTCACGAAAGAGCAGGACACGGTTGACCGGCGAGTTGTCATCGTTTCGTTGACCTCTCAAGGCAGAGAGATCCTCGGAAAGCTTTCTGCACTTCATCAGGAAGAGATCACGCGGATCCGTGATGGATTTTTCATGCCGGTCGTGCCGGACGTGAAACGGTAATGATCCGATGAAGATGACATCAGCAAAACGGCAATGGCGGCGTTGGGCGCTGGACCATCCTGTGCTGCGAAGGTTTCTCCCTCTGGTGCATGAGGATCTCGCTAGAGTCTACTCGCGAGATCTCGTGAAGTGGCTGATGATCGCGCCACTCATAGGGTTCGCGACGGGTCTCGCGATTACTGCGATCGCGGTGATCATTCTCGACAAGATGTGGCCCGCGGTCCTCGCGTACTACCTCGCACATCACTGGGCGATCGTTCCGGGGTTAGTAAGTGGCTTCGCGG
>Ga0080006_1170016_pt1 | contig 34221 bp, 28 predicted proteins | sample RS3BMetagenome_FD_69209 | JGI IMG/M metagenome (GOLD analysis project Ga0080006, IMG submission 69209) | Ferric oxide microbial mat and aquatic microbial communities from Rainbow Spring, Yellowstone National Park, USA - RS3B (SPADES... ...
GGCTACGCGTTCGCCCGCTCGAAAGCAGCGATCTTGATGCCGTCGTTGCGCTCGATCAGGCGTTGTCCGGGCACAGTCGGCACGACTTTTTCGCCCGCCGCCTCGATCACGCGGCGCGCGATAGGGCGAGTTCAGAATCGGCCGCTCATAGAAACTGTTCAACGTCTTCGCCCCCTCCCCACGGATCAAATCTTACTCAAACTCAACTCAGCACACTTCTTGAATTGACGGGACGGCCATCGTAGCTCCCAGTGACATGCTCCACCTCGGTGTCTCATTGCCCTTGAGCCAATCCCATCTCGACGAGGAATCGTGAAGGTTGCTTTCCCCAACCTCTATAAGTATTTGCGCGACTCAGAATGAGAGATTCCTTGGCTCGTGTGATGGCGACGAAGCAATTCCGCCGTTCTTCTTCCATCTCCGGACTGTCGTCACCTTTCTGACGGCTTTGAAACGACGGCAGAATGTCCTCCGCCAGCCCAATCAGATAAACGAAGTCGAACTCACGACCCTTGGCCCCATGCACGGTCATCAGAGTGACGGTGTTGGCTTGTGGCGATGGTTCCTTCGACCGCAGTTGAAGTTGTTGCAGGAACTCGTCGAGCGTGATGTTACGCCCAAAGTGTTTGCCAATATCGTTGGAAATCTCGCCCCAAGCGGCGAGATCTTCAACGAGGTCCGGGTCGCGTTCACTTCCAGTGGCCAGGCTTGCAAACTCCGCGAGAACGTCGTCAGCGACCTTCTTCGCCGACGCCGGTTCTAGGCGACCGGCGGCCTCGATGAGCTTCAATCGCGGCGACCCGTCTCCCACCTCTCGCTTAGCCGCTTCGGCCCATACTCTGAGATAGGCGACGCCGCTTGCTTCCGCGTCTGACAAGACTTGACTCACCGACACTTGGATCTCGGCAAACCTATTGAAGGCATCGACTAAGACGGCCAAGTTTCGGCGATCCAACGGACGCACGGTCTCAACCAAACAAGCGACCAGCCACCGGACTTCGGCTGAGAGGAAATCGTCCCGACGTTGTGCGATGACGGCGGGCACCTGTTGGACCTGAAGCGCTTTCTGCATGCGCTCCAGCAAGGCGCGGGTTCGTGCCAGGACAGTAGTCTGTCCCCATTGGCTCTTCCCGCGCGCTGCAATCTCCTTCGCTATTTCTTCCGCTTCGGTCTCGTCGGAATCAAATGCGCGAAGCTGGATATGCTCGTGTTCGGGAAGCTTGAGTTCTGTCTTGCCTGCTACAAGAGGCTTCTTCGCCTCCGTCCTCTGGACGTTGTAGGCCACGAGCCGGTTGGCCGCCGCCACGATGGCAGGCGGGCAACGATAGTTCGTTGGAAGCTGGATCAGTTGCGGCGAAAAGTCGGCACGGAAGCGCTGAAGCTGTCGGAAGCTGGCACCGTTCCATTGGTAGATGATCTGGTCGTCATCTGCGACGGCAAAGACGTTCTTGAAGTCCTGTCCCGCCATCGCGCGGATGAGGCGGTATTGGCCGTCATTGGTGTCCTGAAACTCGTCGAGCAGCCAATACGGATAGGTGCGGCGGTAGCGAACCGCTATGGCAGGAAAATTGGAAAACAGCCGATGCGCCTCGAATATCAGTGAGTTGAAATCGAGTACGTTGAGGCGACGCAGTTCGTCTTCGTAAGCCTGATAGGTCAGCGCAATTGCATGCGCGTCGGTCGTTCGCGTCAAGCGCGACTCTGCGTCCTTTGGGTCTACCAGCATGGTCTTCATGCGGTCGATCAGGCTGAGATAGCGGATGGCCAAGGGATCCATGCCCGCGCGTTTCAATGCGTCTTCCAGGACGGCTTTACGATCACCGTCCTGCGAGTAGATGGAGAAGTCCGGCTTGATGCCGAGGTGGAAACCGTGCTGGCGGAGAACCTGTCCGCAGAAGCTGTGGAAGGTGCCTATGTTGGCGCGCTCCTCAAGTCCGGGGACGAAGTTGGTGACGCGCTCCTTCATCTCGTCGGCAGCCTTGTTCGTGAAGGTCAAGGCGAGAATGCGGAAGGACTTGTCGCGGCCTTCATCAAGCAACCGGGCGATGCGGCAGGTGAGCACCTGGGTCTTCCCTGAGCCAGGGCCGGCGAGAACCAGCATCGCACCATCGTCCCACGCTACTGCTTCACGCTGGATGTCCGTCAATTTGGCGAGAGACTGCTCAAGCGGATTGTCAGTCATGCCAGCCCCGGAAGATCTGCAATCGCATCGCGAAAGGCTTTGGGCATCCGCCTGGCAAGCGCGGCGTTCCCGCGGAGCAGGGTCGCAAGCTCCGCCGAATAGGCCGTCTTGTGGCGTCGCAAATACCCCAGCAACGCAGCCTGGTCGGCTGCCGCAGCGCCAGCGACGCCGATGTTGGTCAGTGCGGTTTTGAGTTCCGGCTCAAGCCCGTCGGCGACCAACTGCGCTTCGAGGTCTCCGGCGGCGAGCGTCCGGCACCGTCTCTCGACGCACGCAGCCTCGAAGTCGCGTGCTACGATGCTTTGGCAATAGCCATGACCAGCGCCATCGCCGTCGAACACTGCGAGCCACGGTATTGCAAGCGCCCGTGCGAGCGCGGCGAAAATGACCGGGTTGCCGTTGTTCTGAGCGTCGATTACTGCGACGCCGTGCTCGTCGAGGTCGTATCCGAGTTCCCGCGCTATGGCGTGAACCAGCAGATACTCGGCTTGCCCTTCGACGATGAACCAGCGCCGAGCGAAGAAAATTTCGCCACGAATCCGGCGCGCGAAGGTTTCCAGCGCCCTCAATTCCTCGTCGCCGATAAAGAGCAACGCTCGATCGCGCAGGCCACGCAAGACACTGTGGATATCGGCCCTGTCGGCGTGAGTGTCATAACAAGTTAGCAGATCCTGGTAGCGCTGCTCGTCAAGCTTGCCGTGAACGGTCAGCGTCTCGGCCGCGCGATCGTAATCGAGCAACCCGCCACTTCCAGCAACAACAGCATCGAGCGCCGCTACATGCGGGATGGGTGCGGAGAATTTCGACGGCAGCGAATAAACCTTGGTTCCGCTCTCGGTCAGACGAACCAGGCGAAGGTCACGAAACGGAACATGCTGCATGAAATAAGAGGAGTGCGTGGTGATGATCTTCTGGCCGGGCAGCGCTTTGATATGGGTCCACAGGGTCCGCGCGGCTTGCGGATGCAGATGCGTTTCTGGTTCCTCAAGCGCCAGCACGGGGGCGCTGCCGTCCTTGTAGTGTTCTGCGAGGAGATGTTCTACGAATGCCTGGAACAAGAAGATGACTGAAAGGCTCTGTACGCCTTGACCATGGCGTTGCAGCGGGAGCCAAGGCCAGTCCGGTTCGTTGCGCAGAATGATCTCGGCCTTCGAAAGCAAATCCCAAGACTTGAGAGGGACGAGGCGCAAATCAACCTTGCCGTCGCGGTCCCGTGCTGCAACGCGCGTGGCGCCGGAAAGCGTTTCTGCTATCCGCGCGAGCCGCGAATCGGCTTGCAGCAGCTTCTTGTTCAGAAGATCGAGGACGCGCTGGACTTTGGCTTCCAACGCGGGCGGGATCTTCATGGCCTTTAGCAGCCGGCCCCAGAACTGAGAGCGCGAGGAAAACTCATCGTCCACGTCGCGCAATGCGCCGAGGTAGAAAACCGGAAGGTACTGCCAGAAACGTTCGAGGTTCATGCGCCGAGCTGAGCTGCCGACAAGCGGCGCGCCGCCGGCGTTGAGAAAGATCCAGGATGGTTCGAAGCTGCCCGCGTCTTCATTCCAGGCGCAGCTAGCGCGGAGGATGATGAAGGTCTTGCGCGTTACAGGATCGATCTGGACGATCTCATCGAGGTCCTGCTGAAGGGCATCGGGCCATTCTCTTGCTTGCTGCTCTTCGACGCGGATTTCTATCGATACACCCGGCGGCGCTTTGGGGTCAGCATCTTCGTCAGCGAGATGAACATCGTATTCGGTGAAGCCCGTGCCGTGCTGTCCCCAGCGTCGCGTCAGAACGATCCGCACCGCGTCGAGGATAGCGGTCTTTCCGGCGTTGTTCGGGCCGATGAGAACGGTCGTTTCATTCAGCTCAAGGTCGAGGGTCTTGATCGAGCGAAAGTTTGAGATACGGAGACGGGTGATGCGCATTAGGCGTCGCCCTCCGGATCGGCCGCTGCCGAGGGCGAAGGCCTGTCAGCCGGTGCGACCGACGGGCCGTGGTGCTCAACGTAATCGCGCATGAATTCCCGAATAACCTGGGCGGCGGGCTTGTCCTGTGTCCGGCACACCTCAAGGAATTTGTCGCGAAGATCGCGCTGCACCCTGATGCGTAGGCCCGAATCCTTCATCTTAACACCAGTGTAGCCAATGGATACACATTAGCCAACAGGCTCGTTTAGAGTGAGCGAGATTGCGGTTGGTCGAAGTTAGGCAGCCATGCGCGTCTCCTGACCGTCGCCCGACAAGGCCACACAAGGCTTGGCCCTGCGGTCGGATCAAAACGACCCTCTTGTCCTGCACCTGCGTCGCGGTGTCCACCATGTGGACACCAGGGCGGAAAAGCGAAAGGCCGCCTCGCGGCGGCCTTCTCGTAACGCTCTGTTTTCCCTAGGGAAATCTGGAGCGGGCGAAGGGATTCAAACCCTCGACCCCAACCTTGGCAACGTCCCTGGAGGGTCTGCGACGGGGTAGCCCGGGCCACGCGGGGACGCGCTAGAACACTGCAAGATATATGTTTTCTTGGTTTTATGCGCCGCCATGGACGGCCTTCTCCACGCTTCCACTTGCTGCAAAATGCGTGGAAAGCGGTTTGTGAGGGGCTATGATCCCCGTGTTCTCAGCAATCCGGCTCTAAGACCATGGATATGGCGGGAACAAGGCTCGCAAAGCGCATTGTGAACGCGCTCAAAGTTCCGAACCCTGCGAAGCTTGGAGTTAAGTTTCGAGAGAGTTTTGCGTGGGATCGCGAGCTCCGTGGCTTCGGCGTGCAGGTGATGCCGTCGGGACTGAAGAGCTTCGTGGTTCAGTATCGCACCCCGGAAAGTAGGACCCGCCGTCTGGTCAGCGGCCGCTATGGACTGATGACCGTCGACGAGGCCCGGTCACTTCCTCCACGTGCAGGCCGATCTCCATGATGCCGAGCAGGCGGCTGTGCCGCGCGACATACTCCCCGATCTTCGGCGCATGGTCGGGATACGTGCTGAGCGCGGTGACAAAGCCTGCGAGACCGTTGGTGCCGCCCTCCATCAGCGACGTAACGTCGATCCAGAGCGGATCATCCTGCATCTTGACAGGTTGGTAGAACGCGAAGGTTCAGTTGGATTTTGGGTGTCACGTTCGGAGACACGCTTATCCGGCCGGTCCGGCTTGTTCAGGGGTTCACTTACGTTCGGTGCTGCGGTTCGCCTCGGGCTTCTTCTCCACACGGCCTCACAGCGCCAGAGCCGGCGTCTCACGACGGCATATCCCTGCGTGCAGTTGCCTCCGACTTGCGGTTGCTACCAACTCGCCCCGCGAAGGACTTTCACCTCCAATCCAGTGCCCATGCTAGGCACACCTCCTTGACCCCGCCTGCGTTCCCGGCGGTCACATCCGCAGGTCGGCGCCGAGGAATGGCCTTTCAGTCTCGCCACGGAATACTTCCGGGAAGACACGTTGGGCACGCTCGGTGAGGGGACCGTGCGCTGACCCATCAAATTCCGCAATCAAAGCAGCCGAAAGCCCGTCGCTTTGCGTGCACAAGCTCAGACGCGCAATCAGGGGTCAATTGCACGCGATTTCATAGTCGCGTTCGAAATCGGCTGCTGTCCTCACCGCATGGCGCGGCGGCATGAACGGCGGCTTGCTGCCTGCGAACAGGATGCCGGTGGTGAAGCCGTCATCGGCGGCGAAGCGCGTCAATGCCTCCGTCGGGAGGGTGGCGGGGGGTGCATCGGACGCGTGCACCGCCTGTTTCCAAGCCCGCTGTTCGGCGCGGAAGGTGACGCAGGGGCTCAGCACGTGGATGACTGAGAATCCGGGATGGGTGATGCCGGCGGCGATCAGGCGCGCAAGCTCGTTGGGGTTGCCGGCGAAGCCGCGGGCGAAGAAATTCACCCCCGCGGCGAGCGCGAGCAGCAGCGGCGCGACCGGCGAGATGCCGGTACCTTCGGGCGTGAGCTTGCTTTCGCACCAATCGGGCGCGGTGGTCGGCGAGGCCTGCCCTTTGGTCATGCCATAGACCTGATTATCCATCAGAATATAAGTCATATCGACATTGCGCCGGCAGGCATGGAGGAAGTGATTGCCGCCGATCGAGAGGCCATCGCCGTCACCGCCGACGGCGATCACCGTGAGATCGGGTCGTGCGAGCTTGACGCCAGCGGCGAGCGCCAGCGCCCGGCCATGGACGCCATGGAAGCCATAGACGCTGGTATAAGCCGGCAAGCGCGACGAGCAGCCTATGCCGGAAATCAGCGCGATGCTCTCGCGCGGGCGGCCGAGTTCGGCGCAGGCCTTAGCAAGCGCGGTCAGCACCGAATAATCGCCGCAACCCGGACACCAGATCGGTTTGATATCCGATTTGAAGTCTTGCGCCGTCAAATTCGGCGCGGTCGCAACCGCGATGTCTGGCATGAGCGTCACCCCCACTTGGCGAGACAGGCAAGGATGTCGGCGGGACGGATGGGCAGAGGCCCGGGCCGGCTGATCACCGCGACCTCGGCCGGCAAGTCATAATTGGCGCGGAGGAATTTGTGGAATTGCCGACCGTGGCTCTGCTCAACGACGAGCAGCCGGCGTACGCCGACCAGTGCTGCCGCCAGGCGCGCCGGCTGGGCCGGCAACAAGAGGCGGAGCGAGATCAGCCGGACCGCGCAGCCGGCGCCCCGCGCCCGCCGCACGGCTTCACGTGCCGGGCCGGTCGCCGAGCCCCAGGTGAGAAGCGCAATCTCGTCTCCCTCGGTCCCCTCGCAATCCGCCCACGCCTCACCGTAATCGAAGTTCGCCAATTTTCGCGCCCGCTTGTCGAGTTGGGCGTAATGATCGCTGGCCTGCGCCGAGGGCACCCCGCGCGGCGTGTGTTCTAGACCGTCGGCAACATAGGTGGTGCCCGGCGTGCCAGGAACCGCCATCGGCGAGACCCCGCTCGCGGTCAAGGCGTAGCGTTGATAGCCGCCCCCCTCCCCCGCCGTCGCGACCAGCCGGCCGGGGAGGGTCGGCGGCGCCGGCGGCGGTACGATGACGGCGCGGGACTGGCCCAGCGCCTGATCCGAGAGTACGATCGCCGGGGTCTGCAAGGTTTCCGCCAGGGCCACCGCCCATTGCGTCGTGAACGCGCAATCGCCGATGCTGTTTGGCGCTAGCACCAGGTGCGGCGCATCGCCGTGCAGGCCGTGCACCGCGATGTCGAGGTCGCTTTGCTCGGATTTGGTCGGAATGCCGGTGGACGGCCCGCCCCGCATGACATCGACGACGACGAGCGGCGTCTCCGAAGCGACGGCGAGGCCGAGCGCCTCGATCATCAGCGAGAGTCCCGGGCCGGAGGTCGCGGTCAGCGCCGGCGTGCCCGCGAAGGAAGCGCCAATCACCATGTTGATGGCGGCGAGTTCGTCCTCCGCCTGGACCAGCATCCCGCCGGTTTTGGCCAGCGCCGGCGCCATCCATTCCAGCACCTCGGTCGCCGGGGTGATCGGATAGGCGGCAACGAAGCCGATACCGCCCTTGAGCGCGCCGAGGCCGGTCGCCTGATTGCCGCTGATATTCCAGCGCGCGCCCGCTACCGCCGGCGGCGCGGCGAGGCGGGGCAGCGGCGGCAGGCCGGCGGCGGCCTTCACGCCCAGCGCCAAGGCGCTCGCGCTGGCCGCCAGCACTGCCTCGCCCTTACGGCCGAGCTGGCGCGCCAGCACGTCGGTGACCAGCGCCGCGGGCAGACCGATCGCAGCGGCGACAGCGCCGAGCGCGACCATGTTGGTCCGCCCCTCTGGCACCGCGCGGGCCAGCTTTTTCATCTCCAGCGGGACAACATGCGCACCGCTCTCGCGGATCGCCGTCGGCACCTCGCCCTCGTCCGGATCGCAGATCACGAAGCTCGTCGCGGCGAGCGGCAATTCGGCGGCGAACCGGCTGAAATTCGCCCAGTCCAGAGCAACCAGAAGGTCGAAATGATCGTCGAGGGAGGAGACCGGCGCGGTCGTTATGCGAAGCAGCGCCGCCGCCTCGCCCCCGCGGATCTGCGGTCCCATGGTGCGGGTCATCAGCCCGAAGAAGCCGGCTTTGGCAGCGACATCGAGCAAGATCTCGCCGGCCCGCATTGCCCCCGCGCCACCTGAGCCAATCAGCGCCAGCGAGACCGCGTCGACAGCGGTCTGGCCCATGGCGCGCAACTGAAGCCAGGCGTCGTCGGCCGGCTCGGAAGGTTCCTCGATTATTTCCCTGATGCGATCTCGTGCTATGACACGCCTCCGACAGGTGGTTGATCAGGTATTTCCGCACCTGATGGCATTTACAGTCCGTGATCGTGCGCTATGCGTGCAACTGCTGATATTTCGCGAGCAAGGCCTCGCGCCCCTCGCGAAAATCCGGGTTGTCCTCGATGCAATCGGCCGGGCAGACCAGACGACATTGCGGCTCGTCTTCGGCGCCGACGCATTCCGTGCAGCGCAGCGGATCGATGGTGTAGATCGGCTCGGCCATCGCGATCGCCTCGTTCGGGCAAACCGGCCGGCAGGCATCGCAACTCGTGCAATTCTCGGTGATCATCAGGGCCATGATGTTCTCCCTCGTGCCGCCCCGTCAGGCGGCCTTCTCCAATGCTTTCTCACGGGCCAACTTCTCGTGGCGGAACGCCCCCCAAAGCGCCGCCCCGATCGCGCCCGCATAGATGGAATCGGGATGATTACGCACCGGCCACTGCACTTTTTCCTGGTGCATAGCCTCCTGCATGGCAGCGACCAGCCCTTCGTCATGGGCGAGGCCACCGGTCATCAGCACGACGCCATCGACGCTGCCGATGGCCTTGATCAGCTTCGCCAGCCGGTCGGCCATCGAGGAATGGATGCCGCGCAGAATATTAGCGGCGCTGATGCCGCGCGAGACCATGTTGATCACGTCGGTCTCAGCGAGCACGGCGCAGATGCCGCTCACCTTCTCCGGACTGGTGCCCTGTTTCGAGAGCGCGCCGATCTCGTCCTGGGCGATGCCGAGATAGCGCGAGATGTTTTCCAGGAACTGCCCGGAGCCGGAGGCGCACTGGCTGGTCATTTTGTAGCTCAGCACCTTGCCGCGCCCATCCATGCGGATGGCGCGGCCGTGCAGCGCACCGACATCGAGCACGCCGCGCGCCTCTGGGTCGAGATAGATCGCCCCACGCGCATGCGTCGTCATCGAGTAGAAATGCCCGGTATGGAAGCTGAGCGACTCGCCTTCCCCGGTGGTGGCGACATAGTCGAGATCGCCATGCCGCATCCCGAGTTCCTCAAGTGCTGTATGATAGCTCTCGGTGGCGAGCTGGTAGGGGTCGCGTTGGCGCACCCGATCGACGCGCTTGACAAGCCAGTTTGTCGTCGCGCCGTCGGTCTCGAAAATGACGGTCTTGACGGCGCTGGTGCCGACATCGATGCCCGCGGTTCTGATCATTGCATTTCCTCCATCAATTGGCCACGGCGCGGCGCGCGAAGGCGGCGGCGCCAAGTGCCCCGGTGTAGATCGAATCGGGGTTGATGTTGATGACGACATCGCCGTAGTTCGCGATGATGAGCTGGCGCAGTTCTTTTACCGCCGCCTCGTTCTTGGCCACCCCGCCGGTGAAAGTGAACTGGTCACGCACGCCCCCTGAGCGGGAAATGATCGACATGGCGCGCAGGATGATGGCGCGGTGCAGGCCGGCGATGATGTCTTCGCGCTTTTCGCCAAGCGCCAGGCGGTCGCGCAGCTCGGCGCCGGCAAACACCGTGCAGGTGGAATTGATGCGCACGCTGCGGGTCGCCTGCATCGCCAGTGGCCCGAGTTCGTGCACCCCAATGTTCATCTCGTCGGCGATGTAGCCGAGATAGCGCCCGCACCCGGCGGCGCAGCGATCGTTCATCTGAAAGTTCTCGACGATGCCCTGCTCATCGACCTGGATCGCCTTGGTATCCTGACCGCCAATATCGAGCACGGTACGCGTGCCGGGGTACATCATGTGCGCGCCAAGCCCGTGGCAGAGAATTTCCGAACGGATATGCTCCTTCGGAAATGGCAGGGTCACCCGGCCATAGCCGGTCCCGACCACCGCAACCTCCTCCGCCGGGATATCGAGTGCTGCGCGCACCGGGTCGGATACTTCCGCGACCAGATCAGCGAATTCCGGGGACATATCGATCAGCCGATTGAGCGCGCGCACCAGCTTGTCCTTGATCTCTCCCCTCGGCGGGCGATTTTCCACCTCGATGATCGCCTTGTCGTAGAGATTGAGCAGCAGGTCATAAGGTAAATTGGCCGCCTTCGCCGCCTCCTGGCCGACCGCCATAAAGCGCGAGCCGGCAAGATCGCGGAAGAAGTCGGATTTGCGGCGCGCATCGCGCGCGAACAACGTCGGCGCGTCGGCCCGCAGTGTCACGAAGATCAGACGGATGGCCTCCGCGATCGCCGCCTCGCGGCCCTTGAAGCGGTCGCTCTTGGCCTTCTCGAGGCAGGTTTCCTCCAGGTCGTCGAGTTGCTCGACGAACTGGTTCAGGCGGAAGCTGCGTTCAAGCGATCCAAGAAAATCCTCAAGCCTACTCTTGGCCGCCACCACGGAGGCGAGGCCGCGCTGGAGCAGGGTGAACCGGGCCGCGAGCAGGGCCTCGTATTTCGCTACCTTGCAAGCGGTGTCGTAGTTGGCGCGGGAATTGGTGATCCCACGGCCGAGGACATCCATATTCTCGTCGAGCACGACCGCCTTGGTGGTGGTCGAGCCGAGATCGATGCCAATGAAAACGCGCATGTCCGTCGCTCCCGCTTAGGCCGCGCGCGCGGGGACGGATTTGCCCCCGCCGCGCCGCTGATCGATCATTTGGAAGTAGCTCTCCAGCCGGTTCTTGATGTTGGCCGGCGAGAAGTAGCGTGGATCGACCAAGTCGCTCTCGATGAAGGCGCAAGGCTTGCAGGTTCGCCGCTCGATCTCTCGCAGCACCAGCAACTGGCCGGCGGAGAAGCTGTTGCAGCTCTTGATCGAGTTGATTAGCAGTCCGTCCGCCTGGTACTCCTCCATATACTGCTCGATCAGGTCGATGCGCGAGGGCAGGTTGCGGTTGGTGTAGCAACCGAGGCAGTACTCGGCGAGGCTCTCCAGCGGGCGGTTGGGATCGTGACGGAACCCCTGGTCGTAGAGGCCGCCCACCTTGGTATAGGTGCTGGCGACGACGACGGCGCCCTCCTCGTAGAACATCTTCCAGAAGTCGCGGAAGCTGGTCCAGTTCGGCGGACCTTCCACCACCAGCCGGTAACGCTCGGCCGGCATATCACCCGCGGGTGTCACCGGCCCCCGGCCGGCGGCCAACCGCTCGGCGATTTCGGCGCGCAGCAGTTGATAGTAGTGAATGGCATCCTCGGTACCGCGGAACGCGGTGAAGATCGGGCCGATGTAGTAGACGCCACCGAAATAGGCGTCGATCGGCGAGGGCCGCGCCTTGGCCGATTCCAGCACCCAGACGAAATCTTCCTCGGCGCGGGCCGAGCGCGCCATATTTTCGCGCAGCCGGTCGATGTCAAACTTCACCCCGCTGACCCGCTCGAGCTTGGGGATCACCTCCTCGCGCAACTGCTTCACCACATAGGAGATCATGTTTTTGCTGATCCGCCCGTCCCCCTGATAGGGGACATGCAGCATGGCGGTCTCGCATTTATACTGCTCGCGCAGCAGTTCGAACCATTTCATGAAGGTGAAGCAGCCGGTATAGGAGAGCAGCAGCAGATCGGGGTCCGGCAGCTTCTGCCCGTCGGGACCGATATTGCCCTTGGCGATCATCCCGAGATCGGCCTTCACATAGGTGCAGACATCCTCGGAATGGCCACGCTTTTCGGCCTCCATGATGTAGCCACCGGTCTTTTTGCGCAGGCCGTTCTGGATCGCGTTGATCTCGGGCAAATTGTTGAGCATGTCAAAGCACATGATCAATTCGTTCAGATTGCCCGGCACGAAGGTGGCCACGACCTTGCGGCCATCCGCCACGGCGGTTTCCAGCTTGCGGTAGTTGCTGGCGATCATCTCCTTCTGCTTGAGCATCGAAGTATCCTTGATCACGGCGGGGGGGGTGACGGTCATGGGGTGCTCCATAGCTTGATCGAATCAGCGAAGGTGCCAGCCTGCTCGCGGATCGGCTGCATCTGGCCGGAGTTCTCGGCGTATTTGAAGGCGATGAACGGGATGTCGTGGGCGGAGAGCACGCGTTGCAACATTGGCCGTTCCAGGAGCGCTGGATCGCAGAAGCTCGGCGAGGCGAAGATGACGCCCTCAGCCCGGGTGCGTTTCACTGCCTCCACCAGATAGAGGCCCTTCTGCGCCAGGTCGGGTTCGTATTTCGCCGATGTGTTGGCGGAATTGTGCAAATAGGCGTGGGCCAGATTGGCCACTGGGTCGCCGTCGAGCGGAACATCCGATTGTTCCCAGCGGTTCACCAGCATGAAATCGTCATCGACGATGTAGCAGCCGGAAAGCTCGATCGACTTGATGAGATTGAGCGGCGGCTGCTCACAGAACGCGCCAGAGACGACAACGCGCGCATTATCCCGCCGCGGCCGGTCCGCTGCCGCCGCCGCGTCGAGGTACTCGCGCAGCATGCGGCTATGTTCCTCGACCGGCAGGACCATACCGGCGCGCATCAGGAGATAGACCTCCGCCGAGGGCGCCTTCCACGGCTGACGCGCGCGGAAGGCATAGACTTCGCGCACCAGGGCGCGATTTTCGTTGTAGAGCGCGATCGAAGCGCGGATTGCCGCGTCCGTCACCGCGTGCCCGCTGGCCTCGGCCAGCATCTCGCGCAGCTCGGTCAATTCGTGGATGTAGAACGTGCCGCCCACGTCGTCGCTGAAATTCTGCGGCACGTCGAAATAGCGGCTCCTGACCTTCGGGAACATGATTTTCCACATGCCCGAGAGGTTGCGGATCACGTCGCAGATCGAGGGGAACAGCATCGCATCGACGAAATCGAGCCGGTTGGTAACGCCGAGCTCGATGGTCGAGCGCGGAATGCGGCAGATATAGCTTTGATAATAGGCGTCGCCCTGGATGACCTCGAGCTGTTCACCGCCGCCCAGAATACCAAGCGGCAGCCCGCCGGCGGCGTGGATCAGTTCGCGCGGTACATAGAAAGGCATATAGCCGACGACGATGCGCCCTGGCACGGCGGCTTTCCATTCCCGCGCGTAGGTGAAATTGAGGTCGTCGAATAGCGCCTGGCAACAGGCGATGATTTCAGTCACGGTGGTACTCATGTCTATCGGTGCTCCCAACGAGGGGCGCGCTTTCCGAGAAAAGCCTGCAGGCCCGCCAGCGCATCTCGGGTCCGCATCAGATCGTCGAGATAGAGCGTTTCAAGCTCTGCCAGCCGTACCCGCACGCGCGCGACGAGATCGCTGCGCGCCGCCGCCATCGCGCAGCGGAGCGCAGCGGCGCTTTTATCGGCGATGTGGGTCGTGAACCATTGTTCGGCGGCGGCTTCCGGGTCCGCCACCACCTCCTGGATCAGGCCGGCGGCACGCGCAGCCTCGGCGTCGAGGCTGCGCCCGGACAGCAAGATGTCCTCCGCCGCCGGCTGGCCGATGCGTTCGGGCAGCAGGCAGGACGCGGCCGGGGCGAAGACACCAAGCCTGATCTCGGGCTGACCGAACATCGCCTCGGGGGCGGCGAAGATGCGCGTGCCGGTGAGCGCGAGCTCGAGCGCGCCGCCCAGGCACTGGCCGCGCACCGCGAACAGCACCGGCACCGGGGCGGCGAGCAGGCGCAACAGCAGCGCGTGGAAGCCACGCAGCATGGCGGCGCAGGCGTCAGGCAGGTGTTCCTCGACGCTGGCGCCGAAGCTGAAATGCGGCCCCTCGGCGTCGATCAACACGGCAAGCGGCGCGCCCTGGCCAAGTTCCGCCGAGAGCGCGGCGTCCAGCGCGGCGAGCATGGCGGCATCCAGGATATTGGCCTTGGGCCGCGCCAGCCGCAGCCGCAGCAATGCCTCGCCGTGGCTGCGCCAGACGCGGAGCGGGGCGGCGCTCATCGTCAGCCACCCGCGCGGGGGATCAGGCTTTCGACCAGTTCCTCCGTCCACGGCGCGCCTTGCGCGAGGGCCCGGCGCAGCGCCACGAAATCGATTTCCCGATGGTCTCGCGGGCCTTCGTGGAAGGCGCGGAAGCCGGCGCGCCCCTCGGCCAGCATGTTGAGCGCGAGCCAGGCCCGCGAGTCTTCCTTGTTACGGTTCCATGCCTCGAGTTTCGGCTTGCGCAGTTCTTCCAGGCTTTTTGTCAGGCATTCCGGGAAGGTCAGCAGCAGCTTGCCGCAAAGTGCTTCCACCTTCTGGTCGAGCAGCGACAGATCGACGACCCCGCGCGCCAGCATGCGCTTGCCTTCGGCCAGCGCCTCACCGGTTTTGGGTTCGCCGAGCGCGAAGCGGCCGCATTCGTCGAGCAGCCGATCGGTGATCACCAGCGGGTTCGCGACGAACTGTCCATCGACTTTCAGCGCCGGGGCGATGTCGTGAAGCATTCCCATGCGGTACGCCTTGTGCGCCGACCAGTGCTCGCAAAGCGTGCCGGATTCTATCGCGCGCTCCATGCCGATCATCAGCGGCAGGAAATCGGTCGCGCCGCCGATCGCCGCCGAGCCGTGCTTGGGACCGGCCTGGCCGAAGCGCGCGAGGTCCTGGGCGATGGAGAAATCGCAGGCCATGCCGATTTCTTGGCCGCCGCCGATGCGCATGCCGTTGACGCGGCAAACCACCGGTTTGTCGCAGCCCAGGATGGCGGAGACCATGTCGTTGAACAGCCGCATGTATTGCCGGTATTCCTGCGGATTGCCGGCGTAGTATTCGGCGTATTCGGCGGTGTTGCCGCCGGTGCAGAAGGCGCGATCGCCGCTGCCCGTGAACACTACGGCGACCACGTCGCGCGCAACGGAGGCGGCGCGGAAAGCCAGGATGACACCCTTGACCATTGCCGTGGTGTAGGAATTGAGCTGAGCCGGATTGTCCAGAATGATCCAGATGTTATAGAGCCCGGCTACAACAGTTCCGTCCGGCAATTTCGCCGGGCGCTTCTCGACCCGGAGGCCGGGAAACGACAAATCGGCAACCAGCGTGTGCTCCACCAGGGAGGCGGGGCGGGTGCGTTCGGCGACAGCGAGCGGGGATTGCGGCATCGGGCGGTTTTCCTTTCTGTCAAGCGGCAGGAACAAGGATGGCGCGGCGCTTCAGCGTGTGTGCGCGCGCGGCGGCAAACACGGCGTTGATGTCGTCCAACGGATGCTGTTCGATGAAGGGTTTGAGTTGCACCTTGCCGTCGAGCACGAGATCGAGCGCGGCGGGATAAAGCTCCGGCGGGCAGCCCCAGTTGCCGAGCGCGCGAGCGTCGAAGGCCATCAGGTTGGAGAGGCGCAGCTCGATCCGCTCCATGGTGAAGCCGACCACGGCGAGCGTCGCGCCTGGCACCAGCAGGGTCCAGGCGGTGCGTTGGCCGGCGGCGGTGCCGGAGCATTCGAAGATCGTCCACTCGGTCTGCCGCAGCCCGCGCGCGGTGGCGAATTCCGCGATCGCCGGCTTCAGCGCGCGGGCGTCGAGGGTGCGCGCATCAAGCGTCAGCGCGGCGCCGTGCCGGCCGATTTCGGCCAGTTTGTCGGCATCGATATCGATCGCCACCACCGTGGCGCCGAAGGCATGGGCGATCTGCGCGGCATAGCCGCCGACACCGCCGATACCGATCACGATCGCAAGGCTTCCCGGCCCGACACCGGCGCGGTGCACCGCTTGGTAGGGCGTCGTCACGGCGTCCGCCACCACCGAGACGTCGGCGAGGGTCAACCCGGCGGCTTCGAGGCGGGCGGGATCGACCGGGCAAAGGCCGCGCCCAGGCACCCGGATATGGCTGGCGAAGCCGCCGTCGATATCGTTGCCCGGCATCTTCTGGGCGCGGCAGATGGTGGCGAGGCCGCGCCGGCAAAGATCGCAGACCCCGCAGGGCAGCACGGCGGGAACGATGACGGACTGGCCGAGCCAGCGCTCCGCGCCGGGACCGGCGGCCACCACGCGGCCGCTGATTTCGTGGCCGAGGGTAAGCGGGAGCGGGTGGTTGGTGCGAACCCCGTCATAGAGATAGCCGAGATCGGTGTGACAAACGCCGCAGCCGGCAACCGCGACGACCACTTCCCCAGCGCTCGGAGGGAAAGGCGCGAAATCACGGCGGACGAACGGCGCGGCTGGTGCCGTCATGATCCATTGGGTGCCCGACTCCGCCATGGTCGCTCCTCCGTGCTGCTATTCCCGCATTACCGTGCTGGAATACTAAAAAGGGTCGGCGTTCCGTTTGCCCCTGATCGTTGGGGCACGCTTTGATTTAGATCAATGCGTCAAGGATTTTTCAGGTGATGCTTCATCCTACCGTTTTGGCCCGATAAATAGGTAAAGCGGTATGTCTTTTAGGAAATTAGGCGCCAAAGGCGTCCCGACGCCCCCTGGCGGGAGGATCGTTTATGAAAACCACCCTGCGCCCCGGCCTTTCGCGTACCGAATCCCATCTCGTCGATCTTCCTCGCACGATCGATTTCATGGGCCCGGATTTGCGCATCTATGCCACCCCCGAATTGCTGCGCGACATCGAGTTCACCAGCCGCAATCTGCTGCTGGAACACTGTGATCCCGGCGAGGACTCGGTCGGCATCGGGGTCGCGTTCGACCACACCGCCGCCACGCCCCTCGGCATGGCAGTGCGCATCACCGCGACCGTCGCCGCGGTCGAGGGGCGGCGAGTCGTCCTAGATGTCGTCGCGCACGACGCAATGGAGGAGATCGCCCGCGGCCAACACACTCGCTTCATCGTCGAGATGGCGAAAGTGAAGCAGCGACTGGCGGCCAAGCTCGCCAAGGCTGCGGCCAAATGAGCCCGCCCCGCCATCCACCGGGGCCACGGAAGACCGGGGTCATGGGAGGCACTGATGTATGAGATCCGCATCCACGGCCGTGGCGGACAGGGCGCGGTGCTGGCCTCCGCCATCCTCGCCCAGGCATTCGTCGATGAAGGCAAGTTCGCCGTCGCCATCCCGAGTTTTGGCTTCGAGCGGCGCGGCGCCCCGGTCTCGGCCTGCCTGCGCATCGATGCCCGGGAAATTCGCGCGCTCACCAACATCTATTGCCCCGACTGCGTGATCTGCGTCGATCCCACCCTGCCGCGCATGGTCGATATCTTTGCCGGGATCAAACCTGGCGGCACGCTAGTACAGGCAAGCGGCAAGAGCGCCGCGGCGATCGACCACCCGGCTGACCTTGCCACCCTCGGCCTCTGCGACGCGATTGGAATCGCGCTCGCGATTTTCGGCCGACCGATCACCAACTCGATCATGCTCGGCGCCTTCGCTCGCACCACCGGGCTGGTCTCGCTGACCGCCCTGATCGGAGCGCTGGAAGCCGCGGAGTTCCGCGATGCCGGGCTGGAGCAAAACCGCCGCGCTCTCGAGCGCGGCTACGCCGAAACCGAGGTGGTGGCTCTCGCCCCCGAGCTCGTCTCACCGGCGGTCGTGTCATGAGCCACCCGCGCGCCGATATGTCCGGCGTTCCGGACGATCTCTGCCCGGTGGCGACCGTGCCGAGCCCGATGCTGGCCGGGGACTGGCGGGCGATGCGCCCGGTGGTCGCACGCGAGCGCTGCGTGAAATGCGCGATCTGCTGGCTCTATTGCCCGGTGCAATGCGTGGTCGAGAAGCCCAGCTGGTTCGACATCGACCTCGCCGCCTGCAAGGGCTGCGGCATCTGTGCCCAGGAATGTCCGCATCGCGCCATCCGCATGGTTGAGGAGGCCGGCGCATGAACAATATGTCGAACAATATATCGCGGATCGCGGTCTGCGATGGCAACGAGGCCGCCGCCTGGGGGGTGAAACTGTCGCGCCCCGACATAGTCGCGGTCTATCCCATCACGCCGCAATCCTCGCTGGTCGAATATCTGTCGAAATTCATCGCCGACGGTGAACTCGACGCCGAGTTGATGAATGTCGAGGGCGAGCACAGCGTGCTGTCGGCGCTCCAGGGTGCCTGCCTTGCCGGCGCGCGCACCTATACCGCGACCTCCGGACCCGGCCTTGCCTTCATGTTCGAGCCCTATGTCCGGACCCCCGGCCTGCGCCTGCCGATGGTCGCCTCCCTGGTCAATCGCGACATGCTCAGCCCGCAATGCGTCTGGGGCGGCCAGCAGGACGTGATGACCGTGCGCGATGCCGGCTGGATCCACATGTTCTGTGAATCCGCCCAGGAAGTGCTCGATACGGTGATCATGGCCTACCGCATCGCCGAACATCCCGAGGTGATGCTGCCGGTCAACGTCAACCACGACGGCAACTACCTCTCCTACGGCGTGAGCCGGGTCGAAATCCCGAGCCAGCCAGTGGTCGATGCGTTCCTTGGCGAGAAAAACGTCAATTGGCACGCCGCCCTCGATCCCGACCGGCCGATGGCGGTCGATCCCCTAACCGGCGGCGCGGACGCCGAGGGCGCGGCGCGGTTCGCAGCTTATCGCCAGGGTCTTTGCCGCGGCATGCAAAACGCTCTCGCGGTGATCACCGACGTCCACGCCGAGTGGGAACGCGCGTCGGGCCACGCCTTTGCACCGCTGGTCGAGGAATACCGCCTCGAGGACGCCGAGATCGCGCTGGTGACGATCGGCAGCATGAGTGGCGCCGCCAAGGACGCCGTCGATGCCGCTCGCGAGGGGGGTATCGCCGCCGGCGTGATCCGCATCAAGACCTTCCGCCCGTTCCCGGTGGAAGCCCTGGCACAGGCGGCGGGGAAGGTGCGGGCGCTCGGCGTGGTCGATCGCGCGGTCTCCTACGGCTGGAACTGCGGCCCGGTGTGCCAGGAGGTGCTGGGCGCGTTGTATCGCACCGGCCGCGCCATCCCGGTGCTGTCGTTCATCGGCGGGCTGGCCGGCGCGGACCTGACCGCGGCGCATTTCACCCGCGCGATCGAAGCCACCCGCCAGGCGCTCGCCACCCCGCCAGAGGCACTGGCGCCGGCGCCCGTGTGGCTCAACGCGCGCGAGGAAGGAATACCGCGATGAACGGGAGCGATTACCTGATTGTCGGCAGCTCGCACGCCGCGCTGGAAGCGCTGGCGGCGATCCGGCTGGCCGACCCAAGCGGCTCGCTGACGGTGCTGACGCGCGACCGTCACATGCCCTATTCGCCGACCCTGCTGCCTTATGTGGTTTCCGGCCGCTCCGACCCGGCCAAGGCGACGTTGCGTGACGGGGCGTTCTTTGCGCGCCAGCACATCCGTTTCGAGATCGAGGCCGAGGTGGCCGCGGTGTATCCCGGGGCGCACGAACTCACGCTGAAAGACGGCACGCGCTGGCACTACGGCAAGCTCCTGCTGGCCACCGGCGCGACGCCCGCGGTGCCGCCGATCGCCGGGCTTGAGGCCGTGCCGTTTCATCGCCTGCGCACGTTCGACGATAGCCTGGCGCTCCGTGCGGCGATCAAGACGGCGCGCCGCGCCGTGGTGCTCGGCGCCGGGCTGATCGGCATGCACGCGGCGGAAAATCTCACCGCGGCGGGCGTCGCCGTCACCGTGGTTGAGCCGCGCGATCAGGTGCTGCCGAGCTATTTTGATCCCGAGGCGGCCGGGCATATCGCTCGCAGTTTCGCCGCGCACGGGGTGGTCATCCGCACCGGCCATTCCGCGGTCGCGATCGCGCCCGCCGGCGCGGGTTTCCGCCTGACGCTCGACGACGGCGCGGTGCTGGACGCCGATCTGCTGCTGGTGGCAACCGGCGTGCGGGCCGAGTTCGGCTATCTCGCCGGTTCCGGCATCGCGACCGGTCGCGGCATTCTGGTCGATGCCGGGATGCGTACCAGCGCGCCCGACATCTGGGCCGCTGGCGATGTCGCCGAAGCCCCGGCCTTTCCCGGCCCCGCCACGGCGGTCGCCGGGATCCTGCCCGAAGCCGTTGTCCAGGGCCGCATCGCCGGGATGGCGATGGCGGGCGAGGCGGCGCCGCCTTATCGGGGCAGCGTGCCGCGCAACACCTATTGTTTCTTCGGCCAGTCGGCGATCTCAGTCGGCACCGGCATCACGGGCACGCCACCCGCCGGCGTGGAGCTGGTCACGCGGCGCGATCCCGCCGCCGGATCCTATTGGCGCATCGCGCTGCAAGACGACCGCCTGCTCGGCATCGCCGCCGTGAACCTACCGCTCGATGCCGGCATCCTCTGCGAGCTGATCCTGCGGCAGGTCGATCTCGGGCCGGTGAAGCAATCGTTTCTCGACCAGCCATGCGCGACCGGGCGAATGCTGATGTCGCGGCTTTGGCGCTAGGCGAAAGGAGCACGGCGATGGGCAAGAGCTACAACACGATCGCCTTCCGCGCCGAGCTGTGCGACGGCTGCGGGGACTGCATGACCGCCTGCGCCGAGGCGAAATCAGGAACGCGGGATCTCGCGCAGGCGCGACTGCGCATTTTTCCTGCGGGTGAACCCGGCGCGACGCCGGACCTCGCGCTCTGCCGCCAGTGCGGCACCCCCGATTGCGTGACCCACTGCCCAGCCGGGGCGCTGGAAAAGAACCCGGACAGCGGCGTGATCGCGTGGGATCAGGAACGCTGCGTCACCTGCCTGCTCTGCACCGCCGGCTGCGCCTATGGCGGCATCACCTATGAGGCCGCGGTCGGCCATGTGACGAAATGCGATACCTGTGACGGCGATCCCGCCTGCGTGCGGGCCTGTCCGACCGGAGCGCTCGGCTGGCGTACCGCCGCCGAACTCTACAACCGAGAGGGCGCGCGCGAGGATCTGTTCGTGCCCGGCCTCGCGGCCTGCCAGGGCTGTCATTCGGAACTGCTGATCCGCCACACGCTGCGCCATGTCGGGCCGGAGGTGGTGGTGGCGGCGCCGCCGGGCTGCATCCCCGGCATGGGCACCGTCGGCTATAATGGCCGCACCGGCGCCAAGGTGCCGATTTTCCACCCGCTGCTGACCAATACCGCCGCCATGCTGGCCGGCGTGCAGCGCCAGTTTCGCCGCCAGGGCCGCGCGGTGACGGCGCTCGCCCTGGCCGGCGACGGCGGCACCGCGGATGCCGGCTTCCAATCGCTGTCGGGGGCCGCCTCGCGCAACGATCCGATTCTCTATGTCTGCGTCGATAACGAAGGCTACATGAATACCGGCATGCAGGCCTCCGGCAGCACGCCGCAGGGCTCGTGGACCTCCACAACTCCCGTGGGACCGGCGCTGCACGGCAAGGTGGAGGAAGCAAAGAACTTGCCGCTGGTGATGGTGATGCACAATTGCGCCTACGTCGCCACCGCCTCCACCGCCTTCCTGGAAGATTATTACGCCAAGCTGGACAAGGCGATCGCGGCATCCCGCAGCGGTTTCGCCTATCTGCATGTGTATGCGCCCTGCCCCACCGGCTGGCGCTTCCCCTCGGCGATGACGACCGAGGTGGCCCGGCTCGGGGTCGAGACGAATTTCAACCCGCTCTGGGAGTTCACGCCCGCCACCGGGCTGCGCTTCACCCGCCCGGTGGACCGGGCGCGTCCGGTGGCGGACTATCTCGCCCGGATCGGTAAATACCGCCATCTGTCGGCGACTGAAATCGCCGCGATCCAGGCTAAGGTCGAGGAACGGCTGGCTGCCCTTTCCCGCTTCGCCGCCGCCGCGCCGCCCGCGCCCGCGGCGCCCACGGCGCCCACAGCGCCCACAGTGATCGCTGCAAGAACGGCGCCGGAATACCGTTTCCAGCGCGAGATCGAAACGATGTCGCGCGAGGCGCTCGCCGCCTTGCAGCTTGAGCGGCTGCGCGCGGTGCTGCGGCGGACCTATGACCGGGTCGCCCCATACCGGGCGAAATGCCAGGCGGCCGGAGTGCGGCCGGAAGATCTGCACCACCTCGACGATCTGAGCGCCTTCCCCTTCTCGCTCAAGACCGATCTGCGCGACGCTTATCCGTTCGGCCTGTTCGCCGTACCGCGCGAGCAGGTGCTGCGGCTGCACGCCTCCTCGGGCACCACCGGCCGGCCGACCGTGGTCGGCTACACCCGCAATGATCTCGCCATCTGGGGCGATCTGGTGGCGCGCAGCCTCGCCGCCGCCGGCGCGCGGCCGGGCGATGTGATCCACAACGCCTATGGCTACGGCTTGTTCACCGGCGGCCTCGGCCTCCATGCCGGCGCCGAGCGTCTTGGCGCCATCGTGGTACCAGCCTCCGGCGGCGGCACCGAGCGGCAGGTCGTGCTGCTGCGCGATTTCGCCGCCGACGTGCTGTGCGCCACCCCCTCCTACGCGCTCAACCTGGCCGAGGTGGCGGAGCGGGAGGGGATTGATCTGCGCGGGGCCAGGCTCCGGCTCGGCCTATTCGGCGCCGAGCCCTGGTCGGACGGCATGCGGGCCGAACTTGAGGCCCGGCTCGGGATCGTCGCCCGTGATCTCTATGGTTTATCGGAAGTGCTGGGGCCGGGGGTCGCCGTCGAGTGTGAGGCCGGTGCTGGGCTCCATGGCTGGGAGGATCATTTTATCTTCGAGACTGTGGATCCCGATACCGGTGCGCGCCTGCCGGACGGCGCGACGGGGGAGCTGGTCATCACCACGCTGACCAAGGAAGCCCTGCCGATGATCCGCTACCGCACGCGCGACATCTCCCGCTTGGATTTCGCGCCCTGCGCCTGCGGACGGACCCATGTGCGGATCATGCGCATCACCGGGCGCAGCGATGACATGCTGATCATCCGCGGCGTCAACGTCTATCCGACGCAGGTGGAGGCGGCGCTGGTCGATCTGCCGGGCGCCAGCCCGCATTACCTGCTGGTGGTCGAGCGTACCGGCGCGATGGATACGCTGACCGTGGAGCTGGAGGCCGATCCGCTGCGCGAGGCCGCCAGCTACCCCAGCCTCGCGCGCGAGGCGGCGCACCGGATCAAGTCGCTGATCGGCATCAGCGCGGCGATCGTGGTGCGCGAGCCCGGCGCGCTGCCGCGCTCGCTGGGCAAGGCCGTGCGCGTGCGCGACCTACGGCCGAAAAGTTGAGGAAGGGAGAGAGCGATGTCCATGTCAGCCGCCCGTGAAATCCGCAATGTTCCGAGCTATTGCTACAATTGCGTCGCTGGCCCCGACCTGATGACGGTGCGGGTGGAAAACGGCGTCGCGACCCGTATCGAGCCCTGCCATGCAGCGGCGACCATCCATCCCGGCCTCGGTCGCGTCTGCGTCAAGGCGTTCGGCCTGGTGCAGAAAACCTACAATCCGCACCGCGTGCTGACGCCGATGAAACGGACCAACCCGCGCAAGGGACGCGACGAGGATCCGGGTTTCGTCGCGATCTCCTGGGACGAGGCGCTCGACACCATCGCCGCGCGGCTGCGCGATATCCGTGCGCGCGGGCTGCTGAATGACGCCGGCCTGCCGCGCGTCGCCGCCACGTTCGGCCACGGCGGCACGCCGCAGAGCTACATGGGCACTTTTCCCGCCTTCCTCTCGGCCTGGGGGGCAATCGACTACAGCTTCGGCTCCGGCCAGGGCGTCAAATGCGTCCATTCCGAGCATCTCTATGGCGAGTTCTGGCATCGCGGCTTCACCGTCGCCGCCGATACCGTGCACACGCGCTATATCATCTCCTGCGGCACCAATGTCGAGGTTTCGGGCGGCGTCTGTGCCGTGCGGCGGCACGCCGATGCGCGCATTCGCGGCGTCAAGCGAGTACAGGTTGAGCCCCATCTCTCACCCACCGGGGCCTGCTCGGCCGAATGGGTGCCGATCAAGCCGAAGACCGATTCCGCGTTCCTGCTCGCGCTGGTGCACACGCTGTTGTTCGAACACGAACGCCGCGAGCTCGATCTGCCGTTTCTTCGCGAGCGTACGGCCTCACCCTATCTCATCGGCCCCGATGGTTATTATCTTCGTGATCCCACCAGCCTCAAGCCGCTCCTCTGGGATGAGGCGACGGGCGCCCCGGTGCCGTTCGATACGCCCGGTGCGCGGCCCGCCCTGGAGGGGCGTTTCACAGTCGCCGAAGCCGTCACGCGTGGCCCCGACGACGAAATCCGCCCGCAGCACAACGTCGCCGCCCGCACCGCCTTCACCGCGATGGCCGACGCCATGCAAGGTTACACCCCTGAATGGGCGGAGGGCATCTGCGATATCCCGGCCGCAACCATCCGCCGTATCGCCGCCGAGTTCCTGGAAAACGCCTGTATCGGCGAAACCATCGAGATCGATGGCGAGACGCTGCCGTTCCGGCCAGTGGCGGTGACGCTCGGCAAGACCGTCAACAACGGCTGGGGCGCCTATGAGTGTTGCTGGGCGCGCACCATGCTGGCAACCCTGGTGGGTGCGCTGGAAGTGCCAGGCGGCACGCTGGGCACGACGGTGCGCCTCAACCGGCCGCATGAGAACCGGCTGAAAAGTGTCCAGCCCGGCGAAGACGGCTTCATGGTCGCGCATTTCAATCCCACCGCGCGCAAGGATTGGGTGGCCGTGCCGAGCGGGCGCAATGCGCATCGCACGCTGGTACCAATCGTCGGCAATTCGCCCTGGGCGCAGGCGCTGGGGCCGACCCATCTCGCCTGGATGTTCTCCAGCAACGCCCCCAAGGAATGGCCGGCGCCGCCGCTGCCGGAGATCTGGTTTGTCTTTCGCACCAATCCCGCCATTTCGTTCTGGGATACCGCGGAGATCGGCCGCGCGATGGCGCGCATGCCGTTCATCGTCGCCTTCGCCTACACCTTCGATGAAACCAACCACATGGCCGACATCCTGCTACCGGATGCGACCGATCTCGAAAGCACCCAGCTCATTCGCATCGGCGGCACCAAGTTCGTCGAGCAGCACTGGGCCCATCATGGCGTGGCGCTGCGTGCCCCGGCTGTCGCGCCGCAGGGCGAGGCGCGCGACTTCACCTGGATCTCGACCGAGCTTGCCCGCCGCACCGGCCTGCTCGAGCGCTACAACGCCGCGCTCAACCGTGGCGCAGCTGGCGTGGCCCTCAAGGGTGAGGGCTATGATTTCAGCCTCGCCCTCGAGCAGGCACACGATGTCGATACGATCTGGAACGCCGTCTGCCAGGCCGCCACCGCCGAGCTTAGCCACGGCGCCGAGGTCCATGACCTCGACTGGTTCAAGCGGAATGGCCATTACGTGGTACCGTTCAAGCGCGAGGATTGGTATCTCTATCCCACCATGGTGCGGCTCGGGCTGCGCTTCGAGCTGCCCTACCAGGAACGTCTGCTGCGGGTTGGCGTTGAACTCGGCCGGCGGCTGCACGAACAGGGCATCCACTGGTGGGACCGCCAGCTCGAGGAATACGTCGCGATCCCGCAATGGCACAACGTGCCGGAACGCTGGGTGCAGTCGATCCGGGACATGGGCGGCGATCCCGACGACTACCCGCTCTGGGGCATCACCACCAAGGTGATGCCCTATACCACTGGCAACAATGCTGGCATCCCGCTGATGCACGAGGTCAGCGCCAACCTGCGCGACCACGGCGCGGTCGTGATGAACGCGACCACCGCCGCCAGCCTCGGCATCGCCACCGGGGACTGGGTGGAGGTCCGCTCCCCGATCGGCGCGACCAGGGGCCGCGCCGCCGCAGTGCAGGGGTGCCGGCCGGATACGGTGGTGATCCCCGGCCAGTTCGAGCATTGGAAAACCCCGTTCGCCAAGGATCTGGCCTTTCCCTCGCTCAATAGGGTGGTGCCGCTGTCGCTCGCATTGACCGACGCCACCGGTTCGGGTGCCGACGTGGTGCGGGTCGCAGTGCGCAAGATCGCGGCGCCGGCCGAGGCAGGTGCGGCATGACCCGCTATGTGATGGTCGCCGATCTTCGGCGCTGCGTCGGCTGCCAGACCTGCACCGCGGCGTGCAAGGAAGGCAACGCGACGCCCCCCGGCGTGCAGTGGCGCCGTGTGCTCGATCTCGAGTTGGGCACCTACCCCGACGTTCATCGAGTGTTCGTCCCGGTCGGGTGTCAGCACTGCGCCAACCCGCCCTGCATGGAAGTCTGTCCGTCCACCGCCACCAGGCAGCGGACGGACGGCATTGTCACCATCGACTACGATCTCTGCATCGGTTGCAGCTATTGCATCATGGCCTGCCCGTATGACGCGCGCAGCCTGGTCGATCGGACGGAGTACGCCTTCGGCGAGACCGCTACCCCCGCGGAGGCGGCACGCGCCCATCGCCGGACGATCGGGGTGGCCACCAAATGCACCTTCTGCGCTGAGCGGATCGACGCCGGCACGGCGCGTGGCCTGGTGCCGGGCCAGGATCCCGAAGCGACGCCGCTCTGCGTCAACAGTTGCATCTCCGGCGCGCTCAGCTTCGGCGACATCGAAGACCCGACCGGGCCGATCGCCACCTTGCTCGCGGAAAACCAATGGTTCCGCATGCACGAAAGCGAGGGCACCGAGCCCGGCTTCTATTACATCTGGGACAAGGGAAAGCTATGAACCAGTCCATGGCCTCCCGGCGCCAGCGCTATTGGGATTTACGCGCCGCGGGGAATTTCATCGGCGGCGGCACCGGCACGGGGCTGATCATCACCGCGGCCTTGGCGGCAGTGGTGGGCGCGCCGTTCCGCCTCGCTTTGGCGCTCGGCCTCGGCTTCGTCGCGGCCGGCCTCTCGCTGGTGTGGCTGGAGATCGGCAAGCCTTGGCGTGCGTTGAACGTATTCTTTCACCCGCGCACCTCCTGGATGACGCGGGAGGCGATCGTCGCCAGCGGGCTGATGCCGCTCGGTCTATTCGCGGTCGCCACCGGCAGCACGGCGGCGGCGGTCGCCGTGGCGCTGCTGGCGGCGGGATTCCTGTTCTGCCAGGCGCGCATCCTGCGCGCGGCGCGGGGGATCCCGGCCTGGCGGCAGGCGGAAATCGTGCCGCTGATCCTCGCCACCGGCCTCGCCGAGGGCAGCGGGGTGTATCTGATCGCCGGCGCGCACAGCCTCCGCTGGCTCGCTTTCGCGCTGCTCGCCGGGCTGCTGCGGGAAGCGGCGTGGCTTGCGTATCGAGCCGGCCTCGCCGGCACGGCGGCTGCCGCGCCGAGCCTGGCGGTATTCGACGCGGCGCCGGCCCGGCTCGCGCGCGGGGCGCAACTGGCCGGCCTGGGGCTGATCGCGCTCCCGCTCGCCACCGGTGCCCTCGGCGTCACCTTCCCCGGCATCACTCCCTGGGGCGCCGCCGTCCTGGCTTGGGCAGGCGGGGCGCTGGCGGCGCTGGCAGGCTGGGGCGTGAAGGCGCTGCTGATCGCCCGTGCGGCCTTCACCCGCGCCGCAGCGATCCCGATGGTGCCGACAAGGGGCGGCGGGGGAAACCCGTGCACGGCAAACCTCGCAGCCCTGAGGTGTGGTCGCCGGGTGCGATCGCCGGTTTAGCGCCGTTGCCGAGCGCTCTGGCGCGCCGGCGGCTGGGCCGGCATCATGGCCCAGGGGCGGCGGCCGATCAGCTTCAGCATCGTCTGGAGGCTGATCGAGCGCAGGGTCGCCACCGTCTGCGCATCCAGCTCCGCCAGCACAAACCTCAGCCCCGCGGCAATGTCCTGGCCAGCGACGAGCGGCGCGGCGGCGTCGGTCTCGGCGCCGATCTCCTCGAACAGGCAGATCACGTCCATCAGGGTCAGCCGCTTGGCATTTCCGGCGAACCGGTAGCCGCCGCCGACGCCGCGCACCGCTTCGACCAGCCCGGCGCGGCCGAGATCGCGCAGCACCTTGGCCAGGTGATGCGCGGAAATCCCATATTTGTTGGCGATCTCGACGACGGTGAGTTGACGCGCCGGATTGGCGGCAAGCTCCAGCACCGCGTAGAGCGCGAAGGTGGTGGCTTTCTGCAGCCTCATGGGTTGGCAGCCACGTCGAGAGCCATAAACGCCGCTTGGTCAGTCAAGGCGCATCTCCAGTTGAATGAAGGGCCCGGCGGTCATGCCCTGGCTGCGGAAGAAGGCATGGATCACGGTATCGTCGCGCGCCAGCATGGTGCGGACCCGATCGACGCCGGCGGCACGGAAGCTTTCGCAAACCGCGTCGAACAGCTGGCTGCCGAGGCCCTGCTCGCGCCGCGCCGCCCGCACCTGCACCGCGAAAATCCAGCCACAAGGCGGCGAGCCGAACTCCCAGGCGCGTACCTCACCGACGATGAAGCCCTCGATGCGACCAGCCGCCTCGGCGACCAAAAAACTGCCCTGCTCGCGCCGCGCCGCGCCGTAGCGCCCGAACACCTCGCGCCAGTACTCGGGCTTGCGAAGGCCGGTGACAGCCTCGTCCAGCGCGATCACGCCCGGCATGTCGGCCGCCGTGGCACGCCGGATGACGACCGGCTCGTCCGGCTCCGATCGTTGCGCCTTGACCATCCGTTACCCCTCTTTCACGCCCGGCCCATTTTTCACGCGAAGTCTGCGCCGCGAAGTCTGGGCCGCGGCCCCCTTAATCGCGCATTAAAGCACTGTTTTGCCTCGCTGCCCAGACCAGCGCGCCGCTTTCGTCACGCCGGCGGCACAGGAGGACCAGATGCAGGATCACACCGTCATCATCGCGCCGGCAGCGACCGGCCAAGGCCTGCGCTTCGCGCCCCGCTTCAACCTCGCGATGGCCTTCATCGATCGCCATCTGGCCGAAGGCCGCGGCGGCAAGATCGCGATCCGCACCGCGACCGAGGAGGTAAGCTACGCCGCGCTCGCCGAGCGCGTGGCGCGCGCGGGCAACGCGCTGCTTCGCCTCGGCATCCCGCGTGGCGGGCGGCTCCTGATGGCGGTCCTCGATGAGCCGACGTTTTTCTATCTGTTCTGGGGCGCGATCAAGGCCGGCATCGTGCCGGTGCCGCTCAACACCCTGCTACGCGCCGCCGACTACGCCTACATGATCGACGATTCCGCCTGCGCCGGCCTCGCCTTCTCGCCGGAACTGAGGGCCGAGATCGAACCTGCCCTGGCTCTGGCGCGGCACCGCCCGCCAGTCGTACTGCCGACGGAGGGCGAGGATAGAAACCTCGCGGCGTTGATGGATGCGGCCCCTGCCGCGCTCGATCCGGCGCCGACGGGGCCGGAGGATGATGGCTACTGGCTCTATTCCTCCGGCTCGACCGGCCGACCGAAGGGCGTGGTGCATCGCCAACGCGACCTTCTGGTGAGTAGCCAGCGCTATGGCGTGGAAACGCTCGGGGCGCGGGAGGACGATGTCTTCTTCTCTGCGGCCAAGCTGTTCTTCGCCTATGGCCTCGGCAACGCGCTGGGCTTCCCGCTCTGGGTTGGCGGTACCACCGTGCTGATGCCAGAGCGGCCGACCCCGGAGAGCACCTTCGCCGCGATCGCCCGCTTCCGCCCGACCCTGTTTTTCGGCGTGCCCACGCTCTATGCGCGCCAGATCGCCGAGTTCGCGGCGTTACGCCCGGATCTCAGCTCCTTGCGCTATTGCGTCTCGGCCGGCGAGGCGCTGCCGGCGCATCTGCTGGAGGCCTGGCGCGGGCTCACCGGGATCGACATTCTCGACGGGATCGGCTCGACCGAAGCGACGCACATGTACATTTCAAACCGGCCGGGTGACGTGACACCCGGCACCAGCGGACGGCCGGTGCCGGGCTATACGGCGAAAGTGGTCGATGAGCGCGGCGTCGAACTGCCGCCCGGCACGCCGGGCCGACTGCTGCTGCAAGGCGCCTCGATCGCCCGCTGTTATTGGCGCAATCCGAAGCCGATCGTGGTCGATGGCTGGTTGGATACCGGCGACACCTATCGTGTCAACCCTGACGGCACCTACACCTACTGCGGGCGCAGCGACGACATGCTGAAAGTCGGCGGCATCTGGTGCTCGCCGGTGGAGATCGAGGCGGTGCTGATCGAGCATCCCGAGGTGCTGGAAGCCGCCGTGGTCGGCCGCGAGGATGCCGACGGGCTGGTCAAGCCCGAGGCCTGGGTCGTGCCCCGCCAGCCCGACCAGACAGATCCGGACGAGATCGCAGCGGCACTCGTGCGCCACTGCAAGGCGCGGCTCGCGCCCTACAAATATCCGCGCTGGGTGCATCTCGTGCCCGCCCTGCCCAAAACCGCGACCGGCAAGATCCAGCGCTTCATGCTGCGCCAGCACCCGCCGCTTGCCGCCGGGTCCGATTTTGGCCGGATAGGCGCGATGCGATGAGCGGGGCCGCGCCGCCGATCCCGCGTCCCATCGCGTTGATCTGGATCAAGGTATCGCCCAATGTGCCGGACGTAAAAGACGCATAGGAATACGTATTTAGGGCCGACGCCCCCGCGCAGGAGGATGCGGATGCAACCAGACCAGCACGCCCCACCACCATCGTTCTCCCGCTCGCGCATCCGCGCCTTCCGTCTCAACGGCCGTGCCCACGCCGCCCTCGTCGCCGATCATGTCCTGTTGCTCGACTATCTGCGCGATGGGCTTGGCCTCACCGGCACCAAACGCGGTTGTGATGGCGGCGAATGCGGCGCCTGCACCGTGTTGATCGACGGCCGACCGCGGCTCGCCTGCCTGACCCGCGTGGGGGAATGCGCCGGCCATCACGTGGAAACCATCGAGGGTCTCGCGGATGGCGGACGCATGAGCCCATTGCAACGCGCCTTTCACGAATGTCTCGGCACCCAGTGCGGCTATTGCACACCCGGCATGATCATGGCGGCCGAGGGACTGTTGCGCCGCAATCCCCATCCCGACGAGGCGGCGATCCGCGCCGCGCTGGCGGGAAATATCTGCCGCTGCACCGGCTACGTGAAAATCATCGAGGCGGTGCAAAGCGCGGCGGGAAGTGCGCGATGACCGCGCGGCGCAACGCATGGGATGTGGTGGGCCAACCCACCCCGCTGATCGACGGCATCGAGAAAGTGACCGGCAAGGCGCAATACACCGCCGATCTGCCAGCACCCGGCGCGCTCGTCGGGAGAATCCTGCGGAGTCCGTTCAGCCACGCCCGCATTCTCCGCATCGACACCAGCGCCGCCCGCGCCCTGCCCGGCGTGCGCGCCGTGATCACCGGCGAAGACTGCGCCTTCACCTATGGCGTTTTGCCGATCGCCATGAACGAATATCCGCTGGCACGCGAGGTCGTGCGCTATCGCGGCGAGCCGCTGGCAGCGGTCGCGGCGGTGGATGAAGCCAGCGCAGCGGCGGCACTGCGGCTGATCCGTCTCGAGGTCGAGGAACTGCCCGCTTACTACACCGCGCATGCCGCGCGCGCGCCGGACGCCATCCCGTTGCACGCGGATAAGCCGGGCAATATCGAGCGTGCCGTGCATCATCGCTTCGGCGATGTCGAGGCCGGCTTCGCCAAGGCCGATCTCGTGAGAGAACGGGTCTATCGTTGCGCCGAGGTCGCGCACGCCCAGATGGAACTCAACGCCGCGCTCGCCGAATACGATCCCGCCCGTGATCACCTGACCCTTCGGAGCACGACCCAGGTGCCCTATTACGTGCATCTGATGCTGGCCCGCTGCCTTGCGATGGACATGAGCCGGATCCGCGTGGTGAAGCCCTTCGTCGGCGGCGGCTTCGGCGCGCGGGTGGAGACGCTCAATTTCGAAATCATCGCGGCCCTGCTCGCTCGCGCGGCCGGCGGCGCGGTCAGGTTACAGCTCTCGCGGGAGGAAACCTTCCTCACCCATCGCGGCCGTCCCGAGACCGAGGTGCGGCTGAAACTCGGCATGACCCGCGCCGGTCGGCTGACTGCCTGCGCCTGCGAGGTGGTACAGCGCGGCGGCGCCTATGCCGGCTATGGGGTCGTCACCATCCTCTATGCCGGCGCGCTGCTCCACGGGCTCTACGACATTCCCGCGATCGCCTATGACGGCTTCAGGGTCTATACCAACCTGCCGCCCTGCGGGGCGATGCGCGGGCATGGCTCCGTCGATGTGCGCTTTGCCTTCGAATCTCTGCTCGATGCCATGGCGGCGGAAGCCGGGCTCGACCCGTTCGCGGTGCGGCGTGCCAATCTGCTGGCCGCGCCGAGCGAAACCCCGAACGGCTTGCGCATCGAAAGCTACGGCCTTGGCAAGTGTCTCGATTGGGTCGAGCGGGCGAGCTCCTGGGGCGAGCGGCGCGGCCGGCTCGGGCCGGGGCATGGCCTCGGCATGGCCTGCTCGCATTATGTGAGCGGCGCCGCCAAGCCGATCCACTGGACCGGCGAGCCGCATGCCGTCGTCCATCTCCGGCTGGATTTCGACGGCAGCATTACGCTGCTGACGGGCGCCGCCGATATCGGGCAAGGGTCGAGCACGGTGATGGCCCAGGCCGCGGCCGAAGTGCTCGGCATTCGCCTCGATCGGGTGCGGGTGGTGGCCGCCGACAGCCTGCTGACGCCCAAGGACAACGGCTCCTATTCCTCGCGCGTGACGTTCATGGTGGGCAACGCTACGATCGATGCCGCCCGGGCGCTGCGGGCACGGCTGGTCGCCGCGGCGGCGGAGCGGCTCGGCGCGCCAGAAGAGGCGATCGTGTGCGAACACGAGACCTTCCACGTCGCGGGCGAGGACGGCCGGGAGATGGCTTTCGCCGAGGTCGTGCGGGCAGCGCTTGCGCGTGACGGCGGGGCGATCACGACCAAGGGCAGCTTTACCTGCCCGGTCGCGTTCCAGGGCGGCAAGCATAAAGGGGGCGCGGTCGGCGCCACCATGGGTTTCAGCTACGCCGCCCATGTGGTGGAAGTCGCGGTCGATATCGATACCGGCATGGTCACGGTGGAAAAGGTCTGGGTGGCGCAGGATTGCGGCTTCGCCATCAACCCGCTCGCCGTCGAGGGCCAGATCCAGGGCGCGGTGTGGATGGGGATGGGCCAGGCGATCGGCGAGGAGACCCGCTACGAGCACGGGCTTGCCGTTCATGCGAGCTTCCTCGACTACCGGGTACCAACCATCCTCGATTCGCCGCCGATCGCGGTGCATATCGTCGAGAGCATCGACCCGAATGGGCCGTTTGGCGCCAAGGAGGCGAGCGAGGGCGCGCTCGCCGGCTTCCTGCCGGCGCTCACCAACGCCATCGCCGATGCCATCGGCCTCCGGCCCGACGAACTGCCGGTCACGCCTGATCGGCTGCTGGAGGCGCTCGCCAAGCGCCGGCGGGAACGGCGGCTGGCCCGCGCGCTGGAGGGGGTGGCGTGATGTCGGTCCTGCCGGAATTCCGTGTCCTGGCACCGCGTTCGGTTGCAGCCGCAATCGCCGCTGGGCGGCAACCCGCGACCCGTTTCGTCGCCGGAGGCACCGATCTCATGGTCAATCTGCGCCACGGTATCGGCGCGCCCGCGACACTGATCGACTTGCGCGGCATTCGCGCGCTGCGCAAGATTGTTGCCGGGCCGCTTGGGCTCTCGCTCGGCGCGGCGGTCACGCTGGCCGAACTCGTCGGACATGCACGGGTGGCGAAAGACTATCCCGCGCTCGCCCAAGCGGCGACGTCGGTCGGCGGGCCGGCGCATCGCGAGGCCGGCACCGTGGGCGGCAATCTCTGCCTCGATACCCGCTGCGTATTCTACAACCGCAGCGACTGGTGGCGGGAGGCCAATGGCTACTGTCTGAAATACCAGGGCGACACCTGCCACGTCGCGCCAACCGGCAGGCGCTGCCACGCCGCCTTCAGCGGCGATCTCGCCCCGGCGCTGCTGGTCTATGGTGCCGAGGTGGTGATTGCCGGGCCCGAGGGGCAACGCCGCATCCCGCTCGGTGAACTCTATGCGGAGGATGGCGCGGCGCATTTGCGCCTCGCCGCCGGCGAGTTGTTGGTGCGTGTTCTGCTGCCCCCCGATCCCTGGCCGGCGGCCTATGCCAAGGCACGGGCGCGGCGCGCGATCGATTTTCCCCTGGCCGGCGTCGCTGTCGCCTTGCGCGTGGGCGCACACGGTGTAGCGGGGCTGCGCGTGGCGCTCACCGGCACCAACGCGCGCCCCTTCCTGCTCGCCGGCACCGAGGCGCTGCTCGGCGCCAAGGTGGATGCCGGCTGGTGCGCCGAACTCGGCAAGCTGGTACAAAAACAGGTCTCGCCGATGCGCACCACCCTGCTCGCCGCGCAGTATCGCCGTCGCGTCGCGAGCGCGCTGGCCGAACGTCTGGCCATCACACTGGCCGACGCCGCTGTGGCGTCGGTGCGCGATGGACAGAAGATGGTAAGGGAGGCGGAATGAT
>Ga0080006_1152693_pt1 | contig 34203 bp, 25 predicted proteins | sample RS3BMetagenome_FD_69209 | JGI IMG/M metagenome (GOLD analysis project Ga0080006, IMG submission 69209) | Ferric oxide microbial mat and aquatic microbial communities from Rainbow Spring, Yellowstone National Park, USA - RS3B (SPADES... ...
GGGGCCGCTCGGCGCGGGGCCCCGGTCCCCCTGCCCGGGGGGGGGGCCCCCCCCGGGGAGGCCCCGGCCCCCCCCGCCCGCGCCCCCCGCCCCCGCCCGCCCCTCCCCGCGTCGGCCGTGGAGGTGCCGGCCGACGCGTTGCGGTCGGCGCCCGATCGCGTCCCGGCCGCCCTGGCCGAGGCGCTGCGCGCCGCCCGCGCCCGGCTGATCGACTTCCTCGCCCCGGGGTTGCCCCGGGCGTACGCCCACGTGGATGCCGCCGGCAACCGCGCCGCCGTGGCGGTGCTGCCGATCGAGCGCGTGGGTGTGTACGTCCCGGGGGGCCGGGCCCCCTATGTGTCTTCCGTGCTCATGGCGGCCGTCCCGGCGCGTGTCGCCGGGGTCGGGGAGGTCGTCCTCTGTACCCCGGCCACGGCCGACGGCACGCCCGATGCGGGCATTCTGGCGGCCGCGGCGATCGCGCGCGTGGACCGCGTCTTCCTGCTGTCGGCGGTGCAGGCCGTGGCGGCGATGGCCTACGGGTTCGACCCGGTTCCGGCGTGCGACAAGGTGGTGGGGCCCGGCAACGCCTACGTCGTGGCCGCCAAGCGCCTGGTCTTTGGCGACGTGGGCGTCGACGGCCTCCCCGGCCCGTCCGAGATCGTGGTGGTGGCCTCGCCCGGCGCCGACCCGGCCTGGATCGCGGCCGACCTGCTGGCCCAGGCGGAGCACGGGCCGGACACGTTGAGCCTCCTTGCCACGCCGGATGCGGGTCTGGCCGCGGCCGTGGGCGAGGAAATCGCACACCAGGCCGCCGCCCTGCCCGAGCGCAGGCGCCGGGACGCCCTGGAGGCACTGGCCCGGAGCGGGGGGCCGGTCGTCCCGCCCGACCTTCAGGAGGCGCTGGCCTTCGCGGAGCGCCTCGCCCCCGAGCACCTCTCGCTGCAGGGCGAGGCGGCCGAGGCCTTCGCCCCGGCCGTGCGGCGGGCCGGGGCGGTCTTCGTCGGCGCCTGGTCTCCTGTGGCCGCGGGCGACTACGCCGCCGGGACCGACCACGTGCTGCCCACCGCGGGAACGGCGCGCTTCGCCTCTGCGCTGTCGGCGGCGGACTTCGTCCGGCGCGTGCAGGTGTTCACCGGGGCGCCGGGCGGTGCGCGCCTGTGGGCAGGTCCGGCGCAGGTGCTGGCCGAGACCGAGGGATTCGCCGCCCATGCCGCTTCGTTGTCGCTGCGCCGGGCGGCGGTGCCCGAGGCGGACGCCCTTCCGGCCGCCGCCGCGCCATACGTGCCGCCCGTGCCCGAGGGGGCGGTGCGCCTGGATCTGAACGAGAACCCCTTCTCCTGGCCGGACGACCTTTGGACGGATGTCCTGCGGCGCCTGCGGAGCGCCGAGCCCACCCGCTATCCGCGCGAGACGGACCGGCTGCAGGCGGCCCTCGCGGAGTACGCGGGCGTGCCGGCCGACTGGTGCCTGCCGGGAAACGGCTCGGACGAACTGCTCCTGGCGGTGGCCGCGGCCTGGGGCCGGCGCGCCGCCCGCGCGGTCTTTCCGGCGCCGACGTTCGGCATGTACCGGCGGCTCTCGGCGGCCTGCGGCCTACCGGTCCGGGCCGTGCCCCTCGGGCCTGCCCCGGACTTCGCCCTGCCGGTGGAGGCGATGCTCCAGGAGTTCCGCGGGGGGGGGGAGACGCTGCTCTTCCTCTGCCGGCCCAACAATCCGACCGGCAGCCTCTGGCCGGTGGAGCAGGTCCGGCGCCTGGTCGAGGCGGAGGGCGTGTGGGCCGTCGTGGACGAGGCGTACGTCGAATTCGCCGGCGGGGGACTGACGGGCTGGCTCGCCGACCACCCCCGCCTCTGCCTGCTGCGCACGATGAGCAAGGCCTTTGCCCTTGCCGGGGTGCGCGTCGGCTACGCCCTCGGCCGGCCCGACACGCTGCAGGAACTCCGGGCTGCGGTGCAGCCGTGGGCGATCAGTGCCTTCTCCTGCGCGGCCGGCCTGGAGGCCCTCGCGCGGCGCCCGTGGATGGAGTCGGCCGTCGCGGCCCTGATCAGCGAACGTGGGCGTCTGCAGGACGGTCTCACCGCCATCCCCGGGATCACTCCCTATCCGAGCCGGGGCAACTACATCCTCTTCGGGATCGATCCGCAGCAGGCGGGCTGGGACGCGTTCGAACTGTTTGACCGCCTCTACGCGGGGGGCGCGGTGATCCGGCGCTGGCGGGACGAGCCGGCGCTGCGGCAGTGCCTGCGGGTCAGCGTCGGCCGGCCGGAGGAGAACGACCGCTTCCTCCGGCTGATGGCCGCCCTGGTCTCCGCGCGGTCTGGACGTTAGGCGGCGCCCCAGGCGCGGCGGGACCCGGCACGCGGCGGCCGGGCGCTCCCCGGGGCGGGGGAAGGACAGGGAGGGCTGCGGCATGGCGGCGGCACGGCAGGCGGAGGTCCGGCGGCAGACCCGGGAGACGGATGTCCGGGTGGCCCTGCGGCTCGACGGACAGGGGGCGTGCCGGGCCGAGACCGGGGTCGGTTTCTTCGATCACATGCTGACGGCGTTCGCGCGTACCGCGCTTCTCGACCTGGAGGTCGACTGTCGCGGGGACCTGCACGTCGAGCCCCACCACTCGGTCGAGGACGTCGGGATCGTGCTCGGCCAGGCGGTGCGGGAGGCCCTCGGCGACCGCGCGGGGCTGCGGCGCTATGGCTCCGCCCTGCTGCCGATGGACGACGCCCTGGCCCGCGTCGCGCTCGACCTCTCCGGTCGCCCCTTCCTCGTCTTCGGGGTGGAGTTGCCGCTTCAGGTCTTGGGGACCTTCAGCACCGACCTCGCCCCCGAGTTCTGGCGGGCCGTCGCCACCAACGCGGGCTGGACGCTGCACGTCGACCTGCTGCGGAGCGCCAACGCCCACCACGCCCTGGAGGCCGTGTGGAAGGCGTGCGGCCTCGCCCTGCGCGAGGCGGTCCAGATCGAGCCGCGGATCGCGGGCCCGCTCTCCACCAAGGGAGTCCTCGCCTGAGGGGACGCGGACGGGGGGATTCCGCCGGTGATCGCCATCGTGGACTATGACGCGGGGAACCTGCACAGCGTCGCCAAGGCGGCGCAGCAACTCGGCCTGCCGGCCGCCGTGACCGCCCGGGCCGGGGATATCGCGGCGGCGGACGGTGTGATCCTGCCCGGGGTGGGGGCGTTCGCCGACTGCATGTCCCGCCTGCGGCAGCGGGGGCTGGTCGAGCCACTGCAGGCCTATCTGGCGGCGGACCGACCCTTCCTTGGCATCTGCCTGGGGTTGCAGGTCCTCTTTGAGTGGGGCGAGGAGGGCCCCGGTGCACCCGGGCTCGGGTTCTTCCGCGGCCGGGTGCGGCGGATCGAGGCCCCGGGGCGGAAGATCCCGCACATGGGGTGGAACGGCCTGCGCTTCCGGCGCCCTGTCTCGCTATTCGACGGAATCTCAAAAGGCGAGTATTTCTACTTTGTCCATAGTTTCCATGCCATCCCCGTGTCGGTGGACGACCTTGTGGCGGACGTGGACTACGGAGAGGCCGTCACCGCGGCGGTGGGGCGGGGCCGGGTGCACGCGGTCCAGTTCCATCCGGAGAAGTCCAGCGCCGCCGGGTTGCGCCTCTTGCACAACTTCGGTCGGTTGGTGCGGGGGGGAGCGCGGTGAGTGTCTTCACGCTCTATCCGGCCATCGATCTGCGCGACGGGCGCTGCGTCCGGCTGATCCAGGGCGATCCGGCGCGCCAGGAGGTGGTCGCCGCCGATCCTGTCGAGACGGCGCGGCGCTGGGTCGGGGAAGGGGCCGTGGCCCTGCACGTCGTCGATCTGGACGGCGCCTTCGCCGGCCGCCCGATGCAACTACCGCTGCTGGAGGCCATCGTCCGGGCGGCCGGCGTGCCGGTCCAATTCGGTGGCGGCCTCCGGGCGGAGGCGGACGTGCGCGCCGCCCTCGATGCGGGGGCCGCACGGGTGGTCGTCGGTACCCGCGCGCTGGAGGAGGGGTTCTTCACGGGAGTGCTCGGCCGCTGGGGGGCGCAGCGCATCGTGGCCGGGATCGACGCCCGCGGCGACGAGGTGGCGGTCGCCGGTTGGCGCGAGGGCGCCGGCGTCGGCTTGGACGTCGCGGCGCGGCGGTTGGCGGGGTGGGGCGCCGAAGTGGCGGTGTGCACACAGGTGCAGCGGGACGGCATGCTGGGTGGGCCGGATCTCGACGGCATCCGCCGCGTCGCCGCCCACGGCCTGGCGGTGGTCGCCTCCGGCGGGGTGACGACGGAGGGGGATATCTCCGCCCTCGCCGCGATGGCCGGTCAGGGCGTCTGCGGCGCCATCCTCGGCCGCGCGCTCTACGCGGGCCGGATCACGCTGCCGGCGGCGCTCCTGGCGGCGCGCGTGGCGAGGGAATGACGCCGGGCCGTCGGCCGCGACGCCGTCGCGGCCCGTGCCCCAAGCCCAGGATCGCCGCAGCGCGGAGGTGAGACCCATGCTGGCGCGCCGCATCATCCCCTGCCTGGACATCGACGCCGGGCGCGTCGTCAAGAGCGTCAAGTTCGTCGATACGCGGGACGTCGGCGACCCGGTCGAGCTCTGTCGGCGCTACGACGCCGAGGGCGCCGACGAACTCGTCTTTTACGACATCTCCGCCTCGACGGAGGGTCGGCGGACCACGCTGGAGACCGTCGCGGCGACGGCGGCGTGCGCCTTCATCCCGCTTACCGTCGGCGGCGGCGTCGACTCGGTCGAGCAGATGCGGCGCCTGCTGCGGGCGGGGGCGGACAAGGTCTCGGTCAACAGCGCGGCGGTGGCCGACCCGGAGCTCATTGCGCGGGGGGCGGACAAGTTCGGCAACCAGTGCATCGTCCTCTCCATCGACGCCCGGCGCGTGCCGGGGCCGGAAGACCGCTGGGAGGTCGTCACGCACGGCGGCCGGCGTCCGACGGGGCGGGACGCGGTGGAGTGGGCGGTGGAGGGCGAGCGCCTGGGGGCGGGCGAGGTGGTCCTCAACTCCATCGACGGCGACGGGATGCGCGAGGGCTACGACATCGCCTTCTGCCGCGCGGTGGCCTCTCGCGTCGGCGTCCCGGTGATCGCCTCGGGCGGCGCGGGCCGCCCCGAGCACTTCCGGGAGGTGCTCACCGACGGTATGGCCGACGCGGCGCTCGCCGCGTCGATCTTCCACCGCGGGGTCCTCGGGGTCGCGGAACTGAAGGCGTATCTCGCCGGGGCCGGCGTGCCGGTGCGGCCCGCCGGGGCGGGCACGGGAGGGGCGGGCACGTGAGCGGGGCGGCGGCGCCGGTGCGGCCCGAGGCATTCTGGGAAGACCTGCGCTACGGTCCGGACGGGCTCGTGCCGGTGGTGGTGCAGTCGGCGGAGGACGGCCGGGTGCTCATGCTGGCCTACGCCGACCGCGAGGCGGCCCGACGCACGGCGGTGGAGCGGCGGGCGTGGTTCTGGTCGCGCAGCCGCTCGGAACTGTGGCGCAAAGGGGAGACGTCCGGCCATGCCCTGGACGTCCAGGAGATCCGCTGGGACTGCGACGCGGATGCGCTACTCTACATCGTGCGCCCGCACGGCCCGGCGTGCCACACCGGGGAGGAGAGCTGCTTCTACCGCGGTGAGGGGCAGCCGGCGGCGATGGCGGCGGGTGCCGTCCCGGCGGCGCCCCTGCCGGCAGATGGCGCCGGCACGCTCGGGGTGGTGCTCGACGCCCTGGCCCTGGTCGTGGCGGACCGCCGCCGCGAGATGCCCGAGGGCAGCTACGTCGCGGACGTGCTCCGTGCCGGGCCGGCGCGCGCCCTGCAGAAGGTCGGCGAGGAAGCCGTCGAGGCCGCCATCGCCGGGATGGCCGCCGTGGCGGCGGCCGGGACCGACGGCGCCACCCGGCCCGCACGGCGGGCGGAGGCCGTCGGGGAGTTTGCGGACCTCTTTTTTCACGCGCTGGTCGCCCTCGCCGCGCTGGACATCCCCCCGCAGGGGGTCGCCACCGAACTGTCGGCGCGCCACCGGCTGCGGCCGGCGCGCGCGTGATCCGACCACCCGGCGCATACCCCGGCGCCCGCGGCATAGCCTAGCCGGAAGCGATGGCGCCTCGATGCGCCGCAGGACCGGCTCACGCGGGGGCGGGTGCGGACCTGCGGGGGCATGCGGCGCCGGTGCCGGTGCGGTCGGCGGGCGCGGTCGCCCGTCCGGCCGGCCGCACAGGGCTGGAGGGCGGCCTTCCATGGAGAGCATCGCCATCGGCGTGCAGGAACCGGCGACGGAGACGGCCGAGATGCGGCAGGCGCTGGATGCCGCCCTGCGTCCACTGGCGCAGCAGGGGGCGAGGCTGGACATCCAGGAGGTGCGTCGCGGTCCCTTGGTCTTCCTGGGCTGCCGCCTGGAGGCGGATGCCGCCGCGCCGGCGGTCGCCGAGTTCCGCCAAGCCCTGGCCCGTACCCTGGCCGGATGGATCGTCGACCGGCGCGAGCGCACGATCCTACGCCGGCTGATCGGCACCCGCTACTCCTACTTCAACCCGGAGGAGCGCGAGGCCATCCTCGACATGGCCGCCGCCGCCCTCGACGGTGGCGGCGCCGCGGAGCCGCAGAAGCCGGCGCGCCGGCGCGGCCGCATCCTGCAGCGGCTGCAGGAATACATGGAGCGTCACAACACCCTCGTGCTCGACGGCTTTGTCACCTTCCGGCTCAAGGACTACGTGGGCGAACTGGCCGCGGCGGTGGACAGGGCGGTGGACGACTTCCTCCTGGAGCGGGAGTACCGCGAGTTCGTCGCCCTGCTGCGGCATGTGGTGGAGAGCCAGACGCAGCGGCCGGCTCTCGTGCACTGCATGTTCGACCTGGCGGGCGCCTTCCGACTCGAGGACGGCGCCGGGCACTCGGTCGGTACCGAGTTCCTGGAGGAGGTGGGACCCGAGGCCGCGGCCCGCGACGTGGGGGTCGAGGACCTGCTCGTGAGCGCGCTCATCACGGTGGCGCCGCACGCGCTCCGCCTGCACGTACCGGACGGCGCGGGTGTGGCGCTCTCCCAGGACGCGCTCGCCACCCTGCAGGAAGTATTTCCTAAGGCGGTCTCCGTGTGCCGCGGCTGCGACCGCTGCGCCTGTCACGCGCAGGGCTGAGGGGAAGGGGCGGGGGGGCGGTCCGGATGACCGCCCCCCCGCCCGGGCACTGCGCAGGCTTCAGTACTGGATGCCGAGGATCTCTCCGCCGGAGGCCTGCCATACGGAGACCGTCTGCCCGATCGGCACGCTGGCGAAGGCCACGTAGGACTCTCCGTTATACGCGACGGCTCCGTTGCTCTGAAGCATGACGAAGGCCGTCGAGGTCGGCTGGCCGCTGCTGTTTTCTTCCTGAACGGCGATGGTGCCGCCGCTGTCGCTGATCACCTTCAGCGTGAAGTTCGCCGCCACCTGTTGCAGCGAGGCCACGGCGGTCACCGCGCTGGTGCCGGGCTGGAACGTGAGCACCGCGAGGTAGCCGTCGGGTCCGGGCGCCGTCGGCATCTGGGTGCCGCTGGCGAGGTCGTAGGTGGCCTTCTGGCCCCCGCTGTCCACCACGATCTGGTTCACGGTCTGCACGCCGGTGGTCGTCTCCTGGGTCGACTGCTGGGTGCCCTCCAGGAGGACGACCGTCTGCTGGCCGACCGCCGACAGGGCCTGCCGCGCCTCGCCCTGCGCGTCGAGGGAGAGTGTCACGGGGAGGCCGACGGCGAGCGAGCCGGCGCGGTTGTCGAAAGCGGCGTCCTCGACGACCGACGCCGTCGCGCCGCCGGACTCGGTGACCCCGACCGTCGTGGTCGTGCTGCTGCCGTTACTCTCGGTGGTCAGCGAATTGATCGTGCCGCTCACGCTCCGGCGTGTCGCATGCACGGAACGGGCGTTGGTGTCCCCGCTGTTGCCGCCGCCGACGAGGTCGATGGAAACGACGTCCCCCGCCTGCAGCGCGGAGAGCGAACTGGCCGAGCCGTTGAGGGTGACGTCGGTCCAGGGTTGGATCGTCGCGGTCGCGACCGAGGCGTCGTTACTCCCGCTGGAGTAGGTCAGGGCGTTGTTGGTGGTGTTGGTCGCGGTCACGACGCCCAACGGCACGGTCGGGCCGGAGGCGTAGACGGTGATCGCCTGCCCCGCGGCGTTGAGGACGTAGGTCACGGATTCACCGTCCGCCAGGCTCTGGGTGCCGGCGACCAGGGCGCGCGAGTCCGCGCCGACGCCGGCGGAGGGGGCGTTCAGGTAGAAGTTGGTCCCCCCGCCGGAGTTCGGACTGACCAGCGGGACGAGGCTGCCGTTGCTCAAAAGGAGGCTCGACGCGCCGCCGCTCTCCACGGTCCAGTCGTTGGCGCGGCTGTACCCGACCGGCGTGGCCACCGCCCCGTCCGCCAGGGTCGAGGAACTGGTGGTCTGGCCGGCGTTCACCTGGACGTAGACGACCTGGCCCTGCGCGTTCTCGGCCACGGTGACGTTCTCCCCCTGGAGGGTCGTCACGTCTGAACTACCGATCAGGTAGTAGGAGGCCGCGAGGGGGGCGCTCAGCACCGCCTGACCCTGCGCGTTGGAGAGGGAGATGCTGTCGCTGGTCACCCCGCTCACGGTACCGGTCCAGGCGGTCTCCGCCATCCCGTCGCCACCGGCGTAGAGCGGCGCCCCGGTGGGCGTGCCCGACGTATAGCCGTTCTGCAGGGTCGGCGCCAGCAACGCGGCATCGTAGATCATCTGCGCCACATCGCCGCGGGTCGCCGGCAGGTTGGCGGAGAAGCTCACGCCGTTGGCGAGATTGAGGTTGTACGCGGCCAGCGTGTAGTCCGCGGGCCAGACGGTCCCGGTCACCGTGGCCGCGTCCCCGATCGCCCGCACCAGTACCGCCGCCGCCTGCACCAGCGTGACGGGGGCGTTGGCCTGGAAGCTGCCGTCGGGGAAGCCGTTGATCAACTTCTGGCCCTGCGCGTAGTTGACGTAGCCCCAGGCCCAGGTCGGGATGGAGGCGGCGTCGGTGAACGAGGGCGTGATGTCCGCCAGGGCCTGCGCCGTGGCCGTGGCCTTGGGGCCGAACAGGCGCACCACGGCGGCGGTGAATTCGGCGCGCGTGATGGTGCTCTGCGGCCGGTAGGTGTGGTCGGGGTAGCCGTTGAGCACCCCCTCGGCCGTGAGGAACGTGATCGCCCCCGCGTCGGAGTTGCCGGCGATGTCGGTGTACGGCTGGCCGGCGACCGACGCGGCCAGGGCGGCCGGCGCCAGGCCGAACCCGCCCGCGAGGGCCGCCGCGGCCAAGGCGGCGCCAACGCGCGCGCCGGGGCTGCGACGTCGGCGTTCGTGGTGGGACTGCATGCCCTTCGATCTCCCTCCCGTGACTTCGATGATGGCTGCCGCGACCTGAGCCGGCTGCGGGCGGCCGGTGCCCGGGCCCGCCGCCCCGGCACCGGGGCGTGCGCGCCGGGGCCGCTCCCCGGGCTGCCGCCGCCTCCCGCGCCATAGCGGGCGCGGGGTGCCGGAAGGCCGTGCGCCGACGCCGGGGCGGCGGCCCGCCGCCCTCGGGCTCCCCCGGCGGGACGGGGGCGGCCACGCGCGGGCCGCACCCCGCCTGACGCCCGGCCGCGCGTCGCGGTTCCCGCCAGGCGCGCGCACTTCCGAATCGACTCTCGCGCCTCCCGCTCGATGGTCCTGTTCGCACACAGAGCCGCCGCTGCGGGGGTGGCGCGCCGAGCCGTGTGGCGACCAAGGAAGCGCCGCCCAACACTGTAAGGGGTCGCCACCGATTCTACATGCTTCGGTAGAAGGCGTCAGCAGGGACGTGCTGGGCATCCCTCGCCGGCGGGCCGTCCGCCCCGCCATATCCCGTCTCCGGCCGAGGAGGAACCCCCGGTGGGACGTCGAACCGCCTGTATGGGATCACACGTTCGGCGGTGGTCGTATGCGGAGCTTCCTGGCCCTGCCCTGCCCGCCGGAGGCCTTCCCGGAACTGGCGGGGGTGCTGGCCGAGTTGCCGGCGCGGGACTGGCGCCTGGTCGCGGTGGGGCAGCGCCACCTGACGCTGCGCTTCCTCGGCGAGCAGCCGGAGGGCCGGCTCCGGGCGGTGGTGGAGCGGCTCGGACCGGGCCTCGCCCGTTGGCGGGCCTTCCGGCTGGAGTTCGCCGGCCTCGGGGTCTTTCCGGCGGTCGCGCGGCCCGAGGTGCTCTGGGCCGGTTGCACCGGGGACGGCGCCGCCGCTTTGCGCGCGCTCGCCGCCGAGGTCGAAGCGGGGCTCGCGGCGCTGGGGCTGCCCCCGGAGCCCCGGCGGTTCCAGCCGCACCTCACGCTCGCCCGCCGGCGCGCGGAGGCCGCCCCGGCCCGGGCGGCCGCGACGGCCCGGGCGGTCTGCTCCGCGGGGGCCGGGCGGCGCTGGGGGGCGGTGGACGTTTCGGCCGCCGTCCTGTTCCGCTCCGACCTCGGTCCGGCGGGGGCGCGCCACACCCCGCTGGCGCGCCTGTCCCTTGCATCCGCGGACTGGAATGATACACCATAAACAGGGTTCCTCGCGGTGCGGTGGCGGCCCCGCGTCGGCGGAGCCGGCGGCGCATGCGCGACGGATGGAGGTCAATCCCGTGATGGAGAAGGAAAAGGCGCTGGAGATGGCCCTCGGCCAGATCGAGCGGCAGTTCGGCAAGGGCTCGATCATGAAGCTCGGGGAAGCCAGCGCCCGCATGCAGGTGGAGATCATCCCCTCCGGTTCCATCGCGCTCGACATCGCCCTCGGCGTGGGCGGCCTGCCGCGGGGCCGGGTCATCGAGATCTACGGCCACGAGTCGAGCGGCAAGACCACGGTGGCGCAGCACGCGATGGCCTCGGCGCAGCGCCTGGGCGGCGTGGCGGCGATGATCGACGCCGAGCACGCCCTGGATCCCGGGTACGCGGGCAGGCTGGGCGTGGACGTGGAGAACCTCCTGATCTCCCAGCCCGACACCGGCGAGCAGGCCCTGGAGATCGCGGAGGCGCTGGTGCGCTCGGGCGCGGTGGACGTGATCGTCGTGGACTCCGTCGCGGCCCTCGTGCCGCGCGCGGAGATCGAGGGCGAGATGGGCGACTCCCACGTCGGACTGCAGGCGCGCCTCATGTCCCAGGCCTTGCGCAAGCTCGTCGGCGCCGTGAGCAAGTCCAAGACCTGCCTCATCTTCACCAATCAGCTCCGCGAGAAGGTCGGCGTGATGTTCGGCTCCCCGGAGACGACGCCGGGCGGCCGGGCGCTGAAGTTCTACTCCTCGGTGCGCATCGAGGTGCGCCGCATCGAGACGCTGAAGACCGGCCAGGAGACGACGGGTATCCGCGTGCGGGCCAAGGTGGTCAAGAACAAGGTCGCGCCCCCCTTCCGCCAGGCGGAGTTCGACATCCTCTACGGCGTCGGCATCTCGCGCGAGGGCGATCTGCTGGACATCGGCGCCGACCTGGCGATCGTCACCCGCTCCGGCACGTGGTATTCGTACGGCAGCGATCGGCTGGGACAGGGGCGCGAGAACGCCCGCGAGTTCCTGCGCGCCCATCCCGATCTCGCCGATGCGATCGAACTGCGCATCCGCGAGGCGCTGCAGGGCGGACAGATCAAGGCGGCCGCGGCCGGTGAGGACGGGGGCGCGGAGTGACGGTCGAGGCCGCGGGGGGCCGCCGTGCCCGGGTGATCCCCTGCCTCCCGCCGTTTCTGCTCGATGCCCTGGTGCCGTCCCGGGACGGCACGTCCCTGGCCGTCCGGGTCGGCGGACGCACCGTCGGGCGCGTCGATCCGGCGGTGCCCGCGGCTCTCGGCCTGCGTGCGGGCGTTACCGTGGATGAGGCCGGCTGGCCGGCGCTGCAGGAGGCGATGGCGCGCCGCGGCGCCTTCGACGCCGGGGTCCGCCTGCTCGCGCGGCGGGCGCGCAGCCGCTTCGCGGTTCAGAGGCGCCTGTCGGCGGCCTTCGGCGAGGAGGCGGCTATGGACGCCGTCGGGCGGCTGGCACCGTATCTCGACGATCGGGCCTTCGCCAGCGCCTGGGTGGACGCCCGGTTGCGCCGGGGGCCGGTCGGCCGCACGGCCCTCCTCGCGGGTCTGCGGCGGGAGGGCGTGTCGGGCGACACCGCGCGCGAGGTCGTGGACGCCGCCGCGCCGGAAGTGGACATGGGGGACCTGGCCCGCCGGGCGGCCGCTCAGCGGCTCGCCCGGATGCGCGGCGTGCCTCCGCAGCGTGTCCGGGCGCGCCTCTGGGCGTTCCTGGCGCGCCGCGGCTTCGCCGACGCGGTGATCGCCGCGGCGCTGCGGGCGATTCTGACATCCCCCGGGGGGGCGGACGACGCCCCGTCCGGCGATGGTTGAGGGTGGACGCGTCCCTGGGGGGCGAAGCCGGCGGCCGTCCGCCAGGATCGCGCCATGGGCCGCATAGCGTGTTGACACCGCGGATGCGGCGTCATTACACTCGGATTTAACTGTTGGTCGATCTTGCGTGGGTCGCCGCGTGCACGTGTGTGCGGTAAAGATCTCTCCGCGTCGGAAGACGCGGCTGTGGAAATCGCTGCATCGGTCGACTTCGCGAGAAAGCCCGCAGTTCCGGGCTTCTTTGATTTTTGTCGGGACATCCCGCGACGGATGGAAAAGACGTGAAAGAACTTAGAAGGACGCGTTTTTCCGCTCCCGCCGCGGTGGGGGTGAAAGGCTCTGAACGGTTTGGAGATCGGGGTGGTGGCCCTGGTCGCGCTGCTCTCGGGTGGTGCCGGGGGATATGCGGCGCGGAGGGCGATCGCGGAGGCGGTGCTGGGGTCGGCGGAGGCGGAGGCCAAGCGGCGGATCGAGGCCGGGGAGCGCGAAGCCGAGAGTAAGCAGCGGGAGATGTTGATCGGGGCGCGGGAGGAGGTCCAGAAGCTCCGCGCCGAGTTTGACCGCGACGTCCGGGAGCAGCGCAGCGAGCAGCAGCGGCTGGAGAAGCGCGTGGTTTCGCGCGAAGAGCTTTTGGAGCGCAAGCTGGAGGGCCTGGAGCAGCGGGAGGGCGGCCTCCGGCACAAGGAGACGGAGATCGAGCAGTTGCGGGCGAGCGTGGATGAATTGCGCGCGCGCCAGTTGAGCGAACTCGAACGCATCTCCGGGCTGCAGCGGGAAGAGGCCAAGCAGGTCCTGCTCCAAGGCGTCCGCGAGGAGAGCCGGCGCGAGGCCACGCAGGTCATGCGCGAGATCGAGAACGAGGCCCGCGAGAACGGCGAGAAGCGGGCGAAGGAGATCGTCTCGCTCGCCGTGCAGCGCTGTGCCGCCGATCACGCGGCAGAGAGCACGGTCTCGGTGGTGGCGCTCCCCTCCGACGACATGAAGGGCCGGATCATCGGGCGCGAGGGGCGCAACATCCGCACCTTCGAGGCCCTGACCGGGGTCGACCTGATCATCGACGACACGCCGGAGGCGGTGGTCATCTCCGCCTTCGATCCGATCCGCCGGGAGAAGGCCAAGCTGACGCTGCAGAAGCTCCTGGCCGACGGGCGCATCCACCCCGCGCGCATCGAGGAGATGTTCGGCAAGGCGGAGCACGAGATCGAGGACCAGATGCGCGAGGAGGGCGAGCGCGCCTGCGAGGACGTCGGGGTTCTGGGTCTCCATCCGGAGTTGGTGCGCACCATGGGCCGGTTGCGCTTCCGCACCTCGTACGGCCAGAACGTCCTCAAGCACTCGGTCGAGGTGGCGCACCTCGCCGGGCTCATGGCGGCGGAACTCGGGGCCGACGTGGCGCTGGCGCGGCGGGCGGGGCTCGTGCACGACATCGGCAAGGCCCTCGACCACAGCGTCGAAGGGACCCACATCTCCATCGGCATGGACCTATTGCGGCGGTACAACGAGTCCGAGGACGTGGTGCACGCGATGTCGACGCACCACGGGGACTTCGAGGCCCATTCCCTGGAGGCGGTGCTGGTCACGGCGGCGGACAAGCTCTCCGCGTCTCGCCCGGGGGCGCGCCGCGAGACGCTGGAGGCGTACATCGAGCGCCTCCAGAAGCTGGAGGAGATCGCCGACTCGTTCGAGGGTGTCGAGAAGTCCTTCGCGATCTCCGCCGGGCGGGAGATCCGCATCGCCGTGAAGCCCGAGCAGGTGGACGACAACGAGGCCTACCGCATGGTGAAGGCGATCTGCCGGCGCATCGAGGATGAGATGCGTTATCCGGGACAGATCAAGGTGACGGTGATCCGCGAGACCCGCGCGGTGGACTACGCCAAGTAAGCCTGCGCCGGCGGCGGGCGGGCCCCGGTCGGCGGCGGCGCCCCGCCCGTCTCCCGGGCGGATGGCACGCCGCCGCCACCACCCCGCTGGCGCGCGCGGGGACGGCCTCCGCCGCGTACGGCCGCGACCGCGTCGCGGCCCATGTCCGGCGTCCCTCGGGGTCTTGCGAGAGAAGGGGTGGGGGTTTGCGCATCCTGTTCGTGGGCGATGTGGTCGGCAAACCGGGCCGGCGGATCCTCAAGGAGAGCCTGCCGGGCCTGCGCCGGACCCATGCCCTCGATTTCATCGTCGTCAACGGCGAGAACGCGGCCGGCGGGGCGGGTCTCACCCCGCCCACCGCGCGGGAACTCTTCGACATGGGCGTGGATGCCGTGACCCTCGGCAACCACACCTGGGACAAGCGGGAACTTGGGCCGGCCATGGACGACTTCCCGCGGCTGCTGCGGCCGCTCAACTACCCGGCCGGCGCCCCCGGGCGCGGCTTCATGGTCGCCACCAGTCGCGCGGGTGTCGAGGTCGGCATCATCAACGCGATGGGGCGCGTCTTCGCCGGGCCGAATCTCGACTGCCCCTTCCGGGGCGTCGAGCAGGCGCTGGAGGAGTTGCGCGTCCGCGTCCGCGTGATCCTGTTGGACTTTCACGCCGAGGCGACCTCCGAGAAGGTCGCGATGGGCTGGTTCCTCGACGGGCGGGCGTCGGCGGTGGTCGGCACGCATACACACGTGCAGACCGCGGATGCCGCGGTCCTGCCGGGGGGCACGGCCTACATCACCGACGCCGGCATGACCGGCCCGTGGGTCTCCGCGCTCGGTGTGGAGCGCGGGCGGATCATCGAGCGCTTCCTCACGCAGTTGCCGGTGCGGTTCGACGTCGCCCCCGGCCCCTGCCAGTTCAACGGGGCGGTCATCGACGTGGATGAGGCGACGGGCCGCGCCCGCTCGATCACGGCCCTGGCGTGGCGCGAGCCGTTGGCGGGCGGCGAGGAGCGGGGCGGGGGCGACGCCCCGCGCGGCGAATAACGGCGGCGGACGGGGGAGCTCAGGGGGGGCCGCCGATGGACACGCCCGGGGGTGCGCGGGGGATCGCCGATGCCGCAAGGCTGCACGCGGATGCCATCGTCTTGGACGCCCACGTCGACACGGTCCTCTCGCTGGAGCAGGGGCGGTCGTTTTTGGCGCGGTCCGAGGCGGGGCATGTGGACCTGCCGCGGCTGCGGGCCGGCGGCGTCGACGTGCAGGTGTTCGCGCTCTATATCGAGCCGCAGTACAAGCCGGAGCGGGCCACGGCCCGCGTGCTGCGCCTGTGGGACGTGCTGCGGGGTGCGCTGGCCGGCGCCGGCGATGCGGTCCGCCTCTGCCGGACGGCCTCTGATCTGGATGCGGCCGCGGCCACCGGGCAGTTGGCGGCGATCCTGTCCATCGAGGGCGGCGAGGCGATCGGCACGGACCTGGCACTGCTGCGTGCGCTGCACGCCCTGGGCGTCCGGGCGATGGGGTTGACCTGGAACGAGCGCAACGCCATCGCCGACGGGGCGGGGGAGTCCCGGGCCCAGGGGGGGCTCACGGAGTTCGGCCGCGAGGTGGTGGCCGAGATGGACCGGCTCGGGATGGTGGTCGACGTGTCGCACCTCTGCGAGCGGTCCTTCTGGGATGTGCTGGAGGTCGCCCGCGGGCCGGTGGTCGCCTCGCACAGCAATGCCCGGGCGCTCTGCGACCACGTGCGCAACCTGCGGGACGAGCAGATCCGGGCCCTGGCCTCGGCCGGCGGCGTGATGGGCATGAACTTCTTCGCGAACTTCCTGGACGCGGAGCCGGACCGCGCCGACGTGGGACGGCTCTGCGATCACATCGATCACATCTGTGCCCTGGTGGGCCCGGGCCACGTCGGGCTGGGCTCCGACTTCGACGGGATCGGCCGGACGCCTCGCGGCCTGCAGGACTGCAGCCGCATGCCGGCGATCACCGAGGAGCTCCTCCGGCGGGGGTATGCGGAGGCCGACGTGCGCGCGATCCTGGGCGGCAACTTCCTGCGCGTCTTCCGCGAGGTGTGGGGGCGGGGGGCGGGGGGGTAGGCCGCGCCCGCGGGCGCGCCTCTACCCCGCTTCTCGGTCGGGGGCGGGCCCGACGGGAGCGGCGGAGGCCACAGCGATCACGGGTGGCGACCGCCGGGCATCCGCAAGGTCTTGATCCGCCGTGGCGTGCGGACACGGTGCCCGGTAGGTCTGCGGGTGCCGCGCGTGGCCGCACCCCTGCCCCCCGCGCCGTTCGCCGGAGCGCCGTCGCCGGGAAGGCACCCCGCAGCCGAGGGCGCTCCAATCGCGCGGGGCCAGCGGCCCGCGCATCTTCAGCGGGCGGGTGACCCGCCGTCCGCGACGGCGCATCGGGCAGGCTGTGGCGCCGCGCCCGCCGCGGTCGGCGGTCTCCCCGGTCGGGCCTGCCGCCTGCCGCCCTCTTCCCCTCGCGCCGTTGTATCCATCCAATTCCCGGCATACTACTCCCGCGAGAGGAGTGGTGCGCCTGCGCACGGAGTCGCACGAGCCGGTGCCCGCCGAGGCGGGGTCGGAGGCGGAGGCCGGGGCAGAGGAGCTGCGGGCGCGAGTCCGCCATCTGGAGCGGGAACTCGGACGGGCGCGCCGCAGCCGCCGGGTGCTCATGGACCTGCTGTGGCGACTGGATCGGGATTGGCGGCGCCGCATCGAGGTCCTTGAGGCCGAGAACCGGCGCCTGTGGTCCGTCCGCCGCGACCGCGGCCCGGCATAACCCGGCCGCCCGGCAGAGCCCTCGCTGGCAGGCGCAGGGGTTCCGCCTCGCAGGTGCCGGGGCAGCAGATGACGGGAACGAGCTGGGGCCCGAGGCGCCAGGATGCCTTACGCCGACGGCCTGGATCGCTTGCATATCGGCTACGCCGCGGTCCCCGGCCCCGCGCCCGAGTCCCTCCGGTCCATGGGCCTCGACCCGCCGCGGACGTCCGCCGCCGGCCGACATGCCTCCTGCCGAGTCGGACCGCCGACGCACCTGTCTCCCCGTCCGCGCGGTCTGACGCATAGTGGCGTCGCCGCGTCGGGATTTGCGCAGCCGTCCGACACCCTTCCGCAAGTTCCCATCCTTGTCCCGCCCTCTCCCCAGGGACGACAATGCGGGTATATCCGTCGGAGGGGGCGGGCGGCGCGGGCCGCACCCCCTCCGGCGACGTGGTTCCCACAGGGGGGCACTCGATGTTGCGGCCACGGGGCGAGGCGGCGCCGAGCGGGCCGGGCCGGCGGGGCGGGTCCCAGAGGGGGCGGCGGGGCACCGACGCGGCCCCGGGTGGGGAGGCGGAGGCGCCGGCCGTGACGCCCAAGCCCGCCGGCCGGCGGGTCGGTGGGGCCCTGCGCGTCACGCGGGCCGGCGCCCGTGCGCAGGCCGGCGCCCGTGCGCAGGCCGGCGGTGCCATCGAGGCGGCGCCGGTTGGTGCGACCACCGCAGAAGCGGGCGCGGATGGCCGTGAGCCGGATGCGCGACACGACGGCGCGCCGGCTGTCCTGGGCGCTTCGGATGGTGTCGCTGCGGGACCGGACGCGTCGGGCGAGGCCCCCGCTGGGGGCGCTCACGTCGCGGCGCCAGACGAACAGGCCGCCGAACCGGAGGTGATCACTCCCTTCTTCCCCGGGCCGGCCGCGGCCGGGGTGGCCGAGGGTGCAGCGGACCTTGCCGGCGGGTATGGCCGCGGCCGCATCGGCACTTGGGGGAACGCCGAAGGTCCCGAAATGGACGGTGGTGCGCCACCCACAGAAGGGGCGCCGTTCGCCGACGGGCACGCGGAGGAGCGGTTGCCCGCCGCGGATCCGGCTGCGGTGGACGGGGGGGCGGGCGGACGCGGCGACGGCGGGGAGGCCTACGGCGCCCGGCCGACCAACCCTGCCGTTGCCTCGGCCCAGGATGGGGGCCCGGTGCCGGTCGGCCCTGGCGAGTCTGGCACCGAAGCCGTCGCGCTGGTTGCCGCCGCGGCACCTCGGGAGGTGGCGGCGGGGAGCGACGGTATCGATGCCGGCTTCGGTCCGGACGGCCCGCCGGGGGACCCCGGCACGATCGCCGAGGACGCCTGGCGGGGGCGGGACGGCCGGCCCTTCCGGGGTTCGGGGGATACCTCGGCCGACGAGCCGATGCCCGGTCTGGCGCAGGCGCCGATCGGCGGGGCGGCTGTCCCCGCGCAGCAAGACATGCGGGCCGCCGGGACCCCGGCGCAAGAGGCGCCAGGGGCTCCCGCGCCGGCGGGGGCGGCCCATCCGGACGGCCATCCGGCTGTGGACCGGGAGGCGGGCGCCGAGGCTGCGCCGCGGGACCAGGCGGGTTCCACCGAACCTGAACTGTCGGCGATCGGGCGCGCGGACCGGGCCCTCGCCGAGGTGACGGACGCCCTCCGGCGGTTGGAGGAGGGGGGCGACCCGCACCGCACGGGGCCGGATGCGGGCAGGGCGGCAGGCGGTCCAGACGAAGCGGTGGAGGGGCATCACGAGGCGGCCGCCGCGGCCGCGCCCGCCGAGGTCGCCAGCAGTGATGGCGGGGCGGACGGGGAGGGGCCGGAAGCCGACGCCGAGGGCATCCCCTTCGCCGACGCCTGCGCGGAACTCGCCGTGACAAGCCACCTACTGCACCGGCTCCTCGCCGACTTCGGCGATGTGCTGCCGGCGGGAAGTCCCGACGGCGGGCAGCAGCGGCTGCGGCGGAGTGCGGTGGTCCTGCTCGGGGAGATCATTCGCTGGCGGCGGGAGGGCCTGGATGACCCGGCGGTGCGCCGTCGTGCCCGGGCCCGGGCGGCCGTTCTGCCTGCGCCCGACGGATTCCTCTCCCCTGTGGGGGCGCGTCCCCATGCAACCCTCGACGCCCCCGTCGGGCAGTGGCTCACGCACGTCACGCGCCTGCACGAGGAGATCGCCCGGCAGGAGGAGCGCCGTACGGAAGACCGCGACCGCCTGCTGACCGCTCTGATGCGCACCAACCAGGAGTTGCAGCACCTGCGGCTGGAGATCACCACCCGGTCCCGCAAAGAGCGTCGCCGCGGCTTCTGGGCCCGGCTGTTCCGGTAGAGGGCGGTGCCGCGACCGTCCGCGTTCGCCGCACCGCCAGGCCCCGGCCCTTTGTCCCTCAGGGCTGGCGACGGTACGGCGAGCGGGGCGGGTCGGTTCGGCGGCTGCCGCCGGGACGCTACTGCCAGATCCCTCTGATGAACGCGGCGCCGAGGCCCTGGGGCACGTGCCACGGGTGCCGGCCCGCCTTGAGTTGAAGCCCCCGAGGGACGGATGGGAAATCATTTGGGGGCGGTGCGTCGGCTCTCACCGCCCCGGACATGCATTGGGGGGGCCGTCGGGAACCGCCGCCCCCGACGTCACCCCGGATCGGTCACGGGGGGGGGCGCACCGGGCACCCGTCGCCGCGCTCGGGGAGGGCAGCCCGGGGCGACTGCACCGGGCTGCGGTCCGGTACCGGCCGGACGGCTTGGGCAGCCGGCGGAAGGAGGCCGCATCCCCCCCCTCTTCCGGGGTGCCGTCCCGATGTGCGGGCCGGGGCCGCATCCATGCCTCCCGCACGCCATCGGCGAGGGCCCGCCCCCCGCGGCACGGGGTGCGGGCGGCCCGGCGGCCACGCACACGCAGGGGTTGTCGGCGCCGTCGCACGTGGCCCCGCCGCTCAGGACGTCAGCGCCCTGAGAACGGTAGCAGTAGGGCGAAGTACGCGACCATGCTCCCACCCACGAGGATGACGAGTATCCAGACGATCACCTTGGACATACGGCGCATCCGACGCCAGAACGAGGGACTCACCTCCGGTCAGGCGCGGGCCCCCCCGGCTGCCGCGCCCCTTCGGGGGCGTCGCCGAGTTGGCGCCGCCGGGTAACCTGGGTGCACGCGCGACCGGATCGGGCGACCCCGGCGGCGTAGGTGCAGCACAGGGCTAGCTAGAACGGTCCGCCGCCGATGGCCCGCGATCCGAGGCAGTGGACATCAGAAGGGGCATGGCACGATGCCGATCGCGTGCGCCGGTGGCGGCGCGCCGCTCCAGAGGCGAAGGGTGCGGCATAGCCGCCCAAGGCAGCGGAGTGCCGCGTCGGTCCCGCCCGTCGTTTGATTGTGGCCGCGCCCGCCGCCGGCTGCAAGACGGCCGCGGGTCCTCCGGGTCCGGCGCCCCGACAGGCTCGGGCATGCCCTCCGCCGAGCCGAGCCGAGCCGAGGCGACGGGCGGGACAGGCAGTGCCCCGCAGATCCTCGATGGCGGGGCGGGGCGCAGGCCTCTGTCCGGCCCGGCGGGGCGCCGTACCGTCTCGCGCATCAGGACGCCACGCGGCGGGCCGGTTCCGCCGAGGGGCCTCAAACCCGCAACGAATCCGCCCGCCAGGGGCGCACCGTGCTCTTGATCGCATCCATACTGAGGTTCTCTTCCACCGCGCGCTTGCACAGGCCGGGGAATTCGTCGTCGGACGCAAACCGCAAGGCGACGATCTGGCCCCTGGTCAGCTTGGGGTCCAGGGGGGCTCCGGTGAGGGTGAAGTGGCGAAAGTTCTCCTCGATGCGGATGATCCGGTCCTGCAAGGTCGTGGCGTAGTTGCGGGTTTTCGCCAGCGTGATCGCCAACGCCAGCGAGGAGACCAGGGCCAGCACGGCTGGCCAGGAGAACCTGGACGCCAGGAACACGATCGAGCCGACAAGGTTGATCAGCGCCAGCGGCATGCCGACCTGATGGAAGAGGGGGTCGATTCTGGTGTGGTGCTTGTAGTCCTGCGCCTGCATGTTCGGATCCTCCCATCGGGTGTGCCGCCCACCGGCTCGCCGGCTGTCTTGCTTGTGGCGTGCGCCCTGCCGACGCCGGCGCCGCTGAGGGTCCCATACTACCAGCAAATACTGTTCCGGGGGGCAGGCCCGTGCAGGCCCCGGCTGCGCGCTCCACCGAGACAGCCGCGCATTCCCGTTGGAGACGAGGACCTGGGCGGTCGCTCCAACCGGCGGTTGGATCGGGCCCGTGGGACGTTCCCTCCCGGCCGGGAGGCCCAACCAACCGACCGCGCCCGGGGCCCCCAGCCCGGCCGTGGGCCTGATACCCTGCGCCTCAGACTTTTTGCCGTCGCGGCGGCTGGGGGCGGGCGCCTGTGCAGGTCGCCGTTCGTACCCTGCCGCGCCCAGACGCGTTCCAAGCGACGGTGGGCGGCGACCGCCGCCGCCGGACCTCCATGGTCGGGAACGCCAACTCACCTTCCACGGTGCTCGCGTCTCGTGTTCGCAAAGGCACTGCAAAGCGAATGCAGGGAGCGAGGCTTCGGCGCGGGGCTTCCGCTCCGCCTGATGAATACCCTACGACAAGCCAATTGTGCCTGACTTGACGGTGCCCTCACGCCGTAAGCCCCGCACGTGCCTGCCGTGCATAGCAGACGCCCCGGACGCGCCGCCCATGCTACACTCGACCCTGCAGAAGGGGGCGCATCCCTTGCAGCGCCTGGAGATCCCGGTTGTCCGCTACAACGCCCGCACGGCGGCCTTCATGACCGCGCAGGGCTTCCGTCTGGCCGATGACGGCATCTACCGCGACGGCACCGGGCGCTCCTACGCCTCGGTCCTCACCGGCAGGGAACGTCCGGCCGCGAGTGCGCGCACCTGGGGCTGCCAAATGAACGAGGCCGACAGCGAGGCCCTGCGCGGGCAGTTCCACGAGATGGGCTACGCCGACGCCGCCACCGACGAGGACGCCGACGTGATCCTCTTGAACACCTGCGCCGTGCGCGGCACCGCCGCCGAGCACGCGCTGGGCGAGGTCGGCCGGCTCAAGCGCCTGAAGACCGAGCGCCCGGGGCTCCTCCTCGGCGTCTGCGGCTGCCTCACACAGATGCCCGAGACGGTGCAATACCTGCGCCAGTATGCCCCGCACGTCGATCTGATCTTCGGCACCAACAACCTGCACGACCTGCCCACCCTCCTGCAGCGGGCGTATCGCGAGGAGGCCCAGACCATCGACATCTGGGACCAGGCGCCGGAGACGGTGGAGGACCTGCCCTCCCGCCGCGCGCCCGGTGTCAAGGCCTGGGTCAACATCATCTACGGCTGCGACAAGTTCTGCACCTACTGCATCGTGCCCACGACGCGCGGGCGGGAGCGCAGCCGCCGCCCCGGCGACGTCCTGGCGGAGGTGGAGCGCCTCGCCGCCGAGGGATACCGCGAGGTGACCCTGCTCGGTCAGAACGTCAATTCCTACGGCCACGACCTCGGCGCCTACGACTTCGCCGACCTCCTGCGCGATGTGGCGCAGGTGCCGGATATCCGCTGGATCCGTTACACCACGAGCCACCCGCGCGACTTCACCGAGAAGATGGTGCGGACCATCGCCGAGCACCCCAAGATCTGCGAGCACTTCCACCTGCCGGTGCAGTCCGGGTCGGACAAGGTGCTGCGTTGGATGAACCGCGGATACACCCGCGCCCAGTACATGGAGTTGACCGGGCACGTCCGGCGCCTGGTGCCGCACGCGGCGATCACGACGGACATCATCGTCGGCTTTCCACGCGAGACGGAGGAGGACTTTCGCCAGACGCTGGATCTGGTGGCTGAGGTCGGCTACGACAACGCCTTCACCTTCCAGTACAGCCCGCGCGCCGGCACGCCCGCCGCGCGCTGGGAGGACCCGGTGGCGCCAGAGGTCAAGAAGGATCGCCTCAACCGGCTCAACGCGTTGCAGTACGCCACCGGTCGCCGCAAGAACGAGGCGCTCGTGGGCACGGTCCAGGAGGTCCTGGTGGAGGGGCCGAGCCGCAAGGACCCCGACGTGTTGACGGCCCGCACGCGCAGCAACCGCCTCGTGCTGGTGCCGAAGGTGGATGGCGCGGAGAACCGCTTCGGCCGGGCGCGCGTGACCGAGGCGCAGACGTGGACGCTGCACGGCCGTCTGGAGGGCGTCGAGCGCGGGGCGTGAGGACGCAGGGGCCGGGTGCGATGGAGCCGCCACAATGTGGCGGCCGACATGGCCCGGTGGCGCCTGCCGCCATGCGCGGGCCGGTGCCACGGCGCCACCGCCGCACGGCAGGGGGGGCGCGCATGCGGATCCTGCTCACGGGGTTTGAGCCGTGGGGCGAGCACGGGGAGAACCCCTCATGGGAGGCGGCGGCCGCCCTCGACGGCCTGGAGGTGGAGGGCGCGCGGCTTTTCGGCGGTATGCCTGCCGGTGGCGTGGGCGCGCGCCGCGGACACCGTGGTCGAGGCGACGCATCCCTATCCCCCATCGGCCCCGCACTTGCGCAGGGCGAAGGCCTGTGCCGTCGTCTCCACCCCCGCGCGATGACGTAGGCGCCGTTCGCGTGCGCCCCGTCCGTCGGCGCAGCGACCGGCAGGCGGATCGACGCCGCCTATGTCGACTACCGCATCCGCCTCGGCCGGCGGCACCATGCGCTCGGCGTGCCGCCGGACTGGTACGCTGGTATGTTTCCCACCGTCAGTTCCGCCTTTCTTCAGGCGGTGCTGGAGGGTGCGGCGGACAGGCTGGCCTCGACCGTCGGCGCGGCGCGGCGCCGTGAACTGCAGGAGATCCTCGGCCGGATGCAGCCGATCCGCACCCTCTGGGGCTTTCGGCCCGCGGACCCGATGTCGCTTCCCGACGCTGCGGACAACCCGGCCATTGCCAGGGAGGTCGCCGGTGCCGGGCGGTTGCTGGAGGCCTTCAACCGCGTCGTGGCCTTCGACCAGATGCTTACGCTGGGGGCGTACGCGGGTCTCTTCACGGAGGGTATCGAGCAGAGCCGCGCCGGGTTGGTGGAGCAACAGGCCCGTCTGGAAGAGGCGGCGCGACGGGTGATGACGGTGTCCGAGGGCCTCAGCCAGGGCATGCGCCAGGCCGCCGCCTCCGTCACCCAGATGGCCGACGCCAGCAACCGCCAGATGGGGGTGGTGTCCGCCGCCAACGGGGACGTGGAACGGGCCGCCGACCTCAGCGTCGGGGGACAGGGGATCGCCGCCCGGAGCGCCTCGGCCGCGGGGACGGCGCTCGGCCAGGTGCAGGGGGTGGTACGCCTGTCGGAGGAGAGCGAGGCCAACACCACCGAAATCCGCCGCTTCGCCAGACAGATCGAGGAGATCGCCGAACAGACCAACCTCCTGGCCCTCAACGCCGCCATCGAGGCGGCCCGGGCAGGGGAGCACGGACGCGGTTTCGCGGTCGTCGCCGACGAGGTGCGTAAACTGGCCGAGCGCACGCGTGCGGCGACGAAGGCGGTCCAGGACCTGGCCGGAAAGCTCAATGACGGCAGCGCGGCGGTGGTGCACGAACTGCGGAAGACGGAGCAGGGGATGGTGGTTCTTGCCGAGCAGGCCGAGACGGCCTCCGCCCGGTTCAAGGATCTGGCGTCCTCGGCGGTGGCGTTGAAGGAGCGCGTGCAGGACGTCAGCGACATGGCCCAGGAGCACGCCGCCGCCATGGAGGAGATGAGCGCGGTCGTCGAGCAGGCGACCGCCCAGGCGGAGGAACTGCGGCGGACGTCCGAAGAGATGGCGACCGGATCGCAGAAGGGCGGACGCGCGAAGGCCGGCGTCGTGGGCGCCGCTTCCGGCCGCCGGTGATCGGGCGGCGTCTCTGCGGGGACGCCCCCGTGTTCCCGGCCCGCGGTGGCGGCGATCCCTGCGGGGGCGCCGCAGCCGCCGCCGGGATCGCGCGCCCCGGTCCCGCAGCCGCCGGCACGGCCCATGGCGGCGCCGGCCATCGGGCCGGGCGGGCGGAGCGGCGTCCCGGCGCGCATCCCCGGCGGCGTAGGGGCAGACCCCCGACGTGCCGAAACGGGTGGTGCCCGGGGGGCCGGTGCCGGCACGGTGGTCGACCGCCGCGGCGTCTCGGACACGGGCGGCGGCGAAGCAAACACGCCCGCCGCGCGTCAGACGTTCACGGCCCGGTGGGGCACGCCGACCGGGCCCCCGGCCGGGATACGTGCGGGGCCGGGGAGCGGTGGCGGCTGGGCGTCGTCGGGCTCAGGCCGCCGGATCGACCGTCCCCGGCCCACGGTCTGCGAACACCGTTCAGGAGTTGGCGTCATGGCGCGTCCCGGCAGCGACACCCCGATGCAGGAGCAGTACCGCCGGCTGAAGGCCGAATGCGGCGCTGCGTTCCTCTTCTTCCGCCTCGGCGACTTCTACGAGTTGTTCGGTGAGGACGCCGAACGGGCGGCCCCCGTGCTGGAAGTGGTCCTCACCGCGCGCGAGGGCAGCCCCGGTGTGCGCACACCCATGTGCGGGGTGCCGCACCACGCGCTCGGGCTGTACCTCGGCCGCCTGTTGGCGCGCGGCTTCAGCGTCGCCATCGCCGACCAGATGGAGGACCCCGCGCTGGCGAAGGGCCTGGTGCGCCGGGAGATCACCCGCCTCATCACCCCCGGCACGGTCAGCGAGCCGGATCTGTTGGAGAATCTCGGGGACGGCGCGCTGGCGGCGGTGTGCGGGAGCGGGATCGCCGTGGCGGATGTCTCCACGGGGGCGTTGCGCTTGGCGGAGGTCAGCGACGAGGGGGAGGCGGAGCAGGAACTGGCGCGCCTGCGCCCGCGGGAGGTGCTGGCCCCGCGGGGTGCGGTGCCGGCCTTCGCCATACGGTACGCCGCCGAGTCCGGGGGCGTCCTCACCGAGCGGCCGGCCGACGAGTTCGACCCGCAGGAACCGCGCCGCCTCTGGCCGGCGGCGCCGGCGGATCCCGCCCTCGGCGGCCTGCTGGCCTATCTGCGCCACACCCTCCGCGGCGATCTCGCCGCGCTTCGCGCGCCCGAGTCGTACCGGCCATCCGCCTTCATGGGGCTCGACGCCGTGGCCCGGCGGAACCTGGAACTGGTGGAGCGCCTGGCCGAGGGTGGCTCCGCCGGCACGCTGCTCGCGGTGGTCGACCGGTGCGTCACGGCCATGGGCCGCCGCCTCCTCCGCTTCTGGCTCCTGCACCCCCTGCGGGACATCGAGGCGATCCGCGCCCGCCAGGACGCCGTGGAGGAACTCGCCCGGCGCCCGCTGTTCCGGGAGGGCCTGCGGGACGCCCTGAGGGGCGTCTACGACTTGGAGCGGCTGGCGGCGCGGGCCATCGCCCTCCGGGCCACCCCGCGGGAACTCGGGGCCCTCGGCGCCTCGTTGCGGGCGCTCCCCGACGCGGTGCGCGCCCTCGCGGGCTGCGCGAGCCCGCTCCTGCAGGAACACCTGGCTGCCGTCGATCCGCTGCAGGCCGTGGGCGAGACGCTCGGGCGCGCGCTGGCCGACGAACTACCGGTGCAGGCGCGGGACGGGGGAATCTTCGGCCCGGGTTGGGACGAGACGCTCGATGCGCTGAGGGCCGCCGGCCGCGAGGGCCGCCGCTGGCTCGCCCAACTCGAAGCCCGGGAGCGCGAGCGGACCGGCATCAAGTCGCTCAAGGTCGGGTTCAACAAGGTCTTCGGCTACTACATCGAGGTCAGCACGCCCAACCTGGGCGCGGTGCCGGAGGACTACCGGCGCAAACAGACCACGGCGGGTGGGGAGCGGTTCCTCACCTCGGAACTCAAGGAACTCGAAGAGCGCATCCTCGGCGCCGAGGAGAAGGCGCTGCGGCGGGAGCAGGCCCTCTTCGCCGAACTGCGGACCAAGGTGGCCGCCCACGGCCCGGCGCTGCAGCGCACGGCCTCGGCGGTCGCGGCGCTGGACGCGGCGGCGGCCCTCGCCGCGACCGCGGCGGCGTCCTCCTGGGTGCGCCCGACGGTCGACCGCAGCCGGGACCTGGTCATCCGGGGCGGCCGGCACCCGGTCCTGGAACAGAGCCTGAGCGCCGGGCGCTTTGTACCCAACGACGTCGACCTGGCGGGCGGGGGGCGCCGGCTCCTGCTGATCACGGGCCCGAACATGGCGGGCAAGTCGACCTACATGCGGCAGGTCGCCCTGATCGCGGTCCTGGCGCACATCGGCAGCTTCGTCCCCGCGGACTCCGCCCGCATCGGCCAGGTGGATCAGATCTTCACCCGGGTCGGTGCGAGCGACGACCTCTTCGGCGGTCGGTCGACCTTCATGGTCGAGATGACCGAGGTGGCCTCCTGCCTGAGACAGGCCACACCCCGGAGCCTGATCCTGCTCGACGAGGTCGGCCGGGGCACCGGCACGCTCGACGGCCTGTCCATCGCCTGGGCCGTGGCCGAGGACATCGCCGGGCGCATCCGGGCGCGGACCCTCTTCGCCACGCACTACCACGAGCTCACCGGCGCCGTGGCCGACCTGCCGGGCGCGGCCAACGCCCACGTCGCGGTCCGGGAGGACGGCGACGCCGTCGTGTTCCTGCACCGGGTCGTCCCGGGCGCCACCGATCGCAGCTACGGGGTGGCCGTCGCCCAATTGGCGGGTGTGCCGGCCGCGGTGATCCAGCGGGCGCGCGCCCTGCTGCAGCGGCTGCAGGCCGGCGGGTTCGCGGCGGCGTCCGCGGCGGCGGCGTCCGCGGCGGCGGCGGAGGCGCCCGGTCCGGCGGAGGCGGATCCGGCCTCGTCCGCCCGACGCGCCCTGCTGCAGCGCCTGGCGGCCGTGGATCCCCTACGCCTCACCCCCCTGCAGGCCCTGGACCTTCTGGCGGTGCTTCAGGCCGAGGCCAGCACCCTCCGCGAGGACTAAACCCCCAGGGGCCGACGGTATGCTGTTGGCGGCACTGGGGGGACACCTGTGGCCCATGCCGCCTCAGGGTTCCGGCGATGGCTCGGTAGCGCGATCCTCTGCCTGCTCGGCGCCGTCGCGGGGGGCGCGCTCGTGCTCTTACTGCTGCTGCCGTGGCTTGGAGAGCGGCCCTTGCTGCGCCCCGGCGCCGCGGCGGTCTCACCGGCCGCCGCCGTGTACCGCCGCGTGGCCCCGTCCGTCGTACTGGTCACCAATCAGAGCGCGGTCGCCACCCTGCTCGGACCGCAGCAGCGCCTCGGTTGGGGCAGCGGCGTCATCTTCGATTCCCGCGGCTACATCGTGACCAACGACCACGTCGTCGCCGGGGCCCGTGCCCTCACGGTCACCCTGGCGGACGGCCGGACGCTGCCCGCCCAGGTGGTCGGCGGCGACCCGGCGACGGATCTGGCGGTGGTGCGGGTCCACGCCGGACGGCCCCTGACGGCGGCCGCCTTCGCGGACAGCGCCTCCATCATCCCCGGCGAACTCGCCGTCGCCATCGGCAACCCCCTGGGCCCGCGGTTCGCGCAGTCGGTGACGCAGGGCGTCGTCAGCGCGGTGCGGCCCATGCTGTACGGGCTCCTGCCCGAGGACCAGCGGGTGACCGAGATGATCCAGACCGACGCCGCGATCAATCCCGGCAACTCCGGCGGACCGCTCTGCGATGCCGAGGGGTTGGTCATCGGCATCAACAGTATCCAGGTGCCGCAGGCGGCGCCGGGCGTCGCGGCGGCGGGGCTCGGCTTCGCCATCCCGGCTGGCACGGTGCGCCGCGTGGCGGACGACCTGGTGCGCTATGGTTACGTCAAGCGCGCGTGGCTCGGCGTCTTTTTGGACGTCAACCCGCCGCAGGTGCTGCCCGGGGAGGGGCAGGCGGTGGAGGTCGGCCGGCTGGTGCCCGGCGGTCCCGGGCAGCGGGCGGGGCTCCGCGCCGGGGAGCGGATCCTGGCCTGGAACGGCACGCCGATCCGCAACTACTACGACCTCGTCCTGCGCATCAACGCCGCGGAGCCGGGGGAGCGCGTGCGCCTGACCGTGTCTTCGGGCGGCGCCCCGCGCGTGGTGCCGGTGGTCCTCGGCACGGCGGCGCCGCCGTCCTCGGGCGGATCCTGACCGGGGCGCCGGGCGCGCCGCGTCCCGGCGGCCGGCTCTGGCAGCCCGGCGGCTGCGGCGCTATCCTTGTCCACGTCAGGGGGCGTGGGCGTGGGCCGCATCCAGGTGCTGGCCGCCGATGTGGCCGGCCGCATCGCGGCGGGGGAGGTCGTCGAACGGCCGGCCTCGGTGGTCAAGGAATTGGTCGACAACGCCCTGGACGCCGGCGCCCGGCGCATCCGGGTGGAACTGGCCGAGGGCGGGGCGGCGGGCATCGTCGTGAGCGACGACGGCTGCGGCATGGACCCTGAGGACGCCGTGCTGGCCTTCGCGCGGCATGCCACCAGCAAGATCCGGGCGTTCTCCGACCTTACGGGCCTGGCGACCCTGGGGTTTCGCGGCGAGGCCCTCCCCAGCATCGGCGCCGTCGCCAAGGTCGAACTCCTCACCCGCCCGGCCGAGGCGACCGCGGGCACCATGGTACGCCTGGCGGGCGGCGGGGCAGCCCAAGCGGTCGTGGCGCCTGCGGCGCCGGGGACGCGCGTGGCGGTGGAGGACCTCTTCTTCAACATGCCCGCGCGGCGCGCATCGCTGCGCGGGGGGGCGCAGGAACTGGCGGCGGGCCTGGAGGCCGTGACCGCGGCGGCGGTCGCCCGTCCCGACGTGGCCTTCCGCGTGATGCACAACGGGCGGGAGGTGCTGGGGACGCCGGGCGACGGCGACCTGCTCTCGGCCGTGGTGGCCCTGTGGGGCCCCGACGTCGCCCGGGGCATGCTGCCGGTCGCCGGACGGGACGGCGGCTGGGAGGTGGCGGGCCTCTGCGGCACCCCGACCCGGGCCCGCGGCAACCGCGCGCTGCAGTTCATCTCGGTCGACGGCCGCCCGGTGCGGGCCGAGCACGTGCGGGGCGCGGTGGAGGGGGCCTACCGCAACCTCCTCATGGTGCACCGCTACCCTGTCTTCATCCTCCGGCTCTCCGGCGGGGCGGACCTTTACGACCCCAATGTGCATCCGAGCAAGCGCGAGGTGCGGTTCCTACGGGTGGAAGCGGTGCGCGACCTCTGCCACCACGCGGTGCGGGCATCCCTCCGGCAGGCGCGGCTCATCCCGGATGTGCTGCCCGCCGGGGGGACGGAGCCGGCTCCCCGCGCCTCGGCCGTGGGCTTCGGCTTCCGGGTCCAGGCCCCGGAGGGCCCGCCCGGTGTGGCACCGCCTGCCGGGTGGCCCGTGCGGGACCGGGATCCCGAGGTGCGCGCCGAGGAGGCTGCCGCGGAGTACCGAGCCGGAGCGGCGTCCCCTGGGAATGCGGCCGACCTCGACCCGCCGGCCCCGGCCCGGCTCCCGGCCCTGCGGCCGCTGGGGCAGGTGGCCGACGCCTACATCGTGGCCGAGGGGCCGGACGGCCTCTACCTCATCGACCAGCATGCCGCCCACGAGCGCGTCTTCTTCGAGCGCCTGGGGGCGCGGCCGCCGGGTGCGGCGCAGGCCCTGCTGCAGCCGGTGCCCGTCGAACTGGGCGAGCAGCAGTGGGGACAGTGGGAGCAGCACCGGGAAGAACTGACCGCGCTCGGATTGGTGGCGGAGGAGTTCGGGGACAGCGCCATCCTGGTGCGCGCGATCCCGGCGGGCCTTGGCGGCGCCCCGGGGTCGGTGGTCGCGGCCCTTCTCGCCGAGGTGGCCGGACAGCCCCACGGGCCGCGCGCGGCACGTCTGGCCCTTGCCGCCTGCAAGGCGGCCATCAAGGCCGGGCAGCCGCTGGACGCCGGCGACCTGCACCGCCTGCTCGCCGAATTGGGGGCGTGCCGAGACCCCTACACCTGCCCGCACGGCCGCCCGACCCTGCTCCACCTCGGCCTCGGCGACATGGAGCGGCACTTTGGACGGCGGTGACTGCTGGAGCCGCCCCAGTCCTGGGGGGGCTCCAGCAGTCACCGCCCCGGAAGCCCCGTGGCAGCCGTCGGCAGGCGTCCTTTCCGACGTTCGGCCACCGGGGGGGCGGTCCGGCGCGGCCACGTGCCCGGCCGCACAGGCACGCGCCCGGAGGTGCCCCCGGCCGGCCTGAGCGCCGTCGAGGGTTGCGGTACGTTGCTGCACCCGTCCGCCGAGGCGTTCGCGACCAGGCCCGTTCCGAGCGGCGGCCCGCATGGTCCCGGGCGCGGTGCGAAGAGGTCCGAGGGGGTGGGGATGCGTGTCCTCGGGGGGCCTCCCGCCGCTCCTGGTACTCGCGGGGCCGACGGCCACGGGCAAGTCGGATCTGGCCCTCGCCCTTTGCGGGGGCGGGGCCGGGGAGATCGTGTGCGCGGATTCCGCCGTGGTCTACCGGGGCCTCGACATCGGCACCGGCAAGCCGACCCCGGCCGAGCGGGCCGCCGTCCCGCATCACCTCGTGGACGTGCGGGATCCCCGCGATCCGTTCTCCGTGGCGGAGTACCGGACACTGGCCGAAGAGGCGATCCGGGGGGTGGCCGGCCGCGGCCGCCTCCCGGTTCTGGTGGGGGGGACGGGGCTCTACATCCGGCAGGTGCTGGAGGCGCCGACCCTGCCGCCGGTGCCTGCCCAGCCGGAGCTCCGCGCCGAACTCGCGCGACGCCCTGCGGCGGCGCTCCACGCCGAACTGGCGGCAGTGGACCCCGCGGCGGCGGCGCGGATCCATCCGGCCGACGTCCGGCGCGTGATCCGCGCGCTGGAGGTGGTGCAGGTGACCGGCCGGCCCATCTCGGAGGCTTGGGCCGCCGCGGCGCCCGCCCGCCGGCCGGCGCGCCTAGCGGTCCTGGACCGGCCCCGCGAGGTGCTGCGGGCCCGCATCGCCGCGCGGGTCGAGCGGATGCTGGAGGCGGGGCTGATCGAGGAGGTGCGGCGGCTCCTCGCGGCGGGCGTGCCCCCGGAGGCGCAGAGCATGCAGGCGCTCGGGTACCGCCAGACGGTTCACCATCTGGCCGCGGGCACGGGCGTGGCCGAGCTGCGCGCTGAAATCGTCGCGGCCACCGCGCAGTACGCCAAGCGCCAGCGGACCTGGTTCCGCCGGGAGGCGGACGCGGTATGGCTGGATCTCGGGGATGCCCCGGCGGTCACGGCGGCCGAGCGCGTGCGCCGGCTCTGGCTGGGGACCGGCTGAGGTGACTCCGGCACTCTTGCCGCGTAGCATGCCAGAGAGTGGGCGCCGCGCCCCGCCGCGGGCGGCCCCCGACCGGGCGGCAGTCGGGACCGCCGGTGCACGCCCGCGGGGATGCCATGCCGGCGTGCGCGGCCGCGCCACTAGAGGGGGCATGCCCGGTTGGCCCTGCGCGCCTCACCCGAACCGGCCGGCCGAATCCCGCCCGCGCCGGGCCGCGCGCCGGAGGGGCCGCGGCCCGCGGACCCCGCCCTTGTCGATGCGGCGCTCGCCGAACTGGACGGCCTGGTGGGGCTGGGGCAGGTCAAGGCCCTGATCCGCGAACTGGTGGCCTTCGCCACCGTCCAAGGATGGCGGGGCGCCGCCGGCCTCCGCACCGACCCGCTGGTTCTGCACATGGTCTTCCGCGGCAATCCCGGCACGGGCAAGACGACGGTGGCCCGCGTCCTGGGCCGCCTGCTCCGCGGGTTGGGGCTGTTGGCGCGGGGCCATCTGGTCGAGGTCGAACGCGCCGATCTGGTCGGGGAGTATATCGGGCACACCGCGGCCAAGGCGCGGGAACTGGTGCAGCGGGCGATGGGCGGGGTGCTGTTCGTCGACGAGGCCTACTCCCTGGCTCGAGGCGGGGAGAAGGACTTCGGCAAGGAGGCCACCGACGTCCTCGTCAAGGCGATGGAGGACCGGCGCACGGAGTTCGTGCTCATTCTCGCCGGGTACGGGGGGGAGATGGAGCGATTCCTGCGCAGCAACCCGGGACTGCGCTCCCGCTTCCCCACCCACCTCGACTTCCCCGACTACACGGAGGCGGAGCTCCTGCGCATCGCGGAATCGATGCTCGCGGCGCGCCAGTACCGGCTGACCGCGCCGGCGCGCGGCCGGCTGGGGGAGATGCTGCGGGCGCCGGGGGGCCAGGCGGCGCTTGCTGCGGGCAACGCGCGGTTGGTGCGCAACGTCCTGGAGCGCGCCATGCGGCGGCAGGCGTCCCGGCTGGTGCGCGCCGGCGGACCACCCCAGGCCCACGCCGCGGCAGCCCTGCAGGACATCGTGCCGGAGGATCTTGACACCTCGCTGCGTGACGCGGGGGGGCTCGGCGGTCCGCGCGAGGCGCGCTGGGACGACGAGCCCCCGGCGATGGTCGTGCGCTGGCCCGGCCGCGCCTGACGCGCCGGTCCCGTCCGGCGACGCCGGGGCCCGCTCCGCGGCCGCGGCGCCGGCAGGTCTCCACGCGCCTCGCGCCGAAATCCGCACGGTCTCCGGCGGGGAGTGGGTGCATGCGGGTACGCGGGTGGGTTGTCGCAGGCGGGCTGGCCGGGGCCCTGGTCATCGGCGCGGTCGTCGTGGCCGCGCTGGGGAGTGCCTCCACGGCCGCCGCCGCGCCGGCGGGCGGTAGCGCTGTGCTGCTACTGGTGGACGCCAACGGCGTGACGACGCCGGTGAACGATCTCAGCAGCTTCACCTTCGGGGCGGAGAACCCCGGGGACCCGGGCGGCACCCCTCGGTTCGAGACGCTCACCGTGGAGCGGCCCGTGGACGGTGCGAGCGTGGCCGTGTTCAAGAGCCTGGTCCAAGGCGCGCGCTATGCGGCGGCCAGCCTGGTGGTGCGGGACGGCGGTGACGCCGACGTCACCTACCAGTTCCGGGACCTCTATGCGACGCAGATCACCTGGTCGGGCGGCGTGTCCGGTCTGGCCGGGGAGACCGTGGACTTCAGCTATTCGGCCCTCCAACTGACATACACGGGCGGCGGCACGCCGGCGACCGTGTCGTTCGCCTGGGATGCGCAGACCCACCGGCCGGGCCTGTAATCCCCAACGCGGTCCCCCCCAGGCCGGATGGACCGGGGGGAAGCCGGGATCCCGGTCGGCGCTCTCCCGCAGGGGACGGCCCACTTGGGACAGAGACAGCCTCCGGGACGCCAGTCGACGCGACTCGCAGACGTGCCCACGACGGCCGGGGCGCGGTTGGTCCCCCGTCCAACGGTCCGGTACCAGCTTGGCGCGCCTGATGCGGGAGAATGCACTCCGCGCGTTACGCTTCGGCCCGCGGCCGGAGAGGCAACAGAAGCGGGAGGCCATATGGCAGGACCCCAAGGGGCAGATTGCCGGCATTGGGTGCACGGTGGTCAGCGACGCCACGACACCCCGGAGCCTTGCCGCAGAGGGCCGCCGTGCCGCCCCGCACTGAGCCCACAGAGGCTCGCCGGCAAG
>Ga0080006_1136080_pt1 | contig 34191 bp, 18 predicted proteins | sample RS3BMetagenome_FD_69209 | JGI IMG/M metagenome (GOLD analysis project Ga0080006, IMG submission 69209) | Ferric oxide microbial mat and aquatic microbial communities from Rainbow Spring, Yellowstone National Park, USA - RS3B (SPADES... ...
GGTCGGCGGCCATGGCGCACACCGCCTCGGCGAGCTGGAGGGGGCGGCCGGGCGGCACCAGCGCGCCGTACGGCGGGGGGGGCCCCCCCCGGGGGCCCCCCCCCCCCCCCCCCCAGCACCGAATCGCCTGGTACGGCACGATTCAGGGATTAAATTTTTGAGTTTTGAGCGAGTTGCAAGAGCGATCTCCCGCGACCAGCACGATTAACAGCAGCTAATACCTCTGTCCGAGTATCGAAAAGATCTGGAACCTTTAAAAGCGTTTCTTTTGTGTGCGTGTGTCGCAGAGCAGAGGACTGTATACTGCCCACTACTGCCTGCTCCTGCGCACTGTAGGGACTCCGTCCGGAACCGGTAGCTGGCGTGCCCGGAGCGCGACGCAGCGTGCCTGTACGCAGGCTGCATAGAGCAGTGCGCTCGCTTGCTTCAGAAATAGAGCAGCGAATGACCTCTGGATCGAATCCTGCAGAGGCTGTAGAGAGCAGCGTGCTTGCTGACGGCACGTACGACGTGGTGATTACTGGAACCGGCCTCACCGAGTGCATCCTTTCAGGGCTGCTCTCCAAGCGAGGTTTCAAAGTGTTGCATATCGATCGCAATCCATACTATGGCGGTGCGTGCGCCTCGTTGGATCTCCAGCAGATGTGGAAAAAGTTCTGTTTGTCGGGTTCGATTCCCGAGGAACTGGGGAGTGCTCGTGAGTACAACATCGACCTGATTCCCAAGTTTATCCTTGCGACTGGGAAGCTGGTGCGGATTCTCGTTTATACGGGAGCGACGCGTTACCTGGATTTCAAGCTGGTTGACGGATCCTTTGTTCACACAGGTGACCGACCGCACCGCGTACCGTCGACACCCATGGACGCCCTGCGATCCAGCCTGTTTAGCCTTCTGGAAAAGAACCGTTGCCGTCAGTTTTTTGGGTTCGTCCAATCGTACGATCCGGAGCAGGTCACCCAGCGGGGGCCCGATCCCAGAACGATGACCATGCGAGCGCTCTATGACTATTTCGGTCTCCAGGAGACAACGCGAACACTCATCGGACATGCGATAGCGCTCTACACGAACGACGCCTATCTGGAATGGCCAGCGCTGCCAACCATCGAGCGAATCAAAGTTTACGCACAGAGTGTTGCCCGATACGGCAGTTCCCCTTATATCTATCCGATGTACGGTCTGGGCGAATTACCCCAGGCATTCGCTCGACTCAGCGCTGTTCACGGGGGCGTCTATATGCTCCGAACCGACGTTGAAACGATTCTAACCGACACCGAAACTGGACGTGTATGTGGAATTCGGACCCCAGATGGCCGCGAAGCGCGTTGTCGCTTTGTTGTGGGCGATCCGAGCTACTTTCCAGATTTGGTGCATCGAGTGGGGCGTATCATCCGATGCTACTGTATCCTGCGGGCGGCACCGGCACACATCCGTGAAGCATCCTCCTGCCAAGTCATTGTACTGCACCGAGCAGTAGCCGCTGAGCGCCGCAACGACATCTACGTACTGGTACTCAACAGCGCACACCGCGTCGCTGCGCCGGATCGCTATATCGCCTTGGTGAGCACCGTCATGGAAACCGCGGACGCGGAGCAGGAGATTGAGGCAGGTCTAGCAATTCTCGGTGGTGAAGCCAATATTCTCGCCCGTTTCCTCACGGTCGACGACGTTTTCGAACCGATACACGACGGTCGAGAATGCGGTATCTTTGTGAGCAGAAGCTACGACGCAACGACGCATTTTGAATCGACAACTGAGGACGTGCTCGATCTCTACAGGCGCATCGTCGGTGAAGAGTTGATGTTTGATGACAAGCCCGTTTGAACCTGGCGTAAATGCGTTGATTTGTGCGCAGCAGCGTTTTACCTTTCCCAGGGAGCGAGGTCAAGGCGAATGAGTGCCATTGATGGAATCCAAGGCACGAGTCAACATGCTCACCGTAGGCTTGTCACCGATTTGTATGCACTGGTTGTCGCTCATTGCATCCCAGGATGACAAGGCGAGCGCTCCTGCAGAACAGAGTGCCCAATCCCAGCGAATTGCACCCACCGCCAAGTACACTGCGTGCGCGGCGGCAACGAAATGCACCCAGTGATCCATATTCGAATGAGTACCGAAGGCTTCTCTGTTCGCTGCAAATCCTGTCCGACTCTCTGCGCAGGAAGCGCACGAACAGCGCGCAGTCCGTCCGGGGGACAGCGAATGCTCGGCACAATCGCTGGGCCTCGGCAGGAACAGAGCGCCTGCTTGTGTTCCCTTCGACGAAAGAGGGCGACTTGTGAGCAATTGGTATCGATAAAGATGAGGTTCCATCGGGTTCTGAGCCGCACACGATGGCGCTTGCCCCCGCGCCGCCATAGACTCGCAATTTCCCTGGGGTAGAGATTTCAACCAAATGAAGCCGTGAGCGGCTCTGAGACAAAGTCTAGCGCCTTAAACCCTCTTGTTTGATACAGTACAAGAGTCGGCACAACCAGGTGATGCAAAAACAAGGTCCATAGCTTTGATTCATGCATCGCGGCGCTTTAGAGCGGATCGCCTAGGTACATACTCTCGATCGATCTATCATTCATGCACCAGTGCGTAAATCCTCTTACGCACAAATCCTTGCATTTGCTGATACAGGAAGCACGCAGTCAGATACCCTACCACAGCGTTCTTGCAACGATCCCACGGATGCAAACGGGTATCCGTTTGCATCATGGCTTTCAGTATGGCACATGCTTCTCGATCCCGGGACGGCGTCACAAGAGACGCTGCAACTGATGCAGCGCTCGGGACAGCTGCATATTCACGCTCATCTTGCGGGCATTTTGTACAAGTCAGCGCCTTTCCAGAAACCGTTCGATATGCTTGCGGCAGCGTTTCGGGCAAGCTGCAAGCGACACACGTCACGAAGCTCCCGCCGTCACGTGTACGGGGCGTCCACGCGCATCCACCAGCGCCTGTGTATGTGTATGTGTTTTTCAAACACAAGACGCAGCGTCTCGCTGCATTGCGTCCGATGGTGATGATGATGATGATGCCTGAACGCCGAGCCACTCGACCAGCGTCCTCACGCCGTGCTTCCCGCCAAGCGCCCTACGAACACGAGCAGGCAGAGGTTTTTCCATGAATTCACAACCCTCAACATCCAAACGCCGCAAGGACGGAGCGATGACCTGGATCCCGAGTGGCAGCTGTCGCAGACGAGCATTGCCACGGAGGTCGAGGCTCCACAACCGGTGCCAGAGACGAATGGAGTCGGGCAGCTCCTCCAGATCGCAGTACTCCAGTTTAACTACCCTGATGTTGCTCGTATGCATTGAGCAGAGCCCAATTATCCGCTTTAAACCCGTATAGCTGAGGTCTATGACACGTATTGGATGGGTGCACGCCAAACCGGTGATCAGCGTTTGAGGAAGCGCCTGGACTTGGGGATCGTGTGCCAGCGACAAGACTTCCAACTCAGGTAAGCGAGCAAGCTCAAGACCATCAAGCGGCGACGCTAGATGATTATGTGACAAGTCTAGTACGCGAAGTGTTTCGCCGACTTCCTCAATCAGCCAGCTGGGAAAGTGTTGCAGCCGGTTGTGGGCAAGGTTCAGGTACCAAACGGGACACGGAGGCGTGTCAGGGCAGACTTCACTTTCTATACACCGAAACTCTCTCCAAACCTCAAGTAACTCGACGTCTACAAGGCAAAGTCCACTCAGGTCGACAATACCGAGTTTGTCACCGACACTCCGCTCCAGTTTCCGCCGCGTCTCCGCAGCGAGGCAACGTCGGTCGTCGACGACATCCTTCGTGCAGCCTGCTCGCTGTAACTCGATTGCATGGTTCATCCAGTGCTAACCTGCCAACCTTACTATTCTGAATATGACAGAGACAGGGAGTTTTCCGTGTCACCAGTACCAGCAGCCGTGGCTAGGGACCCGCGTGTACCCCGGGCGGGCAACAGTTCTCGCAAGCTTCGCCACAGCGCATGCTCGCTCGACAGCGGCATGCGGTTTTGTTGGGACACAGCAAGCACCGGGTTGCTGTTGCAGGTTGCAGGGCTAGAACGCCCGATGCTATCCGGAGCGCGTTTTCCGCACGGGTTAAGATGAGATGACCAGGCAGAAGCTTTTGGAGGAGCTCGAGCTGCGGCTACAGGAACGCAAACGGCGGGGGCTCTGGAGAGCGCTTCGCTCACCGGGTGAGGCCGGTGCTCAAGATCCGGCCTACGAGTTTGCATCAAACGACTATCTTAGCTTTGCACGAAGCCCTGAGCTGGAAGAACTCACAGCAAAGCTGGTTGAGGAGGCGCGATGGAGCGGGAGTCTCAGGAACGGCTCTGGTGGCTCGCGGTTACTCACAGGTGACTCGGGGTTCGCGCACGCCGTCGAGAAGCAGATTGCGCACTTCCACGAGGCAGAGGCTTGTCTGCTTTTCAACTCTGGTTACGACTGCAATCTCGGTGTTTTCAGTTGTATTGCAGCTGCCGGCCGGGACGTCGTGCTCGTTGACGAGCGCGTGCACGCGAGTATTCACGACGGATGTCGTTTGAGTCGAGCCCGCACTGTTCGACGCTTTCGACACAACGACCTCACTGATCTGAGGGAAAGTCTATCGACACTCCGCAAGGCGCTGGGCGACGAGTGCTGGATCTTCGTGGGCGTGGAATCCTGTTATTCAATGGATGGCGACCTACTAGCTCGCCCAGGAGAGCTACTCGACATGTGTGGTGCTTTTGGAGCGCTCCTTATCGTCGATGAGGCGCATTCCGTTGGTGTTCACGGATCGGATGGCCGCGGTCTCCTGCACCCATATAGAGCGCACCCAGCGCTGTTGGCGCGCGTGGTGACGTTTGGTAAGGCATTTGGTCTGCATGGGGCTGCGGTCCTGGGCGCACAACCACTCCTGCAGTATCTGCTGAACTATGCGCGACCGCTCATTTATAGCACCTCGCTACCACTGCACAGCTTGTGTGCTGTGAGCGCGGCGTACCGGCTCATGGCGACAGAGACCGCGGCACATCGGCGGAAGCTGCTCTGGGAGGCGGTTCGAATGTTCCATTCCCTCACGAGGGATCTGCGTTCGCGTTGCCCCCAGTTGCCACCGCCTTTAGTGAATCGGGAGAGTCCCATTCAGGCGATCATTATTCCCGGCAATGAAAACTGTGTCTTCGTGGCCAATGAACTTCGTCAGCGCGGTTTCGACGCCCGTCCAATTCGGTATCCAACCGTAGAGCGCGGAGCAGAGCGCATTCGAGTGGTGCTACACGCGCACAACACCCCTGAGGCGATCAACGCCTTCGTACAGGCTCTGATCGATATCGTCGGGCAGCTTCCTAGTGCCATGTGTGACGCTAGGGGCACTCACCAGTCGGGTGCGCCGTTGCGTCCGGCGCTGTTGAACGCACGACTCTAAGGCGTCAATGAATGCCCTTTGGCTGTATTATCCATAGCGCTCCAGGCATGACCCTGCGTCGAGGTATCGGCTATGGAAATTGTAATGCGTATTGGTGCTCGTTGCTGGATCCTGGAAACACGGGCGCTGGACAGGCTTCGTGCGAAAGAGTGGTGCAATGTGATAGCGATCCGCTAGGCGCCCTCATGACAGTCACAGCCTAGCTGGAGGTGATTCTCGGGATTTTCGAATTGTGTCTCTGTTGATCGTTGCATCGCTGCTGTCGGCGCCCATCCGATTATGCCTTGCGTATCCTGATTCGTATGATGTATTCGTGTGGACGCCTGTGCTCGTCGCGAGCTGAGCAATAGCACCTACCCTGGTTTTTTTTTGAATCTGAGCAGGCAACTGAACCGCTTCATCGTGTTCAATGGAGGTCCCAGCAGTGCAGCTCTATTCGAGATGCACCGCAGAGAATGGGCAACGCTCGCCGCATTCCGGTTTACACCACGTAGTTGCTGCAAATGGAAACCCAGGAATGTCTAGCGCTCTCGAATTCCCAACAACAAACACCCTGGTGGAGCGCAGGGCATCGCTACCCAGTATGCGTTCGAATCCTTGGGACTGATGCTCGATGCATCCTCTGTTTGATGAACGCGCCACTGAACGTGACGTATACCTGATTAGATGCCCATGCTCGTATGCGTTTGGTTGGCCTTGGAAGAAACGAATCCAGATTGCAAGCCCGCGAACGAGATTACCAGATGCTGTTGAGACTCGTCGTGTACAGTACGCAATGGAGCCTGAGCGAAACGGAACTGGCGAAACTGCCGCCCAGGCGGTGCGGAGACTTGTAGCGCCTTCGCCTTGCGCGACATTCTGGCGCCGGGCTCTGTGCATCTTTACGTAGGATAGCAGTGACGAGCCAGCCTGGATGGTCGAAGCGGTTACCCTTGTCTATGCAGCAACGCTAGTCAGTAAGCAACCAGCCTCCGAACAGCACGTTGAAGCAAATGCTGGTGCAAACCGAGCACGCTACTCGCTATTCGCTGGACACGATGCATGTATCAATCCAGAGGCAGCTTGACATCAGTAGGAACCCTCTAGGACAGGGCATAACAGTGGCCCTGGTATTCGGTGCTCGCGAGCAATAGCACTGCCCTGCAAAGCGACGTATATGATGAATACGTTATCTTCTTGGCGTCCGTAGACGCGTGCATCGTCTGCTGTCCCGTCAGCGGGTTAGCATACGCAGTGCACCTGCGCAGTGCTCCCTGATCCAAGGACTCGTTTTCTTGGGGAAAGCTCTCCACAGACCTCGTCCTCGTCTCGAATAAGCTCGTTGAAGAAGAGTCTGTACTCCTGGCCGAGTGCACCAGCGTGTAGAGCAAATTCCACGCGGGCGTCGTTCGCCACTCCAGGTCGCAGAGTGAGAGAAGGGATCAAAGCTCTTTGATCCTAATGTGGTGCGGCAGAACTTGAACAGCCGGGTCTTTATTAAAGGTAACGTTCGCAGCTGCTGCCGCTGTTGCTTGAAAATGCCGAGTCCGGTGATGCTGGAAGCGAGCCTGCTCTTCGCAGTACAGCGGTATCAGACGAAAACGTACCTTTGAATTGGTCGCTCTGCTTCTTATTTCGGGGTTTTCCGAAATTTTTTAGACTCACAGCCTCAACGTTAGAACTGCAGAAATAAAAATGGTTTGCGTTCTCATCCGTACTGGTTTTGGATTCTCGATCGTCTTTTAGGAGTGCCGCCTTGGACTCTTTCCCGCTAGATTTCGTTCTGTTATCGAAGTCTAACTTATTCGCTAGGCAGTTGAACAACAATTTTTTTCAAAATGAGAGATATCAATCGTAAATTCATACGTAGAAAACTCCACTCTTCTCCTCTCTTGACATCTACTATGTTCAAATAAGGCAGCCTTCAACGTTTCTATCAACGCAAGTTGCAGGCGCAGCAATGCACGCCGCATCTTAGACGACGTCGTCCCTTTAGGACGCGATCGCAAGCTCAGGTCGAAATTTCACTGAACTTGCTACGTAAAATAACCGATTTCGGTAGAGAAACAACTCCTCATTTCGTAGTGGCCACTGACAAGAAAAGATTCGACAGCACCACGATATCGCTCATGGGATATGCTTAGGGGGGATCCCGTCTCCTCGATTCTGGTTTGCGTGAGAACGGGTCTCAGACTTGAACTACAATCATCGCAGCGATCGCGCCTAGTGGAGCGTGCGTGATCGCTTTGCAGGAAGGGAGCGTAGACTTAGCGAACTTGCTCTGCGTCTTTGTCAGCGAGAATTTTCCTGTAGGTACTTGGTCCATTACGGACAACATCGCGTTCCAACAATGATTTATCAAGTGAAACAGCAAGCGCTTGCGTTTGCCGCGCACAGCATACTTGCCCAGAAGACCGCCTCAAAGATGTCTGGAGTTGTCGGGCACGGCACTGGGTGCGATAGCGGAGCGAGGCATCAAGGAGCGCCTCCTTCATTCATGAAGGACATGTACCCAGCGTTGTAGGAAGCCGTCCGGGGCCATAAGGCGAAGCTTGAAGCATTGCGAAGTTCGGTGGATATATGGAAACACCTGAATACAGCCATATATCATCGCTACAAAGGCACACTGAGGCTAGATACAAAGAGGAAGATACTGGCAAGCAGAGCCTAGACCGCAACTCCCGCCTGTACACGAAATGCGTAAACAACTACCGGAAATAGCGGAATCTGTATACTAATGCTGCCATCTACATCCGCCGACTACGAACAACGGAGCTCGAGTCAAGGAAGCGACCGACTCATTTAAAGCCCCCGATAAGGGAGAGAAAGTGGACCCTGCTGCGGAGAACACCCGAAAAAGTCAGAGACTGATGGCGCATGACGCATGTAACTGGGACAAATCGCACCTGCGTTGTGATGCGCACACGACGCACCTCGCGCTCCGCACAGCATGCCGTATCATATATCGTATCTGTGTTGCGGAAAGGACGGGTGAGCGTTGATTGTTTGTTTGTTTGTTTGTTCGTTCGCGGTACTCAGCGGGTGTACGGCAACGCTTGTCGACAACACTTCAACTAGTCCTGTTTGTCGAGTGTATAAGAAAAAGTTAGTGCCCGACAAGGTGCGCTGCTCGTGTGAAGAAGTGCTGTCAGTGGGGAGACCTGGTGGCTGCCCACACCACCACCACCACCACCACGCAGGTTAACGGTGGCGCGACGTTCACGGGGAGCGAGTCCCTTTCAGGTACCGGTGTTGGTTCTAACGTGGTCACTGCACGACGAGAAGCATACAGATACAGTAATCGATAGTTGTTCACTCAGGATACAAGGGTCTGTTCCGAGCGCATGTTCGGGCGTCAGCGGCTCCTGCTGTGGGCGTACGCTCATTCGCCGTCTAACGGAAAGCACGCGCGCGGACGTTCCGAGTCCCAGCTCTGTCCGTCCAGTTCTCCAGAGGTTCGGGCTATCCGTAGTCGGTTTTTGGGTTGCTCACGAAGTGCGCACAGCTGGCTATCAACGAAACTAGTTAGGCAGCGGCAGCGGTGGCGTCCAGGCCTCACTGAACTTTCAGCCTCGTCGACCGCGGATGCAAGCGATAACTCCAGACGACCTCGTGGATCCGGACGCCTGATACGTAGACTAGCACTCATATCAGATGTGCATATCTTCGATCCTGAGGGTATCGGACAGGAATCGGTCACGAACTTTATGAACTTACGCTTACTGGGCCTGCTGAACATTTGGCTGCTGCGTGGACCTGAGCGCTTCTCCGAGCGCATTCTGCGCGCAGCACTGCGGGATATGCAAGAACATATGCATGTAGACCATTTAATCCTAGCGGGCGATATCACGAATCTCTCGCTGGAGTGTGAGTTCTCTCGCGCTGCCGGCGCTTTTGCGCACTTCGCCGCTAACGATCCGCAGCGAATAACTGCAGTGCCGGGAAATCACGACCTCTACAACAATTTCGAGGCACTGCGACGCCCGACACTCTTCTCGAAATACTTTGGGCAGTATGCGCGGAGCGATGTTCCCCGACCATCGTACGCGTGGAATCTGGTAAACGGGATGAGCGGTCGTTCACAAGGCCTTCTGCGGCGGCTCTATGGCGAGCGCAAGATGATGAAACAACGCGCTCGCTTGGCGAGGCTCGGAGAGCCACTGTGGGACGGCGGACGCCTGTCTACGGCGGTCCTGGAGGAACCCACGGATGTAGATGTTCCTCAGCAAACGACCAGGTTTACGCCAAGTGATACAACACCATCGTCTACGACTGAGCAAAATGCAGATAACAAGGGGGGCGAGTTCCCATTCATCCAGCTTCGAGGCGATGTTCTTTTCATTGGGTTGAACACCGCGCTTCCGGGTACTGCGCAAGGTGAAGTAGGTGCGTCACAATGGAAGCTGTTGCGCACCATGATGGATTCACCTCTAGGCAGAAAGCTGCGTGACCGGGCACAACTACGGGTGATGGTTCTGCACCATCCGGCACAGGACCCAGATGTTCGTGGGTTGCCCCTCATTCGTGACATCGGCCATGATTTGAAGGATTGGGCGGAAATCCCGCCAATAGCGAAAGCGTACAATATTGATCTCGTGGTCCATGGTCATAACCACGTGCCGTACATCGGATGGCTGAAGGATGCACCGAACACCCTCGTGCTGGAGGGCGGCTCTGGCACCCTCATTGACCTGAAGCATCCCGAACGCATGGCTCGTTACACGGTTTTCGAGCTGGACGAGACGGGACGCATCGCACGAATTGTGGCGCGGGTCTGGAACCACGCCTACTATGATAGCATATGCAGTCTGCTGGGTCGCCCTGAGCCGCTACCATGCGATGTTTTCCGCACCGTGGAGATCGCGATCCCGAGTCACTGGAACCTCGAACGCTGGGACACGTCGCGACCACAGCCTCGAAAACGCACCCTATTCCGCGGCTTGCCGCTCTAGTCCATTACGATGGAAACTCGTGCAGGGAGGGAGCTTTTTGGTGAACGATGCAATAGCGAGGCACTTGCTTGGCTTGCCGCCCTGGTCCATTTCGAAGCAAACGAGCGCGCGTAAGGAGCGTCTCTTGAACGGTGCAATGGCAAAGACCTTTTTTGCTGGTTTGAAGAGTTATCCGAAACCGTGCTGCGCACCTGGAGAGAATCCCAGGACAACCATACGCATTGCTGTCGAGGCCCAGTGAACTTGTTCACGAGTGTTTCTATGGCGAACGCGATGACGCGCAACCCGATTAATCAGCAGCACGGCATTCGGAGTGGGGTCCCAGAAGATTCAATGGAAGCGTCTGGGCTCCTTTGGAGAAACGATGTACCCGTGGCACCTTTGAGAACTTTGTGCATCCGTGGTCGGAAAACGCAGGCGCGAAATCCTGTTATGTACATTTGTGAATCGATAAAGTGGGAGGGATACGGCATTGTAACGCCAAGTTCATGTTCTGGGATCGCAGCGATACACCAAATCGCTTTTGTTGACGTATTCTGTCTAGAGCACCGTCGGCTTCCAGTGTCCACTACAGAAAGGCGCATGCGCACCTGTTGATGGCACCTTGTCCAGACTATCGTTATCGACTTGGCATCCGCCGGGTATGCTACTGGATTCTGTGCCATGCGCTTCGGAAAGGTCCGCGTTTTCCCGTCATCCACGCTCTAGGCGGCATTTTTCGGAAATGTTCAGAGCACCGCACAGCAGTGCAACCGCACGCATCCCTGGAACGAATTCATGAGGTCAATTTGCATCCATGGGTATCCTGAATTCCCGTGCGAATCCAGCTGAGCGCACTCGGTTGCACTAGCCCAAAGAGGGCTCTCCTCGAGGCCCTTGTTCGAAAGACCTCTTCCGGATACCAGACTCCACTCTCATACGGTACATCAACACCGAGTCTATCGGGAAAGAGCCGCGCTAACGAGAACGCTGCAGTGCACTCACCAACAGCGTCCGTCAGACGGTCATGTACGTAGAGAAAATGGGTACGCGACGCCGGCCCCGATACGACATCCTGGTACCAACAGTCGACGCGTACAGCAGTGCGTGCCCCGACCAGCATATCTACCAGGCGTACGAGCGGCAGGCTTGCCACAGTGATTCCAGTCATTCGCTTCCGGAGAATTTCCGGTCGCAGGTAACGAGCCATGCACCACATGAGTCCGTTCCACAATGCGGGAGCGGTCCCGAATCGAGCCTCCACGTGCCCAACTCCGTGCACTATATGCGCAGAGCGCACCTCCGGCAAGTTCAACAGGTAGGCTGTGCGATGACCTCCGCATGCCGGGCCAAAGTCAATGCGCTGGGGATCGCTGAATGCGGGTCTCCAGCGAATCTCACCGTTTTCAACAGTGTACACCGGCTCTGCCAGCAACAGGTAGGTCGCACTGAGAATCGTGGCACCGGCACCACCAGAGCCAGCAGTGAAGTACGAGAATGCTATGCCGAATTTACTTGGAGCGGCTCGTTCTCCCAGTAGGTCGGTCATTTGGTCGAGCAAGTCTGCTGCCATGAGATTGCTCACACCCGGATAGATACCCGTACTTATCCAAGCACTGATCTTCGACTGCTTCGCCGCAGACGCGTAGCGCTTGCGGCACCATTCGGCATGATGCATATCGTCCGCCACATCCTGGTAGGCGACTCCAGCCTGGATACACGCGTCTAGGAGACGGCCAGCCTTTTCCTCGCGATTCTGGAACGGGCCTGCTGTGTGGATAACCAGGTCGTATGGACGGAGTATCTCTACCAGGGTCTCAGGGCGATATTCGGACCAGTCAAGCTGGACGTGGTCCTGGACCGCGGAGCGCTCCACATCCGATGCGAGACGCTGCCGAAGACGCTGGGCAGCCGCCTGTCCACGCTCGCGGTCACGGCTGCCGAGGTCGATGCGCACGCTCGGTGCTACACCGAGCTGGTACGCTTTCTTCACAAGGTGCTCGGTAACAGCGCTGCCAACACGCCCACTGCCACCAACTACAAGAATTCGATGAGAAGCGGCTGACGAAAGCACGGTTAGGACTGCCGGTCGTGATTGCCGTTCCCGACGAAGGCGTCCACTGCGTGCTCGGCGCTGGACTCCCTGAGTGCGTTGCAGGCACGCCATCCGAAAACCTGGGGCTTTCTGGGCAAGGAACATAGCGTGCTGCTATACAGAAATCTTTCCTACTGAATCCAGCCCTGCTGCCTGGTATCTCCTTGATCAGTCACCTTGCTTGTCCAGACCAGAGCCAGTATTGCACGTGGAGAAGCGCAGCTGCCCGTGCATGAGCGGCAGCGTGTCACCGGGATCAAGAGTCGCATTGGGGAAGTTGTCGTATTTCACTTTTGTACCAGCCCCGCTGCTGGGATGTATAGAACGAGATCGAAATCACGATGCAAAGTACCGTAGAGATCGTGGATGAACTGCGTGTGGAGTACATGATCTTTACTGAACAGTACATGGAGGGCTGCATTCTTCCTCCAGATCAGTCATAGTACAGTACGCACGTAGTTTGGGAACAATGAAAAAAAAGTAGATGCGCTCTGCGCCAAAACCGATATGCTCAAAGCGCGCATGCGGTCAATGGTAGAAAATGACGTGTTGGTCATCTTACGGAAAGCAAAATGAGAAGATCATAGCCACCACGGGCGTCTCTGTTTCTCAATAGCTTGTTGATGTGCTCCTGAAATCACTGGGGTACAGTCACAAACAAATTCTAGGTCACGGACGGTTACGTTCCACCGATATTGCCCCTGGGGAGTTCCTGGAACGTCGCGGTCGCTATGAAGCAGAGGGACGTTGGTTTTATTTTCCAGTAGATGAGACTTTCTTTGGACGAAACGGTCCGAGCGTATCTAAGCATTCGAGGTGAGAGGAGCCCACGGTACCTACCATCGAACCCGTAGAGAACGACGACATCGTCATCTATCCTAACTGGAGTGGATTCATTTTTGGTGGTCTTATTTCCGCTCGTAGAGAAGACGCATACAACAGCATTCACTTCTGCGAACCATTACAGACATTTCTGCTAAGGTCTGGTGACTTCCTTCTATAGGACAATGTAGTATTTCACCGTTTAGCATATGTTCAAGCGTATGCGGATTCTATCGGGATAGAGCGACTTTTCACTCTTCCGTATTCGCCATGGTTCAACCGCACCAAAGCATGGTCGAGATGGTGCGAAGCCAGCGGAGTGCTTCGGCGATACAAAAGCACGGAGAGCTGACACACCAGCATATGGCAGAGAGAGTTCGAGGAATCCTCGATATGATGAGTTCATTCAGAGGCAATAAACGCATGGAATCGGTGAACCGAGACTCCGGTGCTGGTATTCATACCAGACCATGTGCGGTGCTCCAGAAAAGACCTGAGGAGCTGACGCAAGTCCGCTTGTGCGGCAGCCTCTCAGACCCGAAACACCCAAGGAGAAGCTGAGACCGGTGGCGCGGGGCCGGATAAAAAACGTCCGGAGGCACCTCTGGGTGGATATTAATGTACCCGACATGGTAGGCAGACATTTTTTGTTTCATGCACGACGTATGCGTGTGTACGATCGGGTTCATCGACCTGTCCGTTTCTCGAACTTCAACCTATTCGGCGCAGCGTTTCAGCTCGTGCGAAACAAGCACTCCAACAATGACCGTATACATATTCTTCGCTATGCTTCTTATCCCTAAATCCATTTTGTCATCAGCATATGCAACAGTTGCATTGAAAAATAGGTTTCCTGGAAACAAATCGTCGATGAACGACGCGCTCACCAGTCGCTGCCCATGGGGTTCCGCCTGCGTGCCTGCCGCACCAGGGCGATCTCGCCGCCCGCGGGATCTCGGAAGCATGCGTGCGCGGATCGCATGCGTGCGCGGATCGCATCCATGCAGCGCATGTTCGCCGCCGTTCATTCGATCGCCAGCGGTGTCGAGAAGCCCTCATGCGTGTGCGTGCGCGCATGCATGCATGCGCTTCTGGAAGCTCGTCTGCGTGAAGCGTTCGTTATCTTCTACAGCGAGGACTGGGGCTGCTCGAGTTTGCTTTGATGGCTAGTGCGGCTGGAAAGAATCAACGAGCCCCTCATTCTTTAGGTAGAGCAGAGGTAGTTCCTGTAACTGGCACGGCCGGTCGTGTTGCCGTGCCGCAACCTGGACAGGATGCGAGACCGCCTGTAGAGCACCGGGACTCCCCGGCGCGTTACCCCTGGGTCGGGCCTGCATCGCGTCCCGCTGCTGGGGGTCGTATGGCGCAAGCGGCACAACCACCAAAGCCTAATATGGACCTCTGCCGCGAGGCACTTCAGCTTCGTATTCTGCGGTCGCACGTGGCGCTCTGCAGTGGCTGGGTCGAGGCTAAGAAAAGTTCGGAGTCTGTTCCGGTGCCTACACGCCCGTTACCGCGGGATTCATCGGGTTCGCTTTCAGTGACTTCGGCGGTGAGTGAGCGAACTCCCTCACAGGGAGACGACGAGAAGGTATATAGACACAAGTTACGACGCGAGTTTTCATCTCCAGATCTGGGTGAGTTCAATAACCTCTCAGTTGAACAGCGGAGTGTGCCTCATCGACCACTGCTTCCCGAGTTTGCACACGCGGGGAGCAGAAAGCTGCAAAGCGCGCGACAGTTAGGAGACTCCGGCGGGGTAGCGATAGCGTCCGTACAAACGTCAACGTCGGACGGCTCGCAGGCGAGCGTCGATGCAGCGAGCCACTCGGAGCAGGAAGCATCCCCGAGCCCAGCAGAGCGTCGACCGCTTGAATTCGACCATACGCAGCGGGACCAAGCCATAACAAAAACATCAAAAAATGAGACTTCTCGGCAAGCGGTTTCCAAAATGGGCACCAAGCCCGCTGCGTCAACGGGTCGCGGGGGGACCCCGCCAGCACCCTGGCACAGGGAGAAGGGTGCCGAACGGGACAAAGGCCGCGTAGCAAAGACGTTTTCCAAACTGCTGATCCCGCGGAAATTGTCGCTGGAATCACTTGCGAAGAAGATGACCTTTGGTCTGGTACGAAAGAAACCTCAGCGTGAGCCGTGGCAACTGCTTTGGGCTGAGGTTCGTGCCGGTTTGCTCATCTTCTACCAGTGCGATAAGGCAAAATCACGAGGAATGCCCTGTCCATATGCCATTGTTCCTCTGCTTGGATGTACAGTTTACAGTCGAACGGTGGATCTGTGCCGCTCAGAAAAGGAGCAGGGTGCCTGTGCGATTACATATCAGGCTGGTGCAGGCGTTTCGAGTTCCTCTGGTACAGATTCGTCTGTGGCGAGTGAATGCCCATGCAGATCCGCATATGATGCGGTCTCCCAGTACTATGCTCGAGCCGGAAAATCCGGCCGATCTGGTAATGATACGAACGACGATGGGCCGCTCGTTCTCCAGTTGGAGCCGAATTCCGAATTTCTCCATCGATCGAACGAAACCTCGCACAATCCCCAATTCCGTTCCATTCGAATGCGATTCCAGACCGTGGAGGAGCTCTTCCACTGGCATCATGTGCTCTCTCTATATTCGTCACATCGCGTGGTCACACGTGCAGACTTTGATCTCATTTGCCTGTTAGGACGGGGTGCGTTCGGACGGGTCGCCCTCGCTCGAGACCTTCACGGCTCGGGAGCGTTAGTCAGCATTAAGTTTATCGACAAACGCATGATTTTTAGCAGCCGCGACAAACTGCGGCGTATGGTGGATGAGCGCCTCATCCTCCAAGCTGTCACAGGGAAACCGTATTTTGTCCGACTTTTGTACGCTTTTGAAACTGGCGACTCGCTTTGCATGGTCAATGATTTTTGCGAGGGAGGTGACCTGTTCCACTTCCTTTCAGCGTTTGCAGTGTATCGCGAACGGCAGTACCGCGCGCGGGAAGAGGCGGGCGAAAAAATCGACTGGGATCGCTTTCGTCGCATTCGGCGATCGTTGCCATTGCCGGTAGCGCGCTTTATCGCAGCTGAGATCCTTGCCGCGCTGGAATTCCTGCATCGTGCGGATATCGTGTACAGAGACTTGAAACCGGAGAACGTTCTAATCGACAATCAAGGGCACATTTGTTTGACGGATTTCGGTCTGGCGCGCGTTCTTGAAGCCGTTTCAGCACATGCTGGCTCTGCTGCTACATTGAGCGGCGACGGTGACCTGGACGCCGCCCACCATATCAAGCCGGGTCGCCACGCAATATCCGACGTCTCGTCTCCATCGTCTTCGTCTTCATCGACGTCGTCGTCGACAACAGCAAGCCCGGACAATTCTTTCGCAGCAGCCCTGGATGGCACCGCCAACGACGACGACGACGACAATGCTGCACCCGAAGGTAAGCACCCCAGCAGCGGCAACGGCAACGAGACGGCATATGTGCGTCAACGAGCGTCGTCGTTCTGTGGAACCAAATCGTATATCTCACCGGAAATGCTCAAGACACGGGCTCGTCTGCTGCATGGATACGGCTTCTCCGTCGACATCTGGGCGTATGGAGTGCTCCTCTATGACATGCTGGTTGGCAGACCACCGTTCTATTCCAGCGATCGGGAGCGCAGCTTTGCGCTTACGATGACGGCGCGTCTGAGTATCCCAGACTTTGTCGATGAGACGAGCGCGGACTTCCTCACGCGTTTGCTGGAGAAGAACGAACGAAAGCGAATCGGTTGCCGTTCTGCGTTTGCGACCGATTTCGACGTGATCAAACGGCACCCGTTCTTTGCGGGAATCGACTGGAACCTGGTGGAACAGCGCAGATTGCCAGTTCCCCAGGAGATTATCGATGTGCTCCAACTGGGCCCCGACGCGGCACAGAAGGCGAACGTCGACCCGTCCAGCGTCGAATGGATTGTGCGTAACTTTGATCGCCGCTTCACTGAAAGTGATATGGACTCACTCATCGCCGCCCTGAACCGCTCATTCGATGAGTCCTCGCACCCGCTCGGTGTTGGTAGTGCAGTACAGGCGAGTACCAAACAGAGCGATCCAAGTGCCGCACGGCGTAACCGAGCCGGCAGCATTCCCGGCTTTATGTTTACGTATGAGGTTGCCGCAACCGGTGGAGCGCCCCTGAGCCGAGTGCGCACCGCTGACTCGAAAGCAGCTGCGTGATCGACTTGTGCAGCGCTCTCGATCCAAACTTGTTTCTATGTTTTTAGCCCCGTGATGTAAACACACCTGTTAGCCCGTGACGCCATCTAAAACCGCAAGTAGAACACAGCGCAAGCTGTCGTTCTAGGGGGAATTCCAGGCACGCTGGTTTGTCGCAAGCGCTTGATGCGGCTTCGCTTTGTACGCAGCCGCCGGCTCAGAGCGTCTGCGTTACCGGAATGGAGAAGAGAACGCTATCAATGCCCAGAGGGAAGAGACTTCACTGTTTCCGACGATGCTTCCGTTTTTACCAGCTCCGTGCCAAAAACTTCCCCAGAACAATAAAGGTGTGATCACTCTGACGACTTGCTGAGAACCGCGCCCCTTGCAGGCGCTCGGCGATGCTTCCGTTTTTACCAGCTCCGTGCCAAAAACTTCCCCAGAACAATAAAGGTGTGATCACTCTGACGACTTGCTGAGAACCGCGCCCCTTGCAGGCGCTCGGCGCTGCGCTAGCTGTGCAGTCGCCGTCGACATACCGTAAGAGGAAGGCATGGCCATGCCTACACGGGCTGCGCTTCCAGTCTCATCGCCGCGGTACCAACATGACCTCGTCAACGGCACCGTTGCTACCGAGCGCGCTCAACGTCATCTCAGCGCTTTCTATGAGTGCACCAAGACAGAGCGGCAGCGATAGGCAATGAGACGGACCTTTCCATGAGGTACAGCACACGGTGCTGTGCTGCGCGTGGCCTGCATGCTCCCCAAAGACATAACTGGACAGAGGGTTTTTAGCGGCGCCAAGGTACAGCAAAGCACAGCAAAACGAGGCAAGGCACGGCTCTGTTGCAATGATGCCGAGCGAGCCGCGAAACGCGCTGGGAACGGTACAGTAGGCAAGCGGCGCGCGTGCTCCCCTATGCCCTAGTTATCGTAAAGTAGAACACTGAAGTACTCGTTGTGTTCCCGCTTTTCAATTTTTCCAGAGTTGGTCTAGAAATACGGCATAGAAACTCGAAGTTCAGGAATGAATTCGAATGGACGACTATGCAAATGTAGAATTCTTGAATGTTTTTTCGGAGTATTGTGTACGATGCTTTGCCACCGGAATTTGTTACGTAATCGTCATGATTCGCGTCGCACTCGAACCCGGATTCGTAAAGTAACCGATATCGTTATGCGATGCTTGCGTACTAGCGTCGACTCATGTCCTGGCTGTAGGTGCAGCATGCTCAAATCAAGCATTGTATGGAATTCGATCCCTCTGTTGCAAGGCTACTCGAGGCTGAAGCATCTTGCGCCGCCTAGTAGACGAGAAAAGCGAAAATGCTCGACTTCTTCTGTGAGCGACTTTATGACCTACTCATGCTGATAGCGTACTGAACGTCTCATGCCGAATACTCGATTCTGCTCGAAATACAAACGCTTTACACTGTCTGGTTATTGATGAAATCGGAAATGAGCGCAGTATAACCATGCCTCTCACAGGGTATGTCGGTTGGGATCGTCTGTCTTCGGTTTGCACGGAAAATGGTCTTCGAATTGCAGTTCAGTGAGCCTAGCTGTCAGTGGCTGTAGAGCGTGCATGTCGCTTCGCCTGAAACGAGCCTAAACGAATCGGAACTCCTCGACTTGATGTCTAACCTGAATTTTCCTTACGATATGTGTTTAATCATGGATAACATCGTGTTCCATAAATCCTCTATCGAACGGAAATGCGCACACTTTCGCATATGCAGCGGACCGGGCACCTGCCTTGGGGATCGCCTCGAAGAAGTCCTTGATCGTAGGACGCGGCACTCTGTGCGGATACAGAGGAAAACAGCGCTGGGAGCCTTGCGTTCCCGTCAACCGCATGTACCGAGCGATGAAGCGCGCTGTCGTGCGACTCTGGGCGGCGCTCGGAGCCGCAGAAGGTCTAGTGCATCCCTGGGAGCACTTGATCGCAGTCACTTGTCACCGCTGGAAAGCGCGCATGAAGACCGTCTGCATAGTAGACGAAACAGGTGAACGAACCCTGGATCAGAACTTTTGCCTGTGCGAGGAACCCCCAGAGAACAACCGGAAGCGGCGGAAACGGGCTTTCATGCTGCGATCAGTATCCACGACTGATTCCAACAGAATTTGCGGGATAGGTAGGACCGGCGTATTCGAAGCGCGAGACAAGGGAGAGGAAAATGAACCGGTCGCAGAAAAAGCTTGCCATGGCTGGTGTTGATGACAATGCTGAGCGAGCCATACGTCAGTGTGTGTGTGTGCGCGCTCGTGCTATGTGAGAGCGCCCGTCCCACGGTATTCCGACATGAGTTTACGGCATGCAGGACGATACCGGAATGTTTTTTTCTGCGGTGAGAGGTCGACGCATCGATCCAGGGATCTGTAGCGAGTGCGATGCTCCTGCGTATCGATCGATGCAAACAGTGCGCGGGCCCAGTGCCCCCAGTGCTCTACGAACCATAGACCAGACTTCACTTTGTGAATAATGGTTTGTTCGCACGACCTTCCCAAGTATAGGTCCTACTGTGAGTGTCTAGAATGGCGCTAGTCGTAGCACCAACACTGCGGGCCGCTGAATGCAGACAGATCGGTTTCACGATTCCCCGTCTGACGTCCGCTCGAACGTCTATTCTCATCAGGGAAACGGATCACTACGGGCGCTATGAGATCGGCCTCAGAAGTTTTTGTCTTTCGACTCAGTTTCGTGGCAAGTCTGCTGCGGTGTGCAGTAGGCGGTTGAAATCTCCATGGAATGTACTGTATCGATCGTAGACGAATCGCCAATAGAATATGTTGTTTGCTGAACAGTGCACGGAGGATTTCATTTCTCCATCGGATCAGTGATACCACAATACCCATATGGTTGAGGAACACTGAACGAAGCAAGTACACGTGGTCTGCATTAAAACAACCGATATTCTCGAAGACTGCGACCTGTTAGTGGTATAAACCAACCCACCGGACACGTTCCGGAAAGCGAAATGAACAATAGTAGGCAGCACGGGCGCCGCTTTTCTCAATTGCCTGTTCGCGTGATCCTGAAAACACTGGGATGCAGTCGGAATAAACTTCTGGTTCACGAACGGACATCTTCCACCAAAATCGGAACGAGAGCGTTCTCAGAATGTCGCGGTCGGTATGAAGCAGAGCATCATCGGTTTGTTTTACCGGTCGATGAGACTCGCTTCGGAAAAAGACGGTCCGAGCGTATATGGGTATTCGTGGCGGGGGCGCCCCCTTCTATATACAATCAAGTTCGATGAGGACGATGACATCAACTGTCCTAGATGTAGTGGATTCTAGTGGCGGCCGCAGTTTCGCTCGTAGGCAAGGCTCACACAACAGCATCTACATGCTTAAATCATTGAAGACATTTGCCTCTGACGTTTGATCACGTTCGTCCATTGGATATCGAGGCATCTCACTCTTCGCTTTACGTAAGTGCATTTGCTGCGCGTGCCGGAGGTAGAGCCGGTCTTTTCTTCCCTGTACGCTTAGTGCCTTAACTCCATCGACGGAGCGTTTCCATCGTGAAACGTAATGATCGCTCTAGTAGGCGAATCGTTGAAGCGTACATCACACGGTGACACATTGACACATACCGTCTTTTACCAGCAAGTGCTTCTCTCTTTAGGAAGGTTCTCACCCAGGCACATAAAGAAGTGCGTTCATTTTAGAAAAATAAGGGATGAGCTCGGACGTACATTTCAAAAGGTCGAGTTTGAGCATAGGCAGTGGAGCGCTTCGGCTATAGAAAAGTACGAAGCGCTGACCGAAGAGCAAATGGAAAGGAGGGCGAAAGCTCGTGGATTGCTTGCACCAGTGAGTACAACGAATGATGGCAAGAAACGTATGGAGTTCGTGAACCGAGACTTTAACGCCGCCATCAATATCAGGAGATGTGCCGTGGTGGAGCATAGACCTCCAGAGTGGACAAGAAGGTGTTTTGTTGGACAACCTCCCAAAGTCGAACTATATGAGAAAAAATTTGAAGCAGTAGAAGGTGGCCTGTCCCAAAAGACTGCAAGGCATCTGCACGTCAGTTGGCTACGTTTCCTCCAAGGCGCGTTGCCGCTACTACTGTGCACCGCTGGCGACGTTCGACTTTTGAATGGCTATTGGCTGCATGGAGCAAACTCGAAAACGACGGCGGACGGGATGTTTTCATACCCTCGGCTTTGACTGGAGACAAGCGCTCGCGACTGCCTTTATGCCACCAGAACCACGAGGCTTTTCCGCAGCCGCGTGCCAACGCGCAACACGTTGGCAGACGGTACAGCCTCGAGCTCGTCGACGGACGCTTTCAAAGCGTCGGCTACAAATGCTATACGTCAGCCGTCGAGAGTTTCTGTGGCAACTCGCAGCGGGCGCGGCAACGCTGGGCTTTCACAGTGTGAAAAAACCTGTGGCGCCAGCGGCTTCAAACTCGGCACCACCGGCGCCCGTGAATGGGCGCTTGGCACCACTGGGTGCTATCTTCGACACGACGATCGGCTCTTTTCTACCACCGCGACCTGAGCGACTCTTATCGAGGCGAATTCGGCATAAAGGAGCACGCTCTGTTCTCTTGGTCGGGGAGACACACACGGACCGACAACACCATCGGGTGCAACTGGCGTTGCTGGACTCGTTTGTGAAGCATGTTCGAGGTCAGCGGAATGAGTCGATTGCAGGAGCTCCAATTGCGATCGGCATGGAGCATTTCTATCGGCAGCATCAAGTGCATCTGGATCGGTACATTGCGGGCAAGATTGAGCTACGACAGTTACTCGCTATTACTCGTTTCGAACTTACCTTTGGGTATAGCGCGCAACTTTGGCAGGATATTTTGGAGTATGCACGGGAAAACCGTATTCAGGTTGTTGGTCTCAATACTCCGTTCGAATTGGTGCAGCTGGTTGCCCACTACGGCCTGGATCACTTACCAGAACGTTTGTATGAAGTGCTTCCTCGCGATATGGATGTGCATGGTAATGCTGCACACCGTGAGCGTTTTATTCAGAGGATGAAAGCGTTGGGGGTGGAAGCGCATGGTCCACTCATTAACGACGAGGCAGCACTGCAGCGAATGTATGAATCGCAGGTGCTCTGGGACGAATACATGAGCGAATCGGCGGCCTTGTGGCTAGAGCGGAACCCCCGCGGTCACTTGTGTATTTTTGCGGGTAATGGTCACGTCGAAGGCCGTGTTGGGATTCCAGACCGCCTGACTCGTCGTTCTGGGAGGCCGACCTTCACCGTCGTGCCGTATACGGTGCCGTTCCAATCAGACGGCTGGCCCGATATACCGCATCCCGGCAACAGAGATGTCGGAGATTGGCTCTGGTACCTGCCTGTAGGATCTGGGGGTGCCGAATCTGACGAATCGGACCCCAAGTCGCAGCGACAGCAACGGTTCGGGGAGCGTTTCGGCTATCGAATCGCACGCAGTACCGAGTCCGACATGAGACTGATGGGGCGAGGCGCAGCCAGAACCGTTCAGAGAGGTACGCAGACGAAATCTGTGGACGAGCCGGACTGGGTATGAACGCGCGCGACTCGAGCTTTCGATAAGCGAAACAAGAGCAGCGCCACCAGACAGACTTGAGCAACTCGTCCTACCGGTTATCAGCATGGCACAGAGGACATGTTTATGGAGCCTTTCACGGTGCATGCTAAGGAATCTAGCGAAACGTGACTAGCCTCTGGTAACTGCGGAGCGCTGGAGCGCCCAAGCGGTGTTGCGGCAGCGCAACAGCGCGCGCTTCGCACTGGATGAAACAGCCACGCGGGCGGCTGGATCGGTTCACCAGTCATACACACGCAAGACGATTGGAATCTTGGCTAGAAGCACGACGCTAGCGCACACATTGCAACGGATCAGGAGCTGTGCTTCATGACCCGTGATGGGTATGATTGATGACTCGAGCGGCCTGCGTAGGCAGACATCCGACATAAGAGGGAACAAACGGGATACGAGGAAATCAAGTTCCAATCATTTGCAACTCCTATCCTGTGGAATCAGCTTTTCGCGCTCCTGCGTATACAGCCTGTCGATGCCCGCTCGGCGAAAAGGACCTGCAGAAAAGCAGCAGTGCGATAGCGCGGACGTGAAGCGTCACGACCTGGACATGACGCGCACGAATGACGACTTTGCTGGCAAGCCAGGCATGCTGGGTCCATCGCCTCTGATCCAGATCAGTCATCCATCGCGTTAAATATTTTTTTGTTGTTGTACGGGTAAATACATGATGCACAGTTACATGATAATGCCGGCTTGCGTTCTTCTACATTCTGTGAAACAAACTGCACGGATTCCAGACGAGCGCAAGCGATGTCCATCCAGAGCCCAGCGGAGCGGATTGCATCCTCCGGTGACGCGGACCAGTCTACGACGCAGTGGCGCTTGACGTGGCTCCATCGGCCTATCGAACATCTCCTGTAAGCAATTCAGACTGGGAAGCCTAGCAGCGTCGCGACCTGAACTGCTAAATCACTGAACATGGTTTGCACGGCAGTGTCCTGCGCCATGCGACCTTGGTCGGCGGCCTCACAAAGTGTCTTGTTCAAAGGCAAGTGAGCGAGGACTTGTACGGAAGCGGCTTGTGCGAGCGCTGCGGCACGCTGTTCCGGCGCGCCGAAAACCTCCTCTTTATGCTGACACCGCGAGCACTCCACATATGCCATGTTCTCGACGATGCCGAGTACCGGTATCGAGAGGCGAGCAAGCGCCTCCAAGCCCCTGCGAACCTGAACCTCTACCAGCTGTGGCGGTGTGGTGACCAGAATCGCTCCCTGCACCTTGAGCTGTTGCGCCAAGGTCAGGAGAACGTCGCCGGTCCCCGGCGGGGTATCCACCACCAGAATATCAAGAGGCGCCCAGTCCACGTCGAAGAGCAGTTGCTGGACCGCTCTGGTGGCCACAGGTCCTCGCCATACCAACGCTTCGGTTGCTCGTTTCTGCAAAGCGGCCAGCCCGAATACTTTGAGCCCAGACTCGGTGACAAGAGGAACGAGTGGTCGACTCGTCTTGGGGTTGCGATCGCGGCTTGCTTGTGTGACGCTCGCCCGCAACAAGTGTAGAACCGATGGACCGTAAATGTCCGCGTCTAGGATCCCGCAACGTAGTCCAAGTCCCTGCTGCAACGCGCTTGCAAGACCCACTGCTACCGTAGACTTTCCCACACCGCCTTTGACGGCGCTCGAGAGCACAACCGCAGTCACGCCGGCAAGCACGCGTTTCTGGAACGGCCCGCTGACTGCAGCTCCCTGAGTCAAGTCTCGAAGCTGGAGAGGGGCGTGCCCGATCACGCGTGAAAACACCGTGGTAGCTGGTGGCAGCCGCAGATATCGTGACAGCCAAGCCCGCTGCGTTGAGCAACCCCCGTACAAGTTCATGGGCTGGAGCGCTGGTACCCAGCAGGTGTTGCACGGGATACTGCGGACCCTGCTGGGCGCCCTGCTCGCGCCCTCAACCGCGCATAACCAGGCAGGGACGTGCAACGGACTGCCAGCACTAGCGATTACGTCCGTTTCACGAGCAGGACTGGAGTGGATCAGTTGTATGTTGCGATGGCTTTCGTGAAGCGACGAGCACTGTCGTACTCGCTTTCGTCAGATCTGGCTTTCTTGTTGCGAGACGAGAACCTCTGGGCCAGGCACGAAATAAGCGGGAAGGAATTTACGTTTTCCGCCTATGTGTGGACGTTACCCAGCAGCATCTTGACCGGCGAGCGCATACAGAGCGGCGAAAGGGCAACTACGCACGTGTGTCCGCGGGTGCACATAGGAGCTTGCGCGCGACGCTGTTAGCAGGTAGTGCACCCTCATGACGACGTTCGCACTGTCAAGGCGTCATCAGACTCGATTCGTACACGCACACGAGAAACTGTATGGATATGAGCAGCGCTTTTCTGGGAACGCCACGCTGAACGAGCGGGGACATCGTTCGGTGTACCTCGGTGCTGGCCGCATCAACGCGCACGCTGCAAGGAACGGTTGCGTCCGGTGGTATTCATCATATGCAGATATCTACAGAATGAACATCTCGCACAGATGTTGAACCCTTTGGATCGCTTCTCCCGAGGTGAACCGGTCGCGTCGAGGCGCGGGTGTACACAAGCCGCACATCGAAACGTCAGCGTGCTAGAAGGGATGAACTGTTTTACCTCAAAACTGATGCCCACGACTGCAGCACGCTGCCCAGTCTAAATACTCGACATGAAAAAGATCCATACGTCCAAGTGCCGTACCAGTAAACCTAGACGAGACTCGAAGAACAGCGCTGGTACACCATGCAACAAACGCTTGCGTCAAGGAAACCGAGTCGCAGCCTCTGCTCTGCTGCACATAGGTGGCGACCTCCATTGTCGATACCCAAATCGTCCACGCTTTAAAAGAGCGCCTTCATGGGTGCTGATTGAACGGTGAAGCGCTTTGAGTGTTCGTGAACGTCCTACAGTCCAGAACGCGACGTCTGTGACGCACTGTCCGAGCTCGACGCCACCGGGTGACGCCTGCTGGGGACGCTACCGCTCCGACCGCTGGTGGCGCTTCGTGCTCGACTAACTCGAGCCATGTCGAGGTTCATCGCCTCGAGACTGTCCAGATTACGAAAGGAGAAATCGGAAAAAGCGGGATCTGCCAAGGTAAGCACGCATTGCGATTCACTCGATGAGGGTCTGTTTGCCTTGTAGCGTGCTCGTCGGCCAGATTTGGCAAGGTTCACATTCGGATCGCTATAACTCGCTTCTGGTGGCCTTTCCGAAGACGAAACCCCAGCGCTCGCCTGAACTGGTGCGCTGCCCTCGCGTCCTATATTGGAACGCGCTAGCGTAGCTCGTCGAACAGGATCCACGGCGTTGTTGTTGTTGTTGTTGAAATCGTCGTCGTCGTCGTCGTCGTCGTCGTCGTCGTTCTCGATATCGCCCTCACTACACAGGTTCGAGTCGCTACTTGAATCTTCGAATAAAAGCATACCGTCGCTGGTATTCCAAACATTGCGCGTGGGTGTTGTTGCCGCAACAACTGCTACGCTCGTCGCGTCGCTACCACGCAAACGCACATTGGATGAACGTAGAACGCTTGGACTGGTGCATACCGATGCCGATCGTTCTCGATTCTGTTCATCGGCGGACGTGCTGGCCGACGGATCCCGTTCTGTTTCCGAAAGCCAGCCGCGTGTAGGCGCTCGTCGACGCAAACAATGCTGCAAGAGCTGCTCCCGGGAGCGTTGCCGTCGATTGCGTAGGGTCCGCATGTCGACGCGTCGCCACCCTGTTTCCGTCGAGCAAGTCGCAGACGATGACCAGCTCGGTACTTCCGTCTGTTTCCAGTCCATTTCCGGATGCGAAGTTTCCGACTGAGTTCCAGCTGGCTCCGAAGGCATCGCCGAAGCCGCTGCACCAGTGTTCCCCGAGACTCCCACGGCATGAGGCGAATCCGGTACCGCGACGATTTGCGTCGCTCTACCCAAAGCGCCGTCGGAGTCAGTGCTTACGTCGCCTGTTCCTGCTATCGACGTCGCCTCTGAGAGCGTCTCCTGCCCCTGAGTGCTCGTCGTGTGAGCGATGGAGCAATCGGCGGATATCCGTTGCGTCTTGTCTGCATCGAGCTCATGCTCGGGTACCGTGTACGATAGAGACCATCCCGGGCGGTGCCGATAGAGCCCGTCAGCGCATGGCGCATCTCGGACCTGATCCTCAATGCCTTCTGCCGAATCTGTTGCCTGGCTCGATGTTGTGATGCCGCTCACCACGATCTGGTCGCTTAGGGACGAGTTCTCCGGGTTCACTGCATGCAGCAACCGCTGCGGCATAGTTTCCGCTCCCGAACGGGACAAAGGCTCCATGGATACCCCTGCAAGCGCCGTACCATCGCTCCAGCGACACGCTCGCTCTGCAACCAATACCGACTCGTTGCGTTCGCATGTCGTATCTATAGCACTTTGCTCTCGGACAGACGATGAAGATAATACAGGGCGCTCGGCATCATACGAAACGGCAGGCAAAGCTGGGATCCCCAGATCGAGCGCTCCCGATGCAGCACACGGCGACGAGCGCGGTGCCGGCTCTCGTATGCCGCCAGGCGCCGCTGGTGCTCTGGAGACACCGTAGCAGCACGCGCTGCTCGAGGTCGCAAGTGGCTCTGTGGAACAAACTTTCCCATATGTAGAACAGTGCATGCCGCACGCCGCAGTGCCCTCATCGGCGCTACGCCAGTCGCCATCCGTGGGATTTTCACGCGGCCAGCAATCCGCCGTAGCGCACCAGCGCATCATGACCTTCTGTCCACCCTGTCGCATTTCAGGATGCGCTGCTACGTCACTCCAGCGAGGCTCCGAAGCGTGCAGAGCCTCGGATGACGCGATCGCTGCGGTGCGTGTCTCGGGGACACGCATCCGTGACGACGACGACAACGACAACGGCACGGACGCAACATGCGACTTCGAGGCCGTCACCAGCAACGGCAATGCTTCTGCACGTTCTACGTCGCCCAGGCCGTGCTCGCTAAGCGTTCTCATTAGTTTCTGGGTGCTCTCGTCGTCAGGAGAGAGCGATCCGACCGCTTTGCGCGACGAAAAGTAGCTGGTGTCATCGGCGGCAGCAAACTGGGGTACGAAAGCCGGTGGCTGATTCCTTACATGCTCAAAATCAATATCGCGGAAAAAGGGATGGGCTTTCACCTCTGCTGCACCACGAGCACCCAGTCTTTTGGAGGGATCCGGCTCCAAAAGACGCTGAATGAGGTCACGTGCCTCGGCACTCATGGCCTCATCGACATCGTCAGGCCACTGGATTCGACCCGACAATATGTTCGAGAAGATGCCACGCACAGAGCTCGCGTGAAAGGCCGGGATGCCCACGAGGAGCTCAAAGAGGACAACACCGAGAGCCCACCAGTCCACAGCGAAACCGTGACCCGTTCCCAGCAGCAGCTCGGGAGCCAAATAGTCGGGAGTGCCCAGCGGCGGCTCCACAGGTGCGACCACCGTGGTGCCGCCAACCGGGCTACCCGATTGACTCTCGGTTGCCAACGTCTGAGGTGACGGAGAACGGGCACCTCTGACTCCATTCGCCCACAAGTGCCCTGTGTGGCTCTCAAACGGACCGGCATACCCAGATCCGCCAGTGCTCGCAGCAGCCGAAAACTGACCGCGTGCATCCGACGCTGTTAGGGTGTTTTGTCGCCCGGCTGTGCGTGTGCCAGCTTGTACGGAACTCGTGGTCGTGTCCACAAGACGCATATCCACGTCACGCTGCAGGGGTACTGTGGACGAGCCTCGCTGGGTCCTGACCTCGGAACCCGATCCAGACATCACGCTGACGCTCATGGAATCCATGCACAACTGACTGGAGGGTACTCCCGATGCTCCATGCATCTGTTGAGGACCAGTACCGGCACCAGCAATCGCTCCCGCACCAACCGATGTATCATACCGCGGCTTGGATGCACCGGAGATGGCGCTCAAACCACTGACCGGTGCCTTGGCGGAGCGGGCAACGAACCCCGCCGGTGATGGTGCCCGTTGCCACAGGGTGTCGGTGCCCGGCGACAGGCTCGCTCTCGTGCTCGCAGGACTGCTGTGCGGAAGATCCAATGCCCCCTGTTTGCTCAGACCAAAGTCGGTCAATTTGATATGTCCATCCCGATCGATGAGAATGTTATCCGGCTTGAGATCACGGTGAACGATACCCGCTTGATGCAGATATTCCAAAGCGAGAACGATTTCGGCTACGTATTGTCGAGCAACATCTTCATCGAGATAGCCGAGATTGCTCAAGAGCGAGAAAAGGTCACCCCCGGGCAGAAACTCCATCACCAGAAACAATTTGCGTGCTGACTCGAACGACCAAATAAAGCGGACTACAAACGGGTTCTGGATGGTTGCCAGAATATCCCTTTCTGCACGCACGCGTCGAACGAGGTTTTTGCGCACGAGTTCGGACTTTTGAAACACCTTGATTGCGTAGAGATCACCAGTGGTTTTCTTGGACGCCAAATACACTCTTCCGAATGCCCCGCGAGAGATTGGCTTAAGAATGTCAAAGTCGCGAATACTGGGTACCGCCGGATGCAGATGCGGACTCGCACCCACTCGTAGCGACTGCCGGGACGGGGACACTTCAGCGCCCCCGGAAGACCGCAAGCGACTCGAAGACGAATCCGAGCGATGCTGACCCTGCTTCCGACTTTGACTCGGGCCGTGCGCTTCACAAAGTGCATCCTGGAGATGATGATGATGATGATGATGACGACGACGACGACTCGAACCGGTATCGGAGGAGTGCGCTGCTTCCGCAAACGCGACACCAGTGTCGGTCTTCGCCGCGTTGCCGAAGCGGATGTCGCCACCGCGATGTACATCCTCAGAGACGAGGCCACGCTCAGCATCGCATGGAGAGGCGGAATCGGCTGCATCACGTGTTTTCCAGTGAACGTGATCACAAGGCTCAACCGTAGCAGCAGCAGCAGCAGCAGCAGCGATATCGCAATTACGAGCGCTATCATCATCAACAACAGCACCGGCACTGGCACCAGCATGATCATCATCCGCGGCAGCGTCTTCGCTTGTGCGGCAGGAGAGATCCTCCGCTGGGCGGGCTCTGCGAAGATCACTGGTCAATGCTCCCGACTCGAGGCTGCCGTCGTCAGCGGCGACAACGGCAGGTTCAAACACTGCCGGTATCATGGAAAGCGCTTCAAGCTTTTGGCTCACCAGGCAGTGTGCTCGTTCGACCAGTGCCAGACACCAGCGAGAAATCGTCGAACTAGTCGTATTGGCAGTCGCTGCCTGGCAGGCTTGCAGGGCGTGTTCCAACCGAGAACGAACGGCTTCCAGTTTCGCGCGTGCAACATTCTCCTCTAGATTCGGACGAAAGCTTGCCATATCTGAATCCGTTCGCAGACGTAAACAAGAGCGAACTTGCTCATAGCTCTGATTCTCGAGATCATCCAGGTCAGCGGGGACAAAGCTGCTAATTCTCGTGCAACTCTCCGACGGCTCAACTGCTGCGGCGTAGAGGCAGAGTTTTGCCACGCGCGATAGCAGCGCCTGCTGCGCACTGTCCACAGAAGCAGTAGACACGTCGCCCGCGGGTGCTTCGGTGAACGCTGAAGAGGTCGCTGCGCGAGCCCCGTGTCGTCCCAGTTTCTCGAGCTGCTTATCGCAGGCAGCAATGAGCACTGCTGCACGCGCTCGCGCTGCACAGCATTTGGTGTGCTCCTCGAAGATCTCACACGGGTAGACTTCCTCACAGATGCGGCAAATGAGATAGGCATACGGATCCGTGACTTCTTCGTTTTCTTCCACGGCGTCCGCGTCCTTCTCGATTGCCTCTTCGTCTTCGTTGGAAATGAATTCCGCTCCCGAACACGGGGATGGCGGCATGGCGGTTTGTAGTGAAACTGGGGTTTGTGAGCGAGCCGCAGGTAGCTGGATCAGTTTCGCGGTGGTGTTCTCTGGTCGGTGCAAGCCGCCAGCGTCGGCTTCTGTTGTTCGCACTTTCGCTAGCTCATTGGTTTCGTTGTTGTTGTTGTTGTTGTTGGTGTTGTTTTCTGCTGCGGGCGCTCCTTTTTCAGATAGATTAGAGACGTCGAATGGCCCATGGACTCGGAGCGAAAGGTTTCCCTCACGACCAGCGGTTTGCAGCGCTCTCATCGCTCGGACTGGATGCACATGAACCGCCTCATTCCGGGCAGCTAGCGCGACCGTATCAGAGCTGTAGCCTCGCTGAGCTTGTGTCTTACCAGTCAGCAGGGTCGCAAGTACCCCAGCAGGCAGCGATGGACGCTCGGCGGGCGTGGAACGCTGCGTCGCCTCCGAAGCTGCTGCTTGCAACCCGGGGGCGTTGCTGCTCCCCGAGTGTACCAGAGTCTGCGAAGAACTCGGTTCCGTCAAGCGTTTCGTGTGACGCGACTTGTCGTCGTCGTCGTCGTCGTCGTCGGGTTCAGCGCGCAGTTGCGTCGTGTCTGCTTCCGACTTTTCTAGATGCGTCGCAGGCGCCAGCACTGCGATTCTATTGGGGTCTCGTTCGACTCCCAGACGCATCGTAGTCGCTTGAGCAAAGCTTTGTGCTCCTGTCTCGCTTGCATGTTGTCGTGGACGTATGCTCGTAAATAAATGCACATCTGAATTCGCCAAGTTCGGTGGCGAGCGCGGCCTCGTTTCCATGGACGACAGGCATACCGAGGAAACACAACGACGCGGCGGAAACGTCCAAGCATCTCGTGCAACCGCTATCGAAGGCTGCGGTTTGGCCCAAGGCGCCGGTTCATGAACACGTGCTGCAGCATTCGAGTCTTCCAGTGCGCGCTGCGCTTCCGATGTAGGTTCCGTTCGCTCGTAATACGCTGCAGCATACGAGTCTTCCACTGCGCGCTGTGCTCCTGCTGCAGGTTCAGCGACATGGTTGCTCAGGCTCGACTTGAGCGATATCCGGCCTGCCGCTACTGTAGCAGTTGACAGCTGCGTGCCCGGCTCTATAAAACGCTCATCCGCGGTTCCCGATGACCACGACGAGGCATGAGCAGCGTCAGCCGGATCTATGTGCTCCGAACCGAAACCCTTCCCAGTCGACTGAGACAATCGCGTTCGGCGGGTGCCGCTCCCGCGCTGGCTGTTGCTCTCCGCCCGAAATTCAATGCGCTCAGCGGCTGCTTCGAGGAAACGCGTCAGCCTCGATAGCGTGAAGAGGAGGTGAATCACCGGCGAGGAGCGATGCGTCCACGAGACAAAGCTTACATGCATCCGCATTCGTTGCAGTTCATTCACATACTCATGCAGATTGCCGCTGAATGCTATTACGGTTGAATGGCCCCGTGATACAAACGTTTCCGCCAATAACGCATCAGCGGACGTTGCCAACACGGCGGATGCAATATCCATCATACGGCGAACAGCTTTGCTGAGCTCGGGTGTCTCCTGCCCCTGCTGAAGTTCTGCTTCGCATTGTGCCATAAACTGCGCCAGCTCGTGATCAGTCTCCTTCTTGATCGCCTGTAACCGTCCACGGATAGTTGACACGTTACCAGAGACAGCAAAATAACCCAAAGCACCCGCTAATAAGGCAGAATACGCATTGCCCCCCGAGGCGGCCGCAGTTGCAGGTGCCGCACCGGTGCCGATCGGGCTCGCCCATGACGCTGTGCGGTGTAGGCGTCTTGTAGTGCGTCGTCCCGCTTGTGTATGGCCCTCCATAAGACGCACCTGGTGCCACTGGAGCGTCGGCGTTGTAGCCTGGTCCGATGGACCGAGCCATCCGGTGCCGGCAGTGGACCACGATGTTGCCGCAACGCCGCCAGCGCCGATCATTCGCCTCCAAGCGGATGCCACTGGGATTTCCCATCGATTTTGCGGCACTTTTTCATGCTCTTGCCGATGATGATAATGGTACTGATGGTGTTGATGAGCATCATGCTCGCTCTCACGATATTGTCGTCGGTGCGAATACCGATAGTGTAGGCGATGCGGGTCGCATCCCGCCAGTGACGTTGACTCGGGTGGCTCCATCCGAAGGAGCATCACGTCTTGGTTGCTGCGCAGTTCGGTCGGAAGCGATGCACTCACGATGTGAGCGTCAGCGGGCTCAGAGTCGCTACTGGGCGCTTCGCAGCGTGCATCACTCACCAGTAATCGCTGTGACTTGGCAAACGCCTCCGATCGACGTCTTTCCCCAGAGGCTTTGCGTCGTTCGATCCGGGTAGTCTGATCGCTCATCCGTGCCCTTCCAGTAGACTCCGCTTCGTCATCATCATCATCATCATCATCACCGTCACCATCGTGATCAGCCAGTTGTTGCAGCCGAGCGAAAACGGGAACGTCTCCGGTCGCCGCTGGGAACCCATCCGCTTCAACCGCTGCCTGCAGTGCTGCCACGTTGTCAACGCTTACAGGAGTCGAGCTCGCGTGCTTTATTGTCTCGTTAGAGAGCATCCAACTATCTTCGCGGCTTTCGGCGCCAGCGAGATAACCTTCCAAGCCGCTCGAGTCTGAGCTCCAGCCCGAGTTCCGTCTGAGGTCGAGCGCGTAGCGCTCCGCCAAGAGCTGCGCTGTTGTCTGTGGTCGTTCAACTGGAACGCTTACACCGACAGCGGTCAGCGCGCTCTGTAGCGACTGAACCTGGCGCTCGGTGGCGGCATCGCTTACCGGGTCAGCGACAGGCACGTCGCTTGCCTGCGCACCTGTGTCTACGCAAGCGCACTCACTACCTGGGACGTGCACCGGCTCATCAACGTGCGCACGCTCGCTCTCGTTCGCACCTGCTCGCATCCAAAGACGCGATGACGTCCACGATCGCAGGTTCCACACAAAATAGTGACAGCAAGCACCTGCTCACGGCTTTTCGTACGGTGTGGCCGCCGCAGAAGCCCCGCTCGCCGGCGATGGCAACACACCGGAAACGACACTGGCCCCGCGTGTTTCTCTGGAGTGCCACTGCTGAGACCCCAATGGGTTCACAGCCAATACCAGCTGTTACAGCGTCCGCGTATTCGGGGTTCGCTGTCTCGAGCTGGCAGCGCAGTGCGCGAGGAGTACCAGATGGGCCCGTTTCAAGCTGCCCTGCGAGTGCCACGACGGTATTGTCCAGGTTGTCGTGAGGCACTGGGATGGACAGATTGGGAAATGGGACAGATTTGCCATCTGCGTGACGGCGGCGGCGGCGGCGGCGGCGGCGGGATCTCGACTTTGCGCATCGATCTGCGATCTGGGATTTTTTCTCAGATGTCAAAAAGTGCCCAGTGATCAGGGATCCCAGATTGCGGGATGGGTAGGTATTCGTTATCGAAAAAGCGTCCATGATGCTTCACGATATCTCCAA
>Ga0080006_1153789_pt1 | contig 34088 bp, 29 predicted proteins | sample RS3BMetagenome_FD_69209 | JGI IMG/M metagenome (GOLD analysis project Ga0080006, IMG submission 69209) | Ferric oxide microbial mat and aquatic microbial communities from Rainbow Spring, Yellowstone National Park, USA - RS3B (SPADES... ...
GCTCACCGGCCCCCCCCGCCGCCCGTCAGTGTGCCCGCAGAGGCTCGGCGGCAAGGGCACATCTGCCCGCCACCGATTGCGGGACAATCGACGCCAAATAGCGCGAGACGCTACAGGAAGGCCGCCATCATCGGCCCAAAGGCGTTGCCGCTGAACCCATCGAGCCCCCCTGGCGCCAACCGCCGCCTTTCGCGGCGGCTGCTCGGCAACGCCAAAGCGCCAAAGTAAGAGGTATTGGGCCTACGCGGCAGAGTACGGGGCCATGCCGTTGCCCAGGGCAGTCGATGCGGCGCTCATTCTGCAGCCGCTGTTTAACCGGGACGCCCGAGGGCTCCGACGGCGATCGTGTCGCTCGCCGCCGGGGGCGGCGGCGAACTCTGGATCCGCGCCAGCACGGGCGCGCAGACGGTGTTCGCCCGCATCGACAGCGCCACCGGGACCGTGGTCCAAACCCTCGCCCTACCGGAGGGGACCTCCGTGGTGGCCGGCGCCACGCACGACTGGTTCGTCGGGCCAGCGGGGGTGGCTGGGATCATCCCCTGACCGCTAACCAGGTGCCGCCAGACCAGCGTTGGACGAGCAAACGGCAGGATGCGAAGTCTTCGACGAGCTGCAGGCTGGCCAGCGGGTCGAGATGGCGACCTGCAGCATCAGTTGGCGGGGGGGCACCAGGCCGGGCTCTGGGCGTGTGGTACCAGTCTGATGCAGCGGTATCGGTTCCATGTCGTCGGCGGGCAGGCGGATGTGATCCCGATGCGCACGGCCGTGCTCCGGAGTGCCAGGACGGATGATCCCACCATCATCAAGGGTCGCAGTGGAGAGGCCAATATCTACCGCAAGGCTCCCCACGTGGTCTACCCGTTCCTAAAGTCATAAGGGTTGGTATGGATACCTCGTCCTTACAAGGCCAGCCGAACAGTACTGCCGACCATTGGCGCCGGGGGATCGCCTCGCCGCCGACTCCATCCAGGGGCGGCTCAGCCTTCGGCTTGATCCATCCTGGCGCCTCAGGCCTTCGGAGCCTCACGAGCGGAGCGAGCGTCGCCGGCAGCGGTTGGGTAAACGCAATGATTCGCTGCGCCACGACCATACGCCAACCATGCTCGCGCCCTCGTGGGCGCCACGTATTGAGATGTCGCAGTGCCCGTGAGCCCCCGGATCCGACCCTTAGAGGATTTGCCCCGGTGCCATCGCGGCCGACTCCCTGTCCAGGTACAGGGTCGCGTACGGGTGGCGGCGGAGGATCGTGGCCGGCACGTGCGGTCCGACCTCGGCCTGCAGCACACGCCGAACGGTCGGCGCCTTGACGGCGTATGGGACGGCGGAGAGAATCGCACGCGCCTTCATGATCTCGGGCACGGTCATCGTGACGGCGCGCTCGGGCACCTCGGCCACGTCGGAGAACCATCCCTCGCCGACCTGCTGGGCGCGGCACTCAGGGGCCAGGGTGACCACGGCGAATGCGGCCGGGGTGGTAAAGTCCGCGGGTGGGTCGTTGAAGGCGACGTGCCCGTTCTCCCCGATACCGACCAGCGCCACGTCGATGGGCGCGCGCCGTATCTCGGCGGTGAGGCCCTGGATCTGCGCCGCGAGGTCGGACTCCGTCCCGACCTCGTGCATCGCGCGGAGCGCCACCCGGGAGGCGAAGCGATCACGCAGGTAACGCCGAAAGCTCGCGGGATGGTCCGCGCCGATCCCGACGTACTCGTCGAGATGGAAGGCCTCCACCGCCTGCCACGGCACCGGCTGGCACACCAGCGCCGCCAGGGTCGTGAACTGGGACCGCCCGGTCGAAAGCAGCAGGCGGGCTCCGCCGCGTTCCCGTACCGCCTCTGTCAGCAGGCGGGCCGCCTCCGCCGCCACCACCCGGCCCAACGCGTCCGCGTCCTCGGACACGACCACATGCACGCCGTTCCCCTCCTCACCGTCTCGTCGCCGGCCCCCTCCCCTCCGCGAACCGGAGAGAGCCCAGGGCGTGAGTCGCCTCCGGAGGCGACGTGCAACCCGCACCCGCCGTGCAGGCGCAACCGACGGCGGCACAGTTGGCGACGCACCGGCCCTGCGTGCCGTCACGCTCCACGGGAGGGTCTACCGTTCCAGCCGATGATCGAACGCACCACTGCGCCCTTTCCCTCGCTGACCACGGCCAACGGTCAGATCAACCCCCAGCATCCGTGTCGCCCCATCCACATCGTGTGACGCACAGGCGCAGGTACGCAATCCGCCCGTTCGACGGCCGCGTGAATCTCCCCGGGCTTGTGGAGCCACCCCATGACCGACGTGGAGAGGGACCCCGCCGGCGGCGGCTTCCGTCTCCGTCGCCACGGTGGGCGCGATTCGTTCCACCAACGCCCTGGATGTCCCCTCCTGGCATCCGTCCACAAGGCACCCTCGGGCCCGTGCGCTCGGGGCTGGCCGTACCGGCAACGGCCTGGTGTCCATACCGGGAGCCCGGCGCCGCCGTTTGACGGCCTGGCCGGCACGCCGCCCTGGCCGGGGCACCGGCTCGGGGGGAGGAGGCCGGATCCGGCGCGAATTCCGTGTGGCGGATGCGTCATCCCTCCAGGGGCTGGCGGATACGGCCCGCAGGGGGGCGGGCGCCGGGGCGCGGCCCGTGGGGAAGTCAGGGGCGTCGGCAGGGGGGCGGGTGGTGGGGACCCTGTACAGGGGAATGTTCGCATCCCTACGGAGCGAGGGCTTTCGCGTCTTCTGGTTCCTGACGGTGCTGACCAATGCCGCGCAGTGGGCCTTCACACTTGGGATCAGCTGGGAATTGTTCGCTCGCACACACTCCTCGCTCTGGGTCGGGGCGGCGATGTTCGCCACCTTGGTCCCAAGCGTCTTCGGCTCGCCGGTGGCCGGGGTGCTCGCGGACCGCGTCCGGCGCAGGGACCTCCTCTTCCTCTCCATACTCCTGGGTGCGATGACGTCCGCGTGTCTCGCGGCCGCGATCACGGGCCGCGCCGGCTCGATCTGGCTTTTGCTGCTTCTGGCCCTGGCCTTCGGGACCGCCTCCGCGGTGCGCAGGGTCGCCTCCAACGCGCTGCTGCCGGGGTTGGTGGCCCGCGCAGACCTGCTCAATGCCATCTCTCTGCAGGCCGTCGCGCAGCGCGGCACGGAGTTGGTCGGACCCGCCCTGGCCTCCCCGCTGCTCGCCGCCCTGGGTCCGGGCGCCCTGTTCTGGTTCGTGGCGGTCCTGCTGGGGGGATCGCTGCTGCTCGTCTGTGCGATCGCGCGCCCGGCGGGGGGACCGGCCGCCCCCGGCGCGGGACTGCTGCGCCCCATGGCCGAAGGGTTCGCCTACATCCGGTGCAGGCCGACGATCCGCATGCTGGTCGTCCTCGTCGCGTGGCACTGCAGCCTGACGATGGCCTATCTGGGGATCCTCCCGACCTTCGTCCGGACGGAATTGCGGGCGGGCGCCCCGTTCTACGGACTGCTCATCTCCCTGGTCGGCCTGGGCGCGATCGTCGGCACCCTCGGCCTGACGCTGGTCTCCGACGAACACCGGCGGGGAGAACTGTTCTGGGTGACCGCCGTGCTCAGCGGCCTGTCCCTGCTCGCCCTGGGCCTGGCCCGCGACCATCTGCTCGCGGCCCTGGCCATCGTGGTCGTCGGCGCCTCCCAGGCGATGTTCATGACCATCAGCCTGGCGTACGTTCAGATCGAGGTGCTCGACGCGGTCCGCGGCCGCGTGGTCGGGGTCTACCTCGTCCTCGCCGCAGGCGTGATGTCCCTTGGCAATTGGGCGTTCGGGGCCCTGGGTACGGTCGTCCCCCCGGGCGTGATCATGGCTGTGCTCGGGGGCGCCTTCGTCGTGGTCGTCCTCGGTTACAGCGTCGCCTCGGCCCCCTTCCGCACCATCTCCCGAGGGCTGTGGACCGCCCCCGCGAGCATCGGGGAGGCATAGGGAGAGGGCGGCGGGCACGGCACGGGCGGGATGACCGTGTATGTCCCGCCGCCCAGCCCCGGTGTGCTGCACGCCGCGTTGCGGCGAGGTCCGCCTACGTGCCCCCCCGCCCGATGCCGTCCGCGCCGGTGCCGCCCTTCTGGGAGGTTCCGGCCGAGGGACCCGCCGGTCGCAAGAGTTCCTGCAGTGAAACCCCGGTCGCCGCCTCGATCAGCGCCGGCGCCTGCACCAGGAGCCGCGTCACCTCGTCGGTCAGGCGATGCATCCCGGCGCTGCCGTCCTGGCTGACGATCGTCACCTTGCCGATCTTCTCCATCGGTTTGGCCATCTCGCGCACGAGGTCGGGCAGGGCCTGCAGGAGGTCGCGCGTGAGGGCCTCCCGCGGGTATTCCGCCAGGGCCGCGGCCCGGGCGCGGATGGCGTCCGCCTCCGCCTGCCCGCGCAGGCGCGTCGCCTCGGCCTCCGCCTCGGCGCGCAGCCGCACGGCTTCCGCGTCCGCCTTGGCCGCGGCCAGCCGCGCCTCGGCCTCGGCCTGCGCCGCCAGGATGCGCTGCTGCCGCGCGCCCTCGGCGTCGACCCGCTGCTTCTCCCGCGCCGCCTCCGCAGGGCGGACGACCTCGGCGACCAACTCGGCCTGCCGCAGGGCGGTCTTGGACTCCTGCACCGCCAACTGCTGCTGGCTGAACTTCGCCTCCTGCGCCTGTTTGGCGAAGTCGTAGGCGCGTTCCTGGCGGGCCTTCGAGTCGGCCGCGGCCGCCTGCAGGTCGGCCGTGCGCACGGCCACGTCGCGGTCGGCCTCCGCCTTGCTCAGGGCCACGTCGCGGGCGGCAGCGCTGCGCGCGGATTCGGCCTTCGCGTCCGCGGCGACTTTCAGCGCGGTGGAGGTGGCGATCGCCTCGGCCTCCTGGCGTTGGGCCTCCGCCTTGGCGATGGCGACATCGCGCTCCGCCGCCGCCTGCGCGATGGCAGCAGCCTTCTGGATGGCCGCGATGTGCGGCCGTCCAAGGTTTTCGATGTAGCCGCTGCCGTCGCTGATGCGCTTGAGGTTGAAGGAGACGAGCTCCAGCCCCATCTTGGTGAGGTCGGAGGTGCAGACCTCCTGCATCTGCTTGATCACGCGCTCGGGGTCCTTGAGGAGGGACTCCAACTCAAGCTGGCCGATGACCGAACGCATGTGGCCTTCGATGATGTGACGAATGCTGGTTTCGCGGTCGGCGGGCGCCTTGGAGAGGAGTTGCTCGGCCGCGGTGAGGATGCCCTCGCGGTCCGAGCGGACCTTGACCTGGCTGACGGCCTCGACCTTGACCCCGATGCCCTGGGCCGTGTAGAGGGCCTGGTCGGGGACGATGTCGTAGGCGATGGTCTCCAACGAGAGCTCCTGCGCCATCTGCAGCAGGGGGAAGACGTAGGCGCCACCGCCACGGATGACGCGAACACCACCGGCGCCGGAGACGATCAGGGCACGGTTGGGGCCGACCTTGCGGAACGCGCTCGCGAACACCCACACCACAAGGGCGGCCACCACCAGGATGGCCGCGATCAGCAGGATGACCGCATGGGCGAGGCTGAGCACCGGGATCCCCCTCCTTCGGCCAGGACTCTCGCGGGGCCGCCGGACCGGCACGGGGCCGGACGGGCGGAGCCGGGGCGTCGTCGGGCCGCTTATCGCGGCCTCGCGGGACGCGCGGGCGGCGGCCTGCGGCGGGAGGCGGGGGCTGTGCCGTCGGCCCGGGCAGCGGGAACCCTCAACCCCGCAGCAGCCGCTCCTCGCTCGTCACCTCGTAGACTCCACCACCGGCCTCGGCCGTCACCACCACCACGGCGTCCCGGACGAGGGCGCCCTCGTCCTCGGCGGTGCGCACGCGGAGGCATCGGCGTTGGGCGCCATCCGGGGAGGAGGCCATCATCTCGGCGATGTCGCCGCCGCCGACCAGGGACTGTAGGAGCACCCCGCGCCAGCCCACGTAGTCGGCGGGACCGATCTCCGGCGTCTGGGCGCGGAGCAGGCGGTCGAGCAGGGCCAGCGTGCCGAGGGCGCCGAGCAGCAGGCCCAGGATCGCGCCTGCCCCGGCCGCGAGGAGGTCGAGCGGGGACACCAACAGGATGACCTCGCCCACAGCGCCCGCCAGGGCCAGTGCCCCGGCCACGACGAGGGGCGAGCCCAGGCCCCGGAGGCCGACATGGGGGGCTCCCCGCCCGCCGGTGGCGGCCCCCCCGTGGTGGGCGTGTGGCCCGTGCGGGGCGCCGCCGTGGGTTCCCCCGCCATGGTGGGCGACCCCGCTATGGGCGGCCCCGCCGTGGCCGCCATGCGCGTGCCCCCCCACCACACCGATCAGCAGCCAGCCAAGCCCCACGCCCAGGCACACCAGAAAGAGCGCCTGCACGTCGCCCGCCCCCCCCTGTCGCGGCAGCGATCACCGCAACCGTATATCGGCTGGGCGCCGGGGTGGCCCCTGGCGGGGGGTTCGTTACGAAATCGGGCTGCCCGCCGGCGGGCGGGTGCGCCTGGAACGGCGTGTCGGCTCCGTGAGGGGGGGGCGCCGGCCTGAACGGGGAGGGCCCCGGGTTCGCATGCGGAAAGGGCCTGGCAGGCGGCGGCGAACACGAGTCCGGCGACGCGCGTGGACGCCTGGACGCGAGTCCCGGGAGGCGCGCCCGCGCTCGTCGCGGTATCCACCCTCCTGGCGACACCGGGCGGCGACCTGCTCGCCGGAACGGCATCCGGCGTCTACCGGCGTGCCGGTGCCGCCTGGGGCCGCGTCGGTGTCCGGGGTTCCCCGCTGGCCTTCGCCTCCGTGTTTTCCCTGGCGCGCGCCCCCACGGGCACCCTGGCCGCTGTGGCGCTTGCCGACGCAGCGTCTACTCAGCAGCCCCAGTCGGGCTGCACAGCCGTTACTGGTCCGGTGCACCCGCCGCCGGCCTTCTCGGATCCGTTCCCGCACCTTCGCCGCCGTTGGGCTTGCCCCTCACGTCCGGCGGGGGTCGGGGGGAGGACGGCCCTTCTCGGCCCCGCCCGCTCCGGCCGGGACCCCCTCCCCCGCTTTTTCCCGGCCCACGCCCACAAAGGGACCGGCCCCCCCGCAGCGAACCGTATCCGTTCGTGGACAAACCGTCCCCGGACCGAATGCGCGGGTGGGTTGGACCGATAGGGCTGTTGGTTACCATCGTCGGCGTGCAGTCGGTGGCGATCTCGGGGCTCTCGGCCTTGATTCCGGCCTACCTCCACCGCGCAGGTGCGGGCGACTTCCTGGTCGGCCTCTCCTTCACGGCGTGGGCGGTCACCCGTGGCGGATTCGGCCTACTGGCCGGTCGCATCTACGGGCGGCTCGGCGCCCGCCGCCTGCTGGTGGCGGCCCTTGCCCTCTTCGTGGTCACCACGCTCGGCTACGCGCTCGACCACGCGCCGCTCGTACTGGTGGCCCTGCGCCTCGGGCAGGGCGTGGCGGCCGGGCTCTTTTGGACCCCCCTGCTGGCCGCGACGGCGCAGGCCAGCCCGCCCAAGGGGAGGCTCCGCGCCCTGAGCTACGTCAACATGACCTACGCGGCCACCGGTCTGGCCAGCAACCTGCTGGCCGGGACCATCGCCGCCGGCGTGTCTCCCGCCGCGTTCTTCTGGATGGAGTGCGTCCTGCTGGCCTTCGTCGGGATCCCGCTGGCCCTTGCCCTGCCCGTGGAGGGAGGGGCACGGGGTGCGGTGCCGTCGATCGCCGCCGCAGAGACGGCAGCTGCCGCCGGACGCCCTCCGGACCTCGGCTCCCGCCAGCGGTTGCAGGCGGCGCTGGCGGCACTGGCCGGGCTGCCGGTCGTCGTCACCGCGGTGGGGACGCCTGTGCTCCTGATGCGCGCCGGCGCCGGATACCGCCTGGTGGGGCTGGTCGTCGCCGCGATGGTCCTGGCCAACATCGCCGCGCAGGCACCGGCCCACCGCCTTGCCGCCCGCTGGGGCGAGGGCAAGGTGCTCGCGGCGGTCGGGGGGGGCGCGGCCTTGTTGCTGGCGGCGCTTCCCTTCGCCCACGGCATCGATGCCGTCGCCGCGCTGGTCATCCCCCTGTCCGGCGCGCTGGCCCTCATCGCGCTCACCTGGCTGTCCTGGGCCCAGGCGGGCGTGCCACCCGCCGCGCTCGGAAGGCTCACCGGCCTGATGCGCGGCGTCGGCGACCTTTCCGCCGTCCTCGCCTACACGGCCTTCGGCCTCATCGCCACCCACCTCGGGCCGTCGCTGTGGATCCTGGCCGGGGTCGCGGCGGCGACCGGGCTCGGGGCCCTCTGGCTCGCCGGGCGGGGCGGGCCCAAGCAGTCGGCGGCTGTCCATGGCAGCGATCCGCTGCCGAGCGCCGCCCCTGCCGAGGAGATGGAAGCCGCCTCTGATGCCGCCGACTAGGTGGCCGATGCAAAAGTCCGCTTTTGCGAGGCCACTCCCCACATCTAGTACCTCCAATGGCGTTAATGGCCATACATGTTGTGGTCCAAGTGTTGGAGATCCCCTTTTGCAGTGCCCTCCTAGCCGGACTCCAGACGTAGGTCCGGTCGCCGGAGGCCATGCGGGGGAAAGAGGGTCGTGACTCCGACGTACCACTGGGCCTGGGCTTCGAAGCGCGCGGGTACTCGCCCACCCGCCCGATCAGCAGCGGGGGGATCCGAGGGTCAACCGGTGCCAGCCCGAGGCGGGGCGGCGCGAACGACCGCGGTCCAGTGCTGTCAGGCACAACCGGCGGCGGGTGGCGCCGCTTCGGCCCGCCGGCGTCTCACCCGCCGGCGTCCCGGTCCGTCAGGGCCCTCCGCAGCATGTCCGAGACGTGCCGGATGCGGTCGGCATCCATCCGGTAGTGGCGCACCCCTTCCTCCCGGCGCATCCGCACCATCTCCGCCTGCTCCAGGCGGGCCAACCGGCGCGAGATCGTGCTTTGATGCACGCCGAGGTCGTCCGCGGCCTGTTGGGCCGTCGGTTCCCCCCGTTCGCGCATGCGGAGTGCCGCCCTCACGCGCCACGGTGTGAAGCGGATCGGACAGGCGTCGCGACCGGAGCTGCGAGGCCGCCGCGCGCCCGCGCAGTCGTGTGCGTGGGCCCGATCGGCCGCCGTCGCGCTACGGCGTGTGCCCGCGCGGTGTGGGAGTTTGCCCCACTCCGCCCGGGCGCGTCGCGCCCATCGTCCTGCACCCTTACGGCTTCAAGCGGTGGCGGCATGCACCGGGGCACGGCCGGCTTCGCGGGCGTGCCCACAGTGTCTTCATCTCGCGCCGTTACCGTGGTGGCACGGGCCGAGCACAGCAAAGGAGTTGAGCAGATGCGTGTTCCGCGGTGGGTTCTGGGGACCGGCGTAGCGGTTCTGCTGGCTGGTGGCGGGCTGATCACGGCCGGCGTTGCTTCCGCCGCCTCGACCGGCACTTCTGGACAGAATCCGATGGCGACCTTCATCAGCGACCTGGCCGGGCACCTGGGCATCTCCGTGTCGAGCCTGCAGACGGCGCTGCAGCAGACCGAAACCGACCAGGTGCAGCAGATGTTGAAGGACGGCAAGATCACCTCTGCGACGGCCCAGAACATGGAGCGGCAGATCCAAGCCGGTAAGGGGGTTCCGTTCTCCGGCTTCGGCCCCGGCGGTCGGCACGGCTTCGGCGGCCCCGGTGCCGGCGGCGGCATGGTGAACGTGCCGCAGACCGCGTCGCAGTATCTCGGCCTGTCGGTGTCGCAGATCCAGACCGACATGCAGAACGGCCAGAGCCTGTCGGCCATCGCCAACGGCGTGTCCGGCAAGTCGTCCGCCGGCCTGCAGGCGGCGCTGCTCGCCGCCGAGCAGACGCAACTCCAGCAGGCGGTGACCGCCGGCAAGATGACGTCGAGCCAGGAGCAGTCGGCGCTCTCGCGCTTCCAGACCCAGTTGCCCAACATCCTGTCGGGCACCGGCGGGATGCCGGGAGGGCCCCACGGATTTGGCGGGCCGGGCCGCATGTGGCGCGGCGCACCGCCGGCCGGCAACAGCGGCAACTCGGGGAGCAGTGCCTCGGAGAGCACCACAAGCGGCAGTGGCGCCTGAGGTTTGTCGCATCCCGGCCGCAGGCACCGCAACGGGGAGGGACCGGCCCGCCAGGGCGGTCCCTCCCCGTCCCACGTCCACTCCCGGCTTCAAAGCGCCTCGGGATGTACCGATGAGACCCGCGGGGCCACGCCGCCTCCCTCCCTCATTGGAGCGGGGCAGCAGTCCGTGGAGCGGGGCAGCGTGGAGCGGGGCAGCGGTCCGTCTGCGCCTGGGGAAAAAAGGCCGACGGTGTGCCGGCCTGGCCGCCGGCCGCCGCTGTAACTCCCACGTGCCTGCTGCGCGCGGAGCCGCCGGGCGGCGGCGGACGTCCCCCTGCCGCCTGCGTGGCGCACTGAACGGGCCGCGGCGCGATCCGGACCGCATAGGGAACCGGGAGACGCTGCGGGGCCCGCGCTACACCAGGCCGGGGTCCTTCTGGTCCGCCATCCAGCGCTCGAGGTCGGCGCGCAACCCCTGCACAACCGGCGCCAGCGCCCCATCCGCCACCCGGTTGTCCAACTCGTAAGGATCGGCCTCGAGGTCGTAGAGTTCTTCGACGGGATGCCCGTCGTGGCGGATCAGGTGCAGGAGCGCTGCGGCGTCGGCGTCGGTCTCCGCCCGTTCCACCCAGGTCTTCCAGATCGTGCCGTGGCTCTCGGGGATGTCGTCGACCTCGGTGAAGTGGCTGGTGAATGTGGCCTCCGGGGTCAGATTACGCACGTACTTGTACTTCGCCGTCCGCACGCAGCGCTGCGGGAACACGTTCATGTCCCCGTCCCGGTTGTGGGCCGCATAGATCCGGTCGCGGAAGGTGGGGGCGCCTCCGAGCAGGACGTCCAGGTAGCTGCGGCCGTCGAGGTCGTGCGGGGCTTGCCCCCCGGCCGCCTCCAGCAGGGTGGGCAGGAGGTCGACGTGACTGATCATGGCCGTGTTCACGCTGCCCGGGGCGATCCGGCCGTTCCAGCGCGCGAGGAACGGGACGTGGATCCCGCCGTCGTACACCGACCACTTCGCGTGCGGCCATTCCGCGCCGTGGTCGGTGGTGTAGAGGAACAGGGTGTCGTCCTGGTAGCCCAGACGGCGCAGCATGTCGAGCACATCGCCGACGCGCCCGTCCATGGTGGTGATGTCCTGATAGTAGTTGGCCATCGCCCGGCGGGTCGTGGGCGTATCCACCATGTAGGGCGGGAGCGGCAGGGCCGCCGGGTCATAGGTCCGGTTGGGCTCCCAGGTGACGTGGGGGCTACTGTCCCCGACGACCAGGCAGAGCGGCTGGGCCCGCCCGGCGTGGCCGGCCAGGATGCCCTCGACGGCGCCGACGTCGATGCCCTCCGTCCGGTAGCGGCGCAGCCGGTCGTCCCGCTTGGGCAATAGGCCCGGGACGTACTCGAAGTCAAAGGTCGCTTCGGGCCGCACGTGTTTCTTGCCCACGAGCACGACCCTGTAGCCGAGATCGCGCAGCCGCGCGGGCGCGGTCGTCAGATCCGCGCGGCACGCGGCATGGTTGTTGATGGCTCCATGCCGCGCCGGGTAAAGACCGGAGAAGAGTGTGGACCGCGACGGGGCGCAGGTGGGCGCAGGGGTGAACGCGTTGGTGAAACGTACGCCCTCCGCCGCCAGGGTGTCGATGTTCGGCGTCCGGATCGCAGGGTTGCCGTACGAGCCCAGATACTCCCGCCCATGGTCGTCCGACAGATACATGACGATATGGGGCCTGTCCGCGCTCATGGTTGCGTCCACCCTTCAGCTCATCGGGACCGCCGCCGGCCGCGCCGAGGACGTCGAGGAAGACGCGCTCGGGCTTGCGCCCTGCAGTCCCAACGACGCCCTCTCGGCCGGCGGCCCCCTGGCCCTACCGGTGCGCGATTCGCAAACGGTCATCGCCCACCGGGTCGGCCCGCCGTGAACGGACCGGCGGCGCCGGGGAATCCGGGCGGGGCCGGCGACCTCGGGGTAGGGGCGGGCGCGCCGCCGCAGCAACCGCCGTCGCCGCACCCGCACCATGCCGCGACGACGTCGCGGCCCGCCCTCTCATGAACGCCTCGCCCACCCCTCCGCCGCCTAATAGCCCCCGCTCCCCGGCCGCGGGGTCGCCGTGGTCGGCGCCGGGTTCAACACCCTCGGCGGTGCCATCTCGACCGTATGGCTGTCCACCTTGCGCCGCCACCAGAGGCCGGCGATCGAGACCGCCAGCGACAGCGGGGTGAAGATCTGCATCAGCGTCAAGAAGCCGATACCGAGGAAGTGGTTGGTGTAGTGCACCAGGTATTGGGGATTGTCGCGGAACATCTCGCTGATGAAGCGCAGATAGCTGTAATAGACGACGAAGGTCCAGAACGGCACCCCGTCGGCGGGGTGCTTGCGCAACTGGCGCCAGTACAAAAACCACAGGACGAGGGCCATGATCATCTCGTAGACCTGCGCGGGGTGCCGGTGGCCGCCGAGGATCCCCGCCGGATGGCCCAGGATCTCGCCGTTGAAGATGTTGCCGATGCGTACCAGGAAGATGCCGGTCACGGTGCCGGGGACCATGCCGTCGATGAGGGCCCAGAACGGCAGCGCCTTTCGGTAGGCGTACCACATGCCGAAGGCCAGGCCGCCGATCAGGGCGCCGTCGATGGCCAGACCGCCCTGGTAGATGCGGAGGATCTGGCCAGGCGCCGCGGCGAAATATCCCCAATTGGTCAGCACGTAGACCAACCGCGCCCCGATCACGCCGCCGACGATGGCCAGTAGCGCCATGTTGTAGAGCGAGTCCTCGTCCACACCCGCCCGCAGACCGCGCCGCATGAAGTAATGGATGCCGATGGCCATCGAGACCGCCATGAAAAAGCCGTACCAACGGATGCCGAACGCGCCGATGTGGAAGAGGTACGGGTTCAGGTGGAGATCCGTACGGTTTTCCCCCTCATGCCCCGGAATCCCGGGCCTGCCGCACCCCGACGTCGGTGCGGGCGCCGGCGCCATCCGGTCCCGCGGCCCGCCGGCGGACGAGCCTCGCCCGCGGGTGGGCCGCGCGGTAGGCCTCCAGCAGGTGGCCGGTGGTCAGGTGCGTGTAGATCTGCGTCGTGCCGATATCGGCGTGCCCGAGCAACTCCTGCACGGTGCGCAGGTCTGCGCCGCCTCCCAGGAGGTGGGTGGCGAAACTGTGGCGCAGGACGTGGGGCGTCACATTGCGCACGATGCCGGCCGAGCGGGCATACCCCTTGATGATCTTCCAGCAGCCCTGCCGCGTCAAACGTCCGCCGCGCACGTTGAGGAAGAGCGCCTCGACCTTCGGCCCGCGGCGCACCCCCTGCAGGGCCGGCCGGCCGAGGGACAGATAGCGCTGCAGGGCCAGGGCGGCGCGGCGGCCGAACGGGACTGCCCGCTCCTTGCCGCCCTTGCCATCGCAGCGCAGGAAGCGGTCGTACATGTCGAGGTCCGCCGGACGCAGGCCCACGAGTTCGGAGACGCGCAGGCCGCTGGCGTAGAGCAGTTCCAGCAGGGCGGCGTCACGCATCCCCGCGGGATCCTCCGCCTGCGGCGCCGCCAGCAGGCATTCCACCTCGTGCGTCGACAGCACCTTGGGCAGCCCCGGGGGCCTTCTCGGGGGGGTTACGCCGACGAACGGGTCGCGCGCGCGTCCAGCGGGGCCGCCGCGCCCATGCCCGGCCCCGGCGCCCGCCGCCGTCCCGGCGTCTTCGAGGAAGCGCCGGAAGGCGCGCAGGGCCGACAGGCGCCGGGAGACGGTCGCCGCGGCGCTGCCCCGGCTGCGGAGCGTCGCCAGGTAGGCGCGGGCCCGTTCCGGCGACAGCCACGGCTCGCCAAGGGGGAGGCCGGATGTCTGCAGGAACCGCAGGTAGTCCTCCAGGTCGCGCCGGTACGCCTGGCGCGTGTTGGCCGCCAGCCCCCGCTCCACGGCGAGGTGGTCGACGAACTGGCCGAGGATGTCCGCCTGCGCGGTGGCCTGAGCTCCGGCTTCGCTGCGGGACGCCGCCATTCCGTGCCCCCCCGCCCTCGTCCCCGGCACCGGGGCAGACTTCGCCGGCCGGAGGCATCCCCCCTTGCCCCGGGCCGGCGAGTGGGCCCGCAGATCAGGGAAGGTCGCCGATGGCGCGCCAGGAAAGACCCTGGGCGCGGGCCACGGGCTCACAGACGATGACGCCGGCCGCGACGTTCACGCCGCGCGCCAGGGCCGGGTCAGCGGCGGCGGCGGCGCGCCACCCGTCGGCCGCGAGCCGCCGCACGAAGGGCAGCGTGGCCCCGGACAGGGCCTCGGTCGCCGTACGCGGCACCGCGCCGGGCATGTTGGCCACGGCGTAGTGTACGACGCCGTGGCGCATGTACGTCGGGCGGCGGTGGCTGGTGGCATGGTCGCAGGTCTCCACACACCCGCCTTGGTCGACGGCCACGTCGACGATGACGCTCCCCCGGCGCATCCGCGACACCATGGCGGCGGTCACCACGTGCGGGGCCCGGGCCCCGGGCAGCAGAACGGCGCCGACGACCAGGTCGGCGTCCGCCGTGGCGGCCGCCACCGTGTAAGGCTGGGAGACGAGTGTCTCCACGCGGCCGCCGAAGCGTTCGTCCACGTCACGCAGCCGGTCCAGATTCGTGTCCAGCAGCGTCACCCGGGCACCGAGGCCGACGGCGATGCGCGCCGCCCCCCGGCCGACGGTGCCCCCGCCAATGATAGCCACGCGCGCCGGCGCCACGCCGGGGACGCCGCCCGGCAGCACACCCCTGCCGCCGTGGGGGCTCTGCAGGAAGTAGCTGCCCACCTGCACCGCCATGCGGCCCGCGATCTCGCTCATCGGGGCGAGCAGGGGCAGCGACCCGTCGGGCCGTTGTATCGTCTCCAGGGCCAGCGCCACCACGCCGGACGCTGCCAGTGCGGCCGTCAGTCCGGGTGCCGGCGCGAGGTGGAGGAACGTGAAGAGGACGAGCCCCGGCCGAAAGAAGCGGTACTCCTCCGGCAGGGGTTCCTTCACCTTGGCCACCAGGTCCGCCGCCCACGCGGCGTTTGCGTCGCCGATCTCGCCCCCCGCCTCACGGTAGTCGGCGTCGGCGAAGCCGCTGCCGGTCCCCGCCCCCGCCTCGACGAGGACGGAATGTCCGTCCGCGACCAGGGCGTGTGCCGCCGCGGGCGTGAGCGCGACGCGGTCTTCCCCCGCCTTCAGTTCCCGTGGAACGCCGATCCGCATACCACCGCCCGGTCGAGAATCGGGGCGTGGGCAAGCCGCGCACGCGGCCCGCCACGCCGTCCGCCCGACCAGGGCCCCGCCCCTTTCGGCCTTGGATTCGTCCCCTCCGGGACGGAAGGCAACAGACGGACTCGGGCTGCGCGGTGGGCGCCGGAAAGCCCGCCCCCGAGGCCCCCGCGCGGGCGGCTCCGCCGTCGGACCCTCCAACGGGCGGCCGCACGCCCGGATCGGGCCCGGGGCCGTCGGCCGCCCCACCCGCCGCGCACCGGGATTCCCACCCGGATGGGAGACCTTTCGCGTGTCGGCGCCCCAGCGCCTCCCTGGCCGGCCGTATCGGTGATGGCCCGCGCTCGGGAGGGCTCGGCCGGAGCCCCCGCCCGGGGACCGCCGCCCACGGCGCACTGGGGCCGGCCCGGGCCTGTCCCCCACAGGCGGAGCGCACGCCGCCACGCGGGCAGGCGGCGCGGAGCGGCGCGTTCCGGGCCGCGACGCGGAGGCCCGTGGGCATCCCCCGCGTGCGCCCGGCCCGCGGCGGTTCAGCCCGGCAGCGCCACGCCCACGGCGCGCAGCAGGAGCGGGGCCAGGGCCGCTTCGCAGGCGCTGCTCACGGTGACGCCGGCCAGGGCCGCGGCCCCGAGCCACAGGTAGGCGGGTGGCACCCGGTCGAAGCCGCCGTCCCGGCCCAGCGCGAGTCCGGCGGCCCGCGCACCCAGGTAGCACAGGGTAGGCAGGGCGAGGAGGTTGCCTGGGAGGACCGAGACGGCGGCGGCGCCGAGGCCCGCCGGGCCGAGGACGGCCGCCGTACCAAACGCCATCCCCAAGGAGAAGCCGTGCAGTCCCAGCGCCAGGGCGACCAGCCCGACACCCACCTTGGGCCAGAGCCCGGCGGTCCACACCGGCGCGGCGGCCCGCAGCCAGGCGCTGGCGGCCGGCCAGAACACGGCCAACTCTCCCCCCGACCGGGCTCGGACGTAGCCGGCGATCCCCTCGGCGAGGCCGATCCGCTCCGCCGCAGGGAGGTGCGCCGCGGCCTGCACACCGGCGGCGACACCGCAGACCAGGGTCAGCCCGGCGAGCCAACCGCTCCAAGCCTCCACCGCCCGTCCGGCGGCGGGCTCCCGGCGGCGCCCCGGCACGGAGGGGCCGGGATGCCGCGTCTCCCAGTGTATCCATCGCGGCCGGGGCAGACGCACGGGGGCAACACCGCCCGTCGACGATCCGGATGACGGAGTCCGCGCGGGGGACGCACGGGTCCGCCCCCCCGCGGCCGCGGAGCCGCGCCGGGACGGTCGGGCGGGTCAGGTCGGGCGAGGGGCGCCCGGCCCGGCCGCCTCCGCAGCAGCCGGGTGCCGCCCTCTCCTATGCGGGACCGGGCCCGGGGCATACCGCCGCGCGGCGTGGAGGCGGGATCGGGGGGCCGCGCCCTTGGTTGGGGGGCGGCGACCGGATCGGGGCCTGGGGGGATGGCCTCGGGTGCGCCGGCGCACACGGCGCACCCGAGGCCCAGGGGTCGCCGCCCGCGCTACGGGGCACGGGGGCGGCGCGAGCGGCCACTGGCGGCGGCGCGGCGGTGGCGCCCCGGCCAGGGGTGCGGGCCATCCGGGGCCCGGGGGCCGGGATCGCACCGACGGAGCGCCCGTGCACCCGGCGGGGCGGTCCGGAAGACCCGGGGTCCGTCCGCGAAGTTCGCGGGGGTGCATGTGCACGCATGGCGGCCTCGACCGTTCGATACCCTGCACCCGGGAGGGATCGCGCGTGCTGACCGGACGGGTCGCCGGGTCCCGCCGGATGCTGGTGTATCAGGGCACCGTCGGTGGGCTGCGGCGCTGGCTGCGGACCGCCGCCCGCGTGGGGTCGCTGGCGGACTGGATCGCCTTTCTCTCCGAGAATTGACGGGCGCGCCCGGGCGGCCGCGGCACGGACGACCTGGGCCGGCCGCCGCCGTCGGGCCCGGTGGCCGGCCCAGCGGCAGACGTCCCGGGCGGTTGTCCGACGCCCGCGGCCGGGCCGCGCGGCGGGATCAGCCGCGGCCGTCTCCGCCCGGAACGGGCTCGCGCGCCTCCGCATCGTTTTTGCGTTCGCGCGCGGCCGCCGCCTCGCCCCCGCCGACCATCTCCCGCGCCCAGTCCGGCTGCGCCCCCGCCGGCGCGCTCTGGCGCCGCATGGCCAGCCCATAGATGCGGTTGCTTCCGTTGAGGACGGCCCGCACCGACGCCTCCATGGGTTCGCCCCTGATCAGGGCCGAGCCCGTCAGCGTCTCGGACATGCCGCGGGGGGCGTGGTAGTGGAGCAGGCAGACGATGACCTCGCGGTCACCCATCGGCACGCGCGCGATCTCGCCGACGCTGAAGGAGTGCTCCGGCAGGAGGGACTGGTTGAGCGCCTGCAGCGTGGCCTCCGCGGCCAGCCGGACCCCGAGGCCGCCGCCGCTGGCGCCGGCGGCCCGGCCCTGCCAGATGGCGGTGGGGATCTCGGGATCGAAGAGGACCCGGCCGAAGAGGTCGCGCGGCGCCTCGGGCGCGAGGCTGACCGCGACCTCTGTCCTGCCACGCACCGGATCCGAGGCCACGGTGAAGTGCTGCAGGCTGAGGCGGATCCACTTGGGTCGCCGGGGTACGCCGCCGAGTTGGGCGACGCTGATCCGGCGGTGGTCGACCACCAGGCCCCACCGGGCCTGCAGCGCGGATTCGATGTCTCGGACGACGGACTTCGGCGGGCGGGACGAGTCGGCCAGGACGTGGACCTCCCGGACCGCGCCCCAGTCGTCGAGGACGATGCGCGCGCCCTCCACACCCGGGAGGCTTTGGATCAAGGCCTCCACCACGCCCACCGACACCTTGGCGCGCGGGCCGCCGGATCCTTGGCCGCCCTCCACGTGCTTCATTCCCCCCAAGCGTACTCTGAACCGTTCGCCATCCGGGCCTACCGGTTCTGGCTCCCCCGCGCCGATACCGAGGCCGATGAAGGTGGTGAACAGATTAGCCATGCATAAAGGGCTTTCCTCCCAGGAGGGAGGACGATGGTGCGGCGGGGGCGCGGGGTGGTGCACGATGCCGGAGCGGCGGTGCGAAGGCGCATTCGTAGCCGCCGCTCCGCCCTTGCGCGCGGCCGGGCGGCCACCCGCCCTCTGGAAGCCGCGGCGGCCGCCGTACCCGGGCTATCCCTCCGGCGCCGGCCGCGCGACGGTCCAAGAAAGCGCAGCAGGCGACACCGACGGCAAGCGGCCGCCGCGCATCGCCTGCTGCTGACCCTTTGGTCACCATGCCTCCTGCACCTCGCGCACGTGGGGCCGCATCCGGCGCGCCTCACGGAAGGGGCACCGCCCTCAGGGCCGCAGTTCCATCCGCAGCTTGTCCGCCACCATGGCGATGAACTCTGAGTTGGTGGGCTTTCCCCGATCGGAATTGACCGTGTGCCCGAACAGACTATGGATCAGGTCGACGTTGCCGCGATTCCAGGCCACCTCGATCGCGTGGCGGATCGCCCGCTCCACGCGGCTCGGCGTGGTCTGGTAACGCTTGGCGATGGAGGGATACAGCTCCTTGGTCACCCCGCCGAGGAGCTCGACCCGCTGAACTACCAAGCAGATGGCTTCGCGTAGGTAGAGGTAGCCCTTGATGTGCGCCGGGATGCCGATCTCATGCAGCACCTCGGTCACCTCGACGTCGAGACTCCTCCCCTCGGCCGGGGCGGGTTTGACCGCCTGGCCGCTCGCGATCTGGCGGATCCGCTTGGCGAGCACCGCGAGGTCGAAGGGCTTCAGTATGTAGTAGTCCGCGCCGAGCGCCACCACCCTCTGGGCGATGCTCTCCTGCCCGAAGGCGGTGAGCATGATGACTTTGGGGCGTCTCGGCAAGCCGAGCGCGTTCATCTGCTCGAGCACCCCGATCCCGTCGAGATGGGGCATGATGATATCCAGGACGACCACGTCGGGGTTCTCGGTCTGCACCATCTCAATGACCTGCCGACCGTTCTGGGCCACGCCCACGAGCTTGAAGTCGGACTGGCTCTGGAGGAACTGAGCCAGCAGGTCGCAGAACTCGCGATTGTCATCGGCGACGAGGACCCGGTAGGGTGCCAGTGCTTGCGCGCTGACCGCCATCTCTCCACCTCTCCCGCTGGTCCCGGCGCAGAAGGGCTGTCACCTCGGCCGCGGTGCCGCCCACCGGTCACAGGAACGGGAATTCTGGTCACCCTGAACCGATCCTGCCGGGGCGTCTGTGGATAATCCCGCGACCGTCAGCGCAATTTCGTCAAAGCGCGCGACGACGCGGTATGCCGGTGTTTCGACACCGGCGGGGGGGGGGAGGCGCGGAGCCCCCCCCGCCGGGGGTACCCCCGTGTTCCGCGGGCCGGGCACCCCCGGGGGCCGGCCCCCGGGCCGGTGGGTCTCGGGCTCATACCCCGGCCTTGCCGGACGCGGGCGCGGTCAGTCCGGCGGTCTCGGCCATCCAGACGGCCAGGACCCCGTACCCGCGGGAGGGGTCGTCGACGAAGACGTGCGTGACCGCCCCGACGAGCCGCCCGTCCTGGATCACCGGGCTGCCGCTCATCCCCTGGACGATGCCCCCGGTGGCGGCGAGCAGCCGGGGATCGGTGACGGTCAGGACGAAGCCGCGGGTGGTGGCGCGGCGCTGGGGCAGCACGGCCGTGATCCGCGCGGCGTAGGTGCCGACCAGGCGACCATCGATCACGGTGAGAATCTCCACGGGTCCGGTGCGCACCTGGTCGGCCAGCGCCACGGGCAGCGGCTGGGCGAGCGGCCCCGGGGCCGGCGCGCGGTCCAGGCGGCCGAAGACCCCAAAGGCGGTGTTCTCGGTCACGGTGCCAAGGACCGGGTCCCCGCCGACCAGGACGCCGATCTTCTCGCCCGGGTGGCCGTCGCGGCTCTTCTCCAGGCCGGCGATCAGCGACGGCACCAGCGATCCAGAGCCCAGGACCACCGCCGTCCCGGTGGTGGGGTCGACCACCGGGTGGCCCAGGGCGCCGAAGGTGCCGGAGGTGCCGGAGGGGGCGGTAAAAGTTAGCGTGCCGATGCCCCCGGTGACGTCGCGAACCCAGGCCCCGATGAGCGGGGATGCCGACGGGGAGGCACGGATCGGCCGGACGCGCAGTTGCAGGGTGTGGCCGTTCCTGAGGACCTCGACGGGGACCGTGCCCCCGTCCGGCACACTGCCCAGTGCCGCCGTCACGTCCTCCGGGGTGGCCGCCGGTCGGCCGGCGACGCGGAGCAGGATGTCCCCGGGCCGGATCCCCGCGGCCGCCGCGGGGCTGGGCGCCGGCCCGCCCGGAGCGGGCACGGCCCGCAGGCCGACGACCAGCGGGCCGCGGCTGTGCACCACCACGCCGATGGCCTGGCCGCCGGGGACGAGGTCGGGTACGGGTACGGCCTGCACGCGCAGGCCGCGCCAGGGCAGCACCCCGAACAGCCGCAACTGGAGCGTGTACGTCCCGGGAGCCGTGGGTAGTAGGTGCAGCGCCGCGCCGGGCACCAGGCGCCAGGCGTCCGACGCCGGCCGGCCGTCCAGTCGGAGCTGCGGACCGGCCCCCGGCGCGCGCACGCCCATCCGGCCGGGAGCGTCCAGGACGATGGATTGCGGCTGGCCGACGGCCACCGTCACGCTGGCCGGCACGCGCAGCAGGTACCGGCCCGCCGGGGAGACGTCGGCCGCCAGGATCAGGGCGGCGGCGAGCGCGCCGAGGGCCCTCCGGCCTCCGATCCGCTTCATGCGTCCGGCCCCCCCCCGCGGCGCCCGCGCCGTTGACGGAGGCGCATCGCGCCCCACCAAAGGGGGGCGCGGCTCACCGCCCGGGATCGGAGCCGCAGCCGCTCCACCCACCCGCGCGATGGCCTCCGCATGGGGCCGCCCTACCACCATCCCCCGCCGGGCGCCCGCATATGAGGCTGGGCGGGTGCGCCGTGGGTGACGGCCGCCCGCCAGGGTGCGCCGTGGGGCGGGGGCAAGGGGCGCGGCCCGGAAGGGGCGGGGCGCCGGGAGGCGACGGGGCCTATGGCTCCGGCAGGCGGGCCCGCATGCCGGCGGCGAGAAACACCGCCAAGCCGCAACCGATGAAGATGTCCCCCACGCTCATGGCCTCGGGCGGCAGCGGCGCGGGGGAGGCGAGGACGTCGCCCAGCCAGCCGACGCCGGCGGGGTGGACCATCGGCCCGTGGGCCCCGAAGCCCCCCGCCGCCAGCGCCGCGACCGCGTGCGCGGGGAAGCGGCGAAGCGCGGAAAGCGCGACCGGCATGCGCCCCCCGGAGGAGAGCGTGGCGAGGGCGTTGCCGCAGGCGCCCGCCAGGACGAGCCAGGCGCCGGCATGGCGCCGGTTGATCAGCAGGAACCCGAGCGTGGCCCCGTACAGGACGATGGCCCGCGCCATCTCCAGGCCGCCGTGCCGGTCGACGTGCGGCCAGAGGAGGGGTAGGGCGTACTGCAGGAGCGGGCCGGCGACCAGCAGGGGCAGGGCATCGAGCCGCACAGCGGCCAGATGGGCGATGCGGCCGCCGAGGCACCATCCGAGCGCCAGACCGACCAGGATACCGAGCAGGAATGCCAGCCGATCTCCCCCCGTGGCGCGCGGTTTTCGTGCTCAGACCGCCGGACGGGCGAAACGCGCCATCATCTCCAGGGCGTGCTCCCGCGACGTGCTCCCCCGCCCGCCGTCCAGCATCCGGGCGATCTCGGCGGTCCGGGACTCGCCGTCCAGGGGGCGCACCGTCGTCCGTGTCCTTCCGCCCTGTTCGGTCTTCTCGATGACGAAGTGCCGGTCGGCGGCCGCGGCGATGATCGCCAGATGGGTGACGCAGAGGACCTGCCGTGCCCCGCCCAGGGTCTGCAGGCGCTGGGCCACGGCGGCCGCGGCGCGACCGCCGATGCCGGCGTCGATCTCGTCGAAGACCAGGGTGGGCACCGTCGCCCCTTCGGCGCGCAGGGAGTGCAGGCAGAGGAGGAGGCGCGCGAGTTCCCCGCCCGATGCCGCGCGGCCGAGCGGCTGGCCCGACTCGCCCGGATTGGCGGCCCAGATGAACGCCGCCGTCTCGCAGCCCCTTTCGCCGCACGCCCGGAGGGCGCCGTCCACCGGAACCCCTTCGGGGTCCGCGTGGGTGGCCAGTTCGATGTCCAGGCGGGCCCCCGGCATGCCCAGATCCGCCAGTCCGGCGGCGACCTCGGCGCCAAGGCGCCGGGCCTCCGCGGCGCGCCGCCGCCCGAGATCCGCGGCGAGGCCGCCCAGGACGGCGGCCCGGTCGGTGATCTGGGCCGCCAAATCGGCCGCCGCGGCGGCCGAGGCCTCGATACCGGCCATCTCCGCGGCCGCGCGGTCCCGATAGGCGAGGACCTCGGCCAGGCTGTCGCCATACTTGCGCTTGCAGCGCTGCAGAAGCGTCCAGCGTTCCTCCAGCGCCGCGGCCTCATCCGGCTCGAAGTGGATGGCGTCCCGGTAGCGGCGGATCGCGCGGGCCGCCTCGTCCACCGCGATCGCGGCCTGCTCCAGAAGCGCCGCAGCCTCGCCGACGGAGGGATCCATGCGGGCGATGGTGCCGAGGTCGCGCGCGGCCAGACCCAGGCGGTCGCGCGCCGCGGCCTCCCCCTCCCAGAGCGCCCCGAGGGCGCCCTCGGCGGCGGCCAGCAGCCGCTGCGCGTTGGCGATCTGCTGGCGGCGCGCCCCGAGGCGATCCTCCTCGTCAGCGGCCAGGCCGAGGGCGTCGATCTCGGCGACGGCGAAGGCCAGCATGTCGCGGCGGCGCGCGCGCTCCCGGCCGTCGCCGCCGATCGCCGCGGCCGCGTCCCTGGCCTGCCGCCAGCGGGCATGGGCGGCACCGACCCGGCGGCGCAGGTCGCCGGCCCCCCCGTAGGCGTCCAGGAACTCCAGTTGGGCGGCCGGATGGGCGAAACGGTGGTGCTCACCCTGTCCGAGGAGGGAGAGGAGGGCGGAGCCGGCCTCGCGCAGGGTCCCGGTGGTCACGAGTTGCCCGTTGACGCGGCAGAAGCCCCGGTTCTCCCGGGACACCTCGCGGTGCACGAGCACCGCGCCCTCCTCGACCGCGACGCCGAGTTCGGCCAGCCGGGCGGCGGACGGCGAGTCCTCCGGCACCTCAAACAGCGCCGTCACCCGGAGCCGCGGCTCCCCCTGGCGGATCAGGCCGGCGTCCGCGCGCGCGCCGAGGGCGAGTTGCAAGGCGTCCAGGAGCAGGGACTTGCCCGCGCCGGTCTCGCCCGTGAGCACGTTCAACCCGGGGCCGAACTCCAGGCCCACCCGCTCCAGGATGGCCAGATGCTCGACTTCGAGCCTGCGCAACACGCCCATCGCCCCCTCCGCGCCGTCGGCCGCGGCCCGCGCAACGGCGCCGGGTCCCCCGGTCCCCGCCGTACCCGGCCGCGCACAGGGCCCCGGCGCCCCGCACCGTCCCGCGGGTCCGCCGCCGCCTCAGCGCGCCGGCGAGGGGGGCTCCGGCACAAAGGAACTCAGCCGGCGGACGCGCTCGACGAATCGGGGGACGGCGCGCTTGGGCTTGACCACGACGAAGACCGTCCGTTCCCCGGCCAGCGTGCCGATGACCTCCGGCGCGCGCAGGGCGTCGACCGCCTCCGCGACCCCCTGCGCCGTACCGGCCAGCGTGGACAGGACCACGATGTTCTCGCTGGCGTCGCAGCCGGTCACGCACTCGGCGAAGAGGCGGAGCAGCCGCTCGCTGAGCACCACCAGGGGCGCCGGGGGCTCCGCCGGGGCGTAGCGGTAGCGCCCGTCCCCGGTCGGCACCTTCACCAGGCGCAGTTCGCGGATGTCCCGGCTGACCGTCGCCTGGGTCACTGCGCAGCCCTCGCCCTGGAGCCGGGCCGCCAACTCCTCCTGGGTGTCGATCACCCGCTGCCCGACGAGCTGCATGATGCGTGCCTGCCGCCGCGCCTTCTGGGCCCCGACGCCGCCGACCGTCTCCACCCCTGCATCGCCCCCGCCCCTCCGGACAGGCACCACACCGCCGGGACCCGCCCGTGCCGTCCGGGCCCGTTCAGGCGGCCTCAGCCGTCGCCGCGCTCCAGACCCAGCCGGTCGTCCTCCGCCAGTTTGCGGCGGAGCACCTCGTAGAAATTCCAGCCCGGCCGGCGGACGAGGCGCGCGCAGGCGGCCGCGGCGGAGATCTCCACCCATTCGCCGGGCCGTAGCATCCGGCCCTCCTGGGCGTCGACGGTCAGTGCCACGTCCACCCGCCCCCACGACCCCGGCGCGACGTCGATGTCCAGCCGCAGCCGCTCGGAGGCCGCCACCAGCAGGGGCCGGGAGTAGAACGTGTGGGGACAGATGGGGGTGACGAGGATCCCCTGCACCTGCGGGTGCAGAACCGGCCCCCCCGCCGACAGCGAGTAGGCGGTCGAACCGGTGGGCGTGGACACGATCATCCCGTCGCCGCGATAGCTCACCACGGGACCGGCGTCGGCGGCGAGCGACAGGCGGATCAGACGCGCAAAGGGTCCCTTGGTGACCACGATGTCGTTGACGGCGAGGAACCGCTCCGGCTCCGCCCCCTCGGCGTGGATGGCGCATTCGAGGATCGTGCGCTCGTCGATCTCGTACCGGCCCGCCAGGAGGTCGGGCAGCGCCGTCAGCAGGTCGCCCTCCTCCAGTTCGGTCAGGAAGCCGAGATGGCCGAGATTGACGCCGAGGATCGGCAGCGCACCGTGCTCGGCGGCGCGCCGTGCCGCCGAGAGCAGCGTGCCGTCCCCGCCCAGCACGATGAGGAAGCCGGCGGCGGCCGCCATCTCCGCCATGGTGACCGCTGGGGGCGCCCCGGGCAGGGCGGCCGCCAACTCCGGAGGGACCATCGCCTCCACCCGGCGCGCGCGCAGCCACTCCAGGAGCCGCGCGCATACCGGAAGGGCGTTGTCCTTGTCGACATTCGCCAGCACACCGACGCATCTGACCTCGCCCTGCAACGGTCGGGCTCCTTCCCGGCCCCGCGCAGCCGATTCCTCGCGCTGCCCGGGCCGAGCGATCTCGGGGCGCGGGCCCTCGGGGCGCAAGCGCGCTGTTCTCGTCACGGTGCATCCCCTCCTGCCCCGACCCGGACACCGGGCGCACCGGTGCCGCGCGGCATCCCTCCGCGGTGACCACTTTCGAGGGCCGCCCAGGACAGGGTATCCTCTGGCTATGTTCGATCCGCGCGACCCGAGAGCGGAGCCGGCCGCAGGTCCCGTCGGCGCCCCGGCTGCCGGCGCGCTCTCGGTTGCCCGCGCCCTCCCGGCGCTGCTGCGCGACATCGACACCCTCCTCTGCGGATGGCAGGCGCGCGCGGCTGCCATCCCCGACCTCGAACTCCGGGAGCAGGCGGAGGCGAGTCTCGCCAAGAAACGCTTCCACTGCGAGGGTGGAGGCGTCTACGCCCTGGCGGCGGGCCGCGCCGCCCCCATGGCGGCGCGGTTCATCGTCGCCCTGCAGACGATCAGCGACTATCTGGACAACCTCTGCGACCGCTCCCCGGCGGGCGGGGCCCCCGACTTCGCGCTGATGCATTCGGCCATGCGCGAGGCGGTCACCCCGGCAGCGGCAGGGGACACGGGCGAGGCGGCCCCGCGGCGCTTCTACCGACTCCATCCCTACCAGGAGGACGGCGGCTACCTCGACACGCTGGTCCGTACCTGCCGGGCGGAGGTCGGTGCCCTGCCCGAGGTTGGGCGTGCGGCCTTCGCCGCCGAGGCGGGCCTCCTCGTCGGCTGGTACTGCGAACTGCAGGAGTACAAGCACCTCCAGCAGGGCCGCGAGGCCGCCGTCCGTCGCTTTGCGGAGGGTCTGGCCCCGCACGCCCCGGGCCTGTCCTGGTACGAGACCGCGGCCGCCACGGGGTCGACGCTGGGCGTGTTCGCCCTGTTCGCCGCCGCGGCGGCGGGCGCCCTGGACGGCCGGCTGGCCCAGCGGATCCGCCGCGCCTACTTCCCGTGGGTGACGGGCCTGCACATCCTGCTCGACTACTGGATCGACCGCGCCGAGGACCGCAGCGGGGGCGACATGAATTTCACGTTCTACTACCGCGGCGCGGCGGAGTCCGCCGCGCGGCTGCGGACCTTCGGCCGCAAGGCGCTCGGCTCCGTGACGGACCTGCCCGGCGCCGCCTTCCACCGGACCGTCGTCTCCGGGCTGCCGGCGCTCTACCTGGCGGATCCGAAGGTGGCCCGCCAAGGCCTGGTCGGGGACGCCTGGCGCGTGCTCCGCTCCGCCGGGCCGTCGACCTGGCTCCTCTACTGGGCGGTCCGCTGGCTGCGGGCGCAGGGGGCGCTCCGTCCCGCCGCGCCGTGAACGCCGCGCGCCGCCGGTCGCCGTCAGGGAAGCCGGCGCAGCAGGTGCGCCCGCGCCTGCGCGGCGAGGCGCACGCTGCCCGCCACCAGCACCACACCGCCGGGGCCCGCCCAGGCGCGGGCCGCCTCCAGGGCGGCGTCGGGGGAGGGTATGGGCGCGATGACCTGGATGCGCGCGCCGACGAACGCGGCCACGACGTCCGCGGCCGGCATAGCACGGGCATGGTCCGGCTCGGTGGCCCACACCCTCAGCGGCAAGCCGGCGAAGGCGGCGGCGAAGCCGCGGGCGTCCTTGTCGGCGAACATCCCCACCACCAGAGCGGTGCGCCGTCCCGCGGCGACATCCTCCAGCGCCCGGCGGGCCGCCGCACCGGATCCCGGTGTGTGGGCAGAATCCACGATCACACGCGGTCGCGACGCGACCTGCTCCCATCGGCCCGGCCAGCGCACCGCCGCGAGACCGGCGGCGATCGCCTCCGGCGCGCAGCCGAGGGCCGAGGCACCCGCCGCGGCAAGGGCGGCGTTGTCGCGCTGAAACGCGCCGGGCAAGCCGAGGGGGGTCTCGATCGTCCCGCCCGCGGGCAGCCGCAGCCGCACCCGGCCGCCGTGGGCCGGCTCGGGGGCCGGCACGACCGGATCGCCCAAGCCCTGAGCCGCGCAGCGCGCCGCCAGCATGGCGGCCACCGCCGGGGGCTGCAGCGCCGAGAAGCAGGTCCGCCCGTAGCGGAGGAGCTGCAGGTCGTGGGCGGCCACGTCGGCCTCCGTCGGCCCGAGGATGTCGGCGTGCTCGCGCTCGATCGGCAGCAGCAGGACCAGGGAGGGATCGCATTCCGCCGTGGCGTCCAAGCGCCCGGCGAAGCCCACCTCCAGCACGGCCTCCTCCACGCCTGCCGCGGCGAAGGCCCAGAGGCAGTAGGCGGTGGCGGCCTCGAAGGCGGTCACCGGTTCCGGGGCGGCCGCGAGGACGGTCCGCAGTCCGGCGCGGCTCGCCGCCGCCGGCAGGGGGCGGCCGGCGATGCGGATGCGCTCGGCATAGCGGTGCAGGTGCGGCTGCGTGTAGAGCCCGGTCCGCCGGCCGCCGGCGCGGAGGCAGGCCTCCAGCATGGCGGCCGTGGAGCCCTTACCCTTGCTGCCGGCGAGCAGGGTGCAGCGCATCCGCCGCTGCGGGTCTCCCAGGGCCGAGAGGAAGCGGCGCATGCGCCGGGCGTCCCAACCGAGCACGGCGGCATCGCCCCGCTCCTTGTCCGCGAGGGCGAGCAGGGCCTCGTAACCGCGGTATTCCGCCGCCGTACCCGATGTGGCAGCGGAGCGGCCGCCGGCCCAAGGGGCGGCGGCGGGCCGGGCCGCCGCGCCGACCCCCGGAGGCGCCGTCACGGGGTCCACCCCCGGCAGACGGCGTCCGCGAGGCGGACGGCCCGCACCATGGCCCCGACGTTGTGCACGCGCACGATATCCGCGCCGCCGGCGCTGCAGAGGGCCACGGCGGCGGCGGTGCCCTCGTCCCGCTCCCCCACCGGCAGGTCGAGCACGCGCCCGATGAAGGACTTCCGCGAGGGTCCCACGAGCAGCGGATGGCCGGCCTTGAGTCCGGGCAGGTGCCGCAGCAATTCGAGGCTCTGGGCCGGTGTCTTGCCGAAGCCGAGGCCGGGGTCGCACCAGATGCGGTCCCGCGGCAGGCCCGCAGCCTCCGCCCAACCGGCGGCCTCCAGCAACTCGGAGCGCACCTCGGTCAGCAGGTCGGCATACGCGACCTGCGGGTACAGGCCCCCGAGGGCGTCCACCGCGGCGCGCGCCGGCCGGTTGTGCACGATGATCAGGACCGCGCCGTGGTGCGCCGCCACGGCCGCGATGCGCCGGTCGCGACGCAGGCCCCAGACGTCGTTGACGATGTTGGCTCCGGCCCGGAGGGCCGCTTCCGCCACCTCCGCCTTGACCGTATCGACGGAGATCGGGACGTCCGTGTACCGGCGCAGGCCGGAGATCACCGGCACGACCCGCCGCATCTCCTCCTCCGGGGACACGAGCGCCGCACCCGGGCGGGTCGACTCCCCGCCGACGTCCAGGATGTCGGCGCCGGCGGCGATCTGCCCCAGCCCCCGGGCGACGGCCGCGGCGACGTCGTCTCCGAGCCCGTCGCCGGAGAACGAGTCGGGGGTGGCGTTCACGATACCCATGACGAACGTGCGGGCGCCCCAGGCGAAACGGGGCGCCGCAGACGCGCCGAGCGCAGCCTCGGAGACCGGAGTCACCGCTGCCATCCCGCCTCTCCATCGAGCAGGGGACCTTGTGCCGGCGCGCCCCCGCCGAGACGGAGGCGCGCCGGTCCGGGACCGGCCCCGGGCGAGTCTACCCCGAGTCCGGCCCCGGTGCAAAAGGCGTGCCGGCCGGGCCTCCGCCGCGTCCGCCGCGGCCCGCCGCCCGGTGCTCAGACCCTTCGCAGGTGGTGGTAGGCCAGACCGAAGCCGAGGCTCTGCCAGAAGGCCATGGCGGGGCCGTTGTCCGGAAGGACGTCGAGTTCGATCTGCGTGCAGCCGCGGTCGGCGAGCCAGGCCTGGGCCCGGCCGAAGAGGCGCCGGCCGAGGCCGCGCCGCCGCCAGGGGGCGAAGACGGTGAATTCCGCGATGTAGCCGATGCGGCGCTGGGGGAACATCCAGTCGGGATCGAGGCGGAACATGACGAAGCCGACGCGGCGTCCACCCTCCACGCCCCAGAGGGTGTACCGCGTCCGCCCCTCCTCCTCGGAGAGGCGGGACATGTAACGCGCGTGCCAGGCCGGGGCCGGGCCGGCCCCCAGGTCCCGCCAGTATTCGCGTAGCCGCGTGTCGAACTCGGCGTCGCGGCCGACCCGCACCGGCTCCAGGCGCATCCCCTCGTCGTCCGGCAATTTGGCCGCACCTCCCGCGCATGCCCCGGGAGCCGTGCCCGCCCCCGGACCGGCCACGGGACTTCTCCGCCGGGACCCGGCCCCCTCGCGCCCGGCGCCGCCTGCCTGCGCACCCGGGAATCGCTGCGCAAATTTCATAGTGAGCATGAAGGATGGAGCCACCCGGCGCGTAAACACATTCGGGTGCCCGGACGGCGGTCCGCGCCCGCGCATCCGGGTGAGATGGTGGCGACGGGGGGATTGATCCAGGTTGAATTGGGGTTTCGCCGCGACGGCCTTCGGAGGGTCCCTGGTCGAATTCGTGGAGGCGGCCATCATCGTGGTGGCGGCCGCGGCCACGGCCGGCTGGGCGCCGGCCCTCTACGGCACCCTGGCGGCCGCCGGCATCCTCGTGGTCGCGACCGGCGGACTCGGCTTCGCGCTGCTGCACCTGCCGATCGCCGTGCTGCGCGGCGTCATCGGCTCCCTGCTGCTGCTCTTCGGCGTCAAGTGGCTGGCCAAGGCGACCTACCGCCTCGGCACCCGCTGGCGGCACAAGTCCTCCGAGGAGCCCGGCGATCCGCGTCTGGGCTTCGCCACCGCGTTCAACGGGGTGCTCCTGGAGGGCGCGGAGGTCGTCTTCATCGTCCTGGCCCTGGGTGCCACGGGCAAGGCCCTCGGTTCGGCGGTGGTCGGTGCCGCCGCCGCCGTCGTGTTGGTGATCCTGGCCACGGTGGCGGCCCGCGGTCCCCTCGCCAAGGTCCCGGACGTGGTGCTCAAGTTCGTGGTCGGCATCATGCTGACGTCCTTCGGCACCCTCTGGCTGGGCGAGGCGCTCGGCATCCACTGGTGGGGATCGGACGCGTCGGTGATTTGGCTCGCGCTCGGCAACCTCGCCCTGAGCTGGCTCGCGGTGGGCCTCCTCCGCCGCGGCAGCAGCGCCCCAGCCGTCGTGGGGAAGGTGAGCGCATGAAGGCGGTCGCCGACTTGGGGATGTATCTGTGGCGGTTCTTCGTGGGCGACAGCTTCCAGTTGGTGGCGCTGATCGTCTGCTTCGCGGTGGTGGCGCTCCTGGCGCACCCGCTGGGCGCCAAGGACGGCGTGGTGGCGTTTCTGCTGGTGGCTGCGGTGATCTGGATCGACGTCTGGCGGCGCGCGCGCGGGGCGTAGCCCTGGGCCGCCGGGTGACGGCCGCGACACGGCGGGGACCGGTCAGGTTCCCGCCTGGGCCTCGCCCTTCTCCTCCTCCGCCCTCCGCCGCCGGGACAGCAGGCCGTACTCCACACTGTCGACCAGGGCCAGCCAGCTGGCGTCGAGGATGTTGTCGGAGACGCCCACCGTGGTCCAGTACCCCGCGGCGGACTCCGTGGCGATCAGCACCCGGACGCGGGAGGCCGTGCCCTCCCGGCCGTCGATCACCCGCACCTTGTAATCGGCGAGCCGCATCTCGCGGATCTCCGGATAGCATTCCTCGAGAGCCTTGCGCAACGCCACGTCCATGGCGTTGACCGGACCGTCGCCGTCGGCCGCGGTGTGGAAGAGCCGGGAGCCGACGCGCACCTTGACGGTGGCCTCGACCTCCGGCGTCTGGTCCGCCCGCCGGGCCACCGTGATCGAGTACCCCACGGTCTCGAAGAAGGGCTTGTAGGTGTGCAGGACGCGGCGGGCCAGGAGTTCGAAGCTCGCCTCGGCGCCTTCGAACTGATAGCCCTGATACTCCATCTCCTTGAGCCGGGCCAGGAGTTGCCGGGAGCCCTCGGGGGTCATCCAGTCCAGACCGAGTTGGCGCGCCTTGTAGGCCAGATTGCTGCCGCCGGAGAGTTCGGAGACAACGACCACCCGGTCGTTGCCGACCGCCTCCGGGGCGACGTGCTCGTAGGTGCGCGGGTTGCGATTGACGGCGCTGGCGTGGATCCCGCCCTTGTGGGCGAAGGCGTTCGGCCCGACGTAGGGGGCCCCCGGGTTGAGGGGGAGGTTGCATACGTCGCTCACCAGCCGCGAGAGCGGCGTGAGCTCCCCGAGCATCGCGCCGGAGGTGCAGGCGTGGCCGCGCTTGAGCACCAGGTTCGGCAGCAGGGTGCAGAGGTTGACGTTGCCGCACCGTTCGCCGTACCCGTTGAACGTGCCCTGGACCTGCGCGGCGCCGGCGTCCACCGCCGCCAGGGCGTTGGCGACCCCCAGGCCGGCGTCGTCGTGGGTGTGGATGCCGACCGGGCAGGGGACGCGGCCCAGCACGGCCGCCGTCCAGTGGGCGACGTGGTCCGGCAGGCTGCCGCCGTTGGTGTCGCAGAGCACCACCCAGTCCGCGCCGGCCGCGGCGGCCACCTCGACCGCCGCCAGGGCGTACCCCGGGTCCTCGGCGGCGCCGTCGAAGAAGTGCTCGGCGTCGAAGAGCACCTCGCGGCCGCTGCCCTTGAGGTGGGTGACGGTATCCGCGATCATGGCCAGGTTCTCGTCCGGCGTGGTCCCCAGGGCCTCGCGGACGTGCAGCGTCCAGGTCTTGCCGAAGATGGTGACCGCCGACGTGGCGGCTTCCAGGAGGGCGCGGACGTTGGCATCCTCCGCCACCGGCGTACCGGCGTGCCGCGTGGAGCCGAAGGCCGTCAGGCGGCAGCGGAGCTTGAGGCGCCGGGCCTCGCGGAAGAACTCCAGGTCCTTGCGGTTGCTGCCGGGCCAGCCTCCCTCGACGTAGTCCACGCCGAAGGCGTCGAAGCGCTGCAGCAACTGCAGCTTGTCGTGCAGCGACAGCGAGATGCCCACCTGCTGCGTGCCGTCCCGCAGGGTGGTGTCGTAGACGCTGACCCGCCTGCCGCCTTCCACTAGAAGCACCCCCGGCGCGCGAGAGGGCGGGCCGTCCACGGCCGCGCCGTTTCGATCCACCCTACCATCGCATCCGGGCCCGCGCAACGAAGGCGGTACGGTGTACGGGCGGTCCCCCTGGGTGCTCGTTCCGCCGCTCGGGTGCCGCGCATCCCCGGGGCGCGCGTACGCTGGGCGGCGGAACCGGCCGTGCCACAGCCGTTCCGGCCGGCTCCCCGCCGACGGGGCCGCGACAGGATGGCCCCACGCGTGACCGGGTGTTCCGCGGCCCCGGACCGGTGACCAGCGGGCGCACCCAGCGGCCACCCACCACGGCGGAGCCAGACCCGCTCCGGGTGCCGGCCGCCCGGCCGCTGGCGCGTGGAGGGGCGGGGGGCGGGGAGTCGGGAGGCCTGCGAAAGACGCAGCCCTCTCAACTCCCCGCCACGATGCGCCACACGTGGTTACTGGCCAGGGCGCCCGTCGTCTCACCGCCGAACACATACACCGCGCCGCCCAGGGTGGCGGCGGATCCGTAGCACAGCGGGGCGGGGAGCCGGCCCACCGGCGTGACCGCGCCCCGCGGCGTGACGGCCAGGATGGCGTCCGTCGGCGTTCCGGAGGCGTCGCAGCCGCCGATGACCAGGGCGGTGCCGTCCAGGGCGGCGCCCATGGCGTACTGAAGCGCCCGGGGCAGCGTCCCCACCACGGCCGGCGCCGCCGCGCCGGCGCCGAGCGGCACCCACTGGATGTCCGTGGTGGTGGTCTGCGACGTCAGGCCGCCCGCCACCAGAATGCCCCCCGGCAGGGCCGCCGCTGCGCTGTAACGCACCGCGTGCGGCAGATGCGCCACCACCGGCGGGGTCTGGCTCGACGGGCCCAGCGCGGAGAGGTCGTATACCGCGTCGCTGTATGTCGTGCCGGTCCAGCCCCCCAGACAGTACGGCCGCCCGCCCAGGGACACCCCTTCCAGGTCGGACAGGGGTTGGGGCAGGTGCCCCGCCAGGGCCGCCCCGCCATCTGCGGCCACACGGTAGACCGTGGTCGTCCCCACGCTCTGGCCGCCGCCGCAGAGGAGCACGTCCGTCCCGGAGGCCGCGGCCCCCGCGTCGTGGAGTGCCTGGGGCAACTGCCCGCCGGCCGCGACGCGGGCCGCGGTGCCGCCGCCGCCCGGGGTGAACGCATAGATGGTGGCGTTGAAGCCCGCGGGGCCGCTGCCCCCCAGAACGGTGATCCGCCCACCTGCGGCCGCGGCGGACGTGCCGACGAGGGCCTTGGGCAGCAGGGCCCCCATGTCCTGGACGGAGACGGCGGTGAGCGCCGGGACCGTAGGGGATGAAGGCGTCGCCGGCAAGGCGGAGGAGGCACCCGCAGGGCTGCCGGACGAAGCCCCCGCCGATGACCGGGCCGGGGACGCGGGGCGGGACGGCGGCGCGGACCGGCCGCAGGCCGCCCAGGCGGCCAGCCCCGCGACCGCCACCAGGCCGAACGCGAATTTTGCGGTCCTAGGTCCGGGAACCCGCCGTCGGCGCCTGCGCCCCAGGTGCGCCACCCCCAGGGCCCGAGCCTATCCCTCGGCGGGGGCGTGGGCAAGCGCCGGTGCGTGTGCGCGGGCCTCGGCCGGCGCGCCGGCCCCCGGGACGGTCAGGCCGTGGAAGCGCACCCCCGGGGCCGGACCACCGTGACGCTCCGAGAGCCGGCTCAGCAGCACGGCGAGGTGCTCCAGGCCGGCGGCCGCGCGCAGGTCACCCGCCTCGATAGGGCGCAGGTCCAGGGCCTGCAGCACCGCCCGCGCCCCGTCGAGCGACCCCCGTCCGTCGGCGGCGACCAGGACGTCCCCTGGCGGATGCCGGCCGGGCAGGCGCAGCGAGTGGACGGGCACGCTGTGGAGCGTGGCGGCCACCGCGGCGGACTTCGGCAGTAGCCGCCGCGCCCGTGCGGCCGCGGAGCCTTCCGGGGGTGGCGCCCACTCCCCGCGGGCGGGCGGGCGGCGGGGGACCCCTCGGCGTCGCCGCCCCCCGC
>Ga0080006_1110753_pt1 | contig 34081 bp, 32 predicted proteins | sample RS3BMetagenome_FD_69209 | JGI IMG/M metagenome (GOLD analysis project Ga0080006, IMG submission 69209) | Ferric oxide microbial mat and aquatic microbial communities from Rainbow Spring, Yellowstone National Park, USA - RS3B (SPADES... ...
CGTCCCACCGCCGCAGGGTCGTGGTGGTCACGCCCAAGAGGGCGGATGCTTTCTTCAGCGTCAGAAGCTTGTCTTCCATGGATCGATCTTACAGCGTGGAGGGTCCTACGACAATACTAATAAAATGCATGAATGTGCGTGAAAATCGGCAACTGTTACGAACCCTACAGAAGATACTCATCGGTCTGTGCTGTGGAGGATTACGCAGCGGCCGAAGGGCGCCGGCGGGGGCTGAGGGTGTGAAGCGCCTGCCAGGGACTCACGGCGTCACTGTTGCGACCGTATGAGCACCCGGTTACGATGAGTGCAGGAGAGGGTCATAGTGAGAAACGAGGCAAACGCTGGCGTTCCCCACGTCCGTTTGGACGCGGGCAAGCTTGCGTCTGTCTGCCATAAGCATAAGATTCACGAGCTCGCTGTCTTCGGATCTGTCCTCAGGGACGATTTCCGTTCCGACAGCGACGTCGATCTCCTGGTTGAATTCAGCCCGGATGCGATAATTTCACTGCTGGACCATGTCCGCATTCAAGACGAGTTTAGCTCGCTGTTCGGACGCAAGGTGGATCTCGTGTCAAAGCGAGGGCTTAAGGGACTCATCCGAGATGAGATCCTGGCTTCGCGGCAGGTAGTCTATGTCTCGTCGTGACGAAGCCTACCTTGAGCACATTCTGTTAGCGTGCGAAGCTATCGTGTCATACGTCAAAGGAATGGACAGGGAAGCGTTCCTAGTGAATTCAATGGCTCAAGATGCGGTTACCCGACGAATCGAGATTATCGGTGAGGCTGCAGGGAAACTAAGTGATGCGTTTCGCCAAGCGCGCCCAGAGGTTCCGTGGTCAAGTATCGTCGGAATGCGTAACATCCTCATCCATGAGTATTTCGGTGTCGACGTTGATGAAATATGGCTGACTGCAACACAAGACGTCCCGCAGCCCAGGCGAGCCTTGGAGCGTCAGACTTGACCACACGGTCAAGCCGGTCATGCGAGTTTCACCGCTTGCGGGGTGCCGCATATCAGGAGTGGAATGCCAAAGTTTGCCCAGCAGTGCCGAGTTCGGGCCCACGCCTCCGACATGCGGCATGCTGATTGAAGTGGCGGATGCACTGCATACTTGTGTGCATGCTACTCACGCCCGAAAATCAGGAGGGTCAAACCCGGCTCGGTTACCACGCTGATCTTTCCGTGAAAGTCACGTGCTGCAAGACTCGAAACCCGCATCACGAAGGGATTCACCAGTTATTGGTCGGCCCGCGACTCTTAATCAGCGGGTCGTAGGTTCGAGCCCTACCGCGCGCACCAAAGAGTGGCAGACGAAACCCCGCTCTGGAAGCGGGGTTTCGCGTTGCTGCGGGGCTGGTTGAGAATCCTGTTGGACCGTAGGTCCGCATCAGCACGAGCCATCAGCTTGAGAGAAGCTGGTGGATGCTGGGGTTGGATCTTGTCCGAGTCGGTCCCGGATTGTTGGTGTGCCCTGGCGAGGACACTGCAAAGCGACCCTGGGGAGGTCGCGCTCCGCCTCACTAGCGAGCCTTCCGCTGGTGCGGCCGTATGCCGCCGGCCCTTACGTATCCATATCGCTCGCGAGTGTCTCAGAGAATTGCATCTCGCTGCGCGTGGTAGACGGTCGGCACCGTCGGCTGGAAGCCAAGGCTGCGCGCGAGAGAGCCGTCCAGGTGTCCCATCCACGGGTTTGAGAGTGGTTCTGCCGACGGTTCGTAGGAGGCGCCGACGATGCTGGCGATCTCGTACACGCTCGTGGGTGCCTCGTCGACGATGTTGACCACATGACCGTCCAGCGCGCCGGTCAGGGCGAGTTCGACAGCGGTTGCGATGTCGCGCTGGTGGATGAGGCTCAGCGTCTGTGCAGGGTGCCAGTGCCAGGAGCCGAGCAGCTGCGGCGCCGACTGCAGGTGTCCGTCCCCGTCACCGTACACAGACCCGAGGCGGAGCACGCTCCAAGTGAGGCCGCTGTCCCGGAGTGCACTCTCTGCGGCGACTTTGCTCGCCGGGTAGGGGCGGGTTGGATTGGCGCGGTCGTCCTCGCGCGCGGGACGGGGGAGGTCGTCGTCGTACACCAAACCGGTGCTCGCCATGATGAACCGCGCCTTCGGAGCGTGCGCCTTCGCGGCGGCAATGAGGTTTTGAGTGCCCTCGATGTTGGTCTTGCGGATTTCGTCAGGGTCGGGCAGTCGCAGCACCGCGGCAAGATGCACGATCGCTGCCACGCCTTCAACGGCTGTTTTTAGCGACTCGGGATCGAGCAGATCCCCTTCGATGGTGGTGATGCTGCCGCAGACCGTCCTTCCGGGTCGTACGAGTGCACGGCAGTCGAGGCCGGCGTCGACAAGGCGGGGCAGCAGTCGCGAGCCGACAAGACCGGTCGCACCTGTGATGAGGATAGTCAAGATCCGTCTCCTTCCGAGAGGTGTTCGCGGAGGTGTTGCGTCGCGGCGCGGAGTACTCGGACGGTCGTCGCTAGGCCGGCTTCTTCGACACCAGGGAACGCGACCGCATGGATGCGTGCGATCGGGTCTGGGAGCGCTTCCCACAGTTCCATGCCAGTGTCGGTAATCCGCAGTACCCGCTGCCGCTGATCGGCGGGGTCGGGCGCCTGGTCGATGAGGCCATTGCGCACGAGTGCGGCAACGACGCCGCTCAGGGTCGCCCGTTCGACCTCCAGCATCCGTGCGAGGTCGCGTTGGTTCGAAGGTCCCTCGCTCGCGAGTTGGTAAAGTACGTACCATTGGGTGGCGCCGAGGCCGTATGGGCGCAGCGCGGCCTCCATCACGGCCCGGCTGGCGAAGTAGTACTTCTTCGCCCACGCGCCAGCCGACTCGTGCCGTTGATCCTTCATATCGTAACTTCGACGGCGACGGAACGGACCAGAAATGGAACCACAAGCCGAATGACTCGATGACCCACGGATGCGGTCAGGAGATCACCTTCTCGGAGTTATGCAGAATTTGGAGTTTGCCTCCGAGGGTCGCGACCGCGTTGATCACAGAGGACGAGGAGTTCGCGACATGCCAGCTGCAAACGCAGAACCCTAGCGGTATACTAAGCATAACAGTTATCCTAGATGAGGTGGTTACCGTGATCAGGAAGAGTCCGGCCATGGAAGTTCGAAACAACTTGGGCGAACTCCTGAACGAGGTCCAGTACCGCGGAGACCGGATAGTGATCACAAAAGCGGGCAAGCCCATCGCAGCGCTTGTCGACTATCGGCTGTTCGAGCGCATCCGCCTTATGGATCGGGAATTTGAAACCCTTACGGACGAACTGGCCAAGGCGTACAAGGGGCTCGATAGTCATGCCGCGCTGTCGGAGATTGACGAGGCGGTAAAGTCTGCGCGTGGGCGATGAGGGTCGTCATTGATACCAACGTCTTTGTCTCGGGCCTACTTTTGCCAGAGAGCACTCCCGGCCGCATAGTGCAGGCCTGGCGTGACGGGCAGTTTGAGGTTGTAATGTCCGACCCGATGCTCGATGAGATCGAGCGCGTGTTGCTTTACCCCAAAATACAGAGTCGTCTGGGCTGGACAGATGACGTTATCTCCCGCTACGTAGGACTCTTGCGATTTAAGACAGATGTGGTATCGATCGACCGCCCGGCTGTGGCGTCAGCGATTGCCAAGAAGCAACCGGTACGGGACGCGGGTGATCTGATTGTCCTCCAAACCTTTATCGCGGGTGCCGCCGATGTCATTGTGTCGGGAGACAAGGATCTCCTCACGCTAGGTGATGGGTATCCGGTGGAACGTCCGTCAGAGTTCAGTCAACGTCTCTGACTCTGGATCGTGGCTGAGTTCACTTTTACCTGAAGTCGAGACTGGAATTGCATAATCATGGAGACGCTAATCGCACCCGAAAATCAGGAGGTCAAACCTGCCTCAGCAGTAGAAGCTGATCTCTCCGCCGAGATCACGTCGAGCAAACCCGGAAAGCCGCGTTGCAAAGGGATTTGCCATTCACTGGTCGGAGCGTGACTCTTAATCAGCGGGTCGTAGGTTCGAGCCCTACCGCGCGCACCAATCCCTTTCGTAGAGCGGGTTTCCGGGCGCAGGCACCCCAGAAGATGGGACCTGCGCCTCTGTTTTTGCTGTGAACAGGCGCTGATTAAGGGTTGACCTCCTGATTTTAATCAGCGAGTGCAGAAAAGGGCGATGCATGGAGATTGCATAACCATAAGTTTATGCAGTCAGTGCTCGACGAGTTCCCTGTGCGCTGTGAGGCCGAGAACCTCTCGCGGGCGACGATCCTCTGGTGCCGCGAGCGGCTCACGAAGATCCTCTCCTTCCAGCCGCCGTACGCCTCCGCACTGCATTCCGCGTGCGGGGGCATCACCGCGTGGTGAGGATGCGTAGCTTGGCGGCGCGAGCGAGGCGGGCCATGCATGCGGGAGCCTCGGATGCGGCTCTAATCGCAATCGGATCCAGCACGGGGGCTCCCCTGACTCCCGAGCAGAATGATGGCGCGTAACCATTCAAAAACTAACGGACGCCCTAAAATCAGGAGGTCAAATTGGGCTAAGTTGCAGACGCTGATCTCAACGGCGAGATCGCGCTGAGCAAACCCGGAACGCCGCATCACAAAGGGATTTGCCATTTGTTGGTCGGCCGACCCCGGAAGTTGCGTCCTGCGCCCCCGTTTTTGCTCGCAAGAGCCGCTGATTCGGGTTTAACCTCCTGACTTTAATCAGCGGGTGGTGACAACGGCGTCATTCTAGTTGGCGCATAAACTGCGGTCTATGCAAGTGGCTTGACGCGTTCCTGGTGCGCGAAAGGTAGGGCCCCTTCGAGGACGATTCCCGAGTACGGCAAGTGTTTTCATGCCTTTGAGTACAGGCGGCGTCTGCACGATCGAGTCCGCCACGTGGTATCATAGGTGTACACGGGGGTGTACAAAGTGCGGTTTGTATCTGTACGGGAACTGCGTAGCCAGTCGGCGAGGATCCTGGGGGACTTGGATCGCAGCGAAGTCGTTGTGACGTCGAATGGTGCTCCAGTTGCTATCCTCACGCCTGTGACCGCAGATTCCGTGGATATCGTGCTTAGGGCACAGCGACAGGCCAGGGCCGTGCTCGCGATGGTAGAACTGCAGGATGAAGCTGCACGGCGCGGGCTGGATCGCCTATCTGACGTGGAGATTGACTCCGAAATCGAGGCTGCGCGCCGGGAGCGCAAGCGTACCGAATGACAACGGCGAAACGGATGCCGGTCGTCGTCTTAGACACCAATGTGGTCGTTTCAGCTCTGTTGAAGGCGGACGGCCCGCCGGCGCGACTGCTCGCGGCCGTCCTGGGTGGAGGGTTAAGGATCGCATTCGATGCTCGCATACTGACGGAATATCGCGATGTCTTGTTGAGACCGAAGTTCGGCTTCAACCCTACACATGTAGACCTAGTGCTGGAGGCCCTTGAACGTGACGGCATTGCTGTCGCAGCCCCAACGTGGGAATACTCGCTACCAGATCCTGATGATCGCAAGTTCCTTGAAGTAGCGTCGGCCCTAGAACCACCCGGCGTGGTTATCACGGGTAACATCCGGCACTTTCCGGCTGAGTTCCGTGGCAACGTTCTTGTTGAGGCGCCTCGTGGCTTCCTGGAGCGCTTTTAGGGTTGGCAATGAGACGTCGCTGAATAGGTTGTCGTGGGTTCGAAGCCTACCGCACACACCAGTCCTTTTGCAGAGCGGGTTTCCGGGCGCAGGCATCCAACAGTTGGAGCCTGCGCCTCCGCTTTTAGGACAGGCTGATTTGGGGTTAACCCCTAATTTTAATCAGCCGGTAGTATTGACGGCACACGGGCCTCCCCCTTGTTTCGGTGTAGATACCCGTGCAAAAAATTGGTGCATTCCCAGGTTTGGGGGCGTGACTCGTGGCTTTTTGATCGCCATGTCTTCTCCATTGCCGGGTAAGGGCGTAAAACGCCGACACCGTGGTAAAGCGTGCTCGTGTGCAAGCCACTCGGACGGATAGAACCATCGTCCGCCCGGGGGGCTGTACTGGTGCAGCATCAGTTCAAGAGGTCAAAACGGGGTCAGCTACACTCGCTGATCTTTCCGTCAACGTCGCGTGGAGCAAACCCGGAAACCCGCACAACAAAGGGATTTGCCAACTACTGATCGGCCCGTGACTCTTAATCAGCAAGTCGTAGGTTCGAGCCCCACCGCGCGCACCAAAAAGGCCAAGCCCAGATCGGTTTTTGGGCCTCACCCCGAGGGTATCGGAGTGGTGAGGCGTTTTTGCTACCATGTTGCTCCGGACGGTCCGATAGTATTGCGGAAGTGCTGAGCGAAGAGGCATGAGACGTATCCCCGCCTCAATTGCGCCACAACGGCATCACCATGACTTGGAGCCAGAGGCCTGTCGAGGGATCCATCAACCGCCTCAAACTGATCAAGCGCGCCATGTACGGCCGTGGCGGCCACGACCTTCTCCGCCTACGGGTGATCTTCCACCTTCCGAACTGAACCCAGACTTTGGTGGGGCACTTTTCAACTGGCGCTCCGCGCGATTCATCAAATCCGCACAAGAGCCACTTTTCCGTTGGCGAAGCCAAAAGTGCGTCGCGCGCGTGCAGTGATGCTGCGGTCCCTCTCGATAAGCTCACACTCGTCGGTTAAGACGCCGCGGAAGGGGGCTCCCCGCCGGCCGTGAGCATCGCGCCCCCCGTTGAGAGGAGCGCGGCCTGCCAGCGTGTACGCGTTGTGGCGCGGCGGTGCACGGACTCGCCGACGCGCTGCATCTGCAGCCCCATGGTGGCGGGTGCGTGGAGCACGGCGCGGGCGCTGCGCTCATAGGTGCGTGCGGTGCTAGCTTACTGCCTGGAAGATAGCGTGGGATGGGGACCGGTCGCAACAGCATCAGCGCGGGACCTTGCGGAGATCAAGGCGGCCGAGACCGCGCCTTCGCCGTGCGCGAGCAGGAGCGCGGCCTGAGGCCAAGCGGCGTCAACGGGTGCCTGCGGGCGCTCAAGGCGATGCTCAGCTACTTCGTGCGCGAGGACGTGCTGACGGCCTCGCCGATAAAGCACGTGCGCCTCGTGCGCGAGCCGAAGGCATTGATCGCCGTGTACTCCGACACGCGGCTCCTCTTCCCGAGCGCCACGGCGGGCTTTTGGGACCTGCGCTGGCGGTCGATCTTGCGGTTGCAAGCCTCCAAGTCGGGCACGGCTCGTTCAGTCCGGGATAAGCTTCCCCGGTGATGCTGGCCTCGGTAGACGCGGACATCTGCTTGCGCATGCGGACATGGTAAACTAATAGAAGCGTTCGCTAGCCACGGGGCGTGGACGATTTCGTCCACGCCCCGCCTGTCTAGGTTCTATTGTCGTCGCGGCAGCGGGTGTTCCGACTGAGCCGGCGTGCCGGACTCACCCCGAAAGAGGACGTGGTCATATGCCGTACCTTCGGTTTAGCAAGGATCTCACGCGCAGCACCGTTCCTGCCGGATCCGGCTGGCCAGCCATCATCCAGGGAGGAATGGGCGTCGCGGTTTCGCACTGGCCCCTTGCGCGTGCGGTTTCCATGGCAGGACAGCTCGGCGTGGTTTCCGGAACCGGCATCGATACGGTTGTGGTGCGACGCATGCAGGACGGCGACATCGGCGGGCACGTCCGTCGGGCCCTCGCCGCCAGCCCGTGGTCTGCGCTCGCTGAACAGTTTCTAGCGCGCTATTTCTGCCCGGACGGGCGATCTTCTGGCCAACCCTATGCCCGGCTGCCGATGTGGACGCTCACGTCGAACCATTGGCGCAAGGCTGTCGCGATGTTGTCCGGATACGTGGAGGTCTGGCTGGCGAAGCACGGTCACGGGGGTCGTGTCGGTATCAATCTCCTGACCAAGGTGCCGTTTCCCAACCTCGCCGTGTTGTATGGTGCGATGCATGCCGGTGTCGACGTCGTGCTGATGGGCGCCGGAATCCCACGCGATATCCCTGGAGCCCTCGACCGCATGGCGCAGCACGAGGCGGCGGCGCTGAGAATCGATATCGCCGGCGCCCGCGGCGACGACCCTGAGCAGTGGATGCGCTTTGAGCCGGTTGCCTATGAATCCACCGCGACGGATCCTCTGGTGCGTCCTGCCTTCTTCCCGATCGTGGCGGCGCACAGCTTGGCGAACATGATGGCCAAGAAGGCAAGTGGCTCGATCCAGGGGTTTGTGATCGAGGGACCGACCGCTGGCGGCCATAACGCGCCTCCCCGCGGTCCGGTACGTCTCGATCAGACGGGCCAGCCGGTCTACGGTGAGCGCGACGTCGTCGATCTCGATGAGGTTGCGAAACTCGGCTATCCGTACTGGCTCGCTGGCGGGTTCGGCTTTCGCGGCAGCGTTGCGAAGGCGCAGGAGCAGGGGGCGGCAGGGGTCCAGGTCGGCACGCTCTTCGCCTTTTGCGAGGAGTCCGGACTGACACCTAGCATCCGCAAGCAAGTCATCACCGCGGTCAAAGAGGGGCACCTGTCCGTTCGTACCGACCCCTTGGCGTCCCCTACCGGATTTCCGTTCAAGGTTGTGGAGCTTGAGCAAACGCTCTCGCAAGCCGAGGTCTACGCCGACCGCCACCGTGTCTGTGATCTCGGCTACCTGCGCGAGGCCTACCGCGAGGAGAGCGGGCGCGTAGGCTACCGCTGCCCAGCGGAGCCGATCGACGACTACGTGGCGAAGGGGGGCACCGCCGCGCAGACGCTAGGGCGCAAGTGTCTATGCAACGGTCTGATGGCCTCGGCGGGTGTGCCGCAGCGTCAGAAGGACAAAGCAGTGGAGCAACCGATCGTGACAAGCGGCGACGAGATCCAGCGCATCGGTGAGTTGCTCGGGGACGATGCCTCGTACACGGCGAAGGATGTGATCGACTACCTCATGGACGAGCGGCGCGACCGCTGAGGTCCGTGCGAATCCGTGCGCAACGCCGCCTTCGAACAAGTTTCTCTCGCCTGCGGAAGGTACCAAGCTGTGCGCTCCTGCGTTTCGGGACGTTGGACGGGGGGGCCGTTGAGAGCTGCGAGGGCCGCGCAGATTGCCGCCGATCGGCTCCTGCTGGCGGCAGCGTGCACCGGCGCCCGGTAAGGTCCGCCGGCGATGCCGCGGATCGGATGGCTGTCGACCGTGTGTCAGGGAACAATATGGTCGCCTGGAGGCAAGGGCGCGTTTGTACGTTGTGGATCTGACCCCTAACGAACCTACTTGCATTGGCTTCCACGATGTGGTACCCTAGCAGTGTCGTACTAGGGATTGTGATGGATTCACGCGCTGAAAAGCGGATGCCTCCGTGCACTTCCAGGCGAACGTGGTTTCGAAGGGAGTGCATAGAGTTGCAGAAAACCATCTACGTCGGTAACCTTCCGTGGTCGGTTACGAACGAGGACTTGCAGAAGGCTGTCTCACAGTACGCTGAAGTCCTGACGGCTCGCATCGCGACCGACCGGGAGACGGGGCGTTCACGTGGCTTCGGGTTTGTGGAGGTTCCGGCCGATAAGGCCGAAGCCGTCATCGAAGCGCTGAACGGCTCGACGTGGGAAGACCGCCAGCTGACCGTCAACGAAGCCCGGCCGCGCGAAGAGCGCCCGCGCCGGTACTAAAGCTAGGAGCAATGAGCCGGGTTCAGCGATTTCGCTGATCCCGGCTCTCTTCTATGACTTCGGGCACGCGTCCCTGCGATCCGATCCTATACGAGGCTAGAAATGCATAAACCCGAGAGTGCCGTGCACACCCAAAACTCAGGAGGTATCGCCCGCCCGGTGAAGGTCCGCGGGTTTCCCGGTCCTGTGACCATGATCGTTGCGATGCCTGTCACAGCGGCCGCATCGTTCAGATCCATGAAGCACTCCACATCGGACCTCGTGACCTCGGTCGGTTCTCCGTCGACATTTCTGCGCAGCGCAAGGCTTGAGCAGCCTATGAGGCAATGGCGCCTTTTTCGCTCCGATGCAGCACAAGATGGTCAGCATGCACGAAGCCGCCCGGTTCCTGAGTGGAGCTTCTTCACCGGTCGTGCGAAGTGCTCCAGGTTCCGGGCGGACCCGGGCAAGGTTCCTTGTGGCGTCCCCTCGGCCGAGGGACGGGTCAGCCTCGCCACACATATCTTCCAGTCCGCATAGCCTCGTAAAACCCCGTTGACACCTGCATAGGCGTCTCGTATGATACCACTAGGCGATGGAGATCCGCCTGGGACATACCCAAACCGCCAACCACGGCTAATGACTCCTGTCGTTATCGACAGGGGTATTTTTGTGCCCCTGTGTAAGGGGGCATTCTTGTAGGTGTTATAGCGCAGTCTCTCCAAGTCCTGTTCGTCCTTCTCTTCGCGCCTCTTCTCAAGGGAATCATGGATCGGTTCAAGGCGCGTGGGATGCGCCGTGTGGGCCCCCCAATATTGCAACCTTACCGCAACCTTTATAAATGGTTCCACAAGGAACCGCTCTGGAACGCGGAGACCACCGCTTTCCGCGCGATTGCGCCCGTGTTGTATTTTTCGGCGCCGCTGATCGTGGCGGTGCTGATCCCAGTGCTCACCAGATTCCCGTTGCCGCTCGCCTTCATGGCCGACATGCTCGGAGGCGGGATGATCCTTGGTGCAGGCGGGCTGATGCTGCTGCTGGCGGCGGCGGACACGGGCAGTCCCTTCGCCGGCATCGCCGTCAGCCGAGTGCGCTTCATCGGCACGCTTGCGGAGCCCCTGACGCTGACGGCGCTCTTCACCGCCGCGGCCGTAGGCCATGCGACGATTCCGTACGCCGTGAACCAGGCGCTCGGTGGGCCGGCGCTTCTGACGCCCAGCCACGCCCTGCTCGTTGCAGCCTGGGTGCTGTTGATCCTTGCGGAAGCCGGGCGCCTGCCGGTGGACAACCCGGATTCGAGCCAAGAACTCTCCCTGATCGATCCCAACCGCACGTTCGAGGTCAGCGGCACGGATCTTGCCCTCGCCGAATGGGGCGGCTGGATGAAGTTCACGGTGCTCGGGATCATCCTCGTGAACGTCCTCGCAACGCCCTTTGGACTCGCGGGTTCGCTCGCACCCGCCGCGATCGGCGCGGCGATTCTCGCCACCGCCGCGAAGCTGACGCTTCTCGGGCTCTTCGTGGTGCTCGTGGAGCTTTCGTTCGCGAAGCTCCGCCTGCTTCGCATTGCCGAGTACCTCACTGTCTCCGTGGCGGTCGCCGCCCTGGCAGCGCTCGCCATTGCGATCTCCTGAGGAGGATTTGTTCATGTCCACGGGCAGCCTTGTCGTCCTGACCCTGATCGCATGGCTCTCCCTGGTGCTGCTGGCGATCTCTCGAAGGAGCCACAGCGCGGTGGGTTGGTATCGCATCGCCGCCCTCGCAGAAGTAGCGGCCGCGGTCTACATTGGGCGATCGGACACCGCCTGGCTCCTACTGGCGCTCCTCTGGCTGGTCGTGAAGGTCTTCGCGGTACCGGCGCTGCTCTCACGCCGGCTGCCGCACGCGGAGTACGGCGGCGTGGCGACGAGGGGGACCCCCTCCCTCGTGCTGGGTGCGGTGCTGGTGCTCGCCCTCGCCTGGTGGGCCCTTGGCAGGGCGGGCCTGCCCATCGCCGTGCTCGGCACGACACTATGGCTCGTGATGATGCGGCGGGAGGTCTGGGTACAGGCGCTCCTGCTGATCGGCGCGGAGCTTGGGGTAAGTCTTCTCACCCTGCAGTACCCCACCACCCCAGGGCTGCCTGAGGTGCTGACTGTCATCGAACTGCTGATGCTCGGAGCCCTGCTCGCGTGGCTCCAGCGCCGGGGCACAGAAGAGTTCTCCACGTCTCCGACGGTGGACCACCTGACGCACCTTAGGGGGTAAGGGTCATCATCACAGCCGTCAGCCATCACCTCGGACTCGCCGCGATCGCGATCGCGATGATCCTCGGTCCCTTCGCCGCCTGGCGGCCGAGGGCCGGCGGCAGCGTCGGGTCCTTCGTGCTTGCGGCCCTTGCGGCAGCCTTCATCTTGGCGGCGTACGCCACCCGCAGCTGGAGCGACGCCTACCAAGCCCTCGTTGCGGTTCTTGCAGCGGTCGCGTTCTGGACCTCGCCCAGCTATCTGTCCGGTGGGATCGAGGATGCCTGGCCGCAGCGACTGCAGGCTGCCTACTTCGTCCTCCTCGGCCTCTTCACGGCAAGCCTCTTCGCGCTTGGCGAGACGTGGTCGCTGCTCGCTCTCTGGGTGGCTGTCGAGGCGACGACACTGAGCTCGGTGGCGCTCGTCGGGCTCAAGCCGGGTGCCCGCCCGTTCGAGGCGGCATGGAAGTACCTCATGCTCGCCGGGATGGGCGGGCTCATAGCCCTTGCGGGCGTGATCCTCATCGACGGCGGATCTCCCGCGACGGTCGCCGCCGGCGCGATCCTGCTGCTGGTCGGATTCGGTGCCAAGGCGGGGCTCGTGCCACTGCACGCGTGGCTTCCGGATGCCCATGCGCAGGCCCCTGCGCCTGTCTCGGCACTGCTTTCGGGCGCCGAGCTCGCCGGCATCCTCTGGGTGCTGCAGGACGGGCTGCGCAAGGCAAGACTCCTCCTCCAAGGTGCCACCTGGCCGACCGACCTGCTGATCGGGCTGGGGATCCTGTCCCTCGTCGTCGGCGTCGGAGCGATGGCGGGGCAGCGCAATCTCAAGCGGCTCCTCGCCTACTCCTCGGTCGAGCACATGGGGGTCATCGCACTGGGGATGGGGTTCGGCGGCGTCGGGCTTCTGGGCGCCCTCCTGCACGTGATCACCCACGGGCTCGCGAAGAGCCAGTGCTTCTTCGTCAGCGGGGCGATCCAGACCAGATACGGTACGGTCGACGGGGAGAAGATCGGCAGACTGCATCAAGGCATGCCCTGGGGCAGCGGCGGCCTCTTGCTCGGACTCGCGGCGCTGGCCGGAGTTCCGCCTCTCGGGCCCTTTTTCAGCGAATGGCTCGTCGCGACGGGGGGTCTGGCGAACCCCGCCACGATTGCTCCCGCGATCCTGATGCTGGTGCTGCTCGCCTTCGGATTCATCGCCATCGCCTATCGCGCGCCCCGCCTTTGGTACCAACCCATGCCAGGGGTTCGCCTCTCTCCGGAAGGCGCGCTCGAAGCCGCGCCGACGGTGCTGCTCTCGGTGCTGCTGCTGGTGTCCGGCTTCGCGGTTCCCTGGATACTGCACTGGCAGCTGCCGCATTAGGGGGTGGAGACCATACGGGACATGCGAGAGCGCACGGAGACCTCCCTGCTGTCCGCCTGCCGGCAGGCTGCTCAGGAGGGGCACAAGGTACTTCATATCTTCCCGGACCATGGCAGCGCGCGCCTGGCCCTTTGGCGCAAGGACGACCCGGGCATCGACGAGATCGGGGTGGGACCCGGCCCGCATGAGCGGCCGAGTCGCAACGGATTTCCAAGCCTGCGCTTCGCCGAGGAGCAGGACTTCGCTCCCGAAGACTTCCTGCAGGCACCCGCGGAATCCGACGTTGTCGGCGAGGGCATGCACGTCGTGCCGCTCGGGCCGGTGCGTGCCGACGTCGCAGAGTCCCTCCGCTACGAGATGAACGTCCTCGGCGACGAGATCCACGGTCTCACGCTGCGGCGCGGCTACAAGCGCCGCGGCGTCGCCCGGCTGATGCAGGGGGCAACGGCCGCTTCGGCGCTGGCGATCGCAGAGCGCGTGACGGGCACGTCGAACGTGGCGCACGCGCTGGCGTTCAGCCTCGCCGTGGAGGATGCGTACGGGCTCCCTATCGGCGAGCGCACGTCCGTTCTGCGGAGCGCAATGGCGGAACTGGAACGCCTGCATAGTCACCTTGGGGATCTCGCGTCGCTGGCAGCTTCGACCGGGACGGTCGTCGCAGCCGCCGACCTCTACCGCCTGCGCGAGAAGGTCCTGCGCTTCGGTGCGCACTGGACGGGGCACCGCTACCTGCGCGGCGCAATCGCACCGGGCGGCTGGCGCTTCGCCGTCCGGGACGTCAGCGGCGAGCTGCCGTCCGTCCTCGACGACGTGGAGCGCGAGTTCCTCGCCGTGCGGCGTGCGCTTGACCGCGCGAACTCGTTCCTCGATCGCTTGCACGGAGCAGGTCGCATCCCGGCGGAGTCGCTGGATCTCGTGGGCGTCGTCGGCCGATCGGCGGGTTCGCGCGAAGACGTGCGATGGGATCGTCCCTACGCCTGGTACCCGGAGCTCACATACCGACGCCGTCCCGCCGGGATCGCTTCGGGCGATGCATTCGGACGCTACTTCGTGCGCTGCGAAGAGGTCCTGCAGTCGGTCGCCATGCTGCGCAGGGCAGGAGGAGCTGCCTCGGCGGCAACGCCGTGGCCCGCGGATCCTGCGGGCGGTGTCGGCTACGGACTCGTCGAAGCGCCGCGCGGACGCCTCTTCTACCGGGTTGCGCTGCGCGACGGTCGCGTCGAGACGTGCAGGATGCGGACGGCGTCCAGCATCAACTGGGTCGCGGTGCCGCTCGCCATGGCGAACCGCAACATCCTGCAGGACTTCCCGATCATCGACGCGTCCTTTAACCTGGCCGTCGCTTCGCTCGACCTCTAGGAGGGATTGCCCGTGTTCTACCCACGCTGGATCACGAACCTGGTCAAGGGCCCCTCGGTGCGGCGGCGCAAGGCGGCGTCGCGCGGAACGAGGGCGGCCATGCCTTCACGGCTCTTCGCCCGGTCGCTTGCGATCCGCCATCTCGACGCGGGTTCCTGCAACGGCTGCGAGTCTGAGATCGGCCTCCTGGGAAGCCCTGTCTACGACCTCTCGCGCTTCGGTTTCTCCTTCACCCCCTCGCCGCGGCACGCCGACCTGCTCCTGATCACGGGAGTCGTGACGCAGGCGATGGTACCCGTGATTCGCGCCACCTACGACGCGATGCCGGGCCCGAAGCTCGTCGTCGCGGCTGGCAGCTGCGCGATCGACGGCTGCGTGTTCCGCGGAGCGCCTGGAGTCGTCGGCAGCCTTAGGGACATCGTTCCGGTGGACCTGTGGATTCCGGGATGCCCTCCCGCACCGGACGACCTCCTCGACGGTCTCCTGTCCCTCGTCGGTCGCGGCGCCCGCGCGGCGGGTGATGTCGGATGACGGTCTTGCTTTCGGCCGCGCTGGTGCTGGCGGTGGTGGCAAGCTTCGTCGCATGGAGCGGCCATCGGCGCCTCGTGCCCGCGTTCGCGTTCGCCACGACGGGACTTCTGCTCCTCCAGCTGGCCGGAGCGCTGGTCGGCAGGGGAACCACGGCCCTCGCCCTGGAGACGGTCGCGGGCTCCCTGACGTATGCCCTCACGCCTTGGGCCGGGTTCTGGGGCGTCATCTGCGAGGGTCTCCTGCTCACGGTCGGACTCGTATTGCGGTCGAAGGAGTACGGCAAGGGACAGTGGCTCTCGCTCACATGGCTTGTGGTCGCCGTCGCGGCGTTTCTCGAAGCCTCGTCCCCGCTGGCGATGGTGGTCGCGTGGGGTGTGCTCGCACTTGCCGTCTACGGGATGGTGGTGGCCCAGGCCACGGGCGGCAGGACGGTGACGGCCGGGTGGGCAATGCTTGTCATGAGCGAGGCGGGCGCCGCGGCCCTGCTGCTCGGTGCCCTGCTGCTGTCGCCGCCCCTTGGAGACGGCCTGCATGGGCTCGGCGGCCTGATCGCGGTCCTGGGGATCCTCGGCCTGGGGTCGAAGGCCGGTCTCTTCCCGTTCCAGATCTGGCTGCCCCTCGCCGAGCCGGAGGCGCCAGGCGTGGCGGCGGCCGCACTGTCCGGCGTCACCACCACCGTGGCCGCGGTGGGGTTGGTGCGCTGGCTCGCCTGGGCGCCGCCGCCGGCGCCGGTCGCGTGGGGAATGGTGGTCGTCGGTCTCACCGGGGCCTTGCACGCCGTGATCCACGCCATCGTGGACCATGACCACAAGCGGGTGCTGGCCTATTCCACCATCGAGTGGATCGGGCTCGCCATCGCCAGCCTCGGACTCTCCTACGTGCTGCAGCACGCAGGGCAGGGAGCGGCGGCGGCCCTTGCCTTGAGTAGTGCGTACACGCTTCTTCTCATGCACATGGGGGCGAAGTTTGCGGCCTTCCTGGCATCAGGCTGGGTGGAACGCGCGACGGGGTCGCGCAACCTCAACCAGCTGGGCGGCCTCTTCAGGGCCGCGCCGCTCGTCGCCGGCCTCACGCTGCTCGCCGGGGCAGGACTCATGGCGATGCCTCCGACCGGCGGATACGTGGCGGAGTGGATGGCGGCGGAAAGCATCTTCATGGGTGCGTCCGGCAGCCTGCGCCCAGCGCTCCTGGCCGTGGTGCTGGTCGTCGCGCTCGTCACCGCCAGCGGGGCGACGGCCATCCTCCGCTGGTATGCGGCGATCTTCCTGGGCCCGCAGCGCTCTGCGGCACACGCCCGACCGAGGCTCAGCGAGACGATCGGCATGGCGGCGGGTGCCTTGATCGCATGGCTCGCGGGCATCGGCACGACCTGGATCGTGCCGTGGATTGCGGCCGCATCGCCACGTGGGCTCAGAGCCGGCGACCTCGTCGCCCCCACGTTCACGCATCCGGGCGCGACGGCACTCCTGGATGCGCTGGGGGGCCGCCTCTTCGCAGGGCTTCCGGGTGCGCAGGGCGTCATTCTGTTCCCAGGCGGCGGCTTCACGGCGACGTCCCCCTGGGATCTATTCTGGTTTGGCGGAGCGATGACGGGGCTTGTGGCACTGCTGCGCTGGCTGTGGCTGAGGCGCTTTCCGCGCCGGGCCGTGTCCCTGGAGCCCTGGAGTGGTGGCGAAGCGTACTCCTCCGCGTACGGCTGGACGGCGGACGGGATGGCGCAGCCTTTGCGACTCGCGTTCGCTCCTGTGATCCGTCACCGGCACACGCGCACAGAGGGGGAGGGCGGCGTGGAGGTGCAGGTGAACGCCGCCGACCGTCTGCTCGTGAATGTCTTCAAACCGCTCCTCCAGGCTGCGCGCCGCACCGCGCAGGCGATCCAGGGCCTGCAGTCAGGTCATCTCAGTCACTATCTCGGATACATCACGTTCGCGCTGCTGGGAGGGTTGATCTGGCTCAAGCTGTCCGGCCTCCTGTGATCCGCAAGGCGATGGAGTTCCGCCTTTAACCGCCGCATGGCTGATGACTCCTGCCTGGACCGACGGCTGCTTCCGATTGGCGTGGCAGGAGGCGCGTGGGCGTGCACGGATCAGAGGGCGGTACGACACGGATCTACAAGTTCGGCTGCGGGCAGCCTGCGCAGGTGCCGGCAGAGGCAGAGATGCAATTGCAACTGGAGGCGGAGTACTGGAACGCGCTCGTTGCCATCGAGCATGAATACCGGCAGCGTGAGCGCTTGGCTTGGCGGCCCATCGGACCGGTCGAGGAGATTGCCGAGGCGCTTGAGGGCACGCTGGGAGAACTCGATCGGATCAGGACGCTGATCGGACAGGCAAGGCGCGATGGGCAAGTCGGCGACAGCGCGTTGCGGCCGCAGGCGCAGGCACTCGAGAAGCGGCGACAAGAGCTTCAACGGCGCCTGAATGCGGCGAAGAGTGCCCATTGGCAGGCCGCCAGCGCAGGCATGGCGGCGTTGGGCTTCTGGCGGCGGGAAACGGCGAGGGCGACGTACGGCGCATTCTCCAGGCGAGGGCTGTACTGGGGGAACGCGCAGCTCGTTCGGGATCGCTACGAGGCCGCCAGACGTCGCACGGAGCGCGCCCGGACGAAGAGCGGCAGACCGGCGGAGCTTCACCCGCGGGCTTGCGACGGGACCGGCTTCTGGGCGGTGCGGCTGCAGCATGAAGCGAGGGACGCAAAGGCACCGTGTACCATGCGGCGGCTGTTCTCCAAGGACGCAAAATGGAGTCGCATGCTGCAGATCGATCCCGTAGACTTCTCCGACTGGGCGCATCTTCCCCGCTGCGAGCGGAGAAGCCGCTCCCGAACCCGGGTGCGGATCCGCGTCGCCTCCGTGGGACGCGCGCCGATTTGGCTCGAGCTGCCGATGGTGATGCATCGCCCGCTGCCCGAGGAGGGTGTCGTCAAGGCTGCCGAGATCACGCGACGGCGTGTCGGATCCCACGTCGTGTACGCACTCGCGCTTACCGTGCACACTGAAGACCGTCCTGAGATCACCTTTGCGCCTAACAACACGCTTGCCGTGGCCCTCGGGTGCGAACCGAGGCGCGACGGTTTGCGGGTCGCGGTCTGTCTGGCATCGGATGGCTCCCGCCAGGAACTCGTGCTGCCAAACCGGCTCCTCGCGCGCTTCCATACGCTCGACCGGTTGGCGTCGCTTCGATCGCGAGGGCACCGCGCGGCGGTACAGGAGATGGAGGCGTGGTGCGGTGCCCACCAACCCCCCGTGCCCGCCTGGCTTGACGAGGGCCTGCGCAGCCCGACGGCCGACGCGTCCGAGGCACTTCGGGCCCTTGCCGAGCATTGGCGCCTGCATCGGTTTCTCGGGGACGAGACAGCCTTCCCAAGGCTGGAAGCTTGGCGCAAGCGGGACAAGCGGCTGCTTGAGTGGCAGGCAAACCTGTGGGAGAAGTGCCTCGGGTTCCGAGAGGACCTTTACCGGACGTTTGCCCATCAGATGGCCAGCGGCTACGACCGCGTGGTGATCCACAAGCCGGTGCTGCAGCACCTGCGGGAGAGGCCGATGGCCGAGACGAGGGACAGTCCGCGGCGGATGTCGTCGAGGAGACTGACGCAAATGGCCGCGCTCTTTTCGCTCCAGAAGGCCATAGAGCAGGCCTTTGCCAAAGCGGGCCGAGGACGCTGCGTGACGCCCCGCGACCTTGAGGTGGGGCGGCACTTCCGCTGCGATGAAAGCCACGCGCAAACCGGATGTGAGGTTGTGCGCTGTCCAACCTGCAACCAGCTCTTCGACCCCGAACTGAACACGTGTCGCCAACTGCTTCAGTGGGCTGTGGCCAACGGCTGATCGATGGCCCCTACGCCAGCTCGGTGGCTTCGTTACCGAGACGGTATCCACTGGTTGCGCAGCTGCATAGCTCCGGTGGATACCCGCCGTCCTCGAGGCGCACACGCTTCGTCGCCGTGCTGGAGGCGGCAGATACGCCGCGTGGCGGTTTTTCCCGCGGACGCGGCGAGCAGGTCCGGCAAGGTGCATCGGGGAGAGGCACCCCCAAGGGCGGCAGGCAGGTGTCGGATTGGCGTGAGATACGGGATGGGCCCGAGGACACAAGGTGGCCGGCCTCGCTGGTGGTGATGGGGCCATCCGACGGAAGCTTCCTCCAGCACCCACCCGACCGCGCACGCGCCTACGGTTCTTCCTCATGTCCGACTGTCGCTTCAACATGACCCTTCGGAGTCAGCGGTTTCATTGCGCAAGTGACGCGTGCGGCCGCCAGGCCGCGTGGTGACACACCCTGAGCTGGACGGGCCAAGAGTTGCGGCGTTGGGTGACCGGGCGCAGACGCGGGTCAGCGTGCGGCGATGAGGGTGCCGATGCCGAGGACGAGGATGCCGGCGATCCAGTGCAGAGGCTGGCGGACGCGGATGAAGAGGCGGCTCAGGGCCTGGAGTACGCTGCGGCGGGTGGCGACCACGGCGACGATGACGATGGGTGTGAGATAGAGAAGGTTGTAGAGCAGCAGCAGGCCGATACCGGCCGGGCGGCTGAGTCGGGTGACGACGGCGAGCACGGCGAGGTAGATGGCGCCGCTGCAGGGGATGGCGCAGAGGCCGACGAGGCCGCCCGATGCGACGCCCGCGGAGACGGTGGCGGTCTTGGCGAAGCGGTGGAGGAGGCCGGCCATCGCCTGCGGCATCGAGGGGGTCAGGCGGCGGCCCGGAAAGAACGCCTCGGCGAGGATCAGGAGGCCCCAGATCGCCAGTCCTGCGCCCATCACCTTGATCACCACTGTCGCGATGCCGGGCGGCACCGCGTGGCCGAGCAAGGTGAGGCCGGCACCGAAGGCGAAGTAGACGAGGAACAGCATCGCGATGTAGGGCACGATGAAGCGCAGCAGGCTGCGCCGCATCGCGAGGGGATCGGGTGCTGTCGCGGCCCGCTCGACGAGACCGAGCACGGTGCCCGCGTAGAAGAGCAGGGTGGAGAAGGCGCAGGGGTTGAGCCCGTCCAGCAGCCCCGCCGCGGTGACCAGCAGGATCAGGACGACGGGACTCAGGCCACGCAGGGCAAGGGCGTGGGTGAGGGAGCCCTGGGACAGCAGGATCCCCGCCAGCGCGCCCAGGAGGGCGAGCGGCAGGAGCCAGAGCGGCGTGCGGGCGGGACGCTGCGTCATCCCTTCACGACCAGTTCGCCGTTCATGGCGGGATCGGCCGAGCCGCCACAGCAGGCGTCGCAGAAGAAGCGGTAGGTGCCGGGCTTCGCGACGCTCAGGACGAAGATCTTGGTGGAGAGCGGCGCGACGCGCTCGACGATGTGCAGAGCCGGCACCTTGAAGTCATGCCAGCCGCCGCCGTCGGTGTGGTCGGAGTCGTCGAGGTCGACGAGCGCGATCCTGGCCGGCTGCCCGGCCCTGATCGTGATGACGTCAGGGTTGAAGCCCATCATCGACACCTGGACCTGCTTCGTGCCGGCGGCGGGCTGCTCCACGAGCGGCCGCAGGCCCTGCCAGATGCCCGCTCCCAGCACGAGCACCACGATGACGGCGACGGTGATGAAGGCGGCGATCAGCGGCCTGTCACCCTTGCGACCACGGTTCTTCTGTGCCACGTCCGTCTGCTCCCTCCAATGCCGAGAGCCGGCCCTTCGGCCGACCTCGGCGCCTGTTGTCGTACGAATGGCAGGTTGCCGATTCCTTCCTGCGGTGGCCATGGGCAATGGTGCGCAGCGCCTCGCGCGACAGAGACTGGGCTTGGTGGGGCGTTCGCGCCTTGAGAAAGGCAGCTGTCACCACAAGCCGGGTCTGCGGCCGCCTAGGCCTCAGCGGTCAACTCGCGCGGCATGGACTCCTCGGTCCGTGCCTTGCGCCATGACCAGCCGGTAAGGCCGAACTTTCCGTCGACGCCGCAGCAGTAGCCGACCTGCGTGAGCGCCAAGAGGCCGAAGCCGCCGATGTACATGATCGCGGCGCCCACGTCGGTGGCGCCTGCGCCGTACGGCCCGCCGAAGCCCTCCGCGGTCGTCCAGATCACGAGGGCGAGGAGGCCGCCGGCGACGGCGGTCAGGCGGGTGGCGATCCCAAAGATCAGCGCGAGTGCGATCACCGTCTCGCCTAGCGCGACGAGGTAGGCCCAGAAGTGGGGATCCAGCTTGATGATGCTGACCCACAGGCGGACCCACGCGTTGACGAACGCAGGCTGCTGCGGGCTGATCGAACCAGACAGATAGCCCGTGAAATTGTTGACGAAACTCGGCTGCCACTTGAACCATGCGTCCACGAGCCAGATGAGTCCGAATCCGACACGCCAGAATGCCAGCCAGCGCGTTGGCATCTCCACGAGCACACGCTCGTTCGTGACGCTGGGGACCATTGCGACGCCTCCCTTTCGCGGCGGTCCAGCTGTCATTGTCCGCAACGACGACGGGGCAACTTTGTCGCCGAGGTACCCACTAGGGGTACCTGACCTGCGCCCATAACATCGCATGGCCGGGCAATGAGGAACTAGGTCCATAGGGCGCCGCGTAAGGTGACTCAACGAGGTCCTGGGCAACGGTGCGTTAGGAGTACAAGTGGGACAAAGGGACGCCCGGGAATGAAGAGGCACGGACCATGCAGTGGCCAAAAGACGCAGCTGCCGCGTGGAGAATGGTCCAGCCGGGACCATGCGCGGCAGCCGAGGTATGCGCTACGGCGACGTACTCAGCCGAATGCCTGCGGCGGCGATCACGGCGTGACGAGGAACTTGCCCTGCATGCCGCTCTGGGCGTGGCCCGGGACGGTGCACTGGTAGACGAAGCTGCCGGCGGTCGAGGTGGTGAAGGCGATGCTGGCGGAGGGCGTCGCGGTGTCCTGCGTGGTGGCAAGCACGGCACTCGCCGCGCCCGCAAAGGCGGGGGAGCCGTCGACCGTGCGTGAGACGACGAAGTCGTGGGGAGCGGCCGTGTCGCCGTTGATCACCTGCACCGTGACCCTGGCCCCGCGCGGCACCACGATCTGCGGGTTGACCATGCCGGCGATCTCGAAGCTCAGCTCGGGGCCGCCGGGCGGCCCCGCCACGGCGGTGAACCGGACGTTCGAGCCCTGGAACGTAACGGTCTTCGCGGCGCGGTCGACGGTCGCGCCGGGCGGGACCGACGTCGCGGCGGCGGCCGCGGCGCTCTGCGAGATGCTGCCCCCGGCGGAACCCGAGGGACCGGTCGCGCCGCCGAAATAGCCGCCCATCACGCCGTAGTACGGGTAACTGCCACCTTGCCCGGACCGCTGGCCCCAGAGCGCGCCCATCATGCCCCACGGCCCGGCCCATGCCGTGCCTCTGCCGCTGCCGCCAAGGAAGTAGGACATCATGCCGTACGGACGCGCAGTGCCCGCCGCGCCGCTGGCCACCCCCGACCCGAACAAAAGCCCCAGCACGCCGACCGCGACCGCCCCTCCCGCGAGCACTCCCTTGCCGATGCGCATGGCCCGACTCTTCCTCTCGCGCACTACTTGGACTCAAGGTCGCGCCGCATCTCTTCGAACTGCTCGCGGCTCAGTTCGCCGCGCGCGTAGCGCTCGCGCAGGATGTCAAGAGCGGTGTCGGAGCTCTGGCCGGGACGCGACGGCTGCTGCCACCACGCCCTGAGGATGAGCACGATGCCGCCGACCGCGAGCACCCAGAACACGAGCATCATCAAGGGACCAAGCCAGCTCCAGGCACCGCCCCAGTAGCCCCACATCATCGCGCGTCGCCGTCCTTCCGTGCGTCCGCAGCGGGCACCGCTGCCTGCGCGTGCGGGCGGGGCGGCACGAGCCGCACCCGCCCTGAGCGATCAGTAGCCGCCCATCATCGTCCCGTAGCTCGCGTCACCCTGAGAGCCTGAGCCTTGCTGCAGGTAGCTTCCCATCATGGTCCCGTAGGATGTCGCACCCGCGGAGCTCGCGCCCTGCTGCAGATAGGCGCGCATCGTCGCGCCGTAGGCCGTGCCGAAGACACCCGCATCCTGCAGATAGGTGCGCATCACCGTGCCGTGGACATCCAGCATGTTCTGGTGGTAGGGGAGGAGGTTCAGCGGCATGACGCTTGCGGTGGTTCCCTGGAGCTGCGGCCTGCCTTCCAGGTACCGCGCCATCATGCGGTAACCGCTCGCGACGCCAGCCCCAGCCACCACCCCGACGCCCGCCACACCGGCCGCGATGGCTGCAAGCCATGCCTTGGACATGCGCATCGTCGTCATCCTTTCGCCAGGTTCGTCACTTGGCCCCGAGACCGCGCTGCAGGTCATCGAGCTCTGCGCGGCTGATCTCCCCGCGCGCGAACCGCTCCCGCAGGATCTCCTGCGCGCGGTCCGGGGCCGTCGCCTGCGGCCGTGCGAACGGCCGCACCAGAGCCACGATGCCGCCGATCACCAGCACCCAGAAGACGAGCATCAGGATTGGACCGAACCAGCCGCCTGTGCCGCCCCAATATCCCCACATCATCGCTGCGCACCACCCTTCGAGCAGAGTGTAGGCCGCGATGATGTGGGCTACGTTCGCTGCATCCGCAGCGAACGCGCAAGAGTTGCGCAAGAAATCGTCAAGATGCCGGGCAGGGCGTCAGGCTCTCGGCAAGGTCACCTTCGCGAGCGTGCCGAGCCCAGGACCCGGGCTTGCGAGCGTCAGCGTGCCATCCATCGCCTCGGCGAGCCGCCGCGAGATGGCGAGACCGAGACCCATGCCCGGCCGGCTTGTGTGCCCGGCAGACCCACCCTCGCCGCGGAAGAACGGCTCAGTGACATGCGGCAGATCTTCCGGGCGGATGCCGCTGCCCTCGTCCTGTACGCGAAACTCGACACGACCGCCGATCGCCATCGCGGACAGCGTCACTTTGCGTCCCCTGGGCGTATGGCCCGCGCTGTTGATCAGCAGGTTGTCCAGGATCTCGCCGAGGCGAACGCGGTCCGCCAGTACCCGAAGGTCCGCAGGAGCGGGCTGCAGTGCCAGCTCGACGCCGGCCTCGCGGCACGCCGGCCCGGCGGACTCCGCCGCGGCCAGCATCACGTCCTGGGCGGCCATGGCTTCGGGTTGAAGATCGGCGTACGCGTTGCCCTCGGCGCGGGACATGGCGCTCAGATCCGCGGCCATGCGCTCCAGGCGCTCCACGGCGCGGTCCATGCGCTGCAGCACCTCGTCGGACCACGGCAGCACCCCGTCGCGGAGGGCGTCGCAGTAGCCGCGCAGGGCCGTGACCGGCGTGCGCAGCTCATGGCTGACGCTCGCCGTCGCGAGCGTGCGTGTGTGCCGGGACTCCTCGAGCGAGGCGGCAAGCAGGTTGACGTTGCGCGCCAGCTCCGAGAGCTCGCGCACGCCGCGCTCAGGGAGCCTCTCGGTGTATTCGCCCGCCGCAAGGCGGCGCGTGGCGGCGACGACCCGGTCGAGAGCCTGGCCCACCGCTGTGCTGAGGAACAGCGAGAAGACGAGACCTACCCCGATCACCACGGCCAGCGAGATCAGCACGTGCAGCAGCACGGCGGACGACACGGCCTTGGCCAGCGCAGCGTCCATCTCGCCGGCCGTCGTGCCGGCCGGAGGATGCATGATGGCCTGCATCAGGCGGTCATAGTGCATCGCCGGCGTGAGGAAGAGGGCGAGCATGCCGGTCAGCGCGGCGGCCAGGCTGGCTGCGAGGTAGGAGAGAAGCAGGCGCGTCCCCAGCCTCTGGGGGTCGCCGAGATGCCTCACGTCTTTGGACCGACGAGGCGGTAGCCGACGCCGCGCACGTTCTCGATCTGCAGGTCGTCGCCGATCTTGCGCCTGAGGGAGGCAAGATGCACGTCGACGACATGATCGGACACGTACCCGTCCTCCCAGAGCGCCCCGATGATGGCGGCGCGGGAGAGGACGTGACGCGGGCGGCTGAGGAAGATGCGCAGAAGGTCGTATTCGCGCGGCGTCAGCTGGACCTCGACATCCCCGACCAGGACGCGGTGCTCTCCCGCCAGCATGTCGATGCGGCCCCAGCGCAGGGACGCAGGCGTATCTTTCGGGGCGCCCGGCCCGCGCCGCAGTCCGAGCCGACCCACGCGCAGGCAGATCTCGCGCGGCGAGAAGGGCTTGACGACGTAGTCGTCCGCGCCGAGTCCAAGCCCGAGCAGGCGATCGGCCTCCTCGCCGCGCGCGCTCAGCACGAGGATGGGCAGGTCGGCACTTGGTCCCGAACGGACGCGGCGCAGCACCTCGAAGCCGTCCAGGTCCGGCAGGGTGAGGTCCAGCACGGCGACATCGAGGTCACCGGCCGCCACAGCCGCCAGCGCCTCGCCGCCCGTGCGCGCCGGCAGGACGACGTGGCCGTCCTGCTGCAGGTAGCGACCGAGGATCTGCTGGACGTCGTCGTCGTCATCCACCAAGAGCACCCGCATGCGTCACCGTTCCCCCCTGGGGACTGGGTTCGCCGCAACACTAGCGCAAACAGGATCGAAGCGGCAAGACCGCCGTGCAGATGCAGGTGGATAGGGTTCGCTCACCGCCGCGCGTACCTGCGCGCATCGAAGCCCGCCGGGCGCCACCGGCCACGGTTTGCCAGAAGGCGCGCGCCGGCCGGCAGCCAGGGGACCTGAGCCGGTCCCCTGGCGTAGGCTTAACGCGGCGGGCGGGTCCCTATTGTACCCGGGCGCGATCCCATGGCGGGATCAGGCCTGCTATGCTCGTCAGGGACGCAGGCACGCCGTTGCCGCATGCGTCCCAGGAGACCGAGAAAGGCTCCGTGCGGAGCGGAGGTTCGTCGCATGCGCGTCGTGGTGGTGCCGCCTGACCCGCTCTGGCCGGGGCGCTTTCGCGCGGAGGCCGGGGAGATCGCCCGTGTCTTGGGGACAGATGCCGTCTACATCCACCATATCGGCAGCACTTCAGTGCCGGGACTCGCAGCCAAGCCGATCATCGACCTCATGCCGGTGGTGCGCGACATCCATGCGGTGGATGCACGCACATCCGCCCTGGCAGCCCTGGGCTATGAAGCCATGGGCGAGTTCGGACTTCCGGGACGCCGGTACTTCCGTCGTAGGGCGGAAGGGAACGCCTGCCATGTGCACGTCTACCAGAGCGGTCACCCGGACATTGCCCGACACCTCGCGTTCCGCGACTACCTTCGGGCCTGCCCGAAGGCCGCGGCAAGCTACGGAGCGCTCAAGGAGACGCTCGCGGCCCGCTTCCCCGACGACCTCGACCTTTACATGGACGGCAAGGACGGCTTCATCAAGGATACGGAGCGGGCGGCGCTCGCCTGGTGGCGCACGGGGACCGCGATCGTGCTCAGCGGACCGGTCGGCGTCGGCAAGACGACGGTGGGCATCGCCCTCGGGGAGCTTCTGGAGGAGCGCGGCATCGCCTGCGCCTTCTCCGACTTCGACGGCCTGACCGAGATCGCGCCCCGTTCCCCCGGCGACCGGTTCGGCTCGGGACTCGGTCTCTTGAACATCGCGTCGGTCTGGCACCATGCCCGCGACTGCGGAGCCCGCTGCCTCATCGTGCCCCGGGTCATGGAGGCCAAGGACGATGTCGAGGGCGTGCGCTCGGCGGTGGGGCACGCCGATGTCGTGGTCGTGCGCCTGACAGCGCCGCTCGGGGTGCTCCGGGAGCGCCTGCGGCAGCGCGAGAGGGGCGCTGCCCTCGACTGGCATCTCAGACGGGCGGAGGAGCTCGCGCCCCAGCTCGAGGCGACGGGTCCGGCCGACCATGTGGTCGAGGCGGGAGGCCGCGTGCCGCAGGACGTGGCCAGGGTCATCCTGGAACGTCTCGCGCCGTGGCTGCCAAAGCCTCCGCCAGACTGCCCGGCATGATCCGGAGCCGGCCGTGAGGTCGGTGCGCAACGGGCGATGGCACCGTGCAGAGAGGCGGAGGAGAGAGCATGTATCTTGTGACAGGCGCTACCGGCCACGTGGGCAGGCCGCTCGTGGCACGGCTCGCGGCGGCGGGCGAACCGGTCCGGGCATTCTGCAGACACCCCGAACGGGGGGCCTTCCCCAGCAGCGTCGAGCTCGCGGCCGGCGACATCTCGGATCCCGAGGCCGCGCGCAGGGCGCTCCAGGGCGTCACGCGGCTCTTCCTGATGCGCGCCCCCGGCGTCGAGGCCTTCTGGGACGAGGTACTGAGGAGCGGCGTGCAGCACGTGGTCGTGCTGTCCTCGGGCGCCGTGGCGAGCGGCGTCAGGACGTACATCGGCGACGTGCACCGGCAGGTGGAGGACATGGTGCGGCAGGCTCCTGTGACCTTCAGCTTCCTGCGCCCCGGCGCATTCATGAGCAATGCCCTGCAGTGGGCGGCTGCGATCCGAGCGGACGGCGTCGTCCGCGCGCCGTTCGGCGATGTGCCCAATGCCCCGGTGGACGCGCGCGACCTCGCCGACGCCGCCGCACATCTCCTCAGGGACCCGGAGGCAAGCGCGGGGCAGATCCATCCCATCACCGGTCCGGAACTCCTTACCGTGCGCCGGCAGGTGGCGATCCTTCAGGACGTGCTCGGGCGCCCGCTGGGCTTCGCGGACGTGCCGGACGACATGGCCGAGCAGCAGATGAAGCGCTTTGCGCCGCAGCCGATCGTCGACTCCCTGTTCGCCATGATGCATGATGCGGCCGCGCATCCGAACGCGGAACTCCACCCGCTGACGCAGGTGACTGGGCAGCCCGCCCGCACCTTTGCCCAGTGGGCGGAGGACCACAGGGCAGCCTTCGCCTGAGCCTCCTGCCCGGCAGAGATCCTGGTAGGCGGCTGTCCGCCGCCGCTATGTCTGAAGGGACGGGTCCAGGACGGGTCGAAGCGGCAGAGCGGACGTCCCTTGGGGAGGGTGTGCGATGCGCGGTGCCCGGATCTCGGTCCTCTCGATTCCGGTCCTGGACCAGGATCGTGCCAAGCAGTTCTACGCCGGGGTGCTCGGCTTCCAGATCATCATGGACAACCCGTTCGGCGAGGGCATGCGCTGGGTGATGCTGCGGCCACCGGGCGGCGGGCCTGCGATCACCCTCGTGACGTGGTTTCCCGAGATGCGGCCAGGCAGCGTGCACGGTACCGTGCTGTCGGTGCCGGACATCGCACAGGCGGTGGCGGAGATGGGGCGGCGAGGGCTCGCCGTCGATGCCGCCGCGATCGAGGAGGCGCCCTGGGGCCGCTGGGTCACGATCGAGGACCCGGACGGCAACAGCTGGGTCGTCCAGGAGGATCGCCCGCTGCGGGACTGATGACAGGAGTCGGACTCGCCCGCAATCCACGTCCGGTGGCCTGCCGATCCCAAGGCGGGAAACGCGCGCGAATCCAGGCTCAAGCGGATCCGCCTGAGCCGCCGAAGTACTGGCGCAGCGTCGCTTCCGCGGGCTTGTCGCGCGGCGTGTAGCCGTTGTCGCGCGGGCCGCCCTGCCAGTCGGGATTGGACGGGTTGGCCCACCAGAACCAGAAGAGGCCGCGCAGCCAGGGCTCCTTGCCGATCGTCGTCAGGGTGGCCTGATAGAGCCGCTGCTGCAGGGCGAGGTTCACCGGCTGCTGCGGCAGCCAGGCTCCCGGCTGGGCAGCGGCGCCGTCCTCGGAGGGGTAACCGAGCTCGGTGATGATGAAGCCCTTGCGGTCGAGGCCGGTGGACCTGCGCCACGCCGCGATCTCAAGGGCGATCTGCCGCCAGCTCGCGGACAGGTCGGCGACGGACGGATCGGGCGCCTGGGACAGGGGGAAGTAGGCGTCGATGCCGACGTCGTCCAGCGCCTGCCAGAACGTGACCTGCTGGTAGTGCGTGTAGTCGGCGCCATAGACGATGGGACCCCTATAGTACCTGCGTGCGACCGAGATCGCCTTGAGCCAGTAGGGGCGGTATGCGGGCACGTCGTCCAGGCTGTCGAACTCGTCGCCGATCGCGAAGAGGTCGGCATTGGTGGATTGCGCGAGCTGCGCGTAGTGTCTGAGATAGGCGTCGAAGCTTGAGAACCACTGCGCCGGCGAGCTCGGGGCGAAGTTCGCCTGCCAGCCGTTGCCCTCGAGCGAGTTCACGAAGGGGTTCAGAAAGACGCGCATGCCCATGCGGTGCGCCAGGGCCACGAGCGAGCGTACGCTCGCGTCGGTCGGCGTGAAGCGCGCGCTGGGCGCGATCGTCACGGAACGGTTGGTGTCCTGGAACCACGCCACCTGGATGGCGAGCCAGTCGACGCCGTCGCGCTTGAGGCGCGCGAGTTCTCCCGTGACCTGCGGCGTCGCGAACACCCCAGGCTGGTAGCCCGCCTCCGTCATGCCGCGCATCATGCCGGACATCGGCGGCAGCGGCGGATCGGCCCCGCCCATCGCACCGCAGCCCGGGAGCCAGAGCGCGAGCGCGGCCAGCAGCGGGCGCAGGCCTTTCGGGGTTTTCATGCCTCCACCTCCCGCTTCCGGGAGTATGGTGCCCGACTTGGCCTTCGGCCGGCGGGGCGGAATCAGGGGACGGGCGCCTCGATCGTCTCGCCGAAGCCGCCCTGCCACATGAGGCCGCTCTCGAGGGCGGCGACGGCATACGGCGTGCCGCTCGGGCCGCGCAGGTAACCTGCGAGCACGGCGGTGCCGGGTCCCTGGACCTGCCAGACGCCGTTCGTGCCGAGTGCCTGCCGCAGCGGCGCGTCGCGCGGGTCTCGCCAGATCGCCGCCAGCAGCCCGACTGCGCTCGCAGGCGTCATGTAGTCGTCGAAGGAGGTTCCGGTCGGGTCAGGGACGATGGCCTGAGGGCCGAGAGCGCCCGTCATGGCCGCCCCGACCCGGCTCCCGAGCAGCAGGTCGAGCTGCTCGGAGTCCAAGGTCGAGGGGCCTGACAGCATCGGCTGCGCGAGCGCGGCGAGCAAGGGCCCGGGCATGGAGGCGATCGGCTTGGCGGTGCCGGGTCCGGCGGTCGGGCGGATGCCCCCGCGGACCTGCACGCCCGCAGCGGCGAGGGCGTCCCTGAACGCCGTGGCCGCGACCAGGCCCGGGTCGGGCGCCGTCACCCAGAGCACATCCGACGCTCCCGCTGCGACGCTGCCGCTGAGCACGAAGGCGGACTCTTGCGCCGACCATGTCGCGGCGACGCCCTGGCCGCCATCGCCTGTCGTGAGGAGCGAGATCACCTTGACGGGGACGTCCCTGGGCTCGAGGCCGAGGTGCACCCGTCCGCCGGTCGACCGCACCGTGATCTGGACGAGGTCGCCGCCGTCCACGAGCCGGGAGGCCGGAGGCAGGTAGCTCTGGCCGAGCTCCTCCCATGTGGCCCCCTCCGGCCAGCGCAAGGCGTCTTGCGCCGAGGGAAGGTCCTGCACGTAGAGAAGCGGCCCTTGGACCTGCCGGACGCCTGCGCTGCGCACCTTGGCGGCAAGGGCGGCGAGGTCCTGAGGAGTCAGGGAGGGGTCCAGCGCGCCGTCGAGCACGAGCGGCCCCTGGAGCACGCCGCCACGGAGCGCTCCGGCCGCCGCCACCGTCACGTCGGGGAACGATCGCACGCCTGCCCTGAGCGCTGCCGCGAGCAGGCCGACGCGCGGCAGCCAGTTCGTGCGCACGAGCTGACCGGATTCTGACCGGTAGGTCATCCGGCCGGTTGCGAGATCGAGGACGGCCACCCCCTGCACCGCCCCGGTTGCGGCGGGTAGGCGGGCGAGGACGCCCTGAAGGAATCCCGGCGCGCCTTGGGGCGCAGATGCCTGTGCGGGGAGGGCCGCAGGCTCCTTTGGCCAGGTCGCGAGATCGACGACCATCTGGTCGATCGCGCTGGGCCTGGGCACGGAGTCGGCCATGGCCGCCGCCGCCGGGCCCTCCTCAAGGATGGCGAACGCGATCAGGTCGCCGTTCGCCGCAGTCGCGTAGCCTGCGTAGTTCCACTGGTTGTCGAGGTTGCCCGTCTTGAGCCAGACCCGGTCCTGCGCCGGGCTGCCGACGAAATGGCCGCAGAGGATGCCGCAGACCTGGCTGTCTCGATTGCCGGCCTCCATCATCGAGTACCGGAAGTAGGGAAACCAGGGCCGCGTCTCTGCGTAGGTGAGCAGCGACACCACGCCCTGGGCGCTCTCGAGATCGAGCGGCGACAGCCCTGACCCGTCATACTGCGGCGGCAGCCCGGTGAGGCCGGCCTGACGGAGAAACGATGCCATGGCCGCCTGGGAGGCGGCCGCCGAACCACTGCCGGCCTCCTTGAGACCGAGGGTGCGGAAGAGGTTGTCGGCCATCTGGTTGATCGAGAAGCGGTTTTGCAGCGGCAGGAGCAGTCTCAGAGGCGGCGAGCGGAGCGACGCGATGACCCTCTCGCCCCGCGGCAGGCCGCCGGACGTGGCGGGCGACGCGAAGCGGACGCCCTGCTGCTGCAGCGCCGCCTCGAAGAGGGCGGCGGCGAAGCGGGCTGGATCGGCGGGGGAGATGTTGACCGCGAGGCTCGAGCCGGCCTGCATCGTGCCGGAGACGACGATCGTCTCGCTGCCCAGGAGCCTCGTGACGTCGGGAGGGGGGCTCGCTCCGGCCACCGTGCGCGCCGTGATCTGCAGCTTGAAGTAGAGGGGGACCGCGATGCCTCCGAGGAAGTGCAGCGACGCCGCGACCGGCGTGCCGGCCTGTGGCCCCGCCTGCACGAGCAGCTCCACCGATGAGAGCTCGGCTTCGAGGGCGGCGGCGCCGGTGCCGTAGTCCGTGGAGAGCTCCGCGGCCGACCAGCCGGCTCCGCTGCGCGGCGCCGGGAATAAAGAACCGACGCCGACCACCTGGCTCGCGCTGCGCACCTCTCTGGACACTTGCGCGGCGAGCTGCTCGAGCCCGGCGTTGCCCTGGGCCTCGAGCCACGGATCGCCGCCGCCGACGAGGTAGATCGGCCCTGCCTGCCCGGCGGGCGTACCTGTAGGGACGGCGACACGCGTCTCGTAGCTGAAGTCTGGGCCGAGATCCTCCAGCGCCGCCGCACTGGTGAACATCTTCATGACGGAGGCGGGGATCTGCAGATCCGTCGGGTGGATCGCGGCCAGAACCTGGCCTGTCGTCAGGTCGTACGCGTCGGCGGAGATCTGGGCTGCCCGGGTGACCGGACTTGCCGCGATGGTGGCCTGCCAGGCGGCCTCAAGCGCCGTGTGCGGGGTTGGCGCCTTCACTGCCTGGGAGGCGCGCGGCTGCGGCCGCAGGGGGTGCCGCAGGCCATCAGGCGCCGGCTGCGCCCAGGCAAAGGAGGCTGCGGTCAGCAGGAGCACGGCCATGAAGAGGCTCCGCAGGCGCATGCGCTCACCTCCTGGCGGAATGGTCGTCTAGCCACTTCGCGGGGTCGGAGCCAGCCTCCTCTGATCGTGGAGGGGGACTCCCGTGCGGGAGCCCCCTGTGCGGAAGGAAGTGACCGTGCCATCTGCGAAGCCCCATGGGCGATCGGGCGGTCATGGCGACGGGCCCGGCAACCGCGAATGGAGGATGTCTCTTGACGTACGACCTCGTGATCGTCGGCGGAGGGGTGTGGGGCAGTGCGGCGGCGCAGGCAGCCGTGCGCGGCGGCGCGCGTTCGGTTCTGCTGCTCGAGGCGAACATCGGACTGGCGCAGGAGAGTTCCGCAAAATCCGGCGGCATCCTGACAGATCTTCTCTGGCATCCTGAGGATCAGGCCTTCGTCACGCGCAGCCGCGACCTGTACCAGCAGGCGCGCGAGGCGAGCGGCGACGTTTCGGTGGCGCGCAGGGTTGGCATGCTGACCCTCGCCGAGGGCGAGCATGTGGCGTCCCTGCACGGCCGGACGAAGGATCTCGTGGCGCGCCAGATCCCTTTCGACATCCTTGACCGGGACGAGATCGTGCGGCGTTATCCGAGCCTCGACCGCCTGCGCGGGGATACGATCGCGCTCTGGACGCCGGAGGACTGGCACCTGAACCCCACGGCGTATGCCCAGCAGGCGACGGCCGAAGTCCGCGCGAGTGGCCTTGCCGTGCGGACGGCCAGCCGCGTCGGGGCGATCCGCCTGGAGGGCGGCAAGGTGTTCGTCCAGGCGGGCGGCGAGACGTACGAAGGGCACCGCGCCCTGATCGCGGCCGGCACGTGGACGCGCAAGCTGGTGCGCACCGCAGGCCTCGACCTCGCGCTCCTGCCCTACCGCGTGCAGCTCTCGTCGCTGGAGCTCCATGAGCCGCACGGCCTGCCGATCGTCTGGCATCTGTCGACGGACGTCTACATGGTGCCGGACGGCGAGAAGGACGTGCTCGCAGGGGATGGGACGCGCCTTGCGGAGTTCGACCCGGACGACTACCAGACGTCCGGCGACGACCAGTTCGAGGAGGAGATCGCGGAGCGCCTGCTGCTGGTCTCCAGTCTCGGCGAGCAGGCAGGCTTGCGCTCGAGCTGGGCGGGGCTCGTCGGCGCGACGCCCGATCGCCGCCCGCTGCTCGGCAGGCTGGCAGACCGTCTCTACGTGGCCTGCGGCGACAACGGCATCGGCGTGATGCGCGGCCCGGCGATCGGAGAGCTTGCGGCCAAGGTCGCGCTGGACCTCGCCGAGGCGCCGCACCTGCGGCCGGATCGCTTCCCCGCAGAGCCGTTCGAGATCCGCCCGGGCTTCACGCTCGATTAGCCGTCGCCGCCAGCGGGGCGGGCCTCAGGGCCCGCCCCGTTCGGGCGTCAGGCGCCTGCGCACCTCGTCCTGTGGCAGGGTCGCCACCTTGCGACCGAGGAAGCCCGTCTCGTCGCAGGCGGCGAAGAGGGCGTGCAGGATGCCTTCCTCGGTCGTCTCCACAGCGGCGCGGAAGACGTCGCCGAGAAGCTCGTGGCGCATGGTGCGGCGCATGGGGAAGGCGTCTTGCGGATCGCCGTGCTGCGCGAGCGTCGAGAAGGCGAGAAAGAGGTCGCCGCTGCCGTGCCGGCCGTAGCTGCCGACGCGGGCCATGCCGAGGGCCGACCGTGCGGCCAGGCGGCGCAGCTGAAGGTGATCGAGCGGCGCGTCGGTCGCGAGCACGACGATCAGGGAGCCATCCGGCGGCGGCGGCAGGTGCGGGCGGCGCACCACCTCACCAGGCAGGTGTCCCAGCGACCGGCCCGCGATCGCGAGGTCTCCCGGCTGTCCGAAGTTGACGAGGCACACGCTGCCGAGGCAAAACCGCTCGCCGCCGCTGTCGCGCAGGCGCGACGCGCTGCC
>Ga0080006_1177087_pt1 | contig 34045 bp, 41 predicted proteins | sample RS3BMetagenome_FD_69209 | JGI IMG/M metagenome (GOLD analysis project Ga0080006, IMG submission 69209) | Ferric oxide microbial mat and aquatic microbial communities from Rainbow Spring, Yellowstone National Park, USA - RS3B (SPADES... ...
TGACGTCGACGAAGTCTTCCTCGCTGTGCGAGTGCTGCTCGAAGAGGACGGCGAGGTCGACCGCCTTGGGCTCGAAGTCGACCGCCCCGGCGAGGAAGCCGACCGCCTCGGCGAGACTGCCGATCGGATAGACGTCGATCCCCTCGACGACGGCGGCCTCGGCGGCGTTGGCTGAGGGGACGAGCAAGCCGGTTCGATTTTCGGCGGCGGCGGCCAGCGCCATCGCCAGGACCCCCTTGATCGGCCGGGTCTCGCCGGTCAGGGCGAGTTCTCCCACGACCGCGAAGTCTCCTTTTCGCTCGAAGGCCGCCTGGCCGCTCCCCAGGAGCATCCCCAGCGCGATCGGCAAATCAAACCCGCCCGCGTCTTTTTTCAGGTCCGCCGGGGCGAGGTTGATGACAACCCGGTCGATCGGTCGGCGATAGCCGGAATTCACGAGGGCTCGCTCGACCCGGTGGGTACTCTCGCGGACGGCGGCCTCGGCCAGCCCGACCAGGACCGTCTTGGGCATCGTGGCGGGCGAGACATCGACCTCGACTTCGACCGTCGCCGCGTCGATCCCGACGAGCGTGTACGACGAGAGCTTCGCAAGCATGATCGAGCAATCCCGGTGAGAGCGTGGGGCGAGCCGTCTCGCCGTTGACAGACGACTGTTCTTCAGTCTAGCACCGCTTATCGCCGCCCACACCCCCCTCATCATCGCTCGACCATGAAGCGTCATGAGCATCCCTGCGAAAAAGGGGTCGAGACCGGTCATCCGGCCTCGACCCCTGGCTCTGCGTGCGTGCGTCCGACCGATCCGATCAGAACTGGTCGGAGCTGATCACCTCGCCACCGCTCCGGGTCGAAAGCTTCTGATAGACGCCATACTGGGTCCCGGGGGCCAGGGTCTGCACACCCCTGACGTCCGAGACGCCCACCGGATATTTCGCGGTGGGAACCTGCGGCCAGGAGTTGATCGTCTCCTTGATGAACTTGACCGAGCCATCGGCGAAGGCGAAGTTCGCCCCGCCGGCATGGATGCTCGACGCCGACTGGGCATAGCTATCGGTGTATTCGTCGGAGGTGAGGGAGATCTTGTTCTCGGGATTGATCGGGAACATGGTGGTGAAAAGGGTGTCCGACTCGACGGCATCGGCCCACCAGAACCAGTTGTCCGCCTCGCCCTGACCGCCAGCGGTCTGGGTCAGCTTGAAGTTCGACCGCTCGGCGAACAGCATGGTGTTGCTAAGACCATCGGTGATGTCGGAAATCTTGATCGATTTCTGATAGGCGAAGATGCCGTTCATCGCGTTGATGATCGTCGAGACCTGAGGGACCTGTTCGGGAAGCTTGGGCGGGACGGTATAGGCGCCGTAGAAGGCCGGCTCGGGGTCCCAGGTTCCCGTGCAACCGCCATAGCTCGTGAATCGGACGTTCTCATAAGTGACGTCCGAGCCAATATAGGCCCGAAAAGTCCGCGAGATCCCCGGATCGCTCGGGCACCAGAGGGCGCTGAGGCCCGCGGCATAGATCGTCCCGTTCGCGGCGACGTAGATATTCCGGCTGGCGTTGAAGGCATTGAAAAGAGGTTGCTGCTCGAGTTGGCCGAGCATGCTGACCAGCGCGCTTTGCGACTCGACATAGACGCCGAAAACGGTGTCGTACTGGAAGTGCGAGCCGATCGGATACGAGCCGTAGGCGCTTTCGTAGTTGGCCGCCGCGAGACCAAGCTGCTTGAGATTGTTGACGCACTGGGCGCGTCGGGCGGCTTCGCGAGCGGCCTGAACCGCCGGCAGCAACAAGGCGATGAGGACGGCGATGATGGCGATCACGACCAGGAGTTCAATCAGAGTGAACCCTCGGCGGTGCCCTCGAACTGTCGGATGTGCATGCATCGATGAACCTTTCGTAATCGGGAATGAAAGAATTTGCGAAACCGCGACGGATCGGATCGACAATGGAGCGACTACTTCCTGGCAGCGTCGGTCTTGGCCTTGATGTCCTGGAGCCGCTTGATTTTTGGGGAAACCTTGTCGGGCGGTTGCTCTGTCAGAGCGGAGGTCTTCGAGCAGCCGATGAACGAGCAGACGCCGAGCAGCGTCCAGGCCACGACCAATTGCCTGGCTCGGCCTTGAGGGATGAGAATCATAAAAAGGTCCATCAGTGCCGGTGTGCGCAGACCTTGAGGCAACCACCGACCGGGGATGCGTCGCCTCGATTGATGCGAAAACGAGAGAACGGTGCGTACTTCGAGACAGCCGTTACCCCGAAAGAATTCGGGGCAACGCGGCAAAAAACTGATCTGAAGCGAAGGCGATCGACAAGACCGAACCGCGTGGAGACCCGGAAATTCATGGCGGTAATCGCCATCAATCGGGGATGCCAGGGATTCATCAAATGGGGACGATCCGCCGAGGAGTGGAGAGGGCGGCGGATCGTTGCATAGTCAGACGCTGATGCCTGGCCGAGAGACGAGATCAAGAGGTTTTGTCTAGACCTCTGGTCGAGACGAAAACCAAGTGACCACATCTCATAGAAAAGATCATAGTGCAACCGCCGTCAATAGAAAGAAAAAAACGAAGAAAACAAGAAATTTATTCAAGGCCCGGCAATGCAACCCTGGATGGATGGAATGTTGTGCTGAGTCCAATCGAAATCGCCTCACAATCGGATCTCTAGTGAGGAGCGACTCCTCCCCGGGCGACCGATCGTCTCATCAGGAAAACAAAGGGCAAGGCGATCAGCGCCATGACCGCGAAGATAATATAAATATCCATGTAAGCATAAAACCGCGATTGCCGACCGACCATCTGCCCGAGCATGCCGGAGCCTTGCTGCCGGGCCATCCAGGCCGAGACGCCGCCCCGGGCCAGGCGAAGCTGGGTGAAGTAGTCGCCCCAGCGGTCGACGGCTGGGTTGGTCGGGATGACATGCTCGGCCAGTCGGGACTGATGAAACTGGGCCCGGCGATCCACCATCGTCGCGGTGATCGCGATTCCCAGGCTCCCGCCCTCGTTGCGGAGCATGTTGAACAGGCCGGTCGCATTGTTGATCTGATCTTTGGGAAGATAGTTATAGGCCGAGTTGTTGAGGGGGACGAAGAGACATCCGACTCCCGACATCATCAGACATCGCGGCAGATTCAGCGACCAGGGGGAGGCGTCCAGGGTATATCGCGACATCCAGAACGAGGCCAACGAGAGGCAGATCAGGCCCACCGGCAGGATAAAGCGAGTGTCGACCTTCTTGCCAATCAGGAATCCGACGACCGGCATCAGGGCCATCGTGAAGAAGGCGCCGGGCGACATGATCAGGCCGGCTCGAAAGGCGTCGTAGCCGAAAAGCTCCTGGAGCATCTGAGGCAGGTTGACGTTCGCCCCGTAAAGCACGGCGAACGAGATATAGATGATGAACCCGCAGGCCAGGAAGTTGCGATCTCCCAGCAGGCGGACGTTGACGATCGGGTTCGGGTGAAAGATCTCCCAGACAACGAAACTGGTCAGGCCGACTCCCGCCCCGATCATGAAAACCTGCGCCCGCCAGAACGGGTCGTTGTACCAGTCCCACTCCTGCCCCTTGGCATAAATCACCTCGAGCGAACCGAGGCCGATCGAGACCAGGCTCAGGCCGACATAGTCGATTCCCACCCGACTGGCCCGGGTCGCCTTGACCTTCTCGTCCATCCCCGGCGGGTCCTGGACGATAAAATGGGTCAGGATCAATGAGACGATCCCCACCGGGATATTGATATAGAAGATCCACCGCCACGAATAGTTATCGGTGATGTAACCACCCAGGGTCGGCCCCAGGATCGGCGCGACCACCACGGCCACGCCGTAGATGGCCATCGCCATCCCGAGCTGGGCCTTGGGGAAAGTATCGACCAGAATTCCTTGCTCGGAAGGCTGCAAGCCGCCGCCCGCCAGTCCTTGCAAGACCCGGCAAAGAATCAGGATCTCGATCGAAGGCGCCGCGCCGCAGCACGCCGAGGCGATCGTGAACAGGGCCACACAGCTCATGTAAAACCGCTTCCGACCGATCATCCCGATCAACCAGCCCGAGAGCGGCAGGACGATCGCGTTGGCGACCAGGTAACTGGTCAGGACCCAGGTGCTCTGGCTCTTGCCGACCGAGAGACCGCCTGCGATATAAGGCAACGCGACGTTGGCGATCGAGGTATCCAGGACCTCCATGAACGTCGCCATCGTGACGGTCAAAGCCACGATCCAGTGATTGACGGGAGGACGGACCTTCCCGCCATCCGACCGGGTCGACTGGCTCATGCGTGATCGGCCTCCCGGACTTCGACCTCGATCCGGTTTCGCAATTGCTTGCCCGCCGGACCGCCGCCCGCGTCGGGATGCTGGCGGTAGGTCTCGGGATGGAGCCGCTTGCCGGCGTCGGGACCGGTCGCCTTTTCCTGGCGCTTGACATAAGGAACCACCGAGAGGCCGATGAACAGCGGGGTCTCCTTCGGATTGGGCTCGACCAGCTCGATCCGGACGGCCAGCCTCTGCGTCACCTTGATGTAGTTGCCCGTCGCATTCTCGGGAGGGAGCAGCGACTCCGAGAGCCCGGTCCCGGCTCCGAAACCGGAGACCCGACCCTTGAAAACCTTCTTGGGATAGGCGTCGACGTAGAGGTCGACCGGCATCCCGATCTCGATCTGATGGAGCTGGGTTTCCTTGAAATTGGCATCGACCCAGACATAATCAGGCCGAATCGAGACCAGAGACTGCCCCGGCTCGACCCGGTTGCCGGGGTTCGCCTGGCGGTCCTGGACGTAACCGGCGATCTCCGCCCTGATCTCGGTCCAGCTCAAGCGGAGCCTGGCGTTATCGAGGTCGCGCTCGGCCCGGTTGACGGTGGCCGACGCCACCCGGACCGCTGGTGCCTGTTCGACAATCCGGCCGAAGGCCTGATCCAACCCCTGGCTGCTATCCATGTGGATGATCTGCTCGAACGCCTCGTCAGGCTTGAGATCATGTGCGTCGAACGGGATTCCGATCTGCGCCAGGCTCGATGAGAGGCTCGAAACAGCGTTCTGGATGCCCGATTGCTGCTCGGTCAGATCTTTGGGGACTTCGAGCGGATTGTCGTAATTCGAGGCCAATCCCAGAGCCGCGCGGGTCTCATCGATGGCGGTCCAGGCTTCCTTGACCCGCTGGTTGGCGACGTCGAGCGTGTTGTTCCGCTGGTCGAGTTCCGACTGGGTCGCCGAGCCCTGCTTGACCAGGTTCTCGATCCGTTTCTGGTCGACGGCCGCCAGCTTCTGGCTGGACTGGTTCGCCCGGAGGGTCGCCACCTGCGTCTCCAGTGACTTGATCTGGCGGCGAAGCTGCTCCTGAAGGTTCTTTCGCTGGAAAAACGCCCCGCGAGCCGCCGCAAGCTGCGAGCGGACCTGCGCCCGGGCCAGGTCGAGATTCGATCGGGCTTCGATCAAGGCGGCTTCGGACTGAGCCAGGGCGATCTCGAACGGCTCGCGGTCAAGCCGGACCAGGACGGTCCCCGGCTCGACCCGGTCGTTCCGCTCGACCATGACCTCGGTCACGATCCCGTCCAGCCTCGGGCTGACATACGTCGTGTGGCCGGAGACGAAGGCGTCGTCGGTCGAGGTGGTGCTGAGCATCCACTGGATCTCGGGAATCCCCCATCGGATCACCGCAAAGACGATCGCGGCCACGATCGCGAGGATCAGGATCCGGCGCACCCAGTGGCGATTTTTTCTGACCACTTTGGGGAAGGCGGGATGACCTTGCTCGGCGAACCGGGTTCCTCGAGGGTCGAAGTCGATCTCCGAGTCGACCGGTCGCTCGACAAGATCGGCCTTCTTTTTCCCCTTTTCGGGATCGTCTCCCGGGGATGAGTCGGGCGGGATGACGGGTCCTCGGGGAATGCTCCGGAGATCGGGGCTGCGATCAAAAATAGGGTCGGTCGAGGTGGTGAACTCGGTCAGACCGGGAAAACCCTCGGCCCCGGTCGGGATCCTGCTCGGCATGCGACGTGTCTCTCGGATCTCCTGATCCGCTCGAAGCCGAGCGGCGAACCGCCCGTCGTCAAACGGGAGGCGGAAATATGTGAGACAGCTCAAAGCAAGTTGCGTGCCGCCTCATCCAGCAGGATCATCCGCAGATAAGCCGCGAACTTGTCGGCATCGGGAGGAATCGCCCGGTAGCCGAGATAGCCGTCGGGTCGAATCAGGTAGAGGCAAGGGCCTTGCGCGGCGAACCGGTGATGGAGCTCTCCCGAGCGATCGAGTAACCGCGGGCCGTCCCACCCGACCGTCGCGAAGGCTTCATTCCCTCGATCAACGAGGTAGGTCGCAAGGAATGGATCGTGCCTGGCCGCGACCTGGATCACCGCTTCGAACGGCCCGGGATCGGTTGACTCCTGCAAGCCCTGGAACAGGAGAAGGACATGGGTCGTCCCGCTCAGAACATCAAAGAGGGTCCGCGGTCCCACGCCGCTCGGATCGGGTTCGAGCGGGCCATCGGGGATCCGGTCGCCGGGATGTGGGGCGGATCTCAAGGCTCGCCAGTTCCAGAGGCTCGAGAGCAGGGACTGATCACGATCCTCGAAAACGATCGGGCTACCGGGGTAGCCAACCCCGAGTTCGGAGATCTCCCGGGAGAACTTGCGAGCCACGAAGTCGAACTCGCCGAGAATGCCGATCAACTGGTTCCGGACCGACTTCGCGACTTCCGACCGGAGCGTGATGGCTCGGGTGAGGAAGTCGGTCCGCTGGAGTACCCCGGCGACGACGGGCCTTCTCTCGGTCGAGTAGGTCTCGAGCAAGGATTCGGGCGCGGCTCCTCGAATGACAAGGCCAAGCTTCCAGGCCAGGTTATAAGCGTCCTGGATGCCGGTGTTCATCCCCTGCCCACCTGCCGGGCTATGGATGTGCGCGGCGTCTCCCGCAATAAAGCAACGACCCTCGCGAAATTGACCGGCGACTCGTCGGTGAATCCTGAAGGCTGAGGTCCAACCGGGGTCCGAGACAACCGCCTCGGGCCGCCCGTGCTCGCGAAGCATGGTCTGAAATCGAGCGACCACGTGAGCCGACTCGGCGTCCTGATCCTCGACGGTCCCGGTCGAAGCATGGACCAGCCGCCAGTGTCCGGCCTCCGGCAACGGAAAGGCAACGATCGGCCCATCGGGCGTGAGGATGCTGGTCAGTTCATCGTCCGGCCGATCCCAGGCCAGCCGGACATCCGCCAACAGGAACGCCTCCTCGTATTCGACCCCTTCAAAGGCGAAGTTCAATCGCTTCCGGACAGCGCTCCGGGCGCCATCGCAACCGATCAGCCAGGCGGTCCGCGACTCGGACGACTTCCCCTGATCGTCGACCAAGGCGAGCGTCACACCGTCACGATCCATCGCGAGTTCCGTCAATCTCGTTCGACGCTCGACCTCGATCCCGTAGGTTTTCAAACGATCGAGCAGGATTCGCTCGGTATCCCCCTGGGGAAGGATGAGAAGGTAGGGATAAGGAGTCTCCAGACCTTCGAGATCCAGGGTGATGTGCGCAATCCGACGGGCATCCGAGAACGCCGAGACCCCGTGAACCTTGCGACCCTTTGCCAGGACCTGATCCACGATCCCGATCTGTCGGAAAACTTCCAGGGTTCTCGCCTGAATGCCCAGCGCCCGGGACTGGTCGGTCGGCCCTTCGCTCGCGTCGATGATCCGCGAAGTCACCCCATGCCTGGCCAGCTCACAAGCCATCGAGAGCCCAACCGGCCCGGCCCCGACGATGAGAACGTCGGGATTCCCCATCGCGTCTTTCGCCATGATCAGCCTCCGTCAAGGCCCCCAGTCAGCGGCCTCGACCCTCCCTCGATCTCCAACCAACGGAGCAGCCTGGGAAACCCTGATCGGCCGGGCATCCTGGCAACGATCTTATAGAAAGGAGGGACATAGAGGAACGAGCCTGATCGACCGAGGGTCAAGGTTGAAGCCAGTCCTCTCGAAAACCATGTTCCGGGGGGTCCCTCGATCCTGGCTCGACGGGTTCCTCAGGAACCCAGCAGCACCAGCGATCGGAAAGGCCAAGCCTCCCGAACGGATCAAACCCAATGCGCAACGGGATCGAAATCGCACGACGGAACGAACCCATTTTCCCCAGTCAAGGAGAAGACTCAGCCAACTATAACTCTCCCACCTTCTCCATTTTCCAACGATTCCAGCCGGATCGGCTTGTCCAGGAAGGCTGTAATTGTCTCGACGTTAGTCCGCAAGTGCTGAGTCACCTCGGTGACCGTAAAGACACTTCGGCCCTCCGCGAAGACGAGAGGCAAGAGAATCTGATCGGCGGAGTGCAGGTCAACAGCCGCCCCGGCAACATCCAGGTAAGCGGACAGTTGGGAAACAGCATCATCGGCCACTACCTCCGCTGGTTTACCCCGTTTGCCCAAACCGACAAAACTCACGGGCGGAGCCTTGGTAAATTCGGCGGTCAGGGTGATGGCGGCCGCCGGGCCGATGCCGGGTAAGGTGCTCGCGTCAATCTCAGCGGAAAACCCGCGCTCCGCCAGGCTTTCGAGGGCTCGATCGGCCATTCTTCGGCCGACGCCAGGCAGTCGGATCGTTTCCGCCAGTCCCCGAATTTTCACCAGTTCGCCTCGGTTCTCCAGAACCAGGGGACGAGGAATTCCCGGCTCGATCCAGGCTTCGAGGCTTCCGCCACCTTCGGGATAAAACCCGGCTCGGGGCATGGCCAACGCGACCGGCAAGCCGATGGCGGCCATGTGGGCTCGCCAGGTGGTTTCCAGGAATGGGAACGAGGGGGCCGACTCGTTGTAAGTTCCGCCGGTCAAGGAAACCCGGACAGGTCCCGACGCTCGGAGGGCCAGCGGCAGGTGGATCGTCTGAAGGACCAGGGCGGTGGCGCCCGCCGTCCCGATGTCGATCTTCAGGTCACCTGGTTCGAGCTTCCCGGGGCGGAAGGTCAGGTCGCGCGAGCCGACCGAACCGCCGACGACTTCGGCCTGGCCAAGCCTCGCGGCGGCTTCGACCGCCTTGAGGTGCTGGGGGCGAAGGCCGGGCTTGTCACGATTCGCCCGGATCTTGACGATCCGGAACGGTTGGCCGGTCAGGAGCGAGAGTGTCAAGGCGGTCCGGAGGATCTGGCCCCCGCCCTCGCCGCTGGAGCCGTCGAGCGTGATCAACCGGGTGCCCGATTCCGATTTCAAGGTGATCCCCCCGGCCCTGGGCCTGAAGCCGACCGATGGCCGGGTCATCTCACGATGAGGGCTCGGCGAGTCGTGGCGGGCATGGCTGACCCACCGCTTGGTCGACCCGCCAGGGTTTGAGCTGGTTCGCCCCTTCAGTCCCGGTTGCCAGTCCATTGGCGATTCCTTCCTGGGTGGTTTGATCCGGTCGGTTCTGGCCTCGGCGGCTCAGGGAGCCTTCGCGTCCTTCGAAGGCATCGGCAGGGCTCGAACGGCAATATCGGGCATTTCCTCGGGCTGGCCTTCGATCCTCGGCACCGCCTCGCCGATCCGGTTCCGGTTGGCCTGGATCAGGAGGATGCTTTGAAAGGTCCGATGGTCGTTGGGCTCGGTCTGGGTGAACAGGAAGGTCCCCAGGCTCCGGGTTTGCTGGGGTCGGCAACCCAGGACGAGCGTCTGGCCCGGGTCGAGGTCGAGGTTCAGTGCCAGCTCGCGGAGAATGTCTTCCTGCTGCCCGTCCTTGATCGAGAATTCGCGCTGGGCGAAGGGATCAGCGCCTTCGATCGGGGCGATGGTCCGGCGGGTCTCGCCGTGATGGACCTCGGGAACGATCCGGAGCGAGACCGACTTCGACCCCGAATGACCGGGGCTGACGATCAGTCGGCCCTGGGCATCGTGGTAGTCTCGACCATCCACCTTTCCCTTATGGTTGAGCAAGAGCGTGACCGACTCGGATCGAGCCCCGACCACGATCGGAGTGTGCTCTCCTTCGGGCAGGACGATCTGCACCCACTGCGTTTCCTTCTGAGGCGGACTGGCCTTGAAGGCTTCGCTCAGGTCGGAAGGCAAAGTCCCCGTGATGATCCCCACGCGAATCCCGTTGGATTCGAGCGCCTGGCGGGCCTCGATCGGGATCGTCTGCTCCTCGGCGACGTTCCAGGGAGACGCATCGACAATCGGATCACCCGATGGCCGGGAGATGATCGCGCTGTCGAGCCGGCATAATTTCGGCTGAAGGACTCGACCGGGACGGTCGCTGTTGGTGTTAAACACGGTCTGGGCGACCTGGTCGTCCTTGTTCTTGACCTCGGACCGGCCCAGGTTGCAGCCCGCCATGACCATCAGGATCAGTGCGGGCGCGATGATTTTCCGATTCATGGGGGGCGGAATCCTTTCCGCGACCGAGGGGCGTCGGCTACCTTGCCGAGCCGTGAGGAACCTTGGAGGCGGAGTCTAGGGTCGTTGAAACAGCCGGTCAATCGCAATTCACGAAATTCAATGTTCGAGACCGCTCCGCACCACGATAATATTAGAGGTAGACGAAAACAGAGGGTCGGGCCAGGACGCTCGATGATCGACTTTCGGTCCACGACCTTGATTGACCACCTTGAGGGAGATTGCATCATGTCGCCATCGATCCACCGTCGCCGGTTCTTGCGGGAATCGGGAGCCGTCCTCGGAGCCCTGGCGATTGCCGGCCAGCCTGCGATCACACTCGCGGGCGACCCCACGATGACCTATGACGAGATCGTGACCAGAGCCGCGACTTTCCTCAAATCGAGGCAAAAGGCCGACGGAAGCTGGTCGAGCGAGCGAGGGCCAGGCATCACCGGTCTCGCCGTCACGGCACTGCTTCGAGCCAAACGGGCCACGCCGGCCGAGCCCGCCGTCACCAGAGGTCTGGCCTACCTCGAAGGGTTCATCTCTCCCAGGAGCGGAGGCCTGGCCGAAGGGCCGAACTCGAATTACGTCACCGCGATCGCCCTGATGGCCTTCAAGGAGGCCAACGTCGGCGGCAAGTACGACTCACAGATCAAGGCCGGTCAGTCGTATCTCAAGAACCTGCAATGGGATGAAACCGAGAACAAAAACCCCGATGATCCCTTCTACGGGGGCGCGGGCTATGGCAGCCGGAGCCGACCCGACCTCTCGAACACCTCGTTCTTCATCGAAGCGCTGCGAGAGACCGGCCTGCCCGCCGACGATCCCAACCTCAAGAAAGCCCTGGTCTTCGTCTCGCGATGCCAGAACCTCAAAGGCGAATTCAACGACCAGGCCTGGGCCGGGAAGGTCAACGACGGCGGCTTCATCTATACCCCGGCGGCCGGCGGCGTGAGCATGGCCGTCCCCGACAAGGACGAAAACGGCGGGCTTCGCTCCTACGCCAGCATGACCTATGCCGGTCTCAAGAGCATGATCTATGCCGGTCTCAAGCCCGACGACCCCCGCGTGAAGGCTGCCACCGACTACATCACCAAGCACTACACGCTCGAAGAAAACCCCGGCATGGGCCAGGCCGGTCTGTACTACTATTACCAGACCTTCGCCAAGACCCTCTCGATGGTTGGCCGTCACGAGATCATGGATGACAAAGGGCTCGGCCATTTCTGGAAGGTCGAGCTGGTGGGTGCTCTGGCCAGGCGTCAGAATAATGACGGAAGCTGGGTCAACCCCGCCGACCGGTTCATGGAAGGAGACCCGAACCTCGTCACGTCGTACGGGCTGCTGGCCCTGGCCTATTCTAACTACGCGGTGAAGTAACGCGGTTGACTCTGGCCGAGGGAGACTGGCCCTGTCGAGAGGAATCTCTCGCCCGGGTCTGTCTCGATCGATCCAATTGTATCTTAAACGAGGAGTTCTCGCTCGATCCGCGACCGCATCTGATCGAGCCCATCGCCCGAGTAGTGGTCATGAGGCCAGGGCCAGTCGACCGGGTCATTCTCGAACCGGGGGATGAAATGCCAGTGACCGTGATCGACGGTCTGACCGGCGGCCCGGCCGTTGTTGACGATCAGGTTCAGGCCATCGGCGCCGGTCGCGGCCCGAACCGCTCGGGCGAGTCGAGGAACCAGGCGACCGGCTTCCGCCGCGAGATCGTCGGGAAGCTCGGCGAGGGTCGCGTGATGGGCCTTGGGGACCAGCAAGAGATGTCCCTGGATCACCGGGTTGATATCCAGAAAGGCCAGGACATCGTCGGTTTCGAGGACCCTGGCCGAAGGGATCTCGCCCCGGATGATCTTGCAGAAGAGGCAGGCCGGGTCGTGCGGGTGCTGGCTCATGTCAGGCACTCCGAGGATGAGGCCCAAAGGAAAAGAGGCCGGGAATTTGATGAGACAAATTCCCGACCTCTTTGATCACGGATCAAATTGACGATCAGGTCGCGCTGGGGGCGACGGCCGGGCGAGGAGCCGGAGCCTTGACCTGCTCCTCGGCTCCGAGCAAGGAGATCACGCCCATCGGCGCGGCGTCTCCCTGGCGGACCTTGGCCAGCTTGTAAATCCGGGTGTAGCCGCCCGAGCGTCCCTTGAACCGGGGGCCGATGTCGTGGAAGAGGTCGAAGGCGACCTTCTTGCTGGTCAGGACCGCCAGGACCCGGCGGAACCGGTTGAGATCCCACCCATCCTTGGCCAGAGTGATGATCTTCTCGACGTACGGCTGGAGTTCCTTGGCCTTGGCCAGGGTCGTCTCGATCCGGCCGTGCTCGAGCAAGGCGGTGGCCAGGTTGCGGAGCATCATCCGCCGGTGCGACGGAGTCCGCTTGAATTTGCGGCCGGCTTTTCGGTGACGCATGGTTCTTCCGGAGCTATGAGTGAATGAAGTGGCCCGTGGTCAGTCGCGAGCCGGCATCGTGATATCAATGAGCGACGACGTCCATTCCCAGGTCCAGGCCGATCTCGTGGAGCTTGGCCTTGACCTCTTTCAAGGTCGTCTCGCCGAAGTTGCGAACGGTCAGCAACTGGTCTTCGTTACGGCTGACCAGGTCGCGAACGGTGGTGATCCCTTCGCTTTCCAGGCAGTTCGTGGCCCGGACCGACAGTTCGAGTTCGGCCAGGCTCATGCCCAGCTTGCGTTCGAGTTCGGCGTCGAGCGGGGCATCACGGTAACCGTCATGACCGCCAGGCTCGGCGGGCAATCCGGGGCCAGGCTCGTAATACTGGACGAACGGGTTGAGGTGCTTCCTCATGATCTTGGCCGCCTCGACCAGGGCCATTTCGGGCCCGAGCGTGCCGGTCGTCCAAATCTTGAGAACGAGCTTGTCGTAGTTGGTCCGCTGGCCGACCCGGGTGTTCTGGACCATGTACTCCACCCGGATTACCGGGCTGAAGATGGCGTCGATCGGGATCGCGCCCACCTCAAGGTCATCGGTGTGGCCCTCGGCAGCCGGTCGATATCCCCGACCATTCTCGACGGTCATTTCGAGCAGGAACGGGACGTCGTCGGTCAGGGTGCAGAGGATATGGTCCGGGTTGATGATCTCGATTGACTCGTCATGGAGGATATCAGCGGCGGTGACGACGCCCCTCCGATCGCGGTCGATCCGGATCGTCCGGTTCTGCTCCGAGTGGTTCTTGACGACGAGACCCTTGAGGTTCAGCACCAGGTCGGTGATATCCTCGACCATGCCGGGGATCGACGAGAACTCGTGCTGGACCCCCTGAATCTTGATCTTGGTGACGGCGCTTCCTTCCAGGCTCGAAAGGAGGATGCGCCGGAGACTATTACCAACGGTGTGGCCGAACCCGCGTTCGAAGGGCTCGACGTGGAACTCGCCATAAGTATCGGACAGCTTTTCGCGGGCGCAGACGACCCGGCTGGGAAGTTCGAGGCCACGCCAACGGATGCGCATCTGGCGAGTTCTCCGGGAGGAGCGATCAACGGTCCACATTAGGCCCGGTAGCGAGGGTCGGAACCATCGTTTCTGGGCTGATCCGGACGGCTGATCGCTGACAGGCTTGATGAATCAACGGCTCAAGAGTTCGACGATCAACTGCGGGGTCACGGGGAGCGAGATATCCTGAGTCGCCGGAAGGCGGGAAACGCGACCTTCGGGAGGCTCGGTGGTCGTCCGGTCGAGCCAGTCCGGAACGGGGGGCATACCACCCGTTGCGAGGCTGCTGGCGGCCAGCTTCTGCGAGTGCTCACGATCCTTGACCTTGATCTGGTCGCCAGGACGGACCAGGTAGCTCGGGATGTCAAGCTTGCGACCGTTCACGGTGATGTGACCGTGAGTGATCATCTGGCGGGCCTGCGGCCGGCTGGTCGCGAAGCCGAGCCGGGTGATCACGTTGTCAAGTCGGCGTTCGAGGAGAGACATCAGGGCATCGCCTGTGTTGCCGGGACGACGACTGGCCAGCTCGAAGTACTTGCGGAACTGTCGCTCGAAGATGCCGTAATACCGCTTGACCTTTTGCTTCTCGCGGAGCCGGATCGAGTATTCGCTCGCCTTGCTCCGACGGAACTGGTGCATGCCAGGCACCCCTTCGCGGCGGTCCACCGCGCATTTCGGGGTATCGCAGCGCGTCCCCTTCAAGAAAAGCTTCAGGCCTTCGCGGCGGCAGAGCCGGCAGACCGGTCCGATGTGGCGTCCCATGATCCCTCTCGAACTCGAAAGAGCTGTCAGCGGTCAGCTTTCAGCGATCAGCCCAGGAAGAGTTTATTTGGTGTTGCGATCGATAACATGCGGTGTCGTCGAGCCGTCCGTCTCCAAGCTGACCGCCGAGAGCTGACCGCTGACCGCTCCGCCTTCTTGACTCAAACGCGTCGCTTCTTGGGAGGGCGACAGCCGTTGTGGGGCAGCGGAGTGACGTCTTCGATCGCCTTGATCGAGAGCCCCGAAGCCTGCAAGGCGGTGATGGCGCTTTCGCGACCGGAGCCAGGGCCCTTCACCTTGACCTCGACTTCCTTCACGCCGTACTTGGTCGCGGTCGAGGCGGCGGTCTCGGCCGCTCGTTGAGCGGCGAACGGGGTGCTCTTACGGCTCCCCTTGAATCCGACGGTCCCCGACGACGCCCAGCAAAGCGCGTCGCCGTTGGGGTCGGTGATCGTCACCGTGGTGTTGTTGAACGTCGCCTTGATGTGCACGACCGCACGGCTGACGTTGCGTCGAGTCTTCCTCTTCTTGGCCTTGGCCACGGGTCCGATGCTCCCTGGGTACCGTCGATGCAATGAATCGCGAAAACTTGATGAGTCTTAAAGTGCAAGCAAAGGGCGGAGAATGCGATCCGTCCACCTCGATGAAGCCCTTCCCGGCGGGAAAGAGGGCAACTCGGGCGGACGGGAGGAGCGGATCGGCGATGATCCGATCGCGGTCAACGCATTTCCTTGACGCCCTTCTTGCCGGCGACTGTCTTCCTCGGACCTTTGCGGGTCCGCGCGTTGGTTCGGGTCCGCTGGCCATGAACCGGGAGCCCCTTGCGATGCCGGAGCCCTCGATAGCAGCCGATGTCGCGGAGCCGAGCGATGTTTTGCTGAACCTGGCGGCGGAGCTGCCCTTCGACGACGTACTCGTTATCGAGCAGGGTCGCCAGCTTGGCCAGTTCGTCCTCGGTCAGCTCGCGGGCACGCTTATCCGGATCCACCGAAGCTCGCTCGCAAAGTTGCGTGGCGAGAAACGGACCGATCCCATAGATGTACCGCAGCGAAATCACCGTCCGCTTATCATTGGGGATGTCGACACCGAGAATACGAGGCATCCGTCCTAATCTCCGTGGGGCGTGCCGAAGGGGCTTCAGCCTTGCCGTTGCTTGTGTCGGGGGTTCTCGCAGATCACGTATACCTTGCCCCTGCGACGGACGATCTTGCAAGTCTCGCAGATCCGTTTCACGCTCGATCGAATCTTCATCGGCCTCTCGCTCGCTTTCGCGTCGACGTCCTACGGATCGATGGAAAGACTCGACTTCGGTGCCGAGGTCTTTCCTCCGCTAACCTTGATTTCGATACTCGATGAACCGATGCCGGGAGGAACGGTCCTGGGCCGAATTGGGCCAATATACTCCGACCCGACAGGACTCGCAACCCCGATCTTTGATTTTTCTCTATGGCGGTCTCGTCAGTCCTCGAGATAGGTGAGAACCCGAGGTCCCTCCGGGGTCATGGCCACCGTGTGTTCAAAGTGGGCACTCGCGCGGCGGTCCTTGGTCACGACGGTCCAGTGATCTTTGAGCGTGTCGACGTTCTTGGTGCCGAGGGCCACCATCGGCTCGATGGCCAGGACGATCCCTGGTTCCAGGCGGATATCATTTTTACGAAGAGCCGCGCTGATGAAGTTGGGGACCTGTGGCTCTTCATGCATCGACTGACCGATGCCATGACCGACAAACTTCTCGATCACATACATCCCCTGGCTCTTGACGTATTTCTCCATGAGGGCCGCGACCTCGGACCACATCTGGCAACGGGCCATGGCTCGAATGGAGAGTTCGAGAGTTGCCTTGGTGACTTCCAGAAGCTTCTGAACCTCGGGACGGACCTCGCCAATCGCCAGAGTGACCGCGGCGTCGCCACACCAGCCGTTGACCTTGCATCCCGTATCTATCGACACCACGTCGCCGGCCTGAAGCGGCCGGCGATTGGGGATGCCATGGACCACGGCCTCGTTCACGCTCGCGCAGATGTTGGCCGGAAAGGCGGGCTTCCCCTTGGTCGAGTTAGGATACCCTCGAAACAGAGGGATCGCGTTGTGCTCTCGAAAAATCGCCGCGACCGCCTCATCCATGTCGGACGTGGTGACACCTGGCACGGCCATCCGCTGAACCTGGTCCAGCGCCTTGGCCACCACACGTCCGGCCTCGCGCATCAAGGCGATCTCGCGAGGGCTCTTCAGCTTGATCACGGAGCGGCTTTCGGATGGTCGTCGCGGTAGATTTTTCATGAGATCAACGCTTGCTGACGAGCCCCGAATAATTTCTCATGATCAGGTGACTGTCGATCTTCTGAACCAGGTCGAGGCAGACGCTGATGATGATCAGCAAGCCTGTTCCACCCAGGAAAGACGCAACCGTGTAATTCACCCCGAGGCCACTCGAGACCAGCGACGGGATCACCGCGACCAGGCTGAGGAAGGCGGCCCCGACGTAAGTGATCCGGAGCATGACCTTCTCCAGGTAGTCGGCGGTCCGTCGACCCGGTCGATAGCCCGGAATAAAGCTTCCGTAGTCCTTCAGATTCTCGGCCATGTCCTTGGGGTTGAAGGTGATGGCCGTCCAGAAGTAACAGAAGAAGTAGATCAGGACGATATAGAACAGGGTATAGACGTAGCCGTGACTCTGGAAGGCATCGGCTCCGGCGTCGAAGAACGAGCCCAGTCCGTACTTGATCGAGTCCAGGAATGTCATCGGCTGAACGACCTCACCGATCTTCTTCGGGATCGTCCAGGTCTGCGTGGCCTGCTTCAAACCATTTAGAATGAAGTAGGGGAACATCAGGAGGCTGGAGGCGAAGATGATCGGCATGACACCGGCCTGGTTGACCTTGAGCGGCAGATATTGCTTGGTTCCGCCGTAGACCCGACGACCCCGGACATGCTTGGCCGACTGGGTCGGAATGCGCCGTTGGCTCTCCGTGATCGCGATCACTCCGACAACCACGGCGAGGAAGACAATCGCAAGAAGGACCAGGGTCACGATCCCGTGCTTGCCCTGATCTCCCTGGAGCTTCGTCGTCGAGTTCGTCAGCAACTCGCTCATGGCCGACGGCATCCGGGCCAGAATCCCGGCCATGATCAGGAGGCTAATTCCGTTGCCGATGCCGTACTCGTCAATTTGCTCGCCAATCCACATCAGGAAAATGGTGCCTGCCGTCATGGTCAGTACGCAGACGATGATGTTGATCGTACCTCGATTATCGACGTGGACGATGTCGAGGCTGTTCATCATGTACTGAACCCAGAGCGTACTCTGGACCAGGCAAAGGATGACCGTGGCGTATCTGGTGTATTCGTTGATTTTCTTCCGGCCGCTCTCCCCCTCCTTCATCATCGCTTCGAGCGAGGGGACGACGCTGCCGAGCAGCTGGAAGATGATCGAGGCCGAGATATAAGGCATAATCCCGAGGCCGAAGATCGTGCTCATGCCGATCTGCGAGCCACCGAGCATGGAGAGGGTGCCGAGCACCTTGCCCATGCCGGTCTGGCTTTGCTGCTCGGCCCAGGCCGCGAGCTTCGTCTGGTCGACGACGTGGAGCGGGATGAAATAGCCGATCCGGTAGATGGCCAGGAACATGGCCGTCATCAGGATCTTGCGCTGAAGTTCGGGAACCTTGAACAAGATCGTGAAGAGCTTATCCACGACGCCTCCGGGGGATCGACTCGAAGCTGTCAGCGATCGGCTTTCAGCATTCTGCCAGAAAAAAGGAGAAGGAAACGGCCCGACCGGCAGAGACAATGGACATCGGGCCGCTCGCTGATCGCTGAGACCTCGAAGGATCAGACAACAACGACCGACCCGCCGGCGGCGGTGATCTTGGCGACGGCCGATTCGCTGAACTTCTGAGCATGGATCGTCAGAGGCTTGGAGATCGCCCCGTCACCCAGGACCTTGATCCCGTCGTCGTGTCGACCCTTGACGAGACCCCGGTCGCGAAGGGCCGTTTCATCGACGATCGACCCCGCCTCGAAGGCGTCCTCGATCCGGTCGAGGTTGATGATTGCGAAATTTTTCTTGAAAGCGCCGTTGACGAATCCCCGCTTGGGGACGCGACGCGCCAGCGGCATCTGACCGCCTTCAAACAGAGGATTCTGCTTGAACCCCTGGCGAGAGGAGTGGCCTTTGTGTCCCTTGCTGGCGGTCTTGCCATGACCCGAGCCAGTCCCTCGGCCAATCCGTTTGCGCTTCTTGTACTTATGAATGCCTTGGTCGACGTCGTGCAATTGCATCAGAGGGCCACTCCCCGGAGCCGAGCCACTTCTTCTTTGGTCCGCAACTGGGTCAGGGCGTGGATCGCCGCCTTGACGATATTCAGCTTGTTGGTCGAGCCGTAGCTCTTGGTCAGGATGTCGGTGATCCCGGCCGCCTGAACCACGGCCCGGACGGCACCACCGGCGATGACGCCCGTACCAGGGCTGGCGGGAAGCATGACAACCCGAGCCGCGCCGAACTTGCCGATGACCCGGTGAGGGATGGTGGTTCCCCTCAGGTTGACCCGATGCATCTGCTTGTGAGCGTCCTTGACGCCCTTCTCGACCGAAGGCGGGACTTCGTTCGCCTTGCCGTAGCCCCAGGCCACCTGTCCCCGCCCGTTTCCGACGACCACAAGGGCGTTGAAGCTGAACCGCCGGCCGCCCTTGACCACCGCCGCGCATCGGCGGATGGCCACGACGCTCTCCGACCACTCGCCGCGATCGCCTCGGTCCCGATCTCGATTGTCGCTCGACACGGTCATCCCCTTAGAACTGAAGCCCCGCCTCACGAGCGGCGTCGGCCAGGGCCTGGACCCGGCCATGATACTTGTAGCTTCGACGGTCGAAGCAAATCTTGTCAATACCGGCCTGCTTGGCCCGCTCGGCGACAACCTTGCCGACGACGCTGGCCGCGGCCTTGTTGCCGCCGTAGCTCAGGTCGCCCTTGACCTGAGGGTCGAGCGTGCTGGCGGAAGCCAGGGTTGTGCCCGTGTCGTCGTTGATAATCTGAGCATAGATATGCTTCGAGCTCCGGAAGACGGCCAGTCGAGGCCGTTCGACGGTCCCATGAAGCCGCTTGCGGACGTGACGCTGGCGACGGAGCCGACGCGTTTCGACGAGCTTGCGCTGATTCACCGGTCAATCCTTCTCGAACACGAGGGGGGTTCCGGGGCGACCGATCCCGACCGGTCGCCCAGCCCCGACATTGGAGTCTTGTTGATGCACGCGGCGGGTCGCGTCGCTCGGTTTTACTTGGCGCCGAAGGCCTTGCCGGCCTTCCGGCGAACGACTTCGCCTTCGTAACGGATGCCTTTGCCCTTGTAAGGCTCGGGCGGGCGAACTTTCCGGACCACGGCCGCAAACTGGCCGACGGCCTGCTTGTCGGCGCCAGAGATCGTGATATGGGTCGGGTCGTTGACGACCACGGTGACTCCCGCGGGAGCTTCCAGGACCACCTGGTTGGCGAACCCGACCTGAAGCGCCACGGTATTCGCCTTCCGGAGCTGAGCCTGATAGCCGACGCCGACGATCTCCAGCTTCTTGGTATAGCCGGTCGTCACGCCTTCCACCATGTTGGCGATGAGGCTCCGGGTAAGTCCGTGCAGGGCCCGGTTCTCGCGCTCATCATCCGACCGGGTGACCAGAACTTGCTTGGCGTCCTCGTCGTAGTTCACGCCGATCGACTCGCGATGGCGATACTGGAGCTTGCCTTTGGGCCCCTCGACATGAATCGTCGAGTCAGCGATCGAAATTTTCACAGTCGCCGGGACTGTCACCGGCTTACGACCGATACGGGACATGAAACCTCATCCTCTCGCAAGTCGCGGGTCTTCGTCGGCACGATCAACACCGAGAATTTTTTGAGATCAACGTCGAGCCTGGAAGGCCGACGGATCGTCTTCATTCTCGGGCAGGCCGGACATCCGGAATGGGCCGCGAGGCCAGTTCAATAGATCAGCGCCAGGACTTCGCCGCCCACTTTTTCGAGTCGGGCACGGCGGTCACTGATAACGCCCTTGGGAGTGCTGAGGATCTGGATACCCATCCCGTTGAGGATCGGCTTCAGGTCCTTGTAACCGGCGTATTTCCGGCAACCCGGCTTGCTGACCCGGTCGATCTTGGTGATCAGTCGCTCGCCGTTGGGGCCGTACTTCATCTGGAGCCGGAGCGTCCGGGACGGGACGGTCTCGAGTTCCTCGAAGTCCCAGATGTACCCTTCGTCCTTCAGGACCTGGGCAATCCCCTTGCGGAGCTTCGAGGCGGGCATGTCAACCAGGGGTTTCTCGATCCGCGTGGCGTTCCGGATTCGAGTGAGCATATCGGCGACTGTGTCGGACATCATGGCGGATCAGGTCTCGTCGTCCGCTCGCGGGTAACGTGCTGGTTGTGGCTCGAAACGGTCGAGTATTCCAGACGTCGGCACGGCGGGATGGTCTCTGCGAACGGTGGTTCTTACCAGCTCGCCTTCTTGACACCCGGGATCAGGCCACGAGCGGCCAGATTACGGAAGCAGATCCGGCAGATGCCGAACTTGCGATAAACGGCTCGGGGGCGACCGCAGAGCTTGCAGCGGTTGCGGTGCTGAACCGCAAACTTGCGAGGGGTCTGCGATCGGATCATCTGGGCTTTCGTCGACATGGCTCACCAAGGGTCCGGTTCAGTCGGTCGGGTTACTTCGGGTCGCCCTTGCCCTTCGGAGCCCGGAACGGCATACCGAAGGAGCGGAGGAGTTCGCGGGCTTGGTCATCGTTCTTGGACGAGGTCACGATCGTGATGTCCATGCCCTGCGTATGCTGAAGCCGGTCGGCATCGATCTCGGGGAAAACGACCTGCTCGGCGAGGCCCAGCGTGTAATTACCGTGCCCGTCGAAGCTGTTCGGGTTGACCCCCCGAAAGTCGCGAATACGAGGCAGGGCGATCGAGACCAGGCGGTCGAGAAACTCGTACATCCGCTTGCCGCGGAGAGTGACCTTGCAGCCGATCTCGTTTCCTTCGCGGAGCCGGAAGCCGGCGACGGAGGTCTTGGCCTTGGTCACCAGCGGTTTCTGGCCGGAGATCCGGGTCAGACTGTCGACGGCCGCTTCCATGAGAGCCTTGTCCTGGGTGGCCCGGCCAACTCCCATATTGATGACGATCTTCTCCAGCTTGGGGATCGCCATCTTGTTCGTGACGCCGAACTTGGTCGCGAGCTCGGTCGCGACCGTCGTGTTGTAGTGATCCAGCAAGCGAGCCATGAAACGTCACCTTCTCCGTCGCGACCGGGCGATGGGCTGAGCAAATTATTATAGGGGAGGAGAAAAAAGCCGATCAAGCCTTCTTGGAAGCCTTGGCAGACTTGGCCGGGCCGAGATCTCCCAGCGCGGCGGAGCACGACTTGCAATAGCGTTGCTTGCGCCCTTCGTCGGTGAAGCGGTGGCCGATCCGGACGCCTCGATTGCAGGCAGGGCAGTAAAGCATCACGTTGGAGACGTCGATCGGCATCTCTTTCGAGAGCCGGCCGCCTTGCTGATTCTTGGCGCTGGGCTTGAGGTGCTTGTAGACCCGATTCACTCCCTCGACGACGATCTTGTTCTTTTCAGGGAGGACGCGAAGGACCTTGGCGATCGTCCGGGCGGTTGCGGTGCCCTTGTCGTCGCCCGTGATCACCTCGACCTGGTCGTCTTTGCGAATATTCATGGCAAGGCTCGTGGGAAAAAGTCCAAGGGCTCGGGTCACTCAGACGACCTCGGAGGCCAGGCTGATGATTTTCATGAACTGTCGGTCGCGAAGTTCCCGGGCGATCGCGCCGAAGATCCGGGTCCCGCGAGGGTTTTTGTCGTTGTCGATCAGGACGACAGCGTTGCGGTCGAACTTGACGTAGGAGCCGTCTGTTCGTCGAGTCGAGCTGCGGACCCGGACGACCACGCAACGAACCACGTCACCAGCCTTGACGTCGCCGCCAGGACTGGCTTTCTTGACGCTGGCAATGATCACATCGCCCAGTCCGGCAATACGCCTCTTGTAATGGGAGGCGCTACCACCCAGGACCTTGAAGCACATGACTTCCTTGGCCCCGGTATTGTCGGCCACATCGAGCCGCGTTTGCATCTGGATCATGGGATACCCGGACGGAAAAAAGTGGTCGGTGGTCAGTGGTCGGTAGTCAGTAGTCGGAAAGAGTCAGTTCGAGGCTTCTCGATCTTTACTGACCACTGACCACCGACCACGGACCACTTTTTGAAGGATCAGGACTGGGTTTCAACCTTGGCTGCGGCTTCACCTTCGCCGGCGAGCGCCTGCTGGGCACCCGGCCGGACGATCCGGGTGATCCGCCATCGCTTGAGCTTCGACAACGGTCGGGTTTCCATGATCTCGACAATGTCGCCGACGTGGGTGGTATTTCCCTCGTCATGGGCATGACAGACCGTCCGACGCTTCAGGAACTTGCCGTACTTCGGGTGGGGGACGAGGCGTTCGACCTCGACCCGTCGGGTCTTGTCCATCTTGTCGGAGGTCACGATCCCGATTTCCGTCTTGCGGCGGGTTCGGACCTCGGCGGGCTCAGGAGTGGCGGTCGGCTGGCTCATCGACTTTGTACCGGGAAGGTCGTGGTATTAGTGGGATGGGGCGGCAACGGCCGCCTTCTCTCGGTCGATCTCGCGAAGTCGAAGGATCGTTTTGATCCGGGCGATCTCGCGTTTGGCCTTGATGATCTCGCTGGGAGCCTCAAGGCGTTCGGTCTCGCTCTGAAGGCGGAGCCGAAACAGGTTCGTCTGAGTTTCGCGGAGCAGGAGGTCGAGTTGTTCGTCGGTCTGCTCGCGAAGTTCGGCTGGCTTGCTCATGGCTGGATCCTTCAAGATTCGTCAATCCGGACCCGATCAGAGGGTCGGCCGACGGCTGACGAACCGGCAGCGGACGGGCAACTTGTAGGCGACTCGGGCAAAAGTCGCTCGGGCAATCTCTTCGGAAACCCCGCCCAGTTCGAACAACACGGTCCCAGGCTTGACCACGGCCGCCCAGTATTCGACTTCCCCCTTGCCCTTACCCATTCGGGTCTCGGCCGGGATGGAGGTCACGCTCTTATGCGGGAAGATCCGGATGTAGAGCTTGCCGCCACCCTTGACGGACTGGCTGCCGACGATCCGGCCGGCTTCGATGGTCTGGGCACTGATCTTGCCGGGCTCGAGCGACTGGAGGCCGAACTCCCCGAAGGCAACATAATTGCCTCGGGTCGCGTTACCTCTTACGCGGCCTTTTTGGCTTTTTCGGTACTTGACTCGCTTGGGCATCAGCGGCATCGGTCGTCCCCTCCACCTTCAAGTGATCGCCTTGATTGACCCACACCTTGATGCCGATGTGGCCTTGCGCGGTCTTGGCTTCCGCGAACCCGTAATCGATCTTGGCCCGGAGCGTGCTCAGGGGGATCGATCCGAGATTCGCGACCTCGGTTCTGGACATTTCCGAGCCGCCGAGGCGGCCCGACAGTTGGATCTTGACGCCTCGGGCGCCACCGTCCATGGTCTGCTCGAGTGCTCGCTTCATGGTCCGGCGAAAACTCGAACGCTTCTTGAGCTGTTCGGCGATATCCTCGCTGATCAGCTGAGCCTCGATCTCGGGCCGGGTAACTTCCTGAATCTTGAGCTCGATCCGGCGACCGGTCAGGGTCTGGAGCTCGTCCTGAAGTTTTTCGACCTCGGCCCCTTTGCGGCCGATGATCACGCCCGGTCGAGCGGTGAACAAGAGCACGGTGACGGCGTCCCGGGTTCGCTCGATCTCGATCCGGGGGATGCCAGCGTAGCTGTATTTCCCCTTGATGAACTTGCGGATCTTGAAGTCCTCGACCAGGAGGTCGGAGAATTCATGCTTCGAAGCGTACCAGCGGCTCCGCCAGTCTTCCATGATACCGACCCGGAAGCCGGTCGGATTGATCTTCTGGCCCATCGGGTGGTCCTTGGTCTTAGTCGATTTCCGCTTCCGCACCGACCGGGGTCGCACCGCGCGACATGTAGGTTTCCAGGTCGGAGAGAACGATGACAATGTGCGAGCTGCGGCGGCGAATCATGTACGCCATTCCCCGGGCTCGTGGCATCAGCCGCTTGAACATCGGCCCGCCTTCACCGCGAATCTCGGCGACGATCAGGTCGCCGACATTCCGCATGCCCTTGTCCTCGGCGTTCGCCATGGCGCTCTTCAGGACCTGCTCGATCATTCGGGCCCCGCGGTGCGGCATCCACTTGAGGATGTCCATCGCGTCATCGGCATACTTGCCTCGGATCAGGTCCAGGATGGGCAAAAGCTTCCTGACCGAGATCCGGGCGAATCGGTGCGTGGCTGTGTACGAAGGCATGTGACGCTCACAAGTCGATGACGATCCGAGGAATTATCTCTTGCCGCCCTTGCCCGCCTTGCCGCCGTGACCGCGGAACGTCCGGGTCGGGGCGAACTCGCCGAGCTTGTGGCCGACCATGTCCTCGGTCACGTAGAGCTTGATGAAATTACGCCCGTTGTGGATGGCGAAATTCTTGCCAATGAATTCAGGCACGATCGTGCAGGCGCGGGCCCAAGTCTTGATCGGCTCGCGGTTCCCGGTATTCTCGGTCTTGTACACCTTTTCGAGCAGTCGCTCGACGACGTACGGACCTTTCTTCAACGAGCGTCCCATGGATCTCCGGTCCCCGACCCCTCGGGGTCATGCGTCCTTCGCTATCGCGAAAGGCGGTAATGTCCTGCGGTCTCGTACCCAAAACAATCAAAAAAGATGATGACTGATCGGCCCACCGAGGGCGATCAGACCTTCAACTGTCCGTATCGAACACTCTTCCGACGACGAATGATCGCCGAGTTCGAGGGCTTTCGGCGACGACGTGTCTTGCCGCCCTTGGCGAGCTTGCCCGTCGGAGAGCACGGGTTCCGACCGCCCGAGGTTCGACCTTCACCACCACCCATCGGGTGATCGACCGGGTTCATCGCCACGCCTCGAACGTGGGGCCGACGACCCAGCCACCGTTTGCGACCGGCCTTGCCCAGGCGGATGTTCATGTGGTCCGAGTTACCCACCATGCCGATGGTCGCCCGGCAGGCGGCGGGAATCCGGCGGACTTCGCCCGAAGGCAAGGTGATCTGCGCCCAGGTTCCTTCACGAGCTGTCAAGGTGGCCCCGACGCCCGCCGACCGGCAGAGCTTGGCTCCGCCGCCGGGCTGCATCTCCAGGTTGTGAATCGAGAGCCCGGTCGGAATCTTCGAGAGCGGCAGGCAGTTGCCGACCTTCGGCTCGGCAGTTGGACCGCTGGTCACCGTCATCCCCGCCTTGAGTCCCTCGGGAGCGATGATGTATCGCTTAACACCGTCGGGAAACAGGAGCAGAGCGATCCGGGCCGATCGGTTGGGATCATACTCGATGTGGGTGACCTGGGCGGGGATGCCGTCCTTGTCGTTCCGCTTGAAGTCAATGATCCGGTACATCCGCTTGTGGCCACCGCCGCGATGTCGAGCGGTGATGAATCCCTGGTTGTTCCGACCGCCGGTCTTCCGGATCGGCTCAGTGAGGCTCTTTTCCGGCTTCTTGTTCTTGTCGGTCAGCTCCGAGAAGTCGCTGACCGACGCGTTGCGCCGTCCGGGGCTGGTCGGCTTGTAGTAGCGAATACCCATCGAAATCGCATCCTTATACGAAACGTCCTGAGGACGTCAGGCCACCCAACCAGCCTCGGTTGATCAATAGAAATCAATCCGGTAATCATCATGAAGGGCGACGATCGCCTTCTTCCAGTTCCGCATCCGGCCGACCTTCATCCGATACCGTCGGAGCTTGCCGCGGCGATTCTGAGTCCGGACGTCCGCCACCTTGACGTTGAAGAGGGCCTCGACGGCCTCCTTGATCTCGGTCTTGTTCGCCTTCGAGTTGACCTCGAAGGTGTAGGCGTTGTGCCGTTCCGAAAGGTGTGTCGCCTTCTCGGTGATCAAGGGACGAAGGACCACCTGATACGGCTCGAGGACCGGCCCTGATCGGACATAAACCGGCGGTCGATAAAGCGTGACCATGATCTCAGACCTCCGAGGGAACCGACGTTGTCGTCGATCCTTGCTTGCGGGCCGGCTTCTGCTTCACCCGATCCTTGAGGACGGCCAGCGCCTCGCGGGTCAGCACCAGGTAACGTTGCTTGAGAATGTCGTAGGTGTTGAACTCGGCGACCGGTGCCACCTGGACCCCCTCGATGTTCCGGGCACTCCGGTAGAAGAGCGGGTCCTGGTCGGGAAGTCCAAACAGAATCGTCCGACCGTCAAGGGTCCGGCGAAGCGAGTGAGCCTTGCTCTCGCCCTCGACCACAACCGCCTCATCCTCGGTCAGGTCAGGGCGTCGGATGGTCCGGAGAGCCTGAACAACGATCTTGGTCTTGGGCTTCTCGACGAGGCTCAGGCCGTCGATGATCAGAGCCTGGCCATCCTGAAACTTGGAGAGAAGAGCCATCCGGATCGCGATCCGCACAGCCTTCTTGGGCATCGTGTAGCGATAGTCCCGGTTCCGCCGGGCGAACGCCACACCGCCACCGACCCGCTTGTTGGTCCGCTTGGCACCGGCTCGAGCGTTACCCGTTCCCTTTTGACGGAACAGTTTCTTGCCCGAACCCGCGACGTCGGCCCGACCCTTGGTGTTGACGGTCCCGACGCGACGAGCAGCCCGATGCATCAAGACCACGTCGTGAAGGAGTTGCTTGTTGACCTCGCCACCGAAATCGGCCGGGTCAATCGACTCCTCGGCCACTTTCTCACCAGCTGCGTTGAAGACAGGAATATTCAGCATGATGAATCCACTCTCCGATCGCCCGGCGAAGCCCAGGACGATGATTGGCGGCCCGGGGCCATCGGTTGGTTCAGACCTTGTTGGTTTGCCGGATGGTGATGTAGCCGCCATTGGGCCCGGGGACCGCCCCCTTGATCAAGAGCAGGTTATTTGTCGGGTCAACCCGGACCACCTTGAGATTCTTGACGGTGATCCGGGCGTTGCCGAACTGGCCCGGCTTCTTGATTCCCTTGCGGGTGTGGGCCGGGTCGGCGCTGGGGCCGGAGGAACCGGGGTGACGGTGCATCCGCTTGACACCGTGCGAGGCACGAAGCCCTTTGAAGCCGTGCCGCTTCACGACGCCCGAGAAGCCTCGCCCCTTGCTGGTCCCGATCACGTCGACATTCTTGATCTCGTTGAAGACCTCGACCGTGAGGATCTGCCCTTCGGCGATCCCTTCGGCAGCGTTGTCTTGACGGATCTCGCGAACATAACGCTTCGGTTCGGCGTCGACCTTGCGGGCATGGCCTCGCTCAGCCTGGGTCGCGCTCTTTCGCTTCTTGTCGTCGAACCCGAGCTGGACGGCGTGGTAGCCGTCTCGCTCGGCGGTCCGGACCTGAAGCACGGTGCAGGGACCGCATTCGAGGACGGTCACCGGGACCGCAATCCCGTTCGCCTCGTAGATCTGCGTCATTCCGACTTTACGGCCAAGAAGTCCGACTTGCATGGTGGTCTCTCGTCCCAATCAACTCCCGGTCGATACCAGGAGGCCCGAGAGCGGATCAGAACCCAGTGGCTCTTTCCGGTCGGGCATCGTTTCAAGGGAGGCCAGAGCCTCAACCTTCGATGGTAAACAGAGGTCGTCGGTGCCTGGTCTGCGAGGACCGGCGACCGACGACTTGAGGACCGGTGGCCGGGATCTGATCCCGGTCGCCCAGGCCCGATTGGGAAGCGTTGGCGACTGGTCGGATCAGGAACCCGACGGACCCGCCTTGATCTTGATGTCCACGCCCGCGGGCAAGCTCAACTTGTTGAGAGCGTCGATGGTCTTGTTCGTCGGCTGGACGATGTCGATCAGCCGTTTGTGCGTCCGGATCTCGAACTGTTCCCGCGACTTCTTGTCGATGTGCGGACTGCGGAGCACAGTGTACCGTTCGATGCGAGTCGGAAGGGGAATCGGGCCGTGAACGATCGCCTCAGTCCGCTTGGCGGTATCGACGATATCCTTGGCCGACTGGTCCAGGATGGTGTGATCGTACGCTTCCATGCGGATGCGTATCCGTTCGTTACTAATGCCCGCCACGCTTAGGGTCCCTTCATCGATCGCCGGACCGATAATAACATCCTTCAAGTCCCCGCCATCAACGAAGCTCGCGGGGAAAGTAAGAGTGTAACGGCACCTCCCGATCCAGTCAATCGGGTTTCGCACGATTTCTTGAACAAGAGGGAGTTCACGATTTTTTGCTGGAGGCACAATCTCTGGTTCGTGGGTCGATCACCTGGTCTCATTCCCCGGGCACCACCACTTTCAGGGTGAGCGGGACGATTTCGATCTGGACCGGAGTCTTCCCCAGGATCTCTCCATCTGCCTGGACCGGCAACGGATGCTTGGCGTTGATGGTCACCGACCGAGAAGCCGTCAGATAGGTCACCCGCTGACTTTTCTCGTGGCTGCCCCTCACGACGTGCCAGAAAATCCCCAGATAGTCGAGGAGGGTCCGGGCTCGAACAATGCAGAGGTTCAAGACTCCATCATCCGGGTGGATATCGGGCCCCCAACGAAAGGCGTTGTGCCCCATCATTCCGGTATTGGCGACGAGGACCTGCGTGGCCTTGATCTCGATGGTAAGGTCGTCGGTGCTGATCCAGAAGCGTCGGGGGCGAACCCCGAGCAAGCGGCTCGCGGCCGTTGCAAGATAGGCGAGCCGGCCGAATCGTCGCTTATGCTCGGTCGCGGTGTCCCGGATCATGATCGAGTCGATTCCGACCCCCACCTGAGTCAGGTAATGCCGTCCATTGATCCTCATTACGTCAATCCGGGCCACGTTGTGGCGATGACCGGCGACGACCTCGCGGTGAATATGACACGAACCGAGGTGACAGGCACCTTGCAGGTCCACGGGAATCCCCAACTCCCTGGCCAGCACGTTGGCGGTACCGAGCGGAAAAACAATCAAATGAGCCTCGGTTCCGACCAGAACATCGGCCACGGTCGAAACCGTGCCGTCACCACCCGCTGCGATGATCGGGTCGCAACCTCGGGCGAGAGCCTGACGGACGATCGCCCGAATATCATCGCCCTCAACGACCTCATGGATCTCGACATCGGCCGGACGCATCCCGGCTTCAATGGCTTCCCGGACATCGGCGACGGAACATGAACCGGATCGAGGATTGAGCAAGGCAAAGGGAAGGCCAGCCACTCGGGTCTGCAGACTGCCGGGGCCGGAATTAGTGTCGATGGTTGGCAAGGCGAAAACTCCCCGAGAACGACTCAGCAATGGACCGTCCAGGACGAAGCCAAAAATGGTCAAATCCGGTGCCATGGGACAAGACCCAAGCCCGATCCACCGCGAACCTGGCTGTCCTGCCCGGATCCCAACCAGGCAGATCGGACGTCGCCAGCCAGAAAGATCCGGAAATTTGTCAGCAACCCCTTGCGAAACGAAGTGAGTTCAGGATAGATTCATTGCGGTTACCAAAGCCCTTTGCCTTTTCGACCGCGTTCGACCGGTGCCCACCCAGGACCGTCGTTGCGGTCGATTTCGTCGGGGCGAGCCGTCAGGCTCCAACGGAAATTGAGCCGAGATCAACAAAATCGCTTGCAATCTCGGCTTTCGTCGTTATAGTTAGGATTTTCACGGCCTCGTGATGGCTGGCGTAGCTCAATCGGCAGAGCACCGGTTTTGTAAACCGACGGTTGTGAGTTCGACTCTCACCGCCAGCTCTGATCCTCGAGCTGGGCTTGGCCAGAGTAACACGGGACGACTCGGCGACAGACACCTTGGATGGAACGTCCGGAACCGGGTGGATACCCAAGTGGCTAAAGGGGCCAGACTGTAAATCTGGTGGCTATGCCTTCGCAGGTTCGAATCCTGCTCCACCCATACCTCGCGTCGGCGAGAAATTTTTTTCTGAGGAGCTTTGACCCGCACCAACCTGATTTGATCGCGACCTCTTGATCTCCCTGAGACCTGCCCGAAACAATCGATCACGACTTGCTCTGGCAAGGATCTTCCCCGCGGGTGTAACTCAATGGTAGAGTACCTGCCTTCCAAGCAGGCAACGTGGGTTCGATTCCCATCACCCGCTTTCGGTGGATTCTCAAGGGATCAGAAAACAGGTCAGATGCATCGGGACAACTCATCAAGATCAACCGAACAACGCTGCCGTGGCTCAGTTGGTAGAGCGCGTCCTTGGTAAGGACGAGGTCCTGGGTTCAAATCCCAGCGGCAGCTTTCGGGTCGAGTCCTTCGTCCCGGCGAAGGACTCGACTCGCGGATCGATAGGATCGGGAATACTAGCAACCGGTGGCCCATCTGATCGTGGGTTTTGATTTCAGGGGTGGCCCCGGTGGAACTTCCACCTGGCCCTCGATTTCCAGGAGATGACGGGAGCAACGATGGCCAAGGAAACTTTCGCGAGGACAAAACCGCACGTCAACGTGGGCACGATCGGACACATCGACCACGGTAAGACGACCCTGACCGCCGCCCTCCTGGCCGTCCTCGCCGCACATGGTCAGGCCAAGGCGAAGGCCTATTCGGACATCGCCAAGGGTGGAACCGTCCGCGACGCCAACAAGACGGTCACCATCGCGGTCTCCCACGTCGAATATGAGAGCGAGACCCGTCACTATGCTCACATCGACTGCCCGGGGCACGCCGACTACATCAAAAACATGATCACCGGCGCCGCCCAGATGGACGGGGCTATCCTGGTGGTCTCGGCCGCCGACGGGCCGATGCCGCAGACTCGCGAGCACATCCTTCTCGCCCGACAGGTCGGTGTCCCGGCCCTGGTCGTCTTCCTCAACAAGATCGACTTGGTCGACGACGAGGAGCTTCTTGAGCTCGTTGAACTCGAGCTTCGCGAGTTGCTGACCCACTACAAGTTCCCGGGCGACGAGATCCCGATCACCCGGGGCTGCAGCCGGCCGGCTCTCGAAAACCCGACCGATCCCGTCGCGGCCAAGCCGATTCTCGACCTCGTCAAGACGATGGACGAGTACATCCCGGAGCCGATGCGGGAGGTCGACAAGCCCTTCCTGATGCCGATCGAGGACGTGTTCTCGATCAAGGGTCGTGGAACCGTGGGCACCGGTCGAATCGAGCGCGGCATCATCAAGGTTGGTGACGCGGTCGAGATCATCGGCTTCGACAAGAACAAGAACTCCACCGTGACCGGCGTCGAGATGTTCCAGAAGACCCTCGACCAGGGCCAAGCCGGCGACAACGTCGGCATCCTGCTGCGAGGCGTGGAAAAGACCGACCTCGAGCGTGGTCAGGTGGTCTGCAAGCCAGGCTCGATCACGCCGCACACCAAGTTCGAGGCCGAGGTTTACGTCCTCAGCAAAGACGAGGGTGGCCGACACACGCCGTTTTTCAAGGGTTATCGTCCGCAGTTCTACTTCCGGACGACCGACGTGACCGGATCGGTTCTCAACCTGTTGTCGGAGGATAACAGCGAGGCCGAGATGTGCATGCCGGGTGACAACATCAAGATGACCGTCGAGCTCCATACGCCAGTGGCCATGGAAGCCAACCTTCGCTTCGCCATCCGTGAGGGCGGCAAGACGGTGGGCGCCGGCGTCGTGACCAAGATTCTTCTCTAAAGCAGTCAAGGACCCGCTAGGGCGGGACATTGACGATGGGTCGGGTGGATCGGGAACCATTCGCCATTCCACCGGACCCTTCGTCAATCGTCGTTCTGGCGGGCTCGTTCCAGGAGCCGGGCGATGCGCGAATATGTCTGGTTGGAATGCACCTCCTGCGGGGATCGGAATTACCGAACCCAGAAGGAAACGCGTGGTGCCGAACGGCTCGAGCTCAAGAAGTACTGCAAGCGCGAGCGGAAACACTTTCCCCACAAGGAATCCCGGAAGAAGTAATCGGCCTGGTCAGTTCGGGTGAAGGCGAGACCTGCTGGATTGCCCGGCCGATCAAAGTGACTTCCGTGATACCTCGCTACGAGCGTAGCTCAATTGGTAGAGCACCGGTCTCCAAAACCGGCGGTTGGGGGTTCGATTCCCTCCGCTCGTGCTCGGCAAGTGAGGTTGGGAACTCAGCCCCTCCTGGAATCGGTCCCCCGCGAGCGAGATCAAGCCGCCATGGGTAAAGTGAAAGATGGATCGCCGGCCGCGAAACCGGCCAAGGTCGCCAAGGGGGGGCCCTCTGCGGACTCAAAAGGTCGATTCGCCCCGTTTTTGGCGAATCTGGCCCAGACCAACCTCTACAAACCGCTTCAGGGTCGGCAAGCTCGGCTCTGGACGGCGATTGCACTCGGCCTGATCATTGTCTTCGGCCTCCGCGAGATCTTCGACGCAATCGATGGTCGGGTCAACAAGTTCGGTGCGTTCGGATATCCCGCCGCGATCGGGCTCCTGCTGGGCTGGATCACGTTCCGGATGCTGCAATATCCGCCCTTCGTTGAATTCTTGATCGCGACCGAAGCGGAGATGAACAAGGTCTCCTGGACCAGTCGCGATGATTTGAAGCGAGCAACCACCGTGGTTCTGGTAACGGTTCTCCTGATGGCCGTTTTCCTTTTCGGGGTCGACTGGCTCTGGTCGCTTCTTCTGCATGCGATCGGTGTCCTTCGATTCCGCGATCCCAACGGTGCCCTGGGCTCGAGCGCCTGACGATTCTGAACTTCCCTGTTACGATTCGAGTGATCTTTCCTCCTCTGGCCACGGCTCCGAATGAACCACCCGACCGACGAGATTCCTGAAGCGAGCACGACCTCCGACTGGTCCGGCGACTCCTCGTCGGATAAGTCCGGCGATGAAAGCGTCGAGGAGTTGACGCCCGATGGTGGCTCGATTATGGGTCACTCTTCGGTTCCCGAATCGAAGCTGACGGAGGAATCACCCACTTCCTCGGTCGATCCGGATGCTGACCCTGAGCCGGAACTGGTCTGGTATGTTCTCAAGGTCCAGAGCAGTCGCGAGGACACGATTCGCGATGCCCTGGAGCGCCGGGTCAAGATTCAGGGACTTCAGAAGTATTTCGGGCGGATCGTCGTGCCGACCGAGAAGATTACTGAGATTCGTAACAACAAAAAGCGGACGGTTGAGCGGAAGACCTATCCCGGCTACATCATGGTCGAGATGGAGCTGAATGAGAAGACCTGGTTTACCGTTCGAGAAACTCCGGGAGTCGGCGACTTTGTGGGGGCTCATGGAACTCCCACTAAGATGACCTCGACCGAAGTCACCCAGATGCTCAACGAACAGGAGCAGGTCGGGCCGGATGAGATCCGGAAGGTCAAGATCGACGTGGAACATGGCGACCGTGTGAAGATCAAGGATGGCCCATTCGAGAACTTCGAAGGGACGGTCGAGGAAGTGATCGAGGCTCGCGGCCTCGTCAAGGTCATGTTGATCATCTTCAACCGGCCGACGCCGGTGGATCTCGAATACTGGCAGGTGGAACGGCTTTGATCGACCCGGCAACGGCTCGTTGCGAGTCCTTCGATCGGGCTGGGACTTGCAACTCCCGGCTCGTTTGGTCCTTTTTTTCG
>Ga0080006_1153094_pt1 | contig 34011 bp, 36 predicted proteins | sample RS3BMetagenome_FD_69209 | JGI IMG/M metagenome (GOLD analysis project Ga0080006, IMG submission 69209) | Ferric oxide microbial mat and aquatic microbial communities from Rainbow Spring, Yellowstone National Park, USA - RS3B (SPADES... ...
ATCGCAGCAACCCGAGGGTCGTCAAGCGCAAGTACGTCAAGTGGCACGTGAAGCGGGAGCGGCACAAGACGTGGCCGCAACCGACCGGGCCACCTCGGGCCAGTATTCCAGGGGCCCCAAGCCCCTAACTGAACGGTATTGGGGCTAGGCGGCAGGCATGGCGATCAACCTTCCGGGGCCATCGAAATCCTCACGAGTCAGATGGAAACAGAGCCTCAGCAGTCCCGACTGCCACATCGGGGGCGTGGATAGCTTGATCCTCCATGTGGACAAATGCTTCAAGTGCAGGATTTCCACGGTCGATGAAGTGCACATGGCCTTTCCCGCATTGATGGCCATTTCGCTTCATCCAACTGCGTTACCTCGGCCCGGGCGCCAGGGTCGCCGGTGTGACCGCATCGCCGAAGGCGCCGGACACTGCCGGAGTGCCCAGGTGACCGCCACCCGGACATTGGCGGGCGGAGAAGCCCCGTCGCCAACCGCGACGAGGGGAATCCATGAGGACACCGATCGACCACCATGGCACACCGGTAACGGCTCCACCCTCGGCTTCGCCGGTGAATACGGCCCGCACGGTCTCCAAGCTGGCCATACCGTTCCTCGGCCTCCTTGGTGCCATCCAGGGAGCTTGCCCCAACATCGCCTCGACGGCACTGGTCGGTGCCAGCCGTGCGTTGCACATGGCAGGCAGTACCCAGGCCCTGGCGGCCAGTCTGCAGACCCTGTCGATCGCGGCCACGGCCATCACCACGGGCCTGCTTGCCGATCGCCTCGGGCGCCGGCACGTCCTGATGGTCGCGCTCGCGATCGGGGCCATGGGCAACCTGGTCGTCCTGGCGTCGCCGACCTCGGCCGTCTACATGCTCGGCATGATCGTCACGGGTGTCGGCCTCGGCGCCGTCTACGGATGCGCATTCGGATTCATGAGCGCAGTGGTGGCGCCGGCCCGGATGGCCGCCGCCATGGGCGAGTTCGTCGCGGTGGTCATGGGCAGCACGGTGGTCCTGACCTTCGTCGGCGGCACCTTGGCCAACTCGCACTGGCGTCTGGCCTATGTGCTCATCCCCGTCATGTGCCTGGTGAGCCTGGTGGTGACCCCGCTCCTCCTGCCGAAGGTGCCCCGGGTCACCGGGAGCGCGCTCGACCTGCCCGGCCAGGGCCTACTGGTGGCCGGCGTGGTGTTGTTCCTCTACTCGGTGAGCCAGTTCGCACATAGCCTGACCAGCCCCGGGACCCTGGTGCCGCTGGGGCTCGGAATCGCCGCGCTCACCGGTTTCGCCGTGTGGGAGGCCCGGTTCGACGGTGCCTTCTACCCGATGACGCTGTTCCGGTCACCACTGTTCCTGGCCGCGCTGTGCGCCGGCTTCATCTTCAACTTCGGCACCGCCGTGTCCTTCCTCCAGGTGACCAACCTGTGGCAGTACGTGAACGGCCTGAAGACGTCGCAGGTGGCGGTGTGGCAGCTGCCGCTCATGCTGTCGGGCATCGTCGCCGGCCTCGTCGTGGGCCGGAGGATGTCGAAGGGGATGTCCGACCGGGCCGCCATCCTCCTCGGCGGTGCGACGAGCGCCGTCGGCTTCGTGTGGCTGGCCGTGTTCCACGGGGCGTCGGGCCTGCTCGGGTTCCTGCCCGGGCTGATCCTCGTCGGCGGCGGTGTGGCCATCGCCTCGGTCCCATTCGGGAGCCTCATCCTGGCCGAGGCCCCTCCGGCACACCTCGGCCCGGTGTCGAGCTCCCGGCTCACGTTCGGGCAGATCTTCTACACGGTGGGCTTGGCGACCTCGACGGTCGTGATCGACCGCATGACCACCGGTGGCGTCGTTCACCGGCTCGAGCACGCCGGCGTGCCGGCCAGCCAGATCGGCACCGGCATCGACGCCGTCACCACCTTCGCGGCGAAGGGCACCGCGCCCACCACGTCGCTGGGCAAGCAGGCGCTGCAGGACGCCGTCACCTCTTACGGCCACGCCTTCGCCACGACGATGTACGTGGGCGGTGCCGTCACGCTGGCGGTGGGCATTCTGGCCTTCGCCCTCCTCTCCCACGGCCCGGGTGCTCCCGCGCCCGACGCCGAGCAGGTCACCACGACGGACTGAGGCCGCCGGACCGGTATCCGAAGGCCGCAGGCGCACGAGCCGGGCCACCGACCAGAAAGCGCAGGACCAGACATGTGTATGACATTCAAGCTCCCCACCGCCGTTGACGGCACCGTCGTGGCGGCCCGCAGCATGGAATTCCCGATAGGGATGCCCACCCAACTGGCCGTCCTCCCGGCAGACTTCGCCGGCACCGCATCGTCGCCCGACGGGGTCACCTGGACCGCCCGCCTTGGGGTGGTGGGGATGGCGGTTTTCGGCAAGGCCGGCTGGCTCGTCGACGGTCTCAATACCGAGGGTGTCAGCGCCCACTTCCTCTACATGCCGGGCGGCTACTGCACCTACCGGGACCCGTTGGGGGACGGGACGGACCTGGCCCAGGTGGACCTGGCTGCCTACCTGCTCGGCACCTGTGCGACCATCGACGAGGTGAAGGCGGCCGTCGCCCGGGTCAACATCGTCGGGGTCGACCCCGGCATGGGCTTCGTGCCCCCCGTGCACTGCCTGGTCCACGACCGCACCGGCTCGGTCGCCATCGAGTTCCACCCGGACGGCACCCGGGTGGTCGACAACCCGGTGGGTGTGGCCACCAACGCCCCGTTCCTGGACTGGCACCTGACCAACCTGGGCAACTTCTTGGGGGTCTCGGCCGAGAACCCTCCCGACGAGGTCGTGGGCGGGCTCACCTTGTCCGCCCTTGGCCAGGGTGAGGGCCTGCGCGGCATCCCGGCCGACTACTCGCCCCCGGCACGGTTCGTACGTCTGTTCACCATGCTGCGACTGGTGTCCCAGGCCAAGGACGCCGACGAAGCCGAGCAGCTGGCTCTGCACCTGTGCAATGCCTTCGACATCCCGCCGGGGGCGATCCAGGAGTCCATGGGCGGCGATCTCATGTCCGAGGTGACCGTGTGGGACTCCGTGCTGAACCTCAGCACACCCCGCTATGCCTACCGGATGATCGGAAACCCCGAGACCTATGTGGTGGACCTGTCCTCGGTGGACTTCACCGGACCGGCCCGCCTGCAGGACCTGCGCTCGAAGGGTGGGTTCACGCCGCTCACCGTCTAGTGGTCGGGCACCCTCGGCTCGCGCCACATCCGCCACATCGGCGGGGCACCCGTCTTCGAGTGGAGCTCCTCGATCACCTCGAACCCGAACCGGGCGTAGAGAGGGACGTTGCGGGCCTTGGACGACTCCAGGTAGGCGGGGGTGTCCTCCTCGTCGATCCGGGCCAGGGCCGAGGTGAGAAGGGCCGATCCGATCCCCTTGCCCTGCTGGTCGGGGTCGGTGCCCAGCGTGGCGAGGTACCAGTGGGGCTCCTTGGGGTGGAGGGCGTCCACCTCGGCGAGGAGGCGGAGGGCCCGCACGGCGTGGGGCCCCGCCAGGAACGGGGCGGTGGGCAGCAGCTCGGCCAGCTCCCGGAACGGCTGGCGCCTTCGGTCGGGCGGGCCCCACACCGCCACCCCCCCGAGGCCGTCGGTGGTATAGACCTCGCCGAGCGGCAGGTACTCGCGACGTAGCTGGGCGGTGAAGAAGGAGTGGAGGCCGCGCCGTCGACGACGGTCCCCGGTGAAGATGAAGTTCGCGATCGGGTCGTCGTCGAACGCCCGCACCAGCGTGTCGGCCGCCCCGGCGAGGTCGGCGCCGGTCATGCGGCGCACCACCGGACGGATCGGGGCGTGTGTCACCCCCGGGGATGGTAGTCCGGACGACCGCTCAGTTGAACGCTGGGTCGTCGGGGAAGCCCGACACCAGGGCCAGCGCCCCTCCCTGCCGGTGGAGCACCCGGCGCCAGAGCCGCTCGGGCTCGGCCGAGACGACGTCGTGGGCCTCGGCCCGGACGACGAACCACGACCCCTCGTCGATCTCGTCCTCGAGCTGGCCGGGCCCCCACCCGGCGTACCCGGAGAAGAGCCGCACCCCCAGCAGGTCACCGTCCCACCGGTCGGGTCCCGCCCCCAGGTCGATGGTGCCCACCGGGCACCGGTCGTCGATGAGCGGGTGCCAGCCGTCCGGCGGAACGGTGGCCGGTTCACCCTCGCGGACCACGCCGCTCCGCAACCGGGCCAGCCCCACCAGGGCGTCGCGGGCCACGGGGCCGCCGGTGAAGAGCTCGGCGGGCGGCAGGGCCAGGAGGTCCCACTGGGGCAGCACCTCGCGCACCGGGACGCCGCCGGGGGCGTCGAGGACCACGCCGAGCGCGCCGTGGTCGCCGTGGTCGAGCACCAGCACCGTCCGCCGGGCGAAGTTCGGGTCGGCCAGCCGGGGCGTGGCCACCAGCAGGTGGGCGGTCAGGGACCCGGGCGGAGGGGCACCGCCGTAGGGGTCGAAGTCACCGATGGCGTCGAACCGCACCCGACGATCATGGCCCATCACCGGAGGCGAGTGGCGCCGCCCGCCCGCGTCGGTGAGGCTGGCGCCATGTCACTCGTCACCACCGACCCGACCGGGTCCGCGGTCCGCCGGATCGTCCTCGACCATCCCGAGCGCCTGAACTCCCTCTCGTTCGCGCTGGTCACCGACCTCTACGCTGCCCTCGAGGAGATCGCCGCCGACAACCGCTGCCGGGTGGTGGTCCTGACCGGTGCCGGACGGGCGTTCTGCTCCGGGCTCGAGCTCGAGCACGCCGGCCTGCCGCCCGGCACCGACGGCCTGGGGCGCCACCGCCTCGGGGTGCGGGCCATGGCGTACATGGGGGGCATCGTCCCCGCATTCCGCTCGCTCCCCCAGCCGGTGATCGCCGCCATCCGGGGCCCGGCCTACGGCGGAGGGATGTGCCTCTCCCTCGGGGCCGACATCCGGCTGGCCGGCGAGTCGGCGGTGTTCTGTGGCGCCGGCATCAGCAACGGGCTGACCGGGGCCGAGCTCGGGGTCACCTGGCTCCTGCCCCGGGCGGTCGGCACCTCCAATTCGGCGGAGATCCTGCTCACCGGCAAGAAGGTCGATGCCGCCGAGGCCCTGCGCATCGGCCTGGTCTCCCGGGTGGTCCCCGATGCCGACGTGGTGGAGGAGGCCGTCGCCATGGCCGAGGGGATGTGCCGCTTCAGCCCGTTGGGGGTGGCCCTGACCAAGGAGACCCTCTGGGCCTCCCTGGAGGTCGGGAGCCTGCAGGCCGCCGTGGCCCTCGAGAACCGCACGCAGCTGCTGGCCGGTGCCACCGGGAACCTCACGGAGGCCTCGGCCGCCTTCCGCGAGAAGCGGCCGCCGGTCTACGTCGAGTAGGCCCGCCGATGGCCAAGGCGCGACGGGGACGCAGACGTTCCGGGACGGGGGACGACCGGACCGGCACCGGGTGGAGCCGCGAGCACTTCCGCGCCGACGGCGCCCCCAAGACCCGGTTCGACCGGGTGGAGGACGCCAACCGGGCCTCCCTCCGGCTGCGCCTGGAGGAGGGAGCGGACCTCGATCCCTACCGCTGCGGGTACTGCCACGGCTGGCATCTGGGCAACCGGCGCACCTGACCGGCGGCGCCCGGGGGAAGAACTATACCGTCCAGACGGTATAGTCATAGGATGTCCAGAGCCGCCGACACCAAGCGCCGCATCGTCGACGCCGCCGAGGAGGTGGTCCTCCGCGACGGCGTGGGACGGCTGACGCTCGAGGCCGCCGCCCACCAGGCGGGCCTCAGCAAGGGGGGCGTGCTCTACCACTTCGCCTCCCGCGACGCCCTGGTGGCGGGCATGGTCGAGCGGATCATCGCCGAGTTCGACCACGACCTCGCCCAGGCACAGGGGGACGACCACGCCCCCGGGGCCTTCACCCGCGCCTACCTCCGGTCGACCCTGGCGCCGGGCGGCGACGAGCCCACCCGGGAGGACCGGCTGGGCGCCGCCCTCATCGCCGCGGCGGCCGCCCAGCCCGAGCTGATGCGCCCGCTCCAACGCGCCTTCGACGGATGGCAGGCCCGCATCGAGGACGACGGCCTCGACCCCGCCCTGGCCACCGCCCTCCGGCTGGCCGCCGACGGTCTGTGGCTGAGCGAGCTCTTCGGGCTGGCCATCCCGTCGGTGTCCCTCCGGGCCCGCCTGGGCGCCGAGCTCGAGCGGCTGGCGGAGCCGTCGTGACCACCGCCGCCACCACCGCCACCGCCTCCCCCATCGACCCGTCGGCCGCCCGGCGCCTGGTCCGCGGGCTGAGCCTGACCGTCTTCCTGCAGTGGTTCGGGGCCAGCGCCATCATCCCGATGCTGCCCCTCTACATCCGCCAACGGGGCGGCACCGACGCCCTGGCCGGCATGGTGATGGCGGCGTTCTTCGCCGCCGGCGTCGTCTCCCAGTACCCGGCGGGTCGTCTGGCCGACCGCATCGGGCGCCGGCCGGTGCTCCTGGCCGGGCTGGTGCTCTACGGGGTGGCCAGCGTGGCGTTCCTGGCGCCCCTCGGCCCGGTGTGGGACATCGGACTGCGGGCGCTGCAGGGTGCCGGGGCCGGTGCCGCCGAGGTGGCCTCCCTGGCCATGGTGGCCGGGGCGGTGGCCGCCGATCGGCGGGGCAAGGCGTTCGCCTCGGTCTACGGCGCCCAGATCGCCGGCATGGCCGTCGGTCCGCTGGTGGGGAGCATCCTCGGGGTCGACCTCATGTGGATCGTGTTCCTGTCGGCCGGGGTCGCCTCCTTCGCCGCGTGCCTTCCGGCCGCCCTGGTCACCGAGCACCGGCCCGACCCGCACGGCGCCGGCGTCGGGGTCGGTCGACACCACGACCGGGTGCGCCTCCGGCCCGCCATCACCGGGTCGCTGCTGGCCGCCGTGGTCCTCGGGCTCGCCTTCGGCGTCTACGAGATCTGCTGGACACTGCTGCTGCGCCTGCGCGGGGCGACCTCCTGGCAGATCGGTCTGTCCTGGACCCTGTTCGCCATCCCCTTCGTCCTGATGAGCCGGCCCAGCGGCTGGCTGACCGACCATGTCGACCGGCGCCGCCTGGTGGTGGGCGGCCTGGTCGTCACCACCTCGATGTGCGCCACGTACCCCTTCCTCCACCAGGTGCCGGTGCTGCTGGTGCTGGGCGGCCTCGAGGCCGTCGCCACCGTCCTGGTGCTGCCGGCGGCCCAGTCGATGCTGGTCCAGTCGGCCGGGCCCACCCAGCTCGGGCGGGTGCAGGGCCTCTTCTCCACCAGCCAGACGGCGGCCACCGCGGTGGCCGCCGCCGTCGGGGGCGCCCTGTTCAGCGTGGCGGCCTGGACGCCGTTCGTCCTGATGGCGTCGATCGGGTTCGTCCTCGTCCTGGTGATCGCCTTCGTGTGGCGGTCGGTGCCGGGAACGGTCGGAGGCGGCGAGCCGGCGGTCGGCGTCGCCGCCCCGGCCACGACGACCTGAGCCCCGACGATCTGCGCCGGGGACCACCTCCCGCGGTCAGCCCTCCGCGGTCGGCCCGACCGCGCTGAGCACCGAGGTACAGGCCGCGCAGCGGGTGGCGGCCACCGGCACCTTGGTCAGGCACTCCGGGCACTCGCGCACCGGGTCCTCGTCGGGCACCCGACCCAGCTTCGACATCATGTGGTTGACCGGCTTGATCACCAGGAAGAAGATCGTGGCGGCCACCAGCACGAACGCCAGCACGGCGTTGAGGAAGCTCCCGTAGCTGAACTGCGAGTGGTTGATGGTGAAGGTCAGGTTGTCGAAGTTCGGCTTGCCCACGATGGCGGCGATGAACGGGGTGATGATGTCCTTCACCAGGGCGTTGACCACCCCGGTGAAGGCGGCGCCGATGACCACGGCCACCGCCAGGTCGAGCAGGTTGCCCCGGAACAGAAAGTCCTTGAACTCCTTCAGCATGCCTCACCTCTCAGGTCCACGATCGCCCGGTGCCATCGTTCCCCGTCAGCGTACGGGGTGGTGATGGCCCATCCCATCCCGTCCCGTCCACGTCGGTCAGGCCCCGCGATGCACCGAGGCCGACCAGCGGCCGGTGGTCGGCACCGCGCACACCACGGTGGCGGCGCGGATCAGCCAGTCCAGGGCCACCCGGTCCGGGTCGTCGGCCGGCACCTTGGCCACCACGCCCCGGCGGGGATGGTCCTGGGTGACCTTCCACCCGTCGGGCAGGGGCAGCCCCAGGTCGCGGAGCCGCCGCACCACGCGGGGGCCGGTGCTCTGCTGCAGCCCGACGGTGGTCGGGCGGGCGGTGCCGTCCGCCCCCCGCTTCCCCGGCATCCACGTGATGGTGGGAACCTGGTGGGCGGCGCCCCCGAAGATCGACAGCGGCCCGGGCGGCTCCGGTTCGTTCTCGCGCTCGATGACCGGCCGGATGTTCACCCAGCCCTTCCCGGCGAGGGACAGTGCCGCCATCCGGTCGAGGAGCTCGTCGTACTCGCCGGTGGGGAACTCCAGCGGCTCGGGGAAGGTGCGGCTCACGTCTGCAGGTCGACCACGCCGTCGGCCAGCAGTTCGAGCTCGGCCCGCCAGGAGTGCGGGGTGTCGATCGGCCGGACCACGAACTTGGAGAAGCCGACGTCGAGGAAGCGCTCCAGGAGGTCGCGGAGGCCGTCGATGCCCACCGGCACCACCGAGACCGGGTCGACGCCGCGCCGGCTCCGCAGCATGGACTGGATCGTCTTGGGGCTGAGGGGATGGTGGGAGTAGCCGATCGACACCCCGAAGTGCTCGGGGCTGATGGCCCGGCCCGCCTGGTCGGCGGCCTCGTCGATCACCGACTTCGCCTCCACCACCTCGTCGGGGGTGCAGGCGGACGGGAGCCAGCCGTCGGCGAACCGGCCGCACCGGCGCAGGGCGGCCGGCGCCGTGCCCCCGGTCCAGAATTCCAGGGGCGTCTGCACCGGCACCGGCGACAGGCAGACGTCGTCGAAGTCCGCCGCCTCCCCGTGGTGGGAGACCGTCTCGCCGGTCCACAGCCGCCGCAGCAGGGGCAGCACCTCGTCCATCAGGCGACCCCGCGCCGAGGGATCGACCCCCGAGGCGTCCGACTCGGGCAGGCGCGGGATGCCGGGGACGAAGGTGGTGAGGAGCCGCCCGCCGGACAGCACGTCGAGCGTGGCCAGCTCCTTGGCCAGCCGCACCGGGTTGCGTCCCGGGAGCAACAGGGTGGTGCCCAGCTTCAGCCGCGGGTTGTGGGCGGCGGCGAAGGCCAGGGAGGTCAGGGGATCGATGGTGGGAGCGGTCAGGACCTCGGGCATCCAGATCGAGTCGAAGCCGAGCTCGTCGAGATCGTCGACCAGGCGGGCGAAGCCCTGGTGGTCCGGGAGCGCCAGGGCGCCCAGACCGACCCCGATGCGGACCTTCACGGTGCCCCGAAGGGGAGGCCGTCGAAGCGGTCGACGGTAGTGAAGGCCTCCACCGGGTCCCGCCGGAGCCGGGTGGGCTGGTGGACCGGATGGCCGAGGGCCAGGATGCCGGCCACCACCACGTGCGCCGGCACGCCGAGCAGATCCTTGACCACCGGCTCGTCGCGGACCGCCATGGTGGTCATGACGCCGGCCAGGCCCTCGTGGCGGGCGGCCAGCAGGATGCTCCAGGCGAAGGGGTAGATCGAGGCGCCGCCCACCATGGTGTAGCGGTCGAGATCGCGGTCGACCGTCGCCAGCCGTTCCAGGTCGGCCAGCAGCACCAGAAGCACCGGCACCTCGTCGAGGTGCTCGGCGAAGCCGCCGGGGCCCTCCGACGAGGAGCGGGCGATCGTCGCCGCCCCCGCCACCGCCTCGGCCTCCGCCGCGCGGTCGGTCACCGCCGCCCACGGGGTCAGGCCGGCCCCCACCTGGGCGAGGTACTCGTACCAGGCCGGCAGGTAGCTGTCGCGGAGGCGCCGGCGGATGCCGGCGTCCCGGACCACCACCACCCGCCAGGCCTGCCGGTTGCCCCCGTTGGGGGCGAACCGGGCGGTGTCGAGGATCCGGTGCAGGGCGTCGTCGTCCACCGGTTCGGGCCGGAAGTCACGGACCGCCCCGGTGGTGCGGAGTGCGTCGCTCAGTTCCACGGGACCGACCGTAGCGGCGGGGACGCCACGGTGCGTCCCCGACTAGAGGAGCTCGAGGATGGCGTCGGCGGCGCTGACCGACAGGCCGGGGCCCGGCTCCACCTGCAGGGCCGTGACCACTCCGTCCTCGATGATGGCCGCGTACCGCTGGGAGCGCGTCCCCAGGCCGAAGCCGCTCCCGTCCATCTCCAGGCCGATGGCCTCGGTGAAGTCGCCGTTCCCGTCGGCCAGCAGCGTCACCTGGTCGCCGACGTGCTGGGCCTCGCCCCAGGCGCCCATCACGAACGGGTCGTTGACCGAGATGCAGGCGATGGTGTCGACGCCCTTGGCCCGCAGCTCGTCGTTCCGGACCAGGTAGCTCGGCAGGTGGTAGTCCGAGCAGGTCGGGGTGAACGCCCCGGGGACGGCGAAGAGCACCACCTTGCCGGTGCCGAGTACCTCCGCCGTCTGCACGTGGGTGGGGCCGGCCGGCCCGAAGGTCATCACCTGGACGTCTGGGATCCGGTCGCCGACGGCGATGGTCATGGTCAGTCTCCTCGTGCTCGGGGGTGGTACGACCCTCGATCGATCGACGGCCGCGCGCTCAGCATACGGGCCCGACGCCCCCGGGTGTCACGCCCCGGGGCGACGCCGGCCGGCCGCCACCAGGATGCCCGCGCCGACCGCGAAGGCCACCAGCGAACCGACCAGGAGCCCGATCTCGGAGGCGTCCACCAGCGGGGGGGAGCCGGCGAACGCCTGCTCGGCGATGAGCACCGGCACGGTGAACCCGATGCCGGCGACCGCCGCGCCGCCGGCCACGTGCCGCCACCGCACCCCGTCGGGCAGCCGGCCCGGGCCGAACCGGACGACGGCCAGGCAGGCCAGCGTGATGCCCACCAGCTTGCCCACCACCCGGGCGGCCACCACCCCCCCGAACACCGCAGTGGCGCCCGGATGGCGGAACAGGCCGGTGCCCAAGGAGATGCCGAGGTTGGCCAGCGCGAAGATCGGCAGCACCACGTAGGCGGCGACCGGTGCCAGACCCGACTCCAGCCGTTCGGCCGGCCGGTCCCCGCGGTCGGCGCGGGCCGGGACCTGCAGGCCCACCACCACGCCGGCCAGCGCCGGCTCCACCCCGCCGGCGGCCATCAGCAGCCACAGGCCGACGCCCCCGAGGAGGAACGGCCACGCCGAGCCGGCGCGTTGCCGACGCCGCACCACCTCCAGCCCGGCGACCAGGAGGGCGGCGCCGACCAGGGCCGGGGCCCAGAGGCGGAGCGAGTAGAAGCCGGCCAGGACGGACACCGAGCCGATGTCGTCGGCCACCGCCAGGGTGAGGATCAGCAGCCGGAGACCCGGCGGCACCCGGCGCCCGAGGAGGACCAGCGCACCCACCGCGAAGGCGATGTCGGTAGCCATCGGGACGCCCCAGCCCCGGGCGCCGGGCCCACCCTGGTTGAACAGGGCGTAGACCAGGCCGGCGCCGAGCATCCCGCCGATCGCCCCGGCCACCGGCACCAGTGCCGTGCGGGAGTCGGCCAGGGCGCCGCGGCGGCGCTCGCGGGCGATCTCGAGTCCGACCACCAGAAAGAACACCGCCATCAGCCCCCCGTTGACCCACGACTGGACGGTGGTGAACCCGATGAAGACGCCGCCACCCGGGAGGGGGTGGTGCCAGAACCGCCCGTAGCTCCCCTGCCACGGGCTGTTGGCCCAGAGCAGGGCCACCGCGGCCGCCGCCGTCAGGACCGCGCTGCCGGCCACCTCGGAGCGGAGGAACGAGGTGGCCGCCGCCACGGCCCTCCGGGGTCGACGGGGGGGCACGGTCCGCCTCAGATCCCGGCGACGTGGTCGGCGATGGCCGAGAACCGGTCGAGGACGCCGAGCTGGGCCCCCCGGGTGTCGCCCGGCAGCGCCACGGTCACCCAGCTCACCCCCACCTCGGCCAGCCGCCGGATGGACACCACCACGCGCTCCTCGTCGAGATCGCCCCGGTCGGTCATGGCGAGCCCCTCGGGGACGAAGGCCACGGTCAACGGGCGGGTCCGACCCACCGCCGCGGCGTGGGCGGCGGCGTACTCGAGCGACCGGGCCAGGTCGTCGGCGGTGCGGAGGACGGCGGTGCCGGTGGCCCCCGCCAGCCCCCGCCCCGCCGGGAACGGTGACCAGCCGTCGGCCAGCTCCACCGCCCGCCGGATGGCACGTCGGCTGTTGCCGCCGACCCAGATGGGGGGTCCGGGCCGCTGGACCGGTCGGGGCAGCATGGTGTTGCCGGTGGCCCGGTAGCCGGGCCCGCGGCGCTCGACGGTGCTGCCCGTCCAGGCCAGACGCATGGCGGCGATGGCGTCGTCGGTCCGTTCCCCCCGGTCCCCGAACGACGCCCCGAGCGCCCCGAACTCCTCCTCGAGGTAGCCGACCCCGATCCCCAGGATCACCCGGCCGCCGCTCAGTACGTCGAGGGTGGCGATCCCCTTGGCGGCCAGGAACGGGTTGCGGTAGGCGGCGACGAAGAGGTTGGTGTGGAGCCGGACGCGCGTGGTGGCGGCCGCCGCGAACGACAGGGCGACCAGCGGGTCGAGCGCGTGATGGCCGCCGGCCGCCAGCCAGCCATCGGAGGGGAAGGGGTGCTCGGTGGCGGAGACGGCGTCGAAACCCGCCGCCTCGGCTGCCGCCGACAGCTCGCCGATCGCCCCCGGCACCAGGAACTCGCCGGCCCGGTCCACCCGGTGGGTGGGCAGACCGTAGGACAGGTGCATGCGCTCGGTCGGTCCCCCGGTCAGGGGAGGGTCACGGGTGTCCGCCGTCGACGGTGGACTCCACGATCCGGCCGCACCGACGGCACCACGCCGCGGTGGCGTTCCGCTGGCCCGGGTGGACCAGGCCACCACAGCTCCCGCAGCGGTGGATGACGGGTGAGTGCTCGGAGGCCGACGTCATGACCTGCGCATTCTGCCACAGTGCGCGAAGGATCCGACAGACCCCGCCACCTGGCGGCGGCCGGCCGGGCGGACGGCGATGCATGGAGGCGCACCGTTCCGGGTAGGTGCACCGCACCGAACAGCACCGACCACCGGACGGAGGAACAGGCATGGAGACCACACGATCGCAGGGACAGCTGGCCGGGGCGATCGTGCTCGTCGCCGTCCTCCTCACCCTGGTGCTCCGGCGCCGCCGCCGCCGCCACGCGCCGGCGGCCGGCGCCGCCATGGATGCCAAGGACACGGTCCTCGACGCCGCCCGGCAGGCCCGGTCGTCGTCGGCGTCGGCGATCGGGCGGGCCGGCGAGGTGGCCCACGGGCTGCTCGGTGAGGCGACCGGCCTCCTCGGCCAGGCCGACGTCGGCGAGGCGATCGACAAGCTGGCGCAGGCCCTGGACGACGCCCGGGGCGCCCTGGCCGGCCGGGACCGGTAGGCGGCCGGCACCGGGGCGGGCGCCTCAGAGGGCGGCGGCCTCGGGTTCCGGGCGTCCGGCCCGCAACAGGTCGCGCCACTTCTCCGGGGTGTAGTCGACCGGGGCGGTGGTGGTGAGGAAGTCACGGAGGACCCGGAGGAAGCGGGCCGGGTCGGTGTGGTGAGGGAAGTGGGCGGCGCCCTCGAAGACCTCCAGCCGGCTGCCGGGCATGGCCCGGTGGGCGTCGTAGCCGTGGCCCACCGGGATGATGGCGTCCTTGGCCCCCCAGACCAGCAGGGTGGGCACGTCCTTCACCAGGTAGGCGCGATCCAGCATGGTAATGACCTGTCCGTGCCAGTCGATGCTGGCCCGGAGGGTCCGGACGATGGCCTGCCGCGACTCGGCATCGGGGAGGGCGCCGAACACCCGCAGGATCTCCTCGAGGTCGACCCCCAGGCCCGATCCGAAGAAGCGCAGCAGCTCGCCGACGGCGCGGCCCCCGGCCCGCATCGGTGCGGCACTCAGCACCGGCATCATCAGGTCGACCCCGGGGGCGGCGGCCAGCCGGAGCAGCGGGCTCACCGTCCGCGAGACGCCCCCGGTGGAGACCAGCACCAGGCGCTCGAAGCGGTCGGGGTACTCGTAGGCGAACTGGGCGGCGACCCCGCCCCCCAGCGAGTGACCTACCACCGTGACCCGGTCGATGTCGAGCACTGTCAGGAGGTCGCGCATGGCGTTGGCGTAGCCCGCCACCGAGTAGTCGCCCCGGGGCTTGGCCGACGCCCCGTGGCCCAGGAGGTCCGGGGCGATGACCGTGTGATCGCGCGCCAGGTCGGGCAGCACCGTGCGCCACGTCGCCGAGCTGTCGCCGATGCCGTGGATCATCAGGAGGGCCGGCCCGTTGCCGGCCATGCGGAAGGCGCGCTTGTAGCCGTGGATGATCCGGGACCGCACCGCGAACTCGCCGGTGTCGAACTCGGTCTCGTCCATCACCTCGATGGCCGGGGGCGGTCCGGGGGGCCCACCGTCGATCGTGGCGTCCGCTCGCTCGCCTGCTGGTGACATGGTGACTCCTGGCTGATCAGAGGTCCGTCGGGCGGACCCGCCCGCCGGTGCCCACCCGCCGGGATCCTACGGTCCACGGGACCGACCGGGCCGGATCCGCCGGTTACGGGCGCGTGAATTGCGGGCCGGCGAACCAGTCGGGCAGGCGACGGGCCCGGCCCCCGGCGTCGACCGCCCCGTGGACGGTGACGGCGGTGGCCCGCACCTCGTCGGCCACCCGGAGCAGGTAGGCGATCTGGAAGGCGGTGCGGGTCACCGCCCCCACCACCAGGCCGATGTCGACCTGGTCATCGAAGTGGAGGGGGTGGCGGTACTGGACGAACAACTCGAGGACCACGAGGTCGACGCCGCCCGACCGCAGGTCGGTGTAGGGGTGGCCGAGATGCCGCAGCAGCTCGACCCGGGCCTCCTCCAGGTACGGGAGGTAGGCGGCGTGGTGGACGACGCCCATGGCGTCGGTTTCGGCGAACCGGGTCCGCACCCGGTGGGAGAAGGGGTAGGCGTCGGGGTCCGTCGAGGGGGTCAGGGTCAGGCGCACCGGGCGACCACCGTCACCCGACCGGCGCCACGGGCTGGTTCCACTCCATCCACCCGCGGCCACGGCGCCCGTCACCGGTCGTCACGTCGACCATGGCGCGCGGGAACCGGCTCACCCGCCCGTCGTCGGCGGTGAGCAGCACCGGCCCGAAGGCCACCGGCTCGACCGCCAGCTGGTAGCCGCCCGGCTCGATGTGGACGGTGGCCGCGGTGGGCATGCCCTCCCGGCCCAGCACCTCGGAGACCGCCAGGGCGGCGATGGGGCGCACCGGTTCCCCTGGCACCTGGACGTACCCGAGGGCCACCGGCATCCCGGGGATCCGGACGTCGGTGAGGTGGAGGCGGGTGCCGTCGTCGAGCCGGACCGCCGACCAGCACCAGCCGAAGGCCCACCAGTCGCGCACCCCCCAGGAGTGGTCGCGCTGGCCCTGGCCACGGACCGCCAGGCGCTCGTCATCGATCCGGATCGACCCCTCGACCAGGCAGGGGACCTCGTACCGGGTGGTGACGTCGTAGTGGTACGGACTTCCGTCGGTCCGCCAGGTCAGATCCAGCTCCAGCTCGGTCGGCGTGCCGGTGTCCGACCGCCGGTAGGCGGCGGCCGGATCGGCCTCGATGACGGCGGTGGCGGTGGCCCGCACGGTCATGACCTCGAGCGGGACGTCCGCCGTCCAGGCCAGATCGTGGCCCGCCCCGCGCACGACGGTGGCGTCGCCGACCGGCAGCGGCAGGTCGTAGGCGACCGAGGCCACCATCGGCCGTTCGGGTCCCACCACCATGGTCGTCCACCAGGTGACCCCGAGGTTGGGGTACATCCCGATCCGGACGTAGGCGGCAACGGAGCCGTCGTCGGACACCACGTCGAGGTAGTAGGACTCGTTCCAGAGGGCCTCGGTGTCGGGAGCGTGTCGGCCCTCATCGGCGGGGTCCACCCGGTGGGTGCGGCCCTCCCCGTCCGGTGCGGCGCTGCCCGTGCCCTCCCCCTGCGACGTCATCGACGGCCCTTTCCGGCGGCCACCCGGTGCGGCGCGTCCTCGGGGACAGCCTGCCACGACCAGCCCGCCGCCATGCCGGACGGAGCCTCCGACCGCCGGCGGCCGGGTCACCGTAGGCTCGCCGGATGACGACCGGACCCCGTCCCCCCGCCCGCGGCGACGCCGCGCCGGCCGGCGGGTCGGCGGTGGAGTTCCTGGCCTCCCGGGACGCCGACGTGGCCGGCCTGCGGGTCCGCCGGGGCAGCTCAACCTGATGACCGCCGGCCGGGGGGTGGCCCACGCCGAGGAGAGCCTCGGCTTCCAGGGACGACTGCACGGCGTCCAGCTGTGGGTGGCCCTGCCCGATGCCGCCCGGACGGTGCCGCCGGCCTTCCAGCACGTGGACGAGCTGCCGACCGTGGGACTGGCCAACGGCGTCGGTACCGTGCTCCTCGGCTCGTTCGGGGGCGCGACGTCTCCGGCCCGGGCCCACACGCCGATCGTGGTGGTCGATCTGCGGGGCCGGTCCGGCACCACGACCGAGGCGCTGGACCCGGGGTTCGAGCACGCCGTGCTGGTCCTCGACGGCGCCGTCGGGGTCGACGACCATGCGGTCGTCACCGGCGCCCTGGCCGTCCTCGGTGCCGGACGCCACCAGATCGTCCTGCGCTCGGGCGGGGACTGGCGGGCGATGCTCCTCGGCGGTACCCCGTTCGGGGAACCCGTCCTCATGTGGTGGAACTTCGTGGCCCGCACCCGCCAGGAGGTGGCGGAGGCCCGACGGGCGTGGGACGCCACCGACGGGCGCTTCGGTCGGGTCGACTCAGGGCTGGACCCGGTCCCGGCCCCGGGGCTTCCGTGGGGCCCGGCGCGACGGGGTCAGCTCGACGGGTGAGGCGGGGGCCCGGACCGACAGGGCCAGCTTGGGGCACATGGTCGCCGCCGTCCGCGCCGCCCGTTCGAGGTGCGGCGGGACGTCGGACCGGCGGACGACGGGGTAGCCCCAGTCGTCGAGGCCGATGAGCTCGGGGAGGACCTCGGCGCAGAGGCCGTGGCCGTCGCAGCCGATGGGGTCGATCCGTAGGCGGAAGGTCATGCCGCCGCCGGGAACCGGCCGACCCGCGGCAACGGCAGCGGCAGTACCGGGGGGCCCTGGTTGGCGGCGCACCGGCCGTGCCGGCGGTGCTCCTCCAGGTGGTCCCCGAAGGTGTCCAGGGCACTGAGGACCAGTCCCACCGCCCCGTCGGGCAGCTTGCAGGCCCCACGGCCCCGGACCATCTCCGACCAGCGGCGCACCCGGGCAGCCGCCGTACCGGCGGGGTCACCGTCGACCAGCTCCACGAGCGCCCCGGCGATGGCCGGGAGCCCGTTGACGCACGGCCCGCACTGCCCCGCCGACTCGCCGGCCAGCCACCAGGCCACCCGGGCGGTCTCGGCCACCGGACAGCCCGAGGACGGCACCACCGCCACCACGCCACAGCCGGGGGACGCGCCCAGCCGGGCCAGCGACGCCCGGCTCAGCGCCGCCGCCGCGAGCTGGTCCGGCGCCAGCCACGTCCCGAAGTACCCCCCGACCAGGACGCCGGCGGTGGGACCGGCCTCGGCCGCGGAGAGGAGCCACGCCAGCTCGAAGCCGAGGCCGACCTCGTAGACCCCGGGCCGCTCCACCCCGCCGGTCACCGTGACCAGCATCGAGCCCGGCTCCTCGTCGGTGCCCAGGCCCCGCCACCACGCCGCCCCGAACCGGGCGAGCAGGGCCAGGTTGGCGAGCGTCTCGACGTTCTCCACCAGGGTGGGCCGGCCGTCGACCCCCCGGTCGGCGGGTCGGGGCGGCGTCAGCGTCGGGACCGCCCGCCGGGTGGTCAGCCAGTTGACCAGCGCCGACTCCTCGCCGGCCAGGTACCGGTCGGGGGTCCGCACCACCTCCACCGCCACCGTGTCGGACCCCCGGCGCTCCGCCAGGGCCCGCTCGGCCGACGCCGCCGGGCCGGCCGACCCGTCGGCGATGCACAGGACCGCGCGGTCGGCCCCCAGCGACCGGGCGGTGGCGGCGATGCCATCGAGCACCAGGTGGGGGTTGCGGGTCAGGAGGGTGGCGTCCTTGGCGCTGGCCGGCTCCCCCTCGGTGGCATTGGCGACCACCACCGGACGGCGCCGATCGCGGCCGGCGGCCGCCCGCACGGCCGCCATCTTGACGGCGGTCGGAAACCCGGCCCCGCCGCGGCCACGCAGGCCGGAGCGTTCCAGCTCGTCCTGGCCGACCGGTGCATCGAGCGGGCCCCACCGTCGGAGATGGTCGTCGAGGCCCGGTCCCCCGGTGCCGGGCAGGAGGCGGGGCAGGCGTCCGGAAGGGGGCGGGCCCGAGGTCGGGGCGGTGGGTCGGAGATCGACGGCGGTCACGGGCTGCTCCTGGGCGTGGAACCGACCAGCTGACGCGCCGGGACGGTGGGAGGGACGGTGGGGACGGGGAGACGGACGGCGAGAGGCGGGGCGGTGCCACGGGCCGACCGGGCCCGGTCCACCAGCGTGCCGCCGACCCGCCAGATGGCGGCGGAGGCCACCAGCCAGACGCACGCCAGGATGACGACCAGCCCCCACCCCGATCGGGTGTCGCTGCCGGCCGCGAAGCCGTGCAGCAGGGCGACCGGCCAGAGCAGCCAGGCGGCCCAGTGCACGGCCCGCCACAGGCGGTGGCCGAGGTGGCGGCGGAGAAGGCTGGTGGCGGTGACCGCCAGGACCAGATCGAAGGCGACCGTGCCGAGGCCCACCCAGAGGGGGCGGTAGTGCGAGCGGAACGGGACGATCACGTCCAGCCAGCCCAGGCCGATCCACCGGTCGAGCTCGGCGGTGACGATGTGGACGACCAGGAAGCAGACCGACAGCAGGGCGATGCTCCGGTGGAGGCCGGCGGTGACCATACGGGGCCACCGGGACGACCGCCAGCGGCGTACGCCGACCACGCCGAGGGCGACCGCCGTCGAGAAGAGCACCAGGGCGACCAGCCCGGTGCCCCGGGCGATGTACCAGTCGGTGGGCGAGGTGATCGTGGCGCTCACGGGGACACCAGCTCGCGTCCGGACACGGGTTCGTCGAGTCGGTCGGCCGGCCAGTCGCCGACGCCGGTCACCGAGCCGTCGGTGGCGACGAGCCGGGCAGGGAGGCCCCGTCGCTCCAGCCAGGCCGGGGCGGCGGCGCCGAGGATCACCGCGGCGGTGGAGGCGGTGTTGGCCAGCAGGCAGGTGCGGGCGGCCACCGTGACGGTGCGCCAGCACGACTCGGCCGGCAGACCGGTGGCCGGGTCGAGCAGGTGGTGGAGCTGGCGACCGCCCCGGGCCCACCGCCGGGCGGCGGTGCCGGAGGTGGCGAGCCCGCCGTCGGTGATGCCCACCGTCACCGACGGCGAGTCCGGCCCGGCGTCGTGTCGGTCGGCGATCCGGACGGCCCAGCCCCCGGCCGGGGCGGGGCCGGACACCGCCACGTCCCCGCCCAGGCTGACCAGGACCCCGGTGCCGGTGGCACGAGCCGCCCGTGACGCCGCCCGGTCGGCGCAGCCGGCCTTGGCGGTGGCGCCCAGGTCGAGCAGCACGCCGGGCGGCACGGAGACCGTGCGGGCCACGGGGTCGAGGCGGACCGCCCGCCAACCCGGGACGGGGGCCACCCGGGCCACCAGCGGCGGCCCCGAGGGGGCGACGTCGCCGAAGTCGCGGTCGTAGCCCACGATGGCCATGGCGCGGCCGACGGTGGGGTCGACCAGGCCGTCGGTGGAACGGGCCGCCTCCATGGCGTCGCTGAGGGCCGAATACAGGACCGCCGAGACCGGCGTGCTCCGACCGGCCGTCGACCGGAGGCCCAGCAGCTCGCTGTCGGGGCGGAACCGGCTGGCGGCGGCGTCGAGGTCCTCGATGCACGAGCGCACCAGGTCGACGGCACCGGCCAGCTGGCGCTGGTCGACCACCGCCACGGTGGCGGTCGTCCCGAGGGCCGGAAACGAGACGGCGTCGGTGGTGGCGCTCATGACGCCCCCGACGTGGCGCGGGCCGTGCCCGACGAGGCGGTCGGCGCGGTGGTGGGGGTCGTGGTGGCGGTGCCGGCGGACGACGTGGCGGTTCCCGCCGAGGTGGTGGCGGTGCTGCCGGAGGCGGTGGCGGTCGACGTCGCCTTCGAGGTGGCGTGCGAGGTCGAGGCCCCGGCGGCGAACGCCCCGGTGAGGGCCAGGCCGCCGGCACCGACCAGGGCGGTCAACGAGCGGACCCGCCGCGTCCTCCGGTAGCGACCGGACGGGGAGGGGATGGGACTTCCGTACTCTGTCATGCCTCCATGGTGCGGGACGCCGTTGGGCACGAAGTGGGTGCTGGCTGTGGGCCGTCTGTGAATGCTCCGGAACCCTCAGTCCGTCCCCCCGAGGCGTTCGAGGAGCCAGCCCGGGCCGACCGACCGGGCGCCCGATGCCGCCACCCGCTGTCGGAGCGCCCGGTCCGCCGTCACCAGGGTCACCGGTCCGTCCACCCCGTCGGCACCGGCGGCCTCGGCGGCCCCGTCGGCACCGGCGGCCTCGGCGACCAGTCGGTCGTCCCCGCTCCCCCGGGCGTGGACCACGGTGACCCCGTCGGCCCGCCCCTCCCCGACCCCGCGACGGGCGGCACCCTCCAGGACGACCACCACCGGCCCGGGGAGCCGACCGGACACGGCCGCCGCCCGGACACCGGCGACGAAGGCACGGGCCGCGCCGGGACGGTCGCGCCACCAGCCGTCCGGCCGGGACCCGATCACGTTGGCGGCGTCGATGAGCAGCACCGGGCCAGTCTGGCCCCGGGCCGGGGCTTCGGACGGCCGGAATGGGCCGGCCCTCAGCCGCCCACCTGGTAGAGGGTGCCGCCCGACGAGCCGCCGTAGGCGCTCGACGGCACCACGGTCCCGTGGGCGGTGACCCACCGGACGACGGCCGAGGAGGTCGACGCACCGCCACCGCCCGGTCCGCCGCCGCCGCCGCCGACCACCGCGAAGTGGACCTTGCCCGACCGCACCAGGGCCTCGAACTGGGCCAGCGTCGGCGCCGGGTCGCTGCCACCGAAGCCGCCCATGGCGATGACGGCCCGACCGCTCTCCAGGATGTAGGGGGCCGCCGCCTGGGAACCCTCCACGGCCACCAGGTACTCGGCACCGCCCTGATGGGTCTCGAGGTAGGCGATGAGCCTGGTGCTCACCGTCGACCCGCCGCCGCCGCCACCGCCGCCCGGCACCGGGCCGATGCCCGCGGCGGTACCCGAACCGGCCGGTGGCCCGCCGGCCAACCTGCCGGCGGGAGGCCCACCCCGGCCGGCGGCACCCGACGGGGGGCTGCCGGCCGCAGTGCCGGCGCCTCCCGGCCCGCCGGCGCCTCCCGGCCCGCCGGCGCCACCCGGGCCGCCGGCGCCACCCGGGCCGCCGGCGCCACCCGGGCCGGTGGTGGCCGGCCCGGCGGTGGCGATGCCGTTGGTGGCGGTGTGCACCGTGGTGAGGGCGTAGGCGGTGGGGCCGGCCAGCAGGGCCACGGTCGCCACCGCACCGGCCACCGATGCCAGGACCGCGGACCGTACCGCGCCGAGGAGCACCACGAGCAGTGCGGCGGCGGCCAGCACCGCCGCCACCACCACGGTGGTCCCGATCCACGGCACGTACCCGGCAGTCCGGCCCAGGAGGACGTCGGCCCAGACCGCGCTGCCCACCACGGCGGCGGGGAGGGCCCAGGCCCATGCCCGCGATCCGCGGCCCAGTCGCCACAGTGCCACCGCCCCGGCGCCGGCCAGGGCGGCCACCGCCGGGGCCATCACCGCGGTGTAGTACGGGTGGAAGATCCCCTTGGCGTCGTCGTAGACGGCCATCATCATCACCAGCCAGCCGCCGAACAGGACGAAGCCGGCCCGCTGGAGGCTGGTCCTCGGTTGGCGTCGGGTGAGCCAGAGGCCGGCGGCCAGACCGGCCAGGCCGAGCGGGATGAGCCAGGCGATCTGGCCGCCCAGGGTGTTGTCGAACATCCGGAGGAGGCCCTCGCCCCCGCCGAAGGCGTTCGAGGTGCCGGTGCCCCCGCCGCCCGGGGCACCGCCACCGCCCGAGGAGCCGAAGATCCGGGAGAAGCCGTTGTAGCCGAAGATGAGGTTGAGCTCGGAGTTGTCGGTACTGCCCCCGATGTAGGGGCGCGATCCGGCGGGCCACAGTTCGACGATGGCGATCCACCAGCTGCTCGAGACGGCCAGCGCCAGACCGGCCCACGTCAGCTGGCCGATCCGGCGCCGGAGCCGGGGCCGGCCGCACCAGAGGTAGGTGGCGGCGAAGGCCGGCACCACGATGAAGGCGTCCAGGGTCTTGGTCAGGAAGGCCAGCCCGAGGAGCGCCCCGCACACCACCAGGCCGCGCGTCCGTCCTGACTCGACGGCGGCCCAGAGGCCCCAGCCGGCCAGCACCAGGAGCAGTACCAACAAGGCGTCGGGGTCGTTGTACCGGAAGATGACGACCGCCACCGGGGTCAGGGCCAGCGCCAGCGAGGCCAGGACCGCCGCCGGCTCCCCGATCCACCGCCGGACCACGTGGTAGAGCACCATCACCGACACCACCCCGGCCAGCGCCTCGGGCAGCAGCATGCTCAGCGACGAGAAGCCGAAGATCCGCCCGGACAGCTCCATCACCCACAGGGCCGCCGGCGGCTTGTCGACGGTGATGAACGAGCCCGGGTCGAGTGAGCCGAAGAAGAACGCCTTCCAGCTCTCGGTGCCGCTCTTGACGGCGGCGGCGTAGAACGTGTTGCCCATGCCGATCCGCGCCAGGTCCCAGGTGTAGAGCACGGCGGTCATGAGGAAGATGCCGGTCCGGGCCGGCACCGACCACCGGGGCCGGCGGTCGGCGACGTCGCGGTGCCGGCGGGCGGCCCGGCGGGCGTCCGGGGGGGATCCCCCGGCGGGCGGTGCCGGCTCGGCGGGGAGGGGCGCCGGCTCGGGGATCAGGACGGTGCTCATCGGTGTCGTCTCAGTTCTGCCCGCCGACCGGGCGGGCGCTCGATGTGTGGGATCGGAAGATCCAGGCCTTCAGGACGGCGAAACGGACCAGGGCGGCCAGGGCCGTCCCGACCACGATCGCCACCACCTCGGGCCAGACGGCGGTGCCGCCGACGGCCAGGGCAACGACCAGGAAGGCGGTGGTGAGGAGGGCCGTCGTAGCGAACAGCACGGCACTGGCGGTCAGCTGGACCCGGAGTCCGACCGGCTGCTCGGCACCGAAGGTGAGCCGGCCGTGGGCGGCGGTGTTGGCCACGGTGCAGGCCGCCAGAGCGGCCACGTTGGCGGCCATCACCCCGATCGAGGGGCGCAGCAGCACGAAGAGGAGGGCGTAGACGACGGTACTGACCACCCCCACCCCGGCGAAGCGCGCCAGTTCGGCGGCGTCCGACCGTTCGGCGGCCCGCCCGGCGGCGGCCCGGTCCCGCCCGGCGGCGAACGAGCGGAGGAGGCGCCAGATTCCCTTCACGTCCCCCATGGCGGTCGAGGCGATGGCGACCCGCGAGTCGGGGTCGTCGACCCAGTCGACCGGCACCTCGTGGATGCGGAGCCCGTTCCGCTCGGCGAGGACCAGCAGCTCGGTGTCGAAGAACCACTCGTTGTCGAGCACCAGCGGGAGCAGCCGGTCGGCGGCCCGGCGGCTCATGGCCTTGAACCCGCACTGGGCGTCGGAGAAGCGGTTGTGGAGCGCGGTGCGGACCAGCAGGTTGTAGCCGCGTGAGATCAGCTCGCGCTTGGCCCCCCGGACCACGTGGGCGGTGGGGGCCAGCCGCGTCCCGATGGCCAGGTCGCTGTGCCCGGATACCAGGGGCGCCACCAGGGGCAGCAGGGCGTCGAGGTCCGTGGACAGGTCCACGTCCATGTAAGCCACCACGTCGGCCCGGCTGGCCGACCAGACGGCTCGGAGGGCCCGTCCCCGGCCCTTCTCGTCGAGGTGGACCGCCCGCACGCCGTCGAGGGTGGCGGCCAGGCGGGTGGCGACCTGCCAGGTCCGGTCGGTGCTGGCGTTGTCGGCCACGGTGATCACCGTGGGATAGGGCACCTCGGTGTCGAGGTACGCCCGGAGGCGCTCCACGGACGGACCCAGGGCACGCTCCTCGTTGTAGACGGGGAGCACGATCTCGATCTCGGCCAGCCGACGGGTGACGGACGAGGGGCGGGCGGTCTGCTCGGCGATGCTCATGGGGGAGATCGTGCAGGCCCCGGATGTGGGCGGGCTGTGGACCGCCTGGGCGTCGGCGCGGAGTTGCGGAACCACCCACGGCGCCACCGGGTCGTGATCAGGCGCCCGATGCGACCCCCGGGGTGAGCGGCAACCGGATGGTGAAGGCCGCCCCGCCGAGCGGGCCGCGCCCGGCGGTGGCCGTGCCGGCGGCGGAGGCCACGATGGCCGCCACGATGGAGAGCCCGAGACCGCTGCCACCGCTGTCGCGGGACCGGGACGGGTCGGCCCGGTAGAAACGCTCGAAGGCCAGCGCCGCCTGCTCCTCGCTGAGGCCCGGACCGTCGTCGGTCACCGTCAGCACCGCCTGGTCCCCCTCTCGGGCCACCCGGATCACCGTGGCGGTGCCGGGTGGCGTGTGGGCCCGGACGTTGGCCAGGAGGTTGTCGAGCACCTGCCGCAGCCGGAGCCGGTCCCCCAGTAGGTCGACGGGCTCGGCCGCCTCCAGCGCCACCGGCCAGTCGGGCCCGACCGCCAGCGCCGCGTCCCTCGCCTCGGCGGCCACCTCCACCAGCTCCACCGGCGCCCGCTGCAGCTCGCGGCCCTCGTCCAGGCGGGCCAGGAGGAGCAGGTCCTCGACCAGGCTCCCCATCCGGGCGGTCTCGCCCCGGATCCCGAGCATCACCCGCTCGAGGTCCTCCGGGCGGCTGCTGGCGCCCCGCGAGAAGAGCTCGGCATAGGCGGACACCGCCGCCAGGGGTGTGCGGAGCTCGTGGGAGGCATCGGCCACGAAGCGGCGGAGCCGGTCCTCCGAGGCCCGCAGCTCCGACTCGGTGGCGTCGCGCTCGGCGAAGGCCTGCTGGATGCGGCCCAGCATGACGTTGAGGGCCCGGGCCAGACGGCCGACCTCGGTCCGGGTGTCCTCGCCGGGCACCCGGCGGCCCAGCTCGCCCCCGGCGATGGCCTCCGCGGTGTCCTCCATGTCCTCGAGGGGGCGGAGGCCCACCCGGACCAGCCACCAGCCGAGCCCCGTGGCCGCCACCAGCGCCGCCAGGGTCACCGCCCCCTCGACCACCAGCAGGCGGTGGAGGGTGGCGTCGACGTTGTCGAGCGGCAGGGCCAGGATGATCTGGTGGCCGTCGCTGCTCGTCGACACCTGCACCCTGAACTCGGGGCCGCCGGACGTGGTCGAGCCGGTGTTGAAGTACAGGACCCCGGAGCCGCCCGGCTCACCGGAGGGTGACGCCACGTGGGTGGGCAGCGTGGGCGAGTACTCGGTACCGCCGTTCTCGGTGGCCGGGACCTTCAGGGTGACGTTGCCCGAGCTGTCACGGATCTCGACGAAGGTGCCGGGCGCCGCCGCCAGGCCGTTCAGCTGCCCGTTGCCCACCGGCTGCCCTTCACCACCGGTGGTGCCGTCGGGGGCGAACGGCAGCGGCCCGCCCGGACCGTTGTGGCCGAGGGTCATCAGCAGCTGCTGGTCGACCCGGTTCAGGAGGAACGACTGCAACGACGAGTAGGTGACCACGTCGGCGACCAGCAGGGCCACCAGCGCCACGGCGCCGACCGCCAGGAGCAGCCGGATGCGGAGGGACACGCCCTAGTCGGCTTCGGGCTCGCGCAGCACGTAGCCCACCAGCCGGACGGTCTGGAGCAGCGGCGGCCCGTGCTTCTCGAGCTTCTTGCGCAGGTAGCTCACGTAGGTCTCGACGACGTTGGCCTCGCCGCCGAAGTCGTAGTGCCACACGTGGTCGAGGATCTGGCTCTTCGACAGCACCTGGCGGGGGTTGAGCATGAAGTAGCGCAGCAGGCTGAACTCGGTGGCGGTGAGCTGGATGAGCGTCCCCGCCCGCCGGACCTCGTGGGCCGCCTCGTCCATCTCCACGTCGGCGAACCGCAGGATCCCGTCGTCCCCGTCGTCCCCGGCGGTGCGGTGGAGGATCACCCGGACCCGGGCGATGATCTCCGCGAGGGCGAACGGCTTGGTGACGTAGTCGTCCCCGCCGATGGTGAGGCCGGTGAGCTTGTCCTCGAGGGCGTCCCGGGCGGTGAGGAAGAGGATCGGCACCCGCACACCGTCGGCCCGGAGGCGGCGGGTCACCTCCAGCCCGTCGAGGTCGGGCAGCATGATGTCGAGCACGATCAGATCCGGCGTGCGCTCCTGGGCGATGGCCAGAGCGGCACGACCAGTGGTCGCCTCCTCCACCGAGAACCCCTCGTAGCGCAACGAAGTGGCGACGGCGTCCACGATGGACGGCTCGTCGTCGACCACCAGCACTCGTTGTCCTTCGTTCTGCTCCGGCACGGGACCACCTCCACCCACAGCGTGGACCCGATGGTTGCACATCGACTGTGGACCGGCTGTGCGCCACCTGTGCGTCGAGCGGCGGCGCCGCCCGCCCGGGCGGCCGGGACGTCACCGACGGGCTCAGGGACGGCGGGCCACCACCTGGAAGGCGTTGGCGTGCCCCAGCGGCGGGTACGCCAGCGCCGTCGCCCGCCCCACCAACTCCACCAAAGGAACCAGGGGGATCCCGACCGCCAGGGCGGCGACGCGGCGCAGGTACCCGAGCGGTCCGGTGGGTGGCAGCCACGGCAGGCCGGTCTCCGGTCCGAGCCGGTTGAGCAGCAGCCACCAGGCACCGGTCAGCTCGCTGATCGGGTACGAGGAGGCCTTCCCGGACGACAGGACCTCGAAGCCACGTGCCTCGAGGAGCTCGCACACCCGGGCACGGGTCAGGAAGTGCTGGTGCTGCGGCTGGAGCCACGGGAACCAGTAGGGCCCGGCGATCCGGGCGTAGGGGACCTCGGGGTCCGGCAGCTCGATGAGCAGGTGGCCACCGGGGGCGAGCAGACGGGCCGCCGCGTCCAGCTCGGCCGGCGGCTCGCGGGTGTGCTCCAGGTAGTGGAACATGCTGACCACGTCGTACCGCCCGGCGAGCTCGTCGGCCCGGTCGAGCAGCAGCCCCCGGTGGGCCTCGGCCACCCAGCCCCGTCGCTCGGCCGTCCCGACGCTGTCGCTGATGTCCAGGCCGTCGAAGACGGTGTCGGGCCACTGGGCGGCGGCCACCAGCGGAAAGTGGCCGTGTCCGGTGCCCACGTCGAGCCAGCGACCGGGACGCACCCCCTTGTCGAGCATCGAGGCCCGGTCCCGGTAGGCGGCGGCCGTCGACCGGAAGAGGACGTCACCCCGGTCCTCGTTGAGGCCGTCGTAGGCGTCCCGGTAGTAGAAGTCGAGGCCCTCGGGCGACAGCCGGGGATTCTGGAAGAGGTGGCCGCAGTTGGCGCACCGGTCGACCTCGAATCGCCCCGGCTTGTGCTGGATCAGGTCGACGGTGACCAGTCGGGTCGACAGGTCCGGGCCGCCGCACAGTGGGCAGTCGGCCCGCCGGGGCTCGAAGAAGCGGTCGACCCCGCCGGCCAGGTCGGCGGCGTAGGCGACCCGGAGCGCCGCCCGGTCCGGGGCGTGGGGGTCGGGCACGGGGCGCCATCGGCCCCGGAACGTACGGACCAGATCGGCGGGGCCGAGCAGCCACCGGAGGGCCGACCGGCGGACGAGGTCGGGTGGGCGGAGGACGGTGCCCGCCAGGGCGATCGCCGGTTGGGCGCACCACGCCGCCAGGGCGGCCAGACCGGCCCACGGGGCGAGCACGACGCCGGCGACCAGCGCCGCGTAGCCGGCCAGGCCGGCGGCGAGGGCCACCGGCGCGGCGGCACCGAACCGGTGGCGGAGGAGGCCGAGCCGTCGGTCGGGGTCGGTCCCCGGGTCGGCCAGCCCCGGGGCGACCGCCAGGTCGGCGTTCCATGCCCGGTGCAGCTTCAGCGCCATCGCGGCCCGGTCCAGCGCCACCGGGTCGAGGTCGGCGCCGGGCTCGAGCCCGGCACGCTCCAGTACCGGGGTCCGGGCGGCGACCGCCCGCCGGGCGGTGATCCCGCGGGCCAGGCGGTCCGACCGGTAGCCGGCCGGATCGTAGGCGCGGAACAGCTCGAGGGCGTCCTCGGTGCCCAGGTCCCCCGGCACCACGTCGACCACGTCGAGGCCCTCGGTGTCGGCATGGGCGACCACCGACGCCACCAGGCCGGCGTCCACGACCACCCCGGGGGCCGTCATCCACGACCACGACGACGGCGCGGGATCCGGCACCGCCGCCGACGGGAGGGTGGACAGCGCCCTGGCGCGGCTCCGGAGCTGGAGACCCCGGGCCACCAGCGCGGCGGCCAGCAGTGCCCACGCGCCCCGGCCGGCCCACCTCATCGACACCGCCCACCGAGGTCCACGCCCGGCAGCGTACGGCCCCCGACAGGCCGGTGCCGCCCAGGTGGGACACTGGACCATGGCCCGCTACCGCACCACCGTCCGCTCCCCCCGCTCCCCCGACGACGTCTTCGACTACATGGCGGCCTTCGAACACGCCGCCGAGTGGGACCCGGGGGTGGCCGAGGCCGAGCGTCTCACCGACGGGCCGGTCGGGCTCGACACCCGCTTCCGGGTGGTGTCCCGCTTCCTCGGCCGGCGCATCCCGCTCGAGTACCGGGTCACCGCCTTCGGCCCCGGGCGCCGGGTGGTCCTCACCGCCGAAACCTCCAGCCTGCGCTCGGTGGACGAGATCACCGTGGCGCCCGACGGGGAGGGCTCGGCGATGACCTACGACGCCGACCTGTCCCTCCACGGGGCTTTCGCCGTCGCCTCGCCCCTGCTCGGCCTGGCGTTCAACCGGATCGGCGACAAGGCCCGCGACGGTCTCCGCCGCCAGCTCGGGCACTGAGCCGGACCCGCTCCCCGCGACCGGCTCAGGCGAGGACGGTGAAGGAGATGCCCGCCGCCTGCAGCCGCGACCGGAGGGCCGGGCCCATGGCCGAGGCAGTGGTGACCTGGCCCGCCGTCTCCGGCAGGTCGTCGAAGGCCAGGCAGAGGGCGGCCTGGCTCAGCATGGTGGCGGTCTCCGAGTAGCCGGGGTCGCCCCCGGCCACCTCGGTCACCACCGACGTCCCCCCTCCGGACCCGTGGAAGCGCACCGCGAACCACGAGCGACGGCGCTGCTCGGGGCTCGGACCCGAACCCGCGGGCCGGAGCCGGGTGATGGCCCGACGGGCCGCCGGCACCTGGGCCGCCGCCACCAGCGCACCGGCCCCGACCGCCAGGCCGGCGGCGGCCAGGGGGCCCTCCGAGGCCAGGAAGTGGCCGTAGGTGAAGTCGGGCCCGTACCGGGGCAGCAGCCGGGCCGACTCGGCGACGACCAGCGGGTCGATGGTGGGCATGGGCAGCACCCACCATCCGGAGGCCCGATCGCGCCCTGGCCGGCCCGGGTCGATGCGGACGGTGCGCCCGGGCGGGTCGGGTTCCACCTGGCGGCGGATCCGCTGGGTGGCGCGGCCGATCCGGAGCCTGGCCATGACCTCCAGGGCCGAGGCGACAGTGCCGCCCGAGAGGGTGCCGCTCATCCGCACGTAGCCGTGGACCACCAGCGGCACGTCCTCGAGGAGCTGCGCCACCGTGAACTGGGCGCCCAGGTCGTGGGGGACGGAGTCGAACCCGCAGGCGTGGACCAGGCGGGCCCCGGTCCGGACGGCCCGGGCGTGGTGCCGGAGGTAGGTGAGGTCGACGAACTCCGGCTCCCCGGTCAGGTCGAGGTAGTCGGTGCCGGCCTCGGCGCAGGCGGCCACCACCGGGTCACCGTGGACGAGGTAGGGCCCGACGGTGGTGGCCAGCACCCGGGTGCGGGCGGCCAGCGACCGGATGGAGCCCGGATCGGTGACGTCCACCGTGACGCAGCCGACCTCGACGCCCGGCCGGGCGGAGGCCGCCTCCAGCCGGGCGGGGCTCCGGCCGGCCAGCGCCAGCCGGGCACCGGGCGAGGCGTGGGCGCGGAGGGCATCGGCCACCAGTCCGCCGGTGAACCCGGTGGCCCCGAGGAGGACGATGTCGAAGTCGCGGGTGTCGTCGGGCACGGGGTCACCCTACCGAGCGGTGGATCGGCCAGGCGGGCTCAGGTGGCGGTCCGCACAGTGGCGGCCATCCCCACCACCGGCTGGTTGAGGTGCTGCTGGCCCATGGAGCCGAAGAAGTTCGACCTGCCGTAGCTGAAGACGCCGCCGTCGGAGGCGTCTGCCAGTAGCCCCGTCCGGATCAGAGGCCATGCCCACCATGGGCTGGTTGAGGTGCTGCCGGCCCATGGAGCCGAAGAACGAGGCGTCGCCCAAGCTGAACACGCCGCCGTCGGAGGCCACCAGCCAGTAGCCCCCCGTCCGACGTCGAGGTCGCCCCGACGTTGGGCTGGTTGAGGAACGTGCCGTGACGACGGAACTACTCAAGTTCCGGGTCCCGAACCAGGGCGGACCCGGCGGGACGGGGGTCGGGCGGTTCCCCCGCCGGGGTCGGGCGGTTCCCCCGCCGGGGTCGTGGACCGCCCGCCGACGACCCCCGAGTGCCGCGACCGTCGGCTCCTGCAGGAGGCGGCGGATGCGAACCGGAGCAGGAGCCCGTGACCGAGCCGACGCTGGACACCGCCGCCGTGGCCCTTCTCCACGAGGTCCTGGCCGGCCACGTCGAACGGCGCGAGGTCCCCGGACTCGTGGCGCTGGTGGCCGCCGACGACGACGTGCGCGTGGACACCGTCGGTGCCCCGGCGCTCGACGATCGTCGGCCACTCGGACGGGCGCCGGTTCGCCCTCGGACGGGCGACGGAGGGGACGATGGAGTGGGCCGTAGAGGACTCGAACCTCTGACCCCTTGCGCGTCATCCCGTCCCTGCCTACCCACAGAAACCCACGCACCCCTCTGACCTGGTTCTTTGTGATTCGATGGTGAACGATGGGGTCCCGTGGGGGGTCCGAACCTCCCCCAACACCTCCCCCACCTCGCTACCGTGCAGCCATGGGACGAGCACGTCGACTGGGTTACGGGGAGGGCTCCGTGTACAAGGAGCAGTTCTCCCGCACCGTCGACGGCGTCACCCAGACTGGGACACGCTGGCGGGGGGAGATCGTGATCTCAGGAAAGCGGCGCCGCGTCGACGGAAGCACCCGCTCCGAGGCGCTGGAGAAGCTGGACGAGCTTCGTCATCGTTCACATGCCGGTCGCCCGACGGGGAACGACGTGCGGCTCGGCGCCTTCCTCAAGTGGTACACCGAGAAGGTCGTGGCGCAAAAACACCCGAACACCCAGTCCAACTACATCTGGGCGTTCAAGCAGTTGGAGCCACTCCACGGAAAGCGACTCCGTGACCTGACCCCCAACGATGTCGAGGATCTGTTAGAGCACCTGGCCGCACGAACGTCCCGTGCGGGGGCCAAGAAGCGACGTGGTGGCCGCCAGAAGCCTCTTGGGCACGTTTCCCTCCTCCGCATTCGATCGTGCCTCGGAGCGGCGCTCACGAAGGCTCAGGCTCGTGACTTGGTCGACCGCAACATCGCCCGCCTCGTCGAGCTTCCACCCGCAGCATCGAGGTCGATCGAGAAGAAGGCTTTCACGCCGGAGGAGACCCAGCGCCTGCTGGCCAGCGTCGCCGGAGGCCCCCACGAGGCGATGATTCTCGTGGCGTTGATGCTCGGCCTCCGCCCTGGTGAGTTACTCGGGCTTCCCTGGAAGGCTGTCGACCTCGACGAACGGACGCTGGACGTGAAGCAGTCGCTGCAGAGGCTCCCAGGTGGGGATCTGGTAATCGGCCCACCCAAGAAGGAGAGCTACCGCACTGTCCGGCTGCCTGATCGGGCCGTCGCCGCCCTTCGGTCACACAGAGCCAGCCAGAGGAAGCAGCGCCTCCATGCATCCCTGTGGGATGACCACGGTCTCGTGTTCCCATCGTCCCTCGGGACACCAGTGGATTTCTCCAACCACCGCAGGACAGTGCAGGAAATCTGCAAGGAAGCGAAAGTTCGGGAACTGTCTCCGAACGAGTTCCGCCACACGGCAGCAACGCTCCTCATCGAGGCGGACGTTCCGATCCACCAGGTGGCCGACATGCTCGGGCACAAGGACACCCGGATGTTGGCAAAGCACTATCGGCACAAGCGAGGCGTTGTCGACGTGACTGCGGGACAGGACCGGATGCTCGGGTCGGCGTAATCGCCGTCGTACCGGCAGTAATCGGGTGTTATCCGATTTGCGATTTGCGCCGACAGCGATGGCACCTGCCGGAGTCCCGTGGGTCGTCGGGTTTCGTAATGATGGGGGGGGGTAATCCGGCTCGGTTCACGGAGACAATAGGGTGGTCCGGTGCTCGCGACAGCAAGCATCTCCTCTACGAGGCACCCACGAGCCCGCCGCGTAACCGGCGACCGGGGGCAGGCTGACGCCGGAGGAACTTCGATCACGCACACACGTCGGGAAGATTGACGTGTGTTGTCTGTCCACTCTGGACGACGATCGTCTTCGTCTGGAGCTGCCGGGTTGCTGAAACCGTGTAGGTGCCGGGTGCGACGGCAAACCGGAAGTTCACAGGCCCATGGCCCGCTTGCTTTGCAACGACTTTGCTGGCTCTTGTCAGTGTGACGAGCATGGGTAGACGGTTGTAGCTATCTGTCGTGATCGCAGTGCCCACACAAGGTGCAGCTATGCCAATCAGTGTTCCATCGGAGGGAGGAGGCGTAGTGGGTGGCGCAGAGTTGGTGCCCCCGCATCCGGCGCACCCAACGATCATCGCTAAACCGCCGACACCGAGCATTAGCTGCGCACGCACCGTCTACCTCCCACGCTTCACTTCGGCACGATAGTTGCTCTCACCACGGGATCATTGGCAGGGACTTTCGCCCCAACTTCGTGAACGAGGGGGTGCCCCACTCGTGTTGTTACACGGGGCGTATGCAACTTTCGCGAGCACCCATGCACCTCACGCGGGCCGTTCAGTACGCGATTTGGCGCCTCTCGGCCGACTGCAGCAGGTCAGGCCGCCTTGTCGCTTCGAAGGTGGCGGTAGATGGTCGCCACGCTGACACCCAGCAGTTCGGCGATCTCGGCCACGGTGTGATCCCTCGACTCGTAGAGCTTCTGGGCCTGCGCCACCTTCTTCTTGTTCATCACCGACGGCCGTCCACCGACCCGACCACGAGCACGAGCAGCTGCGAGCCCTGCCTGGGTGCGCTCACGGATGAGGTCACGCTCGAACTCCGCGAGTGCTCCCATGATCGAGAAGAAGAGCCGCCCATTTGCGGTCGTGGTGTCGATTGCCTCTGTGAGAGACCGAAATCCCACCCCACGCTCGGCCAGGTTCTCCACAAGGGCGATCAGGTTCTTCAGCGAGCGGCCGAGACGGTCCAGCCTCCAGACGACCACCACATCGTCGGGGCGGAGCTGATCGAGCATGCGGTCCAGCTCGGGTCGGCTGGCCTTGCTGCCCGAGGCGTGGTCGACGAAGACACGGATGCAGCCGGCCTTCTTGAGAGCGTCTTCCTGGAGGGCGGCGCTCTGGTCGTCCGTGCTGACCCTTGCGTATCCGATCAGTGTGCTGGCCATGGTGAGAGATTATCATAACTCGCTGGCAGTAACATGTTTTGACATATTGATTGCGAGATGAGTAATGATCATCGCCCCCAGGCGTGATGCGGTCCCGATTTCGATCCGTCGCCTCGACTGTCAAAACCGACCGTTAACGGGACGGCACCTGCGCCCCGGGCTCGCGGAGTTGCCAGTCGATACGATGACGGTGGGAACGGCAGGACTGCCGCCCTCGGTGGGAGCGATGATGAGGTACCGACGCTGGGTGACATGTGCATTAGGGCTCACCGGACGTTTGAGCTGACTTTCCGCATGTGTGAGGACGGTTTTGCGTCCCCCACTCAGCGGTAGCTCGATGCGGGGATGGCGAGGAGTTCGAGCACGATCCGCTGTAGTTCGGTCAGCTCGGGTGAGAAGGTCT
>Ga0080006_1255372_pt1 | contig 33969 bp, 30 predicted proteins | sample RS3BMetagenome_FD_69209 | JGI IMG/M metagenome (GOLD analysis project Ga0080006, IMG submission 69209) | Ferric oxide microbial mat and aquatic microbial communities from Rainbow Spring, Yellowstone National Park, USA - RS3B (SPADES... ...
GGCGTCCGCCAGGCGCTGAAGCTGGGTGCGCCAGAGCCGGCAGCGAGGGCTGTTGCTACCCCCGCCGTCGGCGGTGATCAGCAACTCCGTCGCCTGCGGATAGGCCGCTTGGCCCATGGCGGTCCACCAGCTCTGGATGCTGTTGATGGCGAAGACGGCGGTGTCGTGGTCGGTGCCGACTGTCACCATCGCCTCATGGCGCGTGACATCGAAGACGCCGTGGGGGCTGACCTTGCCGAGCTCAGTGGGGAAGTCGTGCATTTCCACGGCCTGAGGTTGCCCCTGGGGCTGCCACTCCCTTCCGCCGTTTTTGGAGTTGCCGATCAACTCCTTTTTCTTGGCGTCGATGGAGATCACGGGCTGGCCACGGCGCTGGTAATCCTGCACGTCCGCGTTGATGCGCCGAAATTGGGCGTCGCGATCGGCAACCGGCAGCTTGCCTTCCCGCAACTTGCGGTTGGCCTGCAGGCTGAAGCCCATCTCGTGCAACAGCTTGGCGACCGTGGCGTGACTGGCGGCATGGCCTTGGCCATGCAACGCCTCAGCCAGATCGCGCGTGCTCTTGTTGGTCCAGCACAAAGGCGACTCGGGATCGCCGCGCGTCGCCGGCGCTACCAAGGCCGCCAGCGCGCCCCGCAACCCCGGATCGATCTCGGTCTGCGACTTCCTGCCGCCCCCTGGCCGGCGCACGCGCTCGGGTTCGATCGAGGCGGGCTCCGCCAGCTCGCGCAGGCCCGCCCGGACGGTGCTCGGCGCCATGCGCACCAGAGCCGCCACTTGCCCCACGCGCTCCTGCCCCACCAGCTTGGCCTCGACGGCGGCCAACAGCCGGCGCTGCTTCTCATTCAGCCAGGGCGAGAGCAACTCGAAGCGCTGCCGAATGTGCTCCGTGGCGAGCTCGTTGGGGATCGGCGGCCCGACCGGTACGGCATGGCCCTCCTTCGCTGCGACTGTCGTTGGACCGCCGTCCGCCACCAGGGCCTGCCGGAAGTTGGCGACCAGGGGGTAGGCGAAGACCTCCTTGACGCTGCCCGGTTCCCGGTAACGCCGATCTTGCCGTCCGGTACCCGTAGTCTGGCCCAAATACACCCAGTTCGCCGCCCGGTAGCAGGTCCCCCGCCGCGGGGGCCGGACGAACGTTTCGACCACGACCGGTTCGTAGCCAAAGCGGATGCGCCAATCCTGGGGCAAGCGGCGCAGGGCCAAGGCCAAGGCGTGGCTGGCCAGATGTGGCACCTGCACGCCGGCGCGGATCAGAAAGCGGCTGTTGGCCACCAGGCGATACCGGAAGCGTTTGCATTGGAGGGGAGTCCAGCCCAGCCACACATCGCGGCAGGCCACGTGGCGCGCGGCCGCCGCGAACAGCAACCCACCCAGGATCACCGGCTGCCCTTGGACCCGGCCGCGGATCCAGTACCGCTGATGGGCGCCGAAGGCGCGCCGGAAACCCTGGGCGTGCTCTGCCGCCACGGTGGCATCCCAGAGGGGCTGCTCCTCCGGCGGTACCGGCTCCACCGTCACCGGGCGGACATCCGCCAGTCTGGCGAGGACTGCGACCGGGGGCAGGGCCTCGGCCCGCGCTGCCCGTGTTCGGCGGACTCCCTGCGGTGCTTTGGCCGGGAGCAGCACGAGCCCCGCTGCCGCCAGTTGCTCCAGCAGCACCAGGCAGGAATGAACGCGCGGACGGCCATTGGGCGCCTGCCACGGCAGATTCTCGCAGATCGTCAGCGCCAGTTCCCAGCGGCTCAGCTGCGGGAACCGCTTGGCGGTGTCGCCCACCAGTTCGAGGTCCATGGCGGTGAATTCTCGGTCGCCGATCCAAAACGGCGGCTCCCAACGCGTCGCCGACATCTAGCACCCCGACGCTACCATCGCGCATCGCCCGCTGGTTGTCAACCCGGAGCTTTGATGATTGACGGCGCCTAAGGGCCGGGACGCGGGACGGATCAGATCGGAGGCCAGGGCCCGACCCCACTGAGGGTCCGAGGCGTCCCGCCCACGGCTCAAGCCCAACGCATGGCCGCCTGCTGGACCGGGTCTGGTCTTGTTGCGGCGACCTCCGGCCCTACGGTAGAGGTGGTGCCCCGGCTGAGGGCTGGTGGTGTGCGCCACCGGATGGCCCCTCACCGCCCGGAGCGGCGCACCGGGGCGGCGGGGGTTCGGTGCTGCCACCTGGACGGGGTGGTTCCCTCCCGGGCCCTCGGGACGTCTCTCCGTTACCACCGCCTCCCGCCGTATCGGTTCACCCGAGATGCTTTGCCGGCCATGCCAGGATGCGGGCGTAAAGGTCCCGACGGTTGGGCTCGCGCCATTCCCGCGTTCCGTGGTCTTCTCCCCGATAGACGAGCAGGGTGCAGACGCGACTCAGGCGCCGGAGTCCGACGGGGAGCCTTCTGCCGCAACGGGAATCTGCACATGCACAGGTGCGCGGTGGGAGGCGGTCCGCCCCGGTGTTGGGGGAACGTCGGTCAGCCCACCTGGGTACGCGTGCCGTCGGGGATGCACGTTCGATGGAGAAGTGGGGTGGGACGTCTTGGATCCCTCCCGGTCGGGGGAGGCAGGTGCCCCCGCGGTAGCAGGCGGTTGCGCGCTGTGGTAGGCGCGTCAAGCGCCACAGACACACGTTTCGGGTGGGGAACCGCTCGGGCGCCCGCAGGGTGGTGCGGAGGGACCGAGGAGGGCCCCCGCCTGGGCGACGGAGGGGCGGTGGCGCATCCGCGGTCGGTGGTGGAGAAGCAAGGGGTATGCCCACCGGTGTGGTGCGATGCGCCAAGGAGGGGGCGCCCGTGGCCGAGTTGGTGACGATCGACCGCGACGTCGCGATGCGTCGCATTGCCGACGCGTGCGCCGGCCTCTCCGAGGTGGCGGCGGCGTTCTTATTCGGGTCCGCCCTCGGCGCCTGCCGGCCGGACAGCGATATCGACGTGGGCGTGATCCGGCGCGACGGTGCGGACGAGAGCGACGATGCACGCTTTCACGCCCGCCTGCGGTTGGAGTACGAGGTCATGTCGCGGTTGGGCGGACTGGATGGGCATGCGTTCGACGTCACTGTGCTCGATGGGGACCAACCCCTGTTTGTGATGACCGTGCTGTCGGAGGGACTGCTCTGCTACGTGGGGCACCTGCCCACGTACACGGACTTCCTTGAGCACGTGGCACAGGGCTATCGTGAGAACGCGCCACGTTACGAGCAGGCGCTGCGTTCGGGCGTCCATGGTGCATTGCCCTTCTCAGGCCGTTTCGGCCCGATGCCAGTTTGGGCGGTGGCGATGAGAGCGGCGCGAGCGGCTACTGAGCGTTGGCTGATCGCTCAAACCGTGCGCAGGGCCTCCGTCGGGGCCAGAGACGCGGCGCGCTGCGCTGGGACCAGGCCAGAGAGGGCGCCGATGGCGACCGCCGCGACCAGCCCGCCGCCCCAGGCCAGCGGCGGCACCACGATGGCCCAGCCCTTGGTCAGCGCATACACCGCCGTCGCGACCACGCCGAAGCCGACTGCCGACGGCCCCGCCCAGGCCACCGAGGAGGATGGCCTCGGACAGGAACTGGATGCGCACGTGGTTGCGCGTCGCGCCCAGCGCCCGCCGCAGCCCGATCTCCCGCCGCCGTTCCAGGACCGAGAGCACCATGATGTTGGCCACGCCGATCGCGCCCACGAACAGCGCCACCGCCGCGAGCCCAACGAACAGCCCGGTGAAGGCGTTTTTGGCCTCGGCCCTGGCCACCAGTGCCTTGGAGGGTTGGCTGACGCTCAGGCCGCTCGGGTCCTCGGGGTCGGCCTGCGGGCCGAGGAGGTTGTCGACGGTGGCCACCGCGTCGGTCGCGGCCCGCACGTAGAGCGTGCTCGGATGGCCGTCGAAGCCGAGGTACCGCCCAGCCGCGGGAATGCCGATGAGCGCGGATGTGTCGACCTCCGGCGCCAGTATTGCGGGATTGAGGATGCCGGCGACGTAGAACCACATGCCGCCCAGCCACACTCGCTCCCCCGGCACCACCTGGTCAACGCCCAGTTGGATGGCCGCCTGCGAGCCCAACACCACCACCGGCTCGGCCGCCGTCGCCGCGTTGAGATAGCTCCCCTGCGCGACGCTGGCACCGACGACCGCGGGCAGGTCGAGGCTCGCCGCCCGCACCGTGATCCCGCCGGTCTCGCCGCTTGGGATCAGCGCGTTGCGGTATACGTTCGGCGCGGACAGTCCGGAGAACTGCGTGGTCGCCGTGTCAGCGACGGAGAGGACGTTGGGCAGCCGCGCCACCATGCTCGGCGCGGCCGCTGGCAAGCGTACGGGCTGGCCCAAGAAGCTGGTGCCGTTGGTGACGGTGAGCAGGTTGGTGCCCAGCCGGTCGATCTCCGCCAGTAGCCCGGCCTGCGAGGAGGCGGAGAGGCCAAGGACGGCCACGGTCGCGGCCACGCCAATGGCGATGCCCAGCGCGGACATCGCCGCGCGCTGCCAGCGGGCCCGCAGCCCCGTTGCCGCCAGGCGGATCAGGTCCCGCACGCCCAGGCGCGTGGGCGCGGGCCGCGGGGCGGCGGCGCCGGACTCCGCGGGGACGGCCGCCTCCGAGCGGGTATCGGAGACGATCTGACCGTCAAGAACCTCCACTTTTCTGGGCAGTCGCGCAGCCAGGTCGCGGTCGTGCGTGATGACGACAATGGTGGCGCCCTGCCGGTGCAACTCCCGCAGCAGGTCGAGGATCGCCCAGCCGGAGGCGGTGTCCAGGTTGCCCGTCGGCTCGTCGGCCAGGACCAGCGCCGGCCGGCCCACCACCGCGCGGGCGATGGCCACGCGCTGCTGCTGGCCACCGGAGAGGTGGTTCGGCAGGAAGGTGGCCCGGTCGGCCAGTCCCACCCACGCCAGGGCCTCCGCGGCGCGCCGACGCCGCTCGGCCACGCGGATCCCCGCGTAGAGCAATCCGTCGGCCACGTTGTCCAGCGCCGAGAAGTGGTTGTCCAGGAAGAACGACTGAAACACGAAGCCGATGTGGCTCGCCCGCACGGCGGCGATCTCCGCGTCGGACATCCGGGTGAGGTCCAGCCCGCCCAGCCGCACCGTCCCGGCCGTCGCGCGATCCAGGCTCCCCATCACGTTCAGCAGAGTCGACTTGCCCGAACCGGACGGTCCGACCACCGCCACGAAGTCCCCGGCGTCGATGCGCAGGTTCACATTGCGCAGCGCGTGCACCGGCCGCTCGCCCGGGTAGGTCATGCCCACGTCGATCAGTTCGAGGACCGGAGTGGCGGTGCTCATGTGCCCGCCACCACGACCGACTGGCCCGGGGCCAGCCCCTGGCCCGTGATCTGCACCAGCCCCGCGGCGTCGTCGAAGATGCCCAGCCTCACTGGCACGATCTTGTGGGTGCCGTCCGACTCGACGACGTCTACCGCGTAGCCGGCCGCGGACTGGGCGAGCAGCGCGGTGATCGGCACCGCCAGGGCGTTCTGCACGCTCGCGGTGACGACCGAGACCTGTACCGAGGCGTTGTCCAGGCCGGCCAGGCTCGCCGCCTTGGTCGGGGCGATGTCCACCCCGACCGTAGGGGCGCTGTTGGCGCCGCCAGTCGAGGTCGCCACCTTGGCAATGCTGCTGATGGCCGCGGCGGCGGTCGTTCCGTCGGCGAACGTGAAGGTCGCCGGGTCGCCGACCTTCAGTTCCGGGGCCACGGAGGGATCGACCTGGACCACCACCTCCTCCGTGCTGGACGTGGTCTGCAGTACTGGTTGCCCGGCCTGCACGGTGGCCCCCAGGGTGGGCGTGATGGAGGCCACGCGCACCCCCGACGGCAGGAAGAGGGCGTCCCCGAGCATCAACTGCCCGGTGACCGGCAGCCCCACCTTCCCCTGGAACCGCTCCAACGCGGCGGCAGTGGCCGCGCTAAACACGTCGGACTTGGGGGACAACTCGGACGAGGTGGCGTACCCGAGGCTGACCAGGCCCGCGTTCAACTCCCGCACGTCCTGGCCGCTGAGTCCGATGCTCAGGGTGCGGTAGGCCGGCTCCAGCCCGTAGAGCAGAATCACGGGCCGGCCGCCCACGCTGTACAGGGACTGGCCCTGGGACACGATTTGGCCCAGCGTCGGCAGCGCCGTGATCACCCCGTCCGCCTGATCCACCACCGGAGCGGTGGACGACGCGGAGGCGTACGGGTCGTCGGCGATGTACTGCACCGTGCCGCTGACCGTCTGCTGGGAGGTCAGCGGGCCCTGCGCGATCTCCTGCAGGGCAACGCTCGCGGGCGGCGTGTCTACGGAAGCCTCCGGGGCATGGTGCAGCGGCAGGAGCTTGTGGTAGCGCAGCGCCGCGGCGCCGGCGCCGAGCACCAGGAGGGCGGCCACGCCAGCCGTCACGCCGCGGCGGCGACGGCCGCTCGCGCGCGGGACCAGCGGTGGAGCGGTTCCGTGGCGTTCAAGGGAAGCCAACATGGCACCTCCGAAGTGGCAGTGTTGTGCGCGTACTCCAACGCAGGTCGATCGGCCGCCTAACCGAGGACCGGGGGGCACGCGCCGCTTTGGCAGGGCGTCAGGGTGACCACTCTTGTCTGGCCGTTGGCGCTGAACTGCAACTGCGGGTTCGTTGTCGGCGTCCCGGCGGGGATCTCGAACAGCAGGCTCCCGCTGAAAGTCGAGCCCGTGAGCACGGTCACGCCGCCCTGCGCCTGCAGGCCCGTCGCCTGCACGTATCCCGGCAGGTAAGAGATGTTGTACGGCGTGATCGACATCTCGCAGTTGTAATCCAGCGTGAAGTCGCTCGCGGCGATGTTGATGTCCCCGGACGTGGTGTTCTTCAGGGTGAAGTTCACGATCAGGAACGAAGTATCGGGCTTGAAGCTCGGCTTCGTCAGGTCCGGGGCGATCGCGGTGGTGTGCATCGTGTCCGTGATGGTCAGCACCTGCTCAGACGTCAGGTTGTGCGTGTTGGCGTTGGAGAAGACGTTTTCGAGGTCATAGGAGGCGCCCACAGGGGTTTTGTCCGTGCTGCTGCTGTTGGGCGGCAGCGACATCTTCAGCGGCGTGCCGAAGTAGGACTGGCTGCCCACCGTCTGCGTCGGCGCGAAGCCCAGCGCGTAATCCGACGGCACCGCCGACGACGGCACGTTGAAGACCTCGTAGGTGGAGAAGGTGATGCCTGGATTTACAACGGAGGGCGCGGTGCCGCCGAGGGTGCTGTCCGCGGCGATCTGCGAGCCGTTGGGGCCGAAGAGCACCGGAACCTCGCTCGCCGGCACCGAAAACGGCGTCGAGGAGGTGTCCGTGATCGAGTAGCTGACGATCCAGTATGTGCCCGAGTTGTTCTGATCGCCGGGGTAGGGACGGGCCACCAAGCCCGTCGTCTCGTACCTCAAGCCGTTGTACGTGAAGGCGCTCCCGGCCGGGGTCGAGGGGGAACGGACGGGGGCGTCCAAGGGGATGGCCGTCGCCCCGGTCGCCAACGCAGGGGCGCCGCTGCCGAGGTAGACGGTGTCGGTGGTCGGGTCCCACCGCACGGCCAGTTCCAGGGCCGCGGCAAGGTCCCGCAGCGGTAGGAAGACGTGCCCGCCGGTCAGCTGCGGCGGAGTGGGCAGGTTCACCGTACGGCCGTCGAGCACCACGTGGATCGTGGAGTTGCCGTCCGCGTTCGCGGCGGCGGCCGGTAGCAGCAGCACCGCGCCGGTCAGCGCCAAGCAGACACCGGCCGCGATTTGAACCCCGCGCCAGCGAAACGCGTTGCGCACTCGCTTCATCTCTTTGGAACCCCTGGCCCAATCGTGATCCACCGGGGTCCCTTCCCTCCCTTGGTGTGCTGATTTCCCGGGGCCCGCAAGAAGCACCGAAGCGATCCCGGCCCCTGAAGATCCCGGGCGTGGCCCGCTCGTCGGTTGACGGCACCCTCTGGCCGACACGGATCCTGGTCTGCCGTTCGAGGACTTGGTCTTGCCGCGTCATCTCATGCGTCGCGGAGTCGCAGGAGCAGTCCGCCGATCAGGGCCGCGGCTGCTGACCATGCTGCGCGGACGGCGAGGCCGATGCAGGGGCCGATCGAGAGGTGGTTTGTGTTCGTGGTGTTCTGGATCGCGAGGCTCCGGCTCGAACACCACCTGCGCCGACGGCAGCGACCCCGACCGGGGAAGAGATCCCCACGGCCGACTGCAGGTTCTCCACCCTCCCCCTTCGTCTCCCAGGAGAAGTAAACCCAGCCCAGCGCGGAGATCTCCGGGCTGTCCGCGATGTACGGCCGGGTCAGGTCGGCGGCCACCGCGCCAGCCGCCAACACCGCTACCGCTACCACGACCAACGCCACCAGTCAGCGCCGACGGGGCGTGCGCGGGTGGGCCTCTCCCGCGTCGCGGTCGTCGGCGCGCACCTTCTCCTGGTCAGTCGCCGCGCTCATGACCCATTTGCGCTGGCCCAGGAGTTGTAGGCGGCATTCGAGGGAAAGTAGGCGGGCCGGTATTCCCGGCAGGCCTGGTTTGCGGCCTGGAACTGTGGCGAACCCTGATCGATTCCACCGGAGGCAGGGTCGGGTATGCGGCCGCTTCTGTCGGGATCGGGGAAGTTCGTGACGCCGTGGTTGCGTATGCACTGGGAGAACCTCAGCGCCTGCGCTGTCATCTGTTGCACCTCGGCGGGGGTCGGCCCGCTGCCGCCGTTCGGGAGCAGGTGCTGGCAGGCTGTCTGGGCCACCTGGAGCTGGGAACTGGTGACCCCGAGTTGCTGCGGGGTCTTCTTAGGGAACCCTCCGCTGCCGGTGGGGTCGGGGAAGCTCGGCACCCCATTGGAGCGCATGCAGCGGGAGAAGGCGATCAACTGGGCGCTCGTTGCCCCTGCCGCATTCGATGAGCCGCCGTGGGTGGATGATCGGCTGCCGCCGCATGCCGCCGCCAGCAGGGCCAGTCCGGCCGCGGCGATGATGGCGGCCGCGGTTCGCGCCGTCGGCGGCGATGCCCGCCGTGGCCGGCGCGGGTGCGTTTCGTGGTCCAGCGGCCCCGTGGGTTCGGTTGTCGTGCTCACTTCCCCGCTCCTCACTACGCGGTTCCCCGGGCACCCGCGAACGTGTACTGGCATGCCTGTGCCTGGAAAGCGGCCTGAAACCGAGGGGTGTTCGTCGGAACGTCGGTGCCCGGCCCGATGTTGAGGTGTCCCCGGCTGTCGGGATCGGGGAAGTTGCTGATTCCATGTCCGCGCATGCACTTGGCGTACTGCAACATGGTGCTCCGGTATTGCTGCACCTTCGGGGCGCTGTGCGGGTTCAGGTGCTGGCAGGCTGCCGCGGCCGCCTGGATCTGGGAACTCCTGCCCCCAAGTTGCTGCGGAGTGAGCTTTGCCTTAGCGAAGCCCCCGGAGCTGTTGGGGACGGGCCACTTCGGCACCCCGTGGGTGCGCACGCAGTTGGCGTAGGCGAGCGCCTGGGTGTATACCGACCCGCTGATGGAGGAGCCGCTGCTCGGTGAGCTGCTCTGCGTTGGGGTCGAGCTGCATGCGGCCGCCAGCAGGGCCAGGGTGGCGGTGGCGATGATGGCCGCCGCGGTTCGCGATGTGGGCGGCAGGCCCGCCGTGGGCGGCGTACGACGCGCGTGCTGTCGTTCATCATTCCCTGCTGAGGGTTGGATGCTCGTGCTGGCCGCCAGCGTCGGCGTCCGGCCTGGACGGCGCGCTGCCCCGGGGGCGGTGCCGTTCGCCGGGGCGATGTCGAGACCGGATGAGGCGCCGCGGGCCGTCGCCCCCGCAGGGCCGGTAGCATGGAGATTGGCTTCATGCCTGCAGTTCTACACCCGGGCGGGTGACATCAGCGCTACCGGCGATGTTGGACGGATGTCATACCGGCCGGTGCATACTGGTCAAATGCGGGTGCTGGTGGTCGAGGACCATGCGAGGCTGGCCGACCGGATCGCTCAGGGGCTGCGTCAGGCCGGGATGGCCGTAGACGCCGTGCACGATGGCGCGGCGGCGCTGGCCGCCACGGCGCAGACGGCCTACGACGTGATCGTGCTCGACCGCGATCTGCCGGTGGTACACGGTGACCGGGTGTGCCGGGCGCTGGCCGGCGCCGGCCAGCGAATCCTCATGCTCACCGCCGCCGCCGGCGTCGATGACTTGGTCGACGGGCTGGAACTGGGCGCGGACGACTACCTCGGCAAGCCGTTCGTGTTCGCCGAGCTCGTCGCCCGCGTGCGGGCGCTCTCCCGCCGCGTGCCGTCCGCGCCGCCGCTCCTGCGCCGCGGGGATCTCACCGTGGACCGCGCCCGGCACCGCGCCAGCCGCGGCTCCCGCCAGCTGTCCCTGACCCGCAAGGAGTTTGGGATCCTGGAGACGCTACTGGCCGCCGACGGCGCCCTGGTCAGCGCGGAGGAACTGCTCGAGCAAGTATGGGACGCCAGCACCGACCCGTTCAGCAATGTCGTCTCGGTGACGATGGCCCGGCTGCGGCGCAAGCTCGGCGACCCGCCGCTGATCGACACCGTGGTGGGCAAGGGGTACCGGATATGAGCCGCCGCCCGCGGCTGACCGTCCGGGCACGGCTGACCCTGCTCTATACCGGCCTGTTCGCCGTGTGCGGGGCCATCGTCGTGGCGGTCAGCTACACCCTGGTCGCGCAGTTGGGGGTGCCGGGGCAGACTTCTTCGTCTGGCGGCGTTCCCAGCGTCGCGAAGGAGTGCCTATCCGAGCGCCAGCTCGCCCACTCCGACAAGGGTATACTTACCAAGTGCAACGCCTTGCTCCAGAGTCTGGGCGCGCAACACCAGCGTGACCTCATCCTGTCGCACCTGCTGCAGTACTCGCTGATCACGCTCGCCGTGGCCATCGGCCTCGCCGCGATCCTCGGTTGGGTCGCCGCCGGGCGGGCGCTGCGCCCGGTGCATCGGATCACCGCGGCCGCCCGCGCCGCGTCGCAACACAACCTATCGGCGCGGGTCGCGCTGCAGGGTCCCCGCGACGAACTCCGCGGCCTGGCCGACACGTTCGACGAGATGCTCGGCCGGCTCCAGGCCGCGTTCGAGGGCCAGCAGCGGTTCATCGCCAACGCTTCCCATGAACTGCGCACCCCGCTTGCGGTCATGCGCACAACGGTCGACGTCGTGCTGGGCAGCCCGGACAGCACGCGCGACGACCTGCGCGGCATGGCGGCGGACATCCGCGTCGCGGTGGATCATGCCGAGCACCTGATCGGCGCGCTGCTCATGCTCGCGCGCAACGAGCGCGGGCTCACCGTCCACGAGGAGGTCGACATGGCTACGGTCGCCCAAGACGTCCTTGACACCGCCCGACTGGGGGACCGGAGGGTGCACGTATCGCTGGAGCCCGCCGTCATATCGGGCGATCCGATGCTGTCCGAACGCCTGATCGCGAACCTGGTCGACAATGCGGTGCGGTACAACGCCGCCGCCGGTGACATCTGGATCAGCACCCGCACCGCGGCGGGCAGCAGTCAACTCATCGTGGCCAATACCGGCCCGGTCATCAGCCCGGCGGATGCCGAGCGCATCTTCCAGCCGTTCCAGCGGCTCAGCGACCGCACGTCCCATGACGGCTTCGGACTCGGCCTGGCCATCGTCGCGAGCATCGTCGCGATCCACGGCGGCACCGTCATCGCCCGCCCCCGGAATGACGGTGGCCTGTCCGTCACGGTCACGATTCCCTCAGTGTATGTCGGCAGGAACGTCCCGGAAACGACGAATGGCCAGTCCTGACAGGGCATCTGGCCAATTGTGCACTCGGCTGCGTCCGACGCCGACCTCTCTGCCGGGCCACTCTTCGCTGCGTATGCCTCGGGCTCCGAACTGAGACCGGACCTTCGACACCCTCGAACACCACCTCATCGCAAGTGCGCCGTGTCCGCCCATTGTACAAACCAGTACCTCGACTCGCGCCTTGCGGTAGCACCTGGACGACCGGGCCTGGCAACGCATCCGGTCCGCCGGGCAGTGTGTCGTCATATCTGGGCGTCATCGTTGTCAGCACTGAGACGCGGACGGGATCGACGAGCTCGGGCAATGCGCCGGAGATTGTCGTGGTTGGGGACGAAGCCCGGGTACGGGCCGAATGCCGGCCATGCAGGGATCGGGCCCGGCGTGGCCGTCGCGTGGAGCTAGCTGGGAGTACATCCCCTCCAAAGGGAGGGCGGCACAAGCCGCTCATGTATACGACCACGAACTCTGCACAACAACTACGCTCTCATCCGTTAGAAGGGCAGCTGTTCGACCGATAAACACGCCGGCAATTCTTCCCTGAAATCTTCCCGTTCGATCAGGGAAAGGGCCTCATTCGCCAACGTAGCCGATGTCAATGCTTCGGTCCGGCGATGAGGTATCCGGCCGGTCCCATCCGCCACGCGGCGTCGGCATCACACCACCACAGGCATTTGGTGACGCAATCCGGCGATGTCCCGGCTGGGCGGATTCCCGAAGAAGCGGCTGTAATCCCGGCTGAACTGGGAAGCGCTCACGTACCCCACCTGCTGCCCAGCGGTGCTCGCGTCCATCGTCGTGGACAACATCAACCGCCTCGCCTCCTGCAGGCGCAGCGCCTTCTGATACTGGAGCGGACTCATCGACGTGACCGCTCGGAAGTGCTCGTGAAACGACGACGCGCTCATGTGGACCAGACCCGCCAGATGCTCCACCCGCACGGGTTGGGCGAAGTTGTCGCGCAGCCAGGCGATCGCCTCGCCCACCCGCTGCACGCTGGACTCCTCCAACCCCATCTGGGCGACGCGCGGCCCGATGGCACAGCGGAGCAGCCGGATACAGATCTCATCCACTACAAGCGGCGCAAGTAGTTCCACGTCATCCGGCTCCGCCAAGCATTCCAGAAGCCTGGCCGCCGCGCCGACGAGCCTCGGGTCGACCGGGGCGACGTACACCCCGCTCTTCTCCGAAACGGGCGGCAGGCCGCGCGGATAAACCTTCAGCACTATGTCCGCCATCCGCGAAGGGCTCAGGTCCAGCCGAAGGGCGAGGTACGGCTCCGATGCGGTGGCGCGCACGACCCGGGCGGCACCCGGCAAGGCGACGGACACCACCAGCATGCGCGACGGGTCGTACTCGTGGGGTTGCTGCCCCACCGTGAACACCTTCGCCCCCTGCGCGACGATGCACAGGGACGGCAATTGAAGGTTGTGCACCAGTTCCGCGTTCGCCCGCGAGTAACGGCTAACATGCAGGCCCGGGACGCGCAGGTCGAAGCCGCCGTCGTGCGGGGCGTACGCGGCGATCAAGCGTGCCAACCTGGCCATGTCGGTGGTCACATCGCGGCTCTGCATCGCCCGCGCAGGCCTCCTCGGTAGCGGGGTCGGCAACCCCGACGGCGGCGCCAACAGCCGCGCGCCACACGTGCCGCCGCCGGGGTTGCACCGGACCGCGCTCAGAGTTCTTTCCCCCGGTACTGCTCGTCGCTGACGTGTTCCAACCAGCGGACCGCCTCTCCGTCGAGCTGCTCATGGATGGCGACGTGGGTCATGGCGGTGGTCGCCGCCGCGCCGTGCCAGTGCTTCTCGCCCGGCGCGAACCAGACCACGTCGCCCGGCCGGATCTCCTCGACGGGGCCTCCCCATCGCTGCGCGCGGCCGCAGCCGGCGGTCACGATCAGGGTCTGGCCCAAGGGGTGCGTGTGCCACGCGGTACGCGCGCCCGGCTCGAACGTGACGCTCGATCCCGCGACGCGTGCCGGTTCGGGTGCGCGAAACAGCGGATCGAGGCGTACGGATCCGGTGAAATACTCGGCCGAGCCCTCAGTGGAAGGCTGCGATCCGCTTCTTTTGATCTCCATTATGTCACATGTCTCCAATCGCTCTCATCATGTGGTGCCGGCACGCGCACGGAGCGCGCGGCGCCAGCGTCCCGGGCGCGGCGGCCGGATGAGCGGGCGTGCGCCCTTCTCCAGGGCTGTGGCGGCAACGACGTCCGGGCACCCAACCGGCCGAGCGCAGGGAGCAGCAGGGGCCGCGGCGGCACCCGGGCCGGCGCAGCGGGCAGGATTGGAGCGGGTCGCACATGTGTCAGGGCCAACACGGTGACCGTCTTGCCGATGACCGACACGGAGACGTGCACGCCGCCCGCTACCTCCGGGAGGATCCCGGCGATAACGAAGGGCCCAAACCCATCGCGAATGCGCCCAGCGCAAGCGGCCATGGAATCAACTACGCCATCCACTCCCCGATGGCGAGCCAGCCCCGCGCACCCCATCACCGACCTGCGCCGGGGCGACGTCAAAGGTTGGTTCCGCGTTCGAGCGCCTCGGGGTAGCGGCCGCCGCGAACGTTGCTCGCAGCGACCTCAGCGATCCGCGCCATGTCCTTCACGCTCAGCGTGATGTCGGCCGCTGCGATGTTCTCTTCCAACCTGTGCAGTTTGCGTGTTCCGGGGATCGGAACGATCCAGGGCCTGCGCGCCAACAGCCACGCCAAGGCGATCTGACCGGGGGTAACGCCCTTGTCCTGAGCGATATCACCCAGCCTCTCCACGATGACCTGGTTGTGTTGCAAGGCGTCCGGCTGGAACCGCGGGATCGAGGCGCGGATGTCGTTGGTCGTGTCGAACGTCGTTGACGCACTCACGGTGCCGGTGAGGAACCCCTTCCCGAGAGGGCTGTAGGGGACGAAGCCGATCCCCAGCTCTTCGCAAACCTGCAGGACCGCTTCCTCGGGTCGACGCCACCACAGCGAATACTCGCTCTGGATCGCGGTGACCGGCTGGACGGCGTGCGCCCGGCGAATGGTCCCGGCAGCTGCCTCCGACATGCCGAATCGACGGACCTTGCCCTCCGCCACGAGGTCGGCGACTGCACCGGCGATGTCCTCGATCGGTACCGCGGGGTTCACCCGGTGCAGATAGTACAGATCGAGGGTCTCCGCTCTGAGGCGACGCAGAGACCCTTCGGCAGCGGCCTTGACCTCTTCCGGCCGACTGATCTGGCCCATCGGCTTACCGGTCTGGTCGAACCGAAGGTTGAACTTGGTCGCGATGACCACTTCGCCGCGGAACGGGGCCAGAGCCTGACCGACGAGTTCCTCGTTGGTCCACGGGCCATAGGCTTCGGCGGTGTCAAAGAATGTGACGCCACGCTCCACCGCGGCGTGTAAGAGGGACACCATCTCCTCTCGGTTCGGGCGGTCGCTGTAGCCGCCCGTCATCGCCATGCAGCCCAGACCGAGCGCTGAGACCACCAAATCTCGTCCGAGAACTCGCTTTTCCATGCGGGACAGCCCCTTCGCTCCTGCAGTTCGACCCTGGGTCCGTGCGGGTCCGTGAGGACGGCCATGCGGCCGGACGCTGATGGTAGCGGCGCGTGCCCGCGCTCCGAGCATCGGCGCCAGGTAAGGGCTTCCATCATACTTCGCCCGATAGGCGTCGTCGACGCGGTCGTTGACCGGCCCGTCGGCCGGCTTGAACCGGACTTCCCTGGTCATGCCGGCCGCGATGATCCGCCCCGCCCCCTGCCGCAGCGCGGCCCGGTACCAACGCGAGTCGGTGCCGTTGTACGCGTGCACGTACAGGCCGTCGTCGACCACCACCGACCAGATCCACGTCGGGGTGCCGTACGTCACGCCGTCTGTATGAGCGGACGTGGTCTGCTCCCGAGCACCCGCCCTTCGTGGCGCTCGCACGTGCCCAGTTAATGGGCTCGGTGCCAACTGCGTTATTCCTGGCCTTGACACGGTACCGGACGGTACCGCATGATGGGGTCCGACGGTACCGAGCGGTACCTATTGACTGGGGGTGATGGAGACGAGATCGGAATCGTCGCTGCACGGGGAGGGGACCGAGGAGGACCCTGCGCGCCGGCGCATTCTCGATGCGGCCTTCGCGTCGTTCATGGAGCACGGCTACGCCGATGCCAGCACCTTAGAGATCGCCACGCGCGCGCGCGTTTCGAAGCGAGAACTCTATGCTCTCGTGGGCAACAAGCAGGACATGCTCGCCGCGTGCATCGGCGAGCGCGCGAAGCGCCTGCAGGTGCCTGCTGACCTTCCCGTTCCACAGGACCGAGAGACCCTGGCATCGACGCTGGCCGGCTTCGGAGAAGTGCTCCTTCGGGAAGTCAGCGACCTAACCGTGATTGGCGTATTCAGGCTCGCGATTGCCGAGGCGGTGCGGGCACCGGAGGTTGCGCGGGCGTTGGATTCCACGGGTCGCGATGCCGGCCGGGCTGCCCTGAGGGGCGTCCTCGCCCAGGCAGAGGCCAAGGGCCTTCTCACTGGCGAGCCGGATGCCCTCGCCGAGCAGTTTGCCGGCCTGCTATGGGGAGATCTGATGATGAAGCTGCTGCTTCGGGTGACTGATCGGCCGACACCCGAGGAAGCAATGCAGCGCGCTATAGAAGCCACGGCCGCATTCTTGCAGATTCATCCGGAACCTGGTGCTTCCGCCGCAAGTCCCGACCACCAGACGGCATGACGACTCCCTTCCACAACCTCAGAACGAGAAGGGGATGCAGAGGATGGCGAGAGAATCGACGGCAGCGGCCATGGCGTTCAAAGAGCACCGGATTCCGCGTGGCGGTCACACACTTTTGGCGTGCGACTACGCAGGGGACGGACCCCCTTTCGTGCTGATGCACGGATTCCCTGACAATCTGGGCATTTACGACCGTCTTGCCCCCGCCCTTGCGGCGGCCGGACGCCGGGTCATCGCGTTCGACTTCCTCGGCTACGGCGGATCTGACAAACCGGCCGGTTATCCCTATTCGGCGGCGAATCTTGAGGGCGACCTCGATGCCGTCATCACGGCGCTAGAACTCGGCGAAGTCGTCCTCGTAGCCCACGACGCTTCGGGTCCGACAGCCATCAACTGGTCTCTTGACCACCAGGACCGCGTCGCGGCACTCGCGCTGCTAAACACCTACTATGACGCTGCGCCGACGCTCCGCTTTCCTGAGCTCATCAATCTCTTCGCCGATGCGGCGTACAGCGAGTTGGCGAGGGCTTTCCTCGGAGATCCGGCGCAATTCGGGTGGCTGCTCGCATTTCAGGGCCAACGCTTTCTCCACGATGCCCCTCCCGCGATGCGCGAACGGATGGAGAAGGAACTCATCCGGATCATCCTCGGGCAGGTTGCAGCGCCGCCGAATGCAGCTCCGGCTTTCCTCCTGCTGACCCGCGAACTGCACAGTGCCATCGCCGAAAACACGCGGCGTGTACCGGAATTGTCTACGTTCCGACCGAGGGTCGGCCTGATCTGGGGGATGGGGGACCCGTACCTCAACCGTGGGGTCGCGGAACATCTTCAGGGCCTCTTTAGGGATGCGCAGTTCACTGCAATCCACGGCGGGCACTGGCCGCAGATCGATGTACCAGAAGAAGTAGCCAAATCGCTGCTCGGCATCGAGACTACGGCACCCACGCGCTGACCCGCCTGTAGTCGCATCCTATTTCGTTTGCATCGCTCGCTGCGCGCCGGACAGGTGTGCCGACGTCACCGCCGCCCGGCCCCTTCCCCAATCCCTCCCGAGCCCTTCCCCGGGCCCCTCAACCTCCCCGGGGGGCCGGTGGGCCGAAGGCACCAGGCTGAGGCTCAGAACGGTTCCGCTGCCGCCGCGAACCCCCGGCGGTGTCCGCCTGCCCTTCCCCCAATCGCTGCGATCGCGCCCCCCTCGCCCGCGCCCCCGGTGGCGTGCGGTGTCCATGCCTGCGGGGCCGCCCCTGCCCGCCTTTGCCGGCCGCCGCCCGCCTCCGCCCTCCACCGCTGCTCCAGGCGCACCTCTCCGCCGGCAGGGACCACCTGCTGCACCCCTACGCATTCGATCCGGTAACCCCATGGGTACGCCTCGACCTGCACGCGGTCGACCGGCCCGTGCAGGCACTCGAACGTGATGGCCCCGACCCGGGCGCGCCACCCCTCGGCCCCCCGCAGGACCACCCGGCCGTCGCCCGCTGTCACGTCGGCGCCCATCCAGGCGCCCTGCGCGTCACGCCACTCCACCGCGCCGACGGTGCCCGCCAGGCAGAAGCGCGGGCGGATCGCCAGCGGGTGGGGCACGTCGTCGCGGTTGACCGCCCAGGTGCGCAGGCGCAGCCCGTCGGAGCCGTCCGGGGCGATCTCTCGGCGCACGGCGATTTCTTTGTAGTGGTGCCAGGCCGACATCCCCCGCAGGGTCGCCGTGAGCACGAGCGGGGCCAGGTCGGCGCATGCCTCCGCCTCGAAGGGCTCGACGCGGCCGATCTCCCCGGCGCACCCCTCCTCGTAACCGCGGGAGGCCGGGTAGTCGGGGTCCTCCATCGTCGCCGGCGCCAGGAACGACTGCCCCGCGAAGGAGGCCTCCCAGATGCGCCCGCCGAGGTCGGGCACGAGCCGGAGGCGCCAGGGGCCGGCGTTCCAGACCGGGGTCGCGTGTGGCGCGGCCAGGACCCCGACCCGCCGGCGGAAGTCGTCGAGCGGGCTCGCCTCCTTCAGGCTGCGGATGCCCTGGCGCCGCAGTTCCGCGAAGAACTCCTCCAGGGCGGCGGGCCGTTCCTCCGGGCGGAGGAACCCCGCCTCGGAGCCGCAGGCGCCCTTGGGGACGTGCGGGCGGAGGGTGTCGCCCTCCAGGGCAAACGCCGGGGGCATGGCCAGGCGCACGTATTCGACGCAGAGCCGGAGCCGCCGGACCTGGGCCTGCTCGGCCGCGCCTCCGGTCCCGGCCGCGCGCGCCGCCGCCTCGTCGAGTGCGCTCCCCGCGGCCCCGACGACCTTCGCCGGCAGGTGCCCGGCCTGGACGGGGCTGAACATGCGCAGATGCTGCTCGGGGTCGCGCGCCGTGGCCTGGATCAGGTCGAAGTACGAGCGGACCGGGCCGTAGGAGTGCGGGAACACCCCGCGCAGGAACTCGCCGATCAGGGCCTCCGGATCGAGCGACGTGTCCCAGAGCAGCCGCGCCAGGTAATAGGACCGGAGCGTCGACCACTCGCCGCCCCCGCCCGCCTCCAGGTCGCCCTGGCAGAACATGCTCTCCACCCCGCGCCGGCGGAAGAGCGCCAGATCGGCGGACAGCGCGTGGAAGTTGGGGAAGGGCATGAGGAAGTGCGCGAAGTTGGTGTGGTAGTCCCAGATGTGCAGGCGGGGTGCGATGCGGCTCCAGGCCTCCAGCCGCGCGGCGAAGGGCGCGTTGCGCGGGCAGGTATGGACGGGGTGGATCTCGCAGGTCGGCGACATGTGGCAGAGGCGCACCACCACGTTGGGCTCGGGGCGGATGTGCCGGGGCGGGTCCTCCGTGTACCAGTAAGCGAGGGTGTCGATCAGCCGGTCCGGGTAGTCGCGGGCGACTTCGCGCGCCACCGCATTCACGAAGTGCAGGATCGGGCCCACCTGCGACCCCTCGCGCAGGGCCAGGGCACGGCAGTCCGGGCACTCGCAGGCGCCCAGCCAGTCGTTTTGCGACACTGACGCGATCCGCGCGTGCGGGTCGGCGGCGAACCAGGACCGGACCCCATCCGCGGCGATGCGCGCGATGTCGGGGTTGGTGAGACAGAGTTGCGCCAGCGCCTCGCGCCGGCGCCCGTCGACCAAGGCGAAGTATTCGGGGTGTGCGGCGAAGTGGCGCTCGGGCGGCACGAGCTGGTAGAAGGTGTGCACATAGTGGGTGTAGCGCATGCCGCCGCCCCACTCCGGGCCCAGGGAACGCGCCGAGAACTCGCCGTTCAGGCGCAGGCGCGCGTTCCACGGGGACTGCCCGGCCTCGAAGTAGCCGACGTCGCGGATCGCGAAGGCCGGTCGCTGCTCCAGTTCCGCGTCCGGCAGCGGCGCCGACCGCTGGAGCCGCGGCAGCACCTCCCGGTCGGCCGTCAGCCAGCGGAAGCCCAAAACGTCCTGGAGGTAGGCGTACACGGCGTAGAGGGGGCCCCGGGGCCCCTGCCCCCACAGATACAGACGGTCGCCCCGGCGGGCCACCCGGCAGGCGTCCGGGGCCGTCGGGTCGGACTCGCCCGGCGGCGGCCCACCGACGACGAACGCCGGTCCCTCGAACGTCGGGTCGGACAACAGCAGCGGGAGGTCCGGCCCGCCCGCCCGCACCAGCGCCGCACGGAGTTCCCCCGCCGCGATCACCGCGGACGGGACGGACCCATCCGGCACCACCACGGCCCGTGCGCTGAAGTCACCCACAGGCGATCCCCCCTTCCGGATCGGGACGCCGGTCCCTCCAGGCGGCCGCCACACCGAGGCCTTCGCGGGGCAGCGGGTTCAGTACGGGGACGCGGGGCAGGCAGTACGTGCGCCCGTCACCTCGGGCCTGCGCACCCCTGCAGTCCGCTTCCGGCGTGAGGGCTGCCCCCATGGCTCCCCGCCCCTGGCCTCCACGGCGTCAGGGCCTCTCGGGACGTGCGACGTCCAGGCTCTCGGCGAGGCCAGCGTACGCGGTCGCTTGGTGGACGCCTGCCGCCTACCGGTGGAAGCCGGGCTGAAGACGGCTCATGGATGGGGCAAGGGCAGGGTCGACAACGACCGGGGGGTGGGCCGATCCCAGACATCGCGCGGCGATGCGGATTCGACGCTGGCGGAGAGGACAGGGCTCAGGGTATTACGAGGAGACCTGCGACGAGACCCCGGCACGTGACAGAGGAGGTCGTCAGCCGTACAGGTAGTCTCGACGCCAGCCGAACCGGGGATACCCTCGATGGACTGCTGAACCGACGCGAGGTATCGCGCCGCCTCTCCGGCCGCGGGCGCTCGGTGCGGCGCTCCGCCTTCGACCCTCCTGGTGTCCGAGACGATCCGGCCATCGCGCACCTCCACGCGTCGCGGCAGGCGGGCCGCCAGTTCGCGATCGTGCGTGATGACCACGATGGTCGTGCCATCGCGGTTGAGTTCCTCCAGGAGTTCCAGGTTGCCGGTCGGCTCGTCCGCCAGGACCACCGCCGGGCGACCGACCACGGCCCGCGCGATCGCCACCCGCTGGCACTGTCCGCCGGAGAGGTGCGTCGGGAGGAACCCCGCGCGGTCGGAGAGCCCGACGCGGGCCAGTGCATCCGCGGCGCGGCGGCGGCGCTCCGCCACGGCCACCCCGGCGTAGAGCCGCCCGTCGGCGACGTTGTCCAGGGCCGAAAAGTGGTCGTCGAGGAAGAACTGCTGGAATACGAAGCCGATGCGGCCGGCCCGTACGGCGGCGATCTCCGCGTCCGACAGCGACGTGAGGTCCAGCCCGTCCAGCCGCACCGCGCCGCCGGTGGGGCGGTCGAGGCTCTCCATCACGTGGAGCAGCGTCGACTTGCCCGAGCCCGACGGGCCGACCACGGCGACGAAATCGCCGGCGTCGATGCGCAAGTCCACGTGGCGCAATGCTTCCACGGGCGGGTCCCCGGGTTAGGTCATGCTGAGGTCCACCAACTCCAGGACCGGCGTACCGTCGTCGGTGCTCATGTGCCCGCCACCACCACCTGTTGCCCGGCGGACAGGCCCTGGCCGGTGACCTGCACGAGGCCGGCCGCGTCGTCGAAGATGCCGAGCTTCACCGGGACGAGGCTGCGCGTTCCACTCGAGGCGACCACCACCTCGACCGCGTACCCGCCGGCCGCCTGCGCCAGCAGGGCGGTGACCGGGAGCGCCAGCGCGTCCTTCACGCCGGCCGTGACGATGGAGACCTGCACGGCGGCGTTCTCCAGGTCTCTGATGGCGGAAGCCTGGGTCGGCTGGATGTCGACCTCCACCGTCGGGGCGCTGCCCTGGCCGCCGGAGGTGGCCACCTTGGCCACGTTGCGGATGGCGCCGTCCGCGGTGCTGCCGTCGGCGAAGGTGATCGTCGCCGGATCGCCGACCTTCAATTGCTGCGCCTGCGACGGGGCGACCTGCGCCACGACCTCCTCGGTGCTGGATGTCGTCTGCAGCACGGTCTGCCCCGGCTGCACCGAGGCGCCGAGCGTGGGAGTCACCGCGGCCACCCGCACCGCGGCCGGGAGAAACAGGGCTTCGCCGAGCGGGAGTTGGCCGGTGACAGGGAGCCCGGCGTGCCGCTGCAGCCGCTCCAGGGCGGAGGCGGTCGCGTCGGTGAAGGCGTCGGAGGACGGGGCCAGCGCGGCCGGCGTGGCGTAGCCGAGGGCGACCAGGTCGGCGTTGAGCTCCTGCACGTCCTGCCCGGCCAGGCCGACCGCCAGGCTCCGGTAGGCGGGAACACGCCCGTACAACAGGAACACTGGCTCTCCGCCCACCCTGTAAAAGGGCTGGCCTTGGGAGACGACCTGGCCAAGGGCGGGCAGGGCGGTGATCGTACCCTGCGCCTGGTCCACCACCGGGTAACCGGTGGCCCCGGCTGTGTACGGGTAATCGGAGATGTACTGCACGGTACCGCTCACCTGCTGCTGCGACGTCAGCGGGCCCTGCACCACCTGGGCCAGCGCCACGTGCCCGGGCGCGGATCCGGCAGCGGCCGCGGGGCGCGGATGGGGCCGCAACCACAGGACGGCCCCACCGCCTGCCAGGACCAGCAGCCCGCCAATGCCGGCGGCCATCCCGCGCCGGCGGCCGGGACGTCGGCGCGGCAGCGTCGAGCGTTCCAGAGCGGACAAGTCTTCACCCCCGACCGAGAGGCTGGAGGACAGGGGCCGCCTACCCCAGCACGGGCGGGCAGGCGTCCGCGGCACAGGGCGTCAGGCTCACGATGCGTGTCTGGCCCCCCGCGCTGAGCTGGAGCTCCGGATTGTCCGTCGGCGTGCCGGCGGGGATCGGGAACAGCAGGCTCCCCCTGAAGGTCCTGCCGGTGGGCACGGTCACGCCTGTCGCGTTCTGGAGCCCGGTGGGCTGGGCGTACCCCGGCAGGGAGGACACCTTGGAGGGCGCGATCGCGTTCTCCCCGTCGAAATCGAGCGTGAAGTCGCCGGCCGCCAGGCTGATGTCGCCGGAGGTCGTGTTCGCCAGTGTGAAGTCCACGATCCAGAAGGACGTGTCCGGTTTGAAGCTGGCGGCGGTGAGGTCGGGCGCGACGGCGTTGGTCTTGACCACGTCGGCGATGGTCAGGGTCTGCTCCGACGTGGGCTCCTGGGCGTTGCTGAACATGTTCTGCAGGTCGTAGGTGGCGTCGACCGGGACCTTCGTCGTACTCGAACTGCTGCCCGGCAGCCGCATCGTCAGCGGCTTGGCGGCGTAGTACTGGCTGCCCACGACCTGGTAGGGGACGAAGCCGAGGGCATAGGACGCCGGTGACGCGGACGACGGCACGTTGAACACGTCATGGCTGGTGAAGGTGATCCCCGGGTTGAGGACCGTCGGGGCCGCGCCGCCGAGCGCGCCGTCCGCGGCGATCTCGCTGCCGTCCGGGCCCAAGAGCACGAGCGCCTGCGCGGCGGGCACGGAGATCGGCGTGGACGAGACGTCGGTGATGGTGTACTCGATGATCCAATACGTGCCCGAGTCCGTCTGGTCCCCGGGATAGGGACGCGCGACGAGGCCCACGGCCGCGTATTGCAGGCCGTTGTGCGTGAAGGAGGTACCGGCGGGGGCTGCCGCCGGGTCGGGCGCCGCCGAAGTAGTCGTCGCGACCAGGGGGATGGTGGTCGGAGACGCGGGCGCGGAGCCCGTACCGTCCCCGATATGGACGGTGTCGGTCGAGGCGTCCCAGTGCACGGACAGGCCCAGGGCCTCGGCCACGTCGCGCAGGGGCAGGAGGACCTGACCGCCGATCAGCACCGGCGGCGTGGGCGGGGTGACGGCGTATCCGTCCACCACCACATGAATGGCGGACGCCCCGTCGGCGCCGGCGACGGCCGACGGAACCACGAGGGCCGCCGCCGCGATGACGGCCCCCCCTACCCCTACGGTCCACCGGGCCCGCCGGCTGCGCCACAGGTCACGCAGGTTGGCCATCAGCCCTTGCCTCCCTTGGCGCCCGGGGGCTGCGGCATCACTGCGGCATCAGAGACTGGCAGGCGGTCCGGGCCCCCTGGAACTGCTGTGAATTGGGGTCGGTGCCCGCCGGGACGTGGACCGCGAAGCCGTGGGCGGTTACCTTCGGGTCGGGGAAGTTCGGGATGCCGTGCGAGCGCATGCACTGGGCATAGGCGAGCGCCGCCTGTTGCCGCTGGGGACTGGCCGGGCCGCCCCCGGTGTGGGCGTCCTGGTATTGTTGGCAGGCCTGCTCCGCAGTCTGTATCTGCGCTTGGCTCTCCTTGAGGGTGACGCCGTTGACGGTGGTGGTGGTGGTGGTGGCGGTCTCCTGGTAGCCACCTTTCGGATCCGGGAAGTCCGGGGTGCCGTGCGAGCGCATGCACGCGGCGTAGGCCAACTGCTGTTGTTGGTGGGCTCCTGCCCCGATCAGGGCGGCGGGGGACAGCCCGCAACCTGCCACTAACACGCCCAATGCTCCGGCGACGAGCGTCGCCCACAGGGCGGAGCGCCGTCCGTGCATGCGTGCGCCGGCCAGAGCGTGGTCCCCCCCGGCCCGCGGGGTGGCGGGCGCAAAGGCCATCAGACCGCCCGCCAACGGCGCCGTGGTGGCCCTGCCCCGGCGCTCGCCTGGCGTCGCGGGATCGATCCGTATCACTGGAACCGAGGGTCGGGGTTGCATGGTCCTCTTCCTCCTTCGCGAACGGTTCATCGGAGCCCGTTGTACAACAGGGGTGGTAACAGCACGTCATCGTCGTCACCGCGCTGCTACCACCGACCGGCCGGGTCGCGCGTCCGGAGGTCCCCGCGGCCGGCGCGGGAGCCGTCACTCGGCGGGTGAGCCTGCGGGCCCTCGACCGCTGAGGCGTGGTCGACCTGCCCCCCCTGGCCGGGTGTCACGTGGGGCGGCCGGAGGGTGGTCGCCACAGCGGGCTCGCCCGGTGGCCCAGTGGTCGCGTGGCCTCACGGCATCGCTCTGGAGCATGGCTGCAACCGCGCGGTCGGCGTGCATGGTTGTATCTGCCTCCTCCGCGGTCTGTCTGCACGGAGGACGTTGTACGACGCCAGTGGTCACAGGACGGTATCGCCGTTAGCGCGTTGTTACCGCCGATCGGGTACATTGCGGGTGGTGAGGGCCCGGCGGGACCACGCGGGACCCGCTGGCCGGGGGGATGCGCATGCGGGTCCTGTTGGTCGAGGACCACGCCAAACTGGCCACCACCGTCGCGACGGGCTTACGCCGCGAGGGCCTGGCCGTCGACGTCTGCTTCGACGGCGGCGACGCGCTCGAGCACATCACGGCCACCGACTACGACGTCGTCGTGCTCGACCGCGACATCCCCGTCGTGCACGGCGATGAAGTCTGCCGCCGGTTGGTGGCCGACAGGCGGGCGAGCCGGGTACTGATGCTCACCGCGGCCGGCTCGGTCACCGCCCGGGTGGAGGGGTTGGGCCTCGGTGCGGACGACTACCTATCCAAGCCGTTCGCCTTCGCCGAACTGGTCGCGCGGATCCGTGCACTGGGGCGGCGGCCAGCGCCGAGCCTGCCTCCCACCCTGGTGCGCGGCGATCTATGGCTGGACTCGGCGCGGCGGCTCGCCTCCCGCGCGGGGCGCCCCCTCCTGCTGAGCCCCAAGGAGTTTGCCGTGCTGGAACGGCTGTTGGCGGCCGGCGGGCGCGTGGTCTCGGCGAGCGCGTTGCTCGAAGCGGTGTGGGACGAGATGACCGACCCCTTCACCAAGACGGTCCAGATGACGATCAGCCGCCTGCGGGCGAAGCTCGGCGATCCCCCGGTCATCGACACGGTGGCCCAGGGCGGGTACCGGATCCGGCCATGCTGAGGTGGCTTGGCCGGCTCACCGCGGCCGGCGCGCGCCTTCGTGCCCAGTGGCGCTCGGTGCGCCTGGGGTTGACGACCTTGTACACCGTCTTCTTCCTCATCTCGGGCGTGGGCCTGTCGGCCGTCACCTTCGGCTTGGTGGTCCACTCCACAGGGCGCGTCACCTGCGCCGCCCCGGTGCCCAGCGGCATACCCACCCCGGCGGGCGGCGGCGACGTAGGCCCCTGCGGGGCGGTCCACATCGCGCAGGGACAGGCATCGCCGGGCCAGCAGCACGCGAGCGATCTCCACCACCTGCTCATCAGTTCGGGGATCGCGCTCGCGGCCATGACCGTGGCCGCCGTCTGGCTCGGTTGGATCATGTCCGGCCGTGTGCTGCGACCGATTCGGACGATGACGACCGCGACGCGGCAGATCTCCGCGTACAACCTCCACGCGCGATTGGCGATCAAGGGTACCCAGGACGAGGTCAAAGACCTCGCCGACACCATCGACGACCTTCTGGGCCGCCTGGAGGCCGCCTTTGCCGCCCAAAGGCGTTTCATCGCCAACGCGGCGCACGAACTGAGCACGCCGCTGACCTTGGAGCGGGCCTTGCTCGAAGTGGCCCTCGCGGAACCCGGTGCCTCGGCGGCGTCCCTGCGGGTGGCGTGCGAGGAGGTCCTGATCTCAAACCAGGACCAGGGGCGCCTCATCGAGTCCCTGCTGACCCTGGCGACCAGCGAACGCGGCCTGGACAGGTGGGAGTCGGTCGAACTGGGCGGCCTTGCCCGGCAGGCGATCGACCGCCGCCAGACCGAGGCGGTTCACCGGGGGGTGCACGTGCGCGCAAGCCTCGCCCCGGCTCACGTCGCGGGGAACGGCAACCTCATCGAGCGGCTCGTGGCCAACCTGCTGGACAACGCCCTGCGGTACAACGTCCCCGAGGGATGGATCGAGGTGGCCGCGTCGTCGGTCGAAGGGCGGGCGGTCCTCTCGGTGCGCAACAGCGGGCCGGTTGTTCCGCCGGACGAGGTCGACCGGCTCTTTCGGCCCTTCCAGCGATTGGGGCGCGAACGAACCGGTGGCACGGACGGCCACGGCCTGGGGCTGTCCATTGTCCAGGCCATCGCCATCGCCCACGGTGCCGAACTCGTGGTCCGTGCACGGCCGGAGGGTGGACTCGACGTACGGGTGAACTTTCAACCCCTGGCCGAGTCGCACCGCCCCGGCCTGGCCAAGATCTGAGGAATGGGCCCGTCCCCGCATGTGTCAGCGCCCCTGCGTCTTCCGGGGGCACTTCTTCCATGCCCTCCGGTCGATATGGCGCTGGATGCGCACCGCGCGTGCCGTGAGTTGGGGCGATTCGAACCAGGCCTCCAACGTCGCCTCCGGAAGGTTCGCCGGGGCACCCGCGATGGAGGAGGCGGTCGGGAGATTCTGCCCTGCGACCAGCAGGCGGAAGAGGGCGGAGGGGGTCGGGGCGGCGGCCTCCGCGACCATGGAGGCGCCGGCCGCGGTCAGATCGGGCAGGACCTGACGCAGGCGGGCGGCCGGCACGTTCTTGGCCAGGGCTGACGGCAGGCGCGGGCTCCCGGCCGCCGGATCCGGACCGCGCCCCCTCATCCGGGGAGCCGCAGCCGACCGACCGCGATGTCTGCCAGCGTCTGCACGAACAACTCCCTCTCCGCCACCTTCACGCGCTCCTGAAGCGACTCCGCGGTGTCACCGGGGAGTACCGCGATCCGGTGGCGGGAGATCACGGGCCCGTGGTCGTAGTGTTCATCGACCAGATGGATGCTCACGCCGGTGACGCGTTCGCCCGCCGTGAGCACCGCCTGGTGCACCTGGATGCCGTACATGCCCTGCCCGCCGAACTTCGGTAGAAGCGCGGGGTGGGTGTTGAGGATGCGTCCGCGGAACCGCTCCAGCGTCAACGGCCCAACCTTCTTCATGTACCCGCTGAGAACCACCAGGTCGGCGCCGTGGCACTCCAGCGTCCCGCGCATCGCGCGGTCGAGCGCCATCGGGTCCGGGTGGGTCGCCGCGCTCAGGTGCACCGCGGGGATGCCGGCCGCCCGAGCGCGTGCCAGGGCCCCCGCGCCGCTGTTGTTGGAGATCGCCACCGCCGCGTCCGCGGCGATGAGGCCGTCCCGGATCGCGTCCACGATGGCAGCGAGCGTCGAGCCGCCGTGGCTGGCCAGGAACCCGATGCGCAGGCGCACGGCCGACCGTCCTTCCCGCGTCCCGGCGATGAGAGGGGTATGCGACCGTAGAGGATCATCTCGGGCATGCGCGCGACATCCTCCACCGGGCGGCGGTACCCGATGTCCGGCGCGCCTACCGCCCCGTCATCGCCGGCACGATCCCGCAGGGCATCGACACGGAGACCAGCGACATCGACGTCCTCTGTGAGGCGCACGACGCCGACGCCTTCGCGCGGGACGCCCTGAACTTCGCGTGCCTGCCCGGATTCTCCCTGCACCGGAAGGAGGACGCCCACCCTCCTGCCGTCGTCTGCCGCTTCAGGGCGAAGAGGGTCAAGGTCAAGGTCTTCGCCCAACCCCTCCCCGTCACCCGGCAGCGCGCGTACCGCCACATGGTGGTCGAGGGCCGGCTGCTGGCAGCCGCGGGGGAGGGCGCCGCGGAGGCGATCCGCCGGCTCAAGCGCAGGGGGATCTGGACGGAGCCGGCCTTTGCGGAACATTTCGCCCTACCGGGCGACGCGTGCGACACACTCCTGGACATGGCCGACTGGTCCCACGCGGCGTTGGCCGCTGCGGCGGCGGACGGCAAAAGGCTCCCGCGGGAGGGCCGGTTCTGCGCCATCGTGGATGGCGGCAAAGCCTCCCGGCGGGACCTGCCGCCTGAGCCCAAGAAGGCCGAGGCGTCAGGAGTCGGTGGTGGGTCGTCGTAGTGTGGACGCGGGCGAGGACATAACGCCCGCCGCGCGAAGGGCCCACCCTGCGCGCGAGGAACGCGACGGCTCCGGGGAGGGGCGACCGTGGAGGGTTGCGACGTACGGGGACAGCAACCCCGGGGCGTCAGATTCTGCCCTTGGTGCTCCCGCGAAGCCGGCTACGGCGACAGTGCGGGCATGACCGTGCATCGGTGCGCCGTGTGCGGAACAACCACATGCACGGTGCGACGGGGTGGGGGCGCCGGCGGTAACGCCGGGCCCGCGCCTGCCACATCGCAACCTGCGCGTCTTGACGGCGGAGGAACTCGCCAAGACGGATGCCGCGCTTGTTGGGGACTCCACGCGGGACCTGCGGGATAAGGCCCTGTTCCTCTTCCTGCGCGATACGGGCTGCCGGATTGGTGAGGCGCTCGGCCTCGACACCAAGACCTGCCCCGCTGCCAGTGTGAGGAGGAGATTGGCGAGGCAACCGTACTCGGCAAGGAAGACAAAGAGCGGACGGTGTTTTTCAGATGGGAGGCGTCGGAGGCAGTTCGCCAGTGGGTCACGGCAGGACGCCCCAGGTGGGTGCGCGGGCGGAGCGGTCCGGTCTTCATCGGGTATCATGGGCAGCGCCTGGCAGGCGGCACAGCCCGCGAGGCCATGTCCCGGCTCGATCGCCGCGCTGGCCTGGCCCGCCACATTCACCCGCACCTACTCCGGCACACCTACGCGACGGACCTACTGCGGGCCGGGTGCGACATCTACGCACCGAAGGAACTTCTCGGCCACGCGACCCTCAAGAGCACCGAGGTCTACCTGCACGCAACCTCGGACGAGTTGAAGGAGTGCTATCGGGCTGCGAGCCAGCGGAAGGAGAGTGGAAAGAGTGAGTGATCGGGTGGTGGCGGTACTGCTGAAGGCGGCACTCGGGCGCGAGGTGTCTGGTCTTGAGGTTGAGGAAGCCGTGTTGGGGATGGTCAGGCACCGGCCGGACCTGGCCCGTCGCGCTGAACATGAGGGGCTGCCGCAGGCGATGCTCAGTGGGGACCAGCAGTTCGCGCAGTTTTAGGCGGTATGGGCAGGATTACCTGAACCATTTGCGGGTGTGAGCGTTCCGCATCCTGCCCGTCTTGGTCACGCTCGCTCGCACGAAGCTGATGCGGAACTTCGGCGCCCGCGGCATCTTCGGCGCGCGGATACGAGGAGCCCGAAAGCCTTTCGCCACTGACTCCACATCCGAGTGTCCTGGTCGCCACAGAACCGGAGTACACCCGGACCAGCGAGTAGACAACAGGGCATCGAGGACGCGGTGGGCCCCCCGGTGGCGGTGGAGGGGCGAGGGGCGTCAGGGCTTCTTGTAGATGTCGCCACGAGAGCCGACAGCGGTGATGACGATGGTGCACTTGGGCTCGTCCACCTGATACAACACGCGGAAGCCTCCGACCCGGAGGCTCCACTCGGGTCGGCCATGCAGCATCTTTGAGCCGCCCGCGCCAGGGCCAGCCGACAACGCTTGCAGCCTTTCAGCGAACTGCGCCCGCCGTTCAGGATGCTTGGTGAGGTCCTTCGCGGCGGACGCAGACACAACGACCTGCCACGGCTTCTCACTTTCTGGCAATGTCGCGGAGCACCTCGTCCAACGGACGGGCTTCGCCGCGTCGATACTCCTGCCATCCACCCTCGGACGCTGCCTGTTCCTCGGGTGTCAACGGCTCGTCGTCAAATTCGCCCGCGCCGGCTTCCACCATGCGCTCCAGCACGCGCCGGACCGCAGGCTCGTCGTCCGGATGGAGCCGGTCGATCAACACATGCAGCATCTGTCGAATCGCGGGATCAGGCTTGACGGGCTTCGCAGGAATGGCGCCCCCCGTGGTGCCGCCCTGCTTACCCCCGCGTGCCGTCTTCCCCGTCGCGGCCATAACCGCCGCACCCCCAACATGTCGCCTAACATGCCACCAGTATATCCGTGAATGGCCGGGGATGACCGTGAATGCGCGGAAACGTTGGCGGACGCGCGGAAACGTGTGAACATGTTACAAGACGGCAGGCGGGACCGGCGAGCCCTAACCGCCCGTGACCCCGCCGCCGGATCAGTCGCCGATGGTCGCCGCCTTGGCGGCTGTGCTGGTCGGGGCCGTGGTCGTCGGAGCTGGGGCCAGGTTCGGGACCAGCCCGAAGCGCAGGAGCGCGTCATGGCACTCGACGTGCAGGGTCCCGTCACTGCCGACCGTCACCAGGCAGGTCGCCTGCGCCGTGCCAGTCGCACCAGCGCGCACGGCCTCGACTGCACCGGCAGCCTGCATGTCCGCCGACAGCTTCTCATCCGTGCCGGGGAGCGGGTGGCGCTGGTGGGGGCCAACGGTGCGGGGAAGACGACGCTCGTCAAGGTCCTGACCGGTCTGTACCGGCCGACCGCGGGGAGGGTGCAATACGGAGTGCGGGATCTCAGGACGCTGGACCCGGCCGCGGTGCGCGCCCTGCAGGCGGCCGTGTTCCAGGACCACATCCACTACGCCGTCACCCTCGGCGAGAACGTCGGCTATGGGCGGGCGGAGCGCATGGACGACGCGGCGGCGGTGGCGGAGGCCGCGGCGCGCGGGGGAGCGGATGCGGTCGCCGAGGCGCTACCCGCAGGGTATGAGACCCTACTGACACGTCAGTTCGCGGGCGGTACGGAACTGTCCGGGGGGCAGTGGCAGAGGGTGGCGGTATCCCGCGGGTTCATGCGCGCCGCGCCGCTGATCGTCCTGGACGAGCCGACGGCCGCCCTCGATCCCCCGGGCGGAAGCCGACGTGTTCCGCAGTTTCGCGGCAGTGGCGGGGGACCGGACCGCGGTCCTGGTGAGCCACCGGCTGGGCTTCGCGCGCCTCTGCGATCGCGTCCTGGTGCTGCGCGACGGCGCGCTGGCGGAGCAGGGGACGCACGATGAGCTGGTGGCCGCGGACGGCGACTACGCTCGGATGTGGGCGCTTCAGGCTACCGATGACGCGATCAGACCTGTGCCAACGGTACCAGGAATACAGCCCCAACGGTGGCCTACCGTTCCGGTTCATTTACCCTTCCGGTTCATCCGCCGCAGCCGTTCTGGGATGCGTTCCCGCAACCCGCAACTTCGGCATCGGTTGGCGTGACGCCATCACGGGCGCCGCCCGCGGCCCCGCCGGCACACGCAGGCGCGAGCCCTCCCCGTAGCGGGGATGCTCCGGCGACCACCTCCTGAACCATACAGGGCAACTCCGCATCGATTTGGCCGAAAGGCCTGTTCACCTGCGCGTCTGGTAAGAGGATGATTTTCTGTGTCCATGCCTCATGGTCGCCCGAGCCAAGGGCCTGCTCTAACGCCTGCGAATACGGCGCTTGACCGATGTCGGCAAGACGGTGGCGGGCTGCAGCGGGAGCGCCAGAGCGGCGACTACGACCCCTACCCCCTCATCGAGGAGGCGGGTGCGCGGGAGGTGGTGATGCAGGCCGAAGGCGTGCTGCGCGCCATCCGCCTTCTCTTGGCCGAGGCCGCCGGGCCCGTGCCTTGAACAGCGACGTACGGGGCGAAGCACTTGCCCCCGAGGCGTTCCACCATCTCGGCGCTCGCAGAGGTCGGCGCTGCGCGCGCAGTTGCACCTCCGCCCTACCGCCCGAGGCCGCCGCCGAGGTCGTCCGCCGCTGGAAGGCGCACGGGCCGCAGGGAAGCATGGCGGCCGGGGCCGCGCTCCTGCTGGCGCTGCAGGCCGGGGCCGAACCGCCGGCCGAGCCGTCCCCCGACTCCCCCGACGCGGCGCCGCCCGCAGCGACCCTCGAGGTGGACGCCGACGAGGCCGTGATCGCCACTTTGCGGAGCCTGGGCGCCGCCGCGGCGGAGATCCCCGAGCCCGCGGGCTTCCGCGGCACGCTGCGGCCGTACCAGCGGAAGGCCTGGCCTGGCTGGCCGCCCGCGCCGATCTGGGCCTGGGCGGCATCCTCGCCGACGACATGGGCCTCGGCAAGACGATCCAGGTCCTCGCCCTGCTCGCGCACCGCCAGGCCGCCGGGACGGCCAAGGGCCCCACGCTCGTCGTCTCCCCGACGTCGGTCGTGGCCAACTGGGCCGACGAAGCGGAGAGGTTCGCGCCGGGGTTGCGCGCCGTCACGCACCAGGGTGCCGCTCGCGCGCGCGGGCCCGAATTGGCCGCCACTATGGCGGCGGCACACATCGTGCTCACGAGCTACCCGCTACTGCTGCGCGACGCCGATGCGCTGGCGGGGGTCGACTGGGACGGCGTGATTTTGGACGAGGCCCAGTACGTCAAGAACGCCTCCGCCAAGCAGGCGCAGGCCGCGCGGCGCATGCGGGCCCGCTACCGCTTCGCGCTGACGGGCACGCCGGTGGAGAACACCCTCTCCGACCTGTGGTCGATCTGCACCTTCGTGCAGCCGGGATACCTGGGATCGGCGGAGGCCTTCCGCCGGCGGTTGGCGGGGCCGATCGAGCGGGACGAGGGTGGTGCAGGCCGGGGCGCCGAGCGTCTCCGGCCCACCCCTCCGCCTGGGGACCCGGCCGCGCCGGGCACAACCCCCCGCGCGGGGGACGAGGCGGCGCGGGCGCGGGAGACGCTGCGGCGGTTGATCGGGCCGCTGCTGCTGCGCCGGACCAAGGCCGAACGCGGGGTGGCCGACGAACTGCCGCCGCGGATCGAGACGGTGGAGCGGTGCCTCCTCGTGCCGGAGCAGGCGGCCCTGTACGAGGCGGTGGCGCACGAACTCCTGGCGCGGGTGCAGGAGAGCACCGGGATGCGGCGCAAGGCGGCCGTACTGCTGGCGCTGCTGCGCCTCAAGCAGGTGTGCAACCACCCGGCGCACTACGCGGGCGACGGGTCGGCGCTGCAGGAGCGGTCCGGCAAGCTCGCCCGCCTCACCGAGCTCCTGGAGGAAGTGGCGGCCGAGGGCGAGCGGGCGCTGGTCTTCACGCAGTTCGCGACGTGGGGGCGGCGGCTGGCGGGGTACCTGGCGGAGCACCTGGGTCCGGGGGTGCCGGTGCTGTGCCTCGACGGCGGGACCCCGGCGGCCGAGCGGGCGCGGCTGGTGGCGCACTTCCAGGGGGCGGGTGGGCCGGCGGTGTTCGTGCTGTCGGTGAAGGCGGGGGGCGCGGGGCTGAATCTGACCGCGGCGCGGCACGTCTTCCACTACGACCGCTGGTGGAACCCGGCGGTCGAGCGGCAGGCGACGGACCGGGCCCACCGGATCGGGCAGACGGGGACCGTGCAGGTCCACAAGCTCGTTTGCAGCGGGACGCTGGAGGACCGCATCGACCGGCTCATCCGCGAGAAGGAGGCGCTGGCGGAAGGGGTGTTGGACGCCCGCGGCGCCGGCGCGGGCGAAGGCTGGATCACGGAACTGGACGACGCCGCGCTACGGGATGTGCTGACGATGCGGCGGGGGGCGCTGGGGGGGGGGGAGCGGGGCGGGCGGGGGGGGGCGCGGGGGGGGGGGGCGGGGGGGCCGGGGGAAGAGGGGGAGGGG